>Ga0208459_1000861_pt1 | contig 30536 bp, 25 predicted proteins | sample AD_UKC087_MetaG_FD_184433 | JGI IMG/M metagenome (GOLD analysis project Ga0208459, IMG submission 184433) | Active sludge microbial communities of municipal wastewater-treating anaerobic digesters from USA - AD_UKC087_MetaG (SPAdes) (version 2) | ecosystem: Engineered > Bioreactor > Anaerobic >... | reverse complement strand
AATTGCAATAATGCCCAGTATAAGGCCTAATAACATACCTATCAGGATTTTGGCATATAGTGGTAATCGTCGGGCTCCTCTCATAAATATGAATGTTGAAAATTTCTACTTTAAAATCATTGACTTGCCCTAATAAAGGCTACTGTTTTGTTAAACATATATTAAAAAGACCGGACAAACCGGTCTATAGCACAAGTTGAGTATAGGTTAACGCTAAAGAGTATTGAACACACCTTTATACTCGCCGACAAAATGAAGGGAATCCGCATTTACCATGTTAAGCTTGTAGCTCATAAGCCGTCCAAGGTTCTCGACTTTAAAAACCCCTGCTTTTACAGGATAAACCTTACCGGTGTCAACATCGAAGTTGTAGTTGAAATAGACACTGCACGAGTCGGCTGAATAAACCTGTTTGGTAGAAAAAATATCAATGGTGTAGTCTCCATTTTTGACCTCAACATTGCTCTCGGAGTACATATATAGCCTAATTAGGGATCCTGTTCCGGTGAAAGCGGCGTTATCAGTGCTGTATTTTACGCCCTCACCAAGGAGAGATACTACGAAAGGGGTGCTTCCGGTTTCCTGCAAGGTTTCGGAATACTTGTACTGGTATCCTAAGTAAACACGAAACTTTTCGTTTCCAAATCGGATGAAATTATCGGACTCATCATCGTCGCTACCTCCGCATGAAGTGAAAGCAACAAGAACTATTCCGATAAGAAGTTTTACTAACCGGTTTCTATGCATACGAGTAGGTATGTGGTTGTAATTAACCCTGCTAAAATAAAAAAAAATTATTACAAAAAAGGTAAATAAAAAACGGGAAATTAAAAATTTCCCGTCAGTGTTTACGAATTGAAGAGTTTAATGGTGCCCATGAGCGTGAACATGGCCATGGCTGAGCTCCTCCGAAGTGGCTTCCCTGACATCAATAATTTTTCCGGTAAAGTAAAGGTCTTCTCCAGCCAAGGGGTGGTTGAAATCCATTCTAACATGGGTATCGCCCACCTCCAGAATTGTGCCATTTAGCTCGTTACCCTCGGAATCTCTCAACGGCAATGTGTTTCCAACTACCAACATGTCTTCCTGGAGCACTCCATCAATAACGAATATATCCTTAGGAAGATCAATGATTGCCTCCTCGTCAACTTCTCCATAACCATCAGCATAGGGAATCGAAAATTCGAATGAATCACCTGTTTTCAGGTTGTGAATGTTGGTCTCGAAGAGAGGCAGCAGCTGGCCATGGCCGTAAAGGAAAACTAACGGGTTGTCAGCAACCGCCGAATCAACTAAATCGCCATTGACTTTTAACTCATAGCTAATGGATACAACTTTGTCATTAGAAATGTTCATGTAAATTGATTTGATTTAATTAATAATTGCCAAAGGAATATCTAATTTCGGTAAAAAACAATAGAAATCCCCAAATGTTCGAATGAAAAAGCGACCTTACTTAAAAGCATGTATATCCCTTGAGGCAAAGATTTTAACAATAAATAATTTTTTTTTTTAGAATAATGTTGAATATTCAATTTTATATGCCATATTTGCAACGCTATTAATTAATTTAATTCATCATTTATATCAATTTTAACATGAAAGGTAAAGTAAAATGGTTTGATGCAGCAAAAGGCTTTGGCTTCATTCAAACCGAGGAAGGTAGTGATGTATTTGTTCACTACACAGGAATTGCTAAGGATGGTTTCAAGCGTCTTGACGAAGGTCAGGAGGTAAGTTTTGAAATTACCGAAGGAAAACGTGGCCCACAGGCTACCAATGTGGTAGTGTTAGAATAAGTTTATTCCTAACATACTAGCCAGTAAGGCCTCCAATGGAGGCCTTTTTTTATTAGAAGGTAATGGTAAATCGCAAAATGGGATTGCTGTTGTAGGGTGAATACCGGTTGTCGGTCAAATCCCACAGCACTAAAAAGTTAATGGCAGCCCTATCGCCAATGGGTTGGTGCCAACCTCCTCCAACCAGGTACATATTCACCCAGCCTTTCCCATAGCTGCTACTCTGGTCAAAAAAGTTTCGGTCGAGGTAAAGACTTTCAAATTCACCATGCAAAATAATTCCCCCATGCAGATCAATGCCAAAAGTCCTATGGAAATCGGTAATAGGAATAACCTGGGTAAATCCCGACACTCCCCAGACGTGGGTCTCAATAGGTTCGGTGGTGAACCCATTAATGCTAAAGCGTTCACGACGGTAGCTGTAGCGCCCGCCTAACCCTAAAGACCACTCCGGGAAAATCCATATACCCATCATGGGGGCTACATCAACCTGCGTAACCCTGCTACCAACAGCCAATCCAAAACTTCCCCCAAAAAATAGCCTATCGGAAAATCGGTCAAAATTTCTACCCTGTTCCTGGTCCTGCGCTCTTGCTGAACCTATCAACATAACTCCTGTGGCCACGAGGAGATAGGAAAGAATTTTAATTGAATGTTTGGTTAAGTTGGCAATTATTTTTCTCATACGGACAACACTAATCAGGTTTATGAAATAAAGTATTACCTTCCCTTTTTTAATTAGCCACCCAGGATAGGGTCAAGGTAATGCCGTATATACGGAACGGAAATCTGCCTGCTCGTGCAATTTTATCAAAACAAAATGAAAGAAAAAAGGTTAGTAAACAAAAAATTATGAATATTATTGTAACCGGAGCCTCCAGAGGTATTGGATACCAAACAGTACTGCAGCTTGCGAAATCGGCAGGAAACAGAATCATAGCTCTAGCCAGGGACCATGAACAGCTAACAAGGCTGCAGCTAGAGAGCAGAAAGGTGCAGCCTGAATCGGAGGTAATACCCTTAGTCTTTGATTTACAGCAGACTAGCAGTTACGATGACGCATTGATTCCTCAAATCAAAGGACATTTTACTTCTGCCGATATTCTAATAAACAATGCTGGGTTGCTTGTAAACAGGACATTTGAGCAGCTTACTCTTTTGGAAATGGTGCAAATGCTGACCGTAAACTTTATAGCGCCAGCCTACTTGACAAAATTGATTATTCCATTAATGACAAAAGGCGGACATGTAGTGAACATTAGCAGTATGGGAGGTTTTCAGGGAAGCCAGAAGTTTAAAGGTCTTTCCATATACTCCGCTTCTAAAGCTGCGCTGGCGTCGCTATCGGAATGCCTGGCGGAGGAGTATATAAATAAAGGTATTTCGTTTAATTGCTTGGCGCTAGGAGCAACCGACACAGAAATGATGCGCGCTGCATTTCCTGGCTATAATGCTCCTATTAAGCCGAATGAAATGGCCAAATTTATTGCCGAATTTGCAATTAAAGGTAACCAGTACTTTAACGGGAAAATTATTCCAGTCTCGACTTCAACCCCATAGTCATTACATTATTTTCACTGCATATTAATAATCAACTTACTACATTTACTTCCAATGCCGATATAGCTTACGAATAATACAGGTAAAACAATACATTCAATTATTCGCAAGTCAACTACGTGTATGGTGCAAAGTACAACGATAAAAAAAGAGAGACCATCACAAGTCTCCCTTAACTTTAAGCGAATAGTAGTAGATTCTGCTGTTACCTACCTGTAAATTTTGGGAATTACCTCCCCTTTTAGCACCATTAGGGCATTCATGGCAAGGGCTTGCATTTCATCCTCTCCCGGGTAAACGGCAATAGGTGCAATAAAACCAACCATTTCCTTTATGTATTCAACCAAGTCAGGGTTATGCGCTATGCCACCGGTCAGAACAATGGAGTCAACTTTCCCTTTCAACACGGTAGCCATTTCGCCAATTGCCTTACCAACATTATATGCCATGGCATCCTGTAGCAACTTAGCCATAGCATCGCCACCTCGAGCTTTAACCTCAATTTCATAGGCATTATTAGTACCCGTGTGAGCGACTAGTCCACCTTTTCCGGTGATCATTTTTTTAACTTCGTCGTAGGAGTATTGGCCGCTATAGCATAGTTTTGCCAGCTGGCCAGCAGGAAGTGTTCCTGCGCGCTCGGGCGAGAAAGGCCCGTCGCCGTCCAGTGCGTTATTCACATCAACAACCCTTCCGTTATGATGGGCACCTACAGAGATACCGCCTCCCAGGTGAGCAACAATCAAGTTCAGCTCCTCATAGGGCTTGTTAAGTGATTTGGCATGAAGGCGTGCTATTGCCTTCTGGTTTAGGGCGTGAAAAATGGATACCCTTTTAAAGAGGGGGTGCCCCGAAATACGAGCCACATCGTTAAGCTCATCAACAACAACAGGGTCGGCAATAAATGCTTTAGCATTTGGAAGCGATTGGGCTATATCATCGGCGATTAGTGCGCCTAAGTTGCTTGCATGCTCACCCATGATACAGCTGCGCAAATCGGATTTCATCTGCTCGTTTACTTCATAAACCCCTGATTCTATTGGTTTAAGCAGTCCACCGCGGCCTACTACTGCGGATATCTTATTAACGTCAATTCCAGTTTGGCCTAATTCTTCGAGTATAATTTTCTTTCGGTAGTCAAACTGGTCTGTAATAGTTTTGAATTGAGCCAAATCCTCTACCGAGTGCTTGATGCTCTTGAGAAAGATGCTCTTGTTGTTGTTGTAAACAGCAATTTTTGTTGAGGTTGAGCCGGGGTTAATGGCTAAAATCTTAAATTCATCCATTGCACAAGTTAATTTGGTAGTGGGGAACTACTTAACTGCATTAGCAGCAAGGGCAATCGAGTACATTTTCGACTTAATGCTATCGCCACGTGAAGTAAGGACGCATGGAACTTTTGCCCCCATAACCATAGCTCCAAGCTCACCATTAGCAAGTTTTGTGCACGATTTGAAGAAAACATTGCCTGCCTCAATGTTGGGGAAAAGAATACAATCGGCATCACCTGCAACTCCGCCACCCAGTTTTTTTATTTGAGCCGACTCCATATCAATGGCAACATCAAGCGCCAATGGGCCATCCACAATAGCACCCTTAATTTGTCCCCTATCGGCCATTTTGGAGATAATGGCAGCATCAACGCATGCCGGCATACCGGCAAGCATTTGCTCGGTAGCAGCATTTAAAGCTACCTTGGGTTTTTCAATTCCAAGGGAATGGGCAGTTTGAATAAGGTAGTTTACTATGGCTATTTTCTGGTTCAGGTCGGGAGCTGGAATAATGGCAACATCGCCAACAATGAGCAGCTTGGGATAAGTAGGAACCTCCACAACGGTAACATGGCTTAATACAGCCTTGGGTGGGAGCAATCCATTTTCCTTGTCGAGTATAGCGCGCATATACTTATCGGTGCTAACCAGTCCTTTCATCAGCACATCGCCTTCCCCCCTGTTTATAAGTTCTACTGCCCTACGCGCAGCCTTCATTTCGTCGGCTTCCTGAACAATACGGAACTTGCCCGGATCTATGTTGTGCTCAGCGCACACCTTTTTCATAACAGGCTCATCGCAAACAAGAGTGGCATCAACAATACCCCTATCAACAGCCAGGCTAACTGCCTCAATAGTGTGGGCATCGTTGGCAAATGCAGCAACAAGTCTTCTTCGGGGCTTTGATTTTACCAAATCGAAAAGTTGGTCAAGCTTATCTACTCTCATATTCCTAATCTCCTCTATAGTTAAAATTAATTGTTCTAGTTTTTCAAGTTATTGATAATATTTGCAGTATCAGTTGCAATCACAAGCTCTTCGTTGGTTGTAATAGCCATAACCTTTACAAGGGAGTTAGGTTTTGTAAGTAGCTTATCCTGTCCACGAACGCCCCTATTTGCCTCTACATCAAATTCAACCCCCATAAAATCAAGGGCACCGCATACCTTTTCGCGAAGAGTGCTGTCATTTTCACCAATTCCTCCCGTAAAGATGATTAAATCAACACCATCCATTGCTGCTGCATACGAGCCTATGTACTTTTTTACCCTGTAGTAGTACATATCCAGCGCCAGGCGTGCACGTTCGTTTCCGCTTGCAGCCGCATCCTCAAGGTCGCGCATGTCGGAGGATATTCCGGAAATTCCAAAAACGCCGCTCTTTTTATTGATTACATCATTAACCTGCTGAATGGAAAGATTTTCCTTTTCGGCAATAAACAGCAAGATGCCCGGATCAATATCGCCGCTTCGTGTCCCCATTATTAAGCCTTCCACAGGAGTAAATCCCATTGAGGTATCAATAGATTTGCCATTCTTGATGGCTGCAATTGAAGCACCATTCCCCAAATGGCATGTAATAATTCGTAGCTGGTCAAAGTCGGCTCCTAAAATTTTACAAGCTTTTTTTGCAACAAACATGTGGCTGGTGCCATGAAATCCATACCTGCGAATTTTATAGTTTTCATAGTACTCGTAGGGAAGAGCGTAAAGGTAGGCTTCCTTGGGCATGGTTTGGTGAAAGGATGTATCAAACACAGCAACCTGAGGCACATTTGGCAAAAGCTTCTCCATTGAAAGAATACCCTTTAAGTTTGCAGGGTTGTGCAGGGGAGCCAACTCAATACACTTCTCTATCTCCCTTTTCGTGTTACTATCTATCAGGCAGCTCTTGGTAAAAAACTCACCACCATGAGCCACCCTGTGGCCAACCGCTTTTATCTGACTTAAGCTTTCTACCACTCCATGATTTTTGTCAACAAGTGCCTCTAAAATGAGATTAATGCCGGTTGTATGATCCGGAATGGAAGCCACCATTTCATACTTATCCTTTCCAACTGGTTTGTGGGTAAGAATGGCATCCTTAAAACCAACACGTTCTACAATACCCTTAGCTAACAGCTGGCTTTCGTTAGCCATGTTAATCAGCTGGTACTTGATTGACGAACTTCCGCAGTTCAAAACTAAAATAATCATTTTTGTTATTATTTGGTAATCAGTTAGTTGAAATTTGTAATAAAACTATGCAAAATTAGAAATAAAACTTATGGATTTCAACGTGTTTTAAGTAATTTAAGAAACCTTACGACCTACAAATAGCTGAGCTACTGTTTAAAAAATGCTGTAACATGGCTATTTGCGACACAAGAACAGTAAAATGTTCTACAACATGCTAAAATGACCAATAAAATATGTTGAATAAAAATCGTATAGGCAAAAATTTTTCAGCTAGGTTTGCAATGCCTTAAAAGAATGTAGATGGGCATACATATGATTGAAGATTTTGAAAAGCTGGCTACCCGGCTTAAAGGTGAAATACGATGGGATACCCCTACCCTGCTTCAGTATGCAACAGATGCCTCAGCTTACAGGGAGATTCCAAAAGCGGTGGTGTGGCCTAAAGGCAAAAGCGATTTGCAGGAGCTTGTTTCTTTTGCCCAACAGCAAAACCTAACGCTAACACCCCGAACTGCTGGCACTTCGCTAGCCGGACAAGTTGTGAGCAATGGTGTAATTGTTGATCTGTCGAAGTACTGGGGAAAGATTATCGAAGTAAATCAGCAAGAACACTACGTTTGGGTTGAACCAGGAGTAATTCTTGATGAGCTAAATCTATACTTAAAACCCTACGGTTTGTTTTTTGCTCCCGAAACCTCTACTTCTAACCGTTGTATGATTGGTGGAATGGTTGGGAACAACAGCTGTGGTTCTCATTCATTGATATATGGGAGTACGCGCGACCACCTGCTTTCTGTTAGGATAATGCTCGACGACGGAGAAGTTCATGAGTTTAGCAACCTAACGTATATCGAGTTTGAAGCTAAATGCAAGCTGAGCAATCGGGAGGGCGAAATTTACCGGTTTTTTGAGCAGCTGCTTGGAAAAGAAGGAAACAGAAAGCTTATAGCTGAAAATTCTCCTGATCCTTCACTTCGCCGAAGGAATTCAGGGTATGCACTTGATCACCTGGCAACCAATACCTTTTTTAATGGGAGCACCAACCCCTTCAATCTGGCTAAACTTGTAGCCGGTAGCGAGGGAACACTAGGCATAGTAACCGAAATAAAGCTGAACCTTGTTCCGCTACCGCCCAAGGAAAAAGCAGTTGTGGCAGTTCACCTTGAGAAAAGGGAGCAAGCCTTTAGGGCTAATCTCATTGCATTGAAGTATTACCCGGCTGCTGTTGAGCTAATGGACAACGTGATTTTGAACTGCACAAAGGGAAATATTGAGCAGCAAAAGAATAGATTTTTCGTTCAGGGTGAGCCTGGTGCAATACTGATGGTTGAGTTTTATGGTAGTAACCAACAAGAGATTGAGGAAGTTGCAAATGAAATGGAAAATGAGATGCGCCTCAACGGATATGGATACTACTTTCCCATAATTTGGGGGAACGAAACAACAAAAGTTTGGGCTCTCCGAAAAGCCGGATTAGGTGTTCTTTCGAATGTTATAGGTGATGCAAAGCCAGTATCACTTGTAGAGGATACAGCCGTTGCGGTTGAAAAGCTACCTGACTACATGGAGGAATTTGCAGGTATAATGGGCAAGTACAATCTCGATTGCGTTTACCATGCCCATATTGGCACGGGCGAGCTCCACCTCCGGCCTGTTCTCAACCTCAAAGATCCAAACGATGTCGAACTTTTCCGTAAGGTTGGGCTAGAAGTTGCTTCCCTGGTTAAAAAGTACAGGGGATCGTTGAGCGGAGAGCATGGCGATGGACGACTTAGAGGGGAGTTTATCCCGTTTATGTATGGAAACGAGGTTTACCAGATGATGCTCCAGGTGAAGAAAACTTTTGACCCTAACAACATTTTCAACCAGGGCAAGATTGTTAACACTCCACCCATGAATACCAGCCTGCGGTATCAACCGGGAATACCAACTCGGGAAATTGCCACAATTTTTGATTTTAGCGGTACCCAAGGTATTATTCGTGCCATTGAAAAATGTAACGGGTCCGGTGATTGCCGTAAAACACACCGCATGGGTGGAACCATGTGCCCCAGCTACATGGCTACATTAAATGAGGCAAACACCACCAGGGCAAGAGCAAACCTGCTTAGAGAGTACTTAACCAACAGCCCTAAAGACAATCCTTTTGATCACAAGGAGCTGTACGAAGTTTTAGACCTCTGCCTGATGTGCAAGGGTTGTAAAAGCGAATGCCCTTCAAGTGTTGACATGACAAAGCTTAAAGCTGAATTCCTTCAGCACTGGTACGACATTCATGGCATTCCGTTCCGAAACAAAATGGTTGCCTATATCACCCAAATTTATCGTTTGGGGGCAATTTTTCCCAAATTTACCAATCTATTGTTATCCAGCAAGGTAACCTCATTCGCTATCAAGAACATGTTAGGTTTTGCTCAAAGCAGAGCACTGCCTAAACTAAGTAGTATAACTCTGCGCAGATGGCAGGCAAAACAGAAGAACTCAAATAAATACCCTAACGGTATAGTTTACCTGTTGCCCGATGAGTTTACAAACTTCAACGAGTCGCATATTGGAGTAAAAGCAGCTGAGCTGTTAAACTATCTTGGCTACGAAGTACGTATTCCCGATATACTTGAGAGTGGCAGAACCTACATTTCAAAAGGCCTTATCAGAACAGCCAAGCGCATAGCCAACAATAATATTGATAAGCTTAAGGGAATAATAGGTGAAGACACACCGCTGGTAGGCATTGAGCCTTCAGCCATACTTAGCTTCAGGGATGAGTACCCCGACTTGGCCGACGACCGTAATACAAAGGCTTCGAAGGAGCTGGCCATGAATTCCCTGCTATTCGAGGAATTCTTTATGCGAGAGGCGAGCAAAGGGAAGATAGCTAAAGAGCACTTTAAGCAGGGAAATTTGAGAATTAAACTTCATGGCCATTGCCAGCAAAAAGCGGTTGCTTCCACCCAGGCAACAAAAGCCATGCTATCATTCCCTGAAGGGTATGAAGTAAGCGAAATACCAAGCGGTTGCTGCGGAATGGCTGGTTCCTTTGGATTTGAAAAGGAGCACTACGAACTTTCAATGAAGATAGGCGAACTCGTACTCTTCCCGGAAATTCGTAAGTCTTCAGAAACCGATGTAATAGTAGCACCCGGGACTAGCTGCAGGCAGCAAATTTATGCTGGAACAGGTCGTTATGCACTTCATCCCATAGAGGTGATGTGGCAAGCTGCCAACATTAGCAGCCAGCGTTCATAGGCTACCACCCCACTATTTAAGTGCATCCTTCATTGCCCGGCCAATGTTGGCAGGCGATTCCACAACATGAATGCCGCATTCACGCATAGTATTCATTTTAGCTTCGGCAGTATCGGCAGTTCCACCAATAATTGCACCGGCATGCCCCATTTTCCTTCCTTTTGGCGCAGTTTGCCCCGCAATAAAGCCAACCACAGGCTTAGTTCCATGAATTTTTACCCATTGTGCCGCCTCGGTTTCCATGCTTCCTCCAATTTCGCCGATCATCACTATGCCATGAGTGTCAGGGTCGTTCATGAATAGCTTAATTGCATCCAGGGTTGTAGTGCCGATTATGGGATCACCGCCAATACCAATTCCTGTACTTTGCCCCAATCCCAGCTTGGTAAGCTGGTCAACAGCCTCGTAGGTTAGGGTGCCCGAACGGGATACTACACCGATATGGCCTTTTTTATGAATAAAGCCCGGCATAATTCCAACCTTTGCCTCCTCGGGAGTAATAATTCCCGGGCAATTAGGACCAATTAGCCGTGTGGCAGGAAAATCTTCAAGAAAGTACTTTACCCTCACCATATCGGCAACCGGAATACCCTCGCTAATACATACAACAAGTTTGATACCAGCTGCCGCTGCTTCAATAATGCTATCGGCCGCAAAAGCAGGAGGTACAAAAATTATTGAAACGTCTGCTCCGGTTGTCTTTACTCCATCGTCAACAGTGTTAAATACCGGCCTGTCCAGATGTTTTTGTCCTCCTTTCCCTGGTGTAACCCCTCCCACCACATTAGTACCATACTCAATCATCTGGGTGGCGTGAAAGGTGCCCTCGCTACCGGTGAAGCCCTGAACCAGCACCCTGGAATTTTTACCTACGAGAATACTCATCTTTCCTCATTTTTAGGATTACAACTCCTATCAAAAATTACCTTAACCTGCATGCAAGAAGTTAAATTCAAGTAAAAAAATTATCGAATCAAACCTAGCCAATTTATAGGAAAACTGCAACAATTTTACTAACAAATCTAACCTTTTATATACATTACAAACGTTTACGATAAAATTTTTCAGCATTTCCGAATAGCTATCACAAAATGTTTGCGTAACTTGGTAAGGGTATTTTATAAAAGGGCAATGCATACAAATCATTAAAATTTAACTGGTTATGGCTAAAGTAAACATAAAACTAGAGAACCTTAGTGAAATGTTCCCAAACAGCTGGACGGATGAGCAAAAAGCTAAGGGTAATACGCTGTTCTTAAAATATTTGAGCGAAAAAGCCCACAAGTTCTACGGTGGCAAAGTACAAACAGTACCAAAAGCTCCTGTTCCCGGGTTTAACTGGTTTAATGTGTGGTACACCCCCGGAGTATCGAAAGTTTCCACCACCATTCGCGACAACAATGATACCTCTTTTGAGCTTACCAACAGGGGCAATCTGGTTGCTGTTGTTAGCGATTCTACCCGTGTGCTAGGCGATGGCGATTGCACGCCTCCGGGTGGTCTGGGGGTTATGGAGGGAAAGGCATTTTTGATGAAGTATCTTGGAGGAGTTGATGCTGTTGCACTTTGCATCGACAGCAAGGGTAAAGATGGGAAAAATGATCCCGAGAAGATTATTGATTTTGTTAAAATGTGCCAGCATAGCTTTGGGGCAGTTAACCTTGAGGACATATCTCAGCCAAACTGCTACAGAGTTCTCGACGTGCTTCGTGAAGAGTGCATCATTCCGGTTTGGCACGATGATGCACAAGGAACAGCATGTGTTACGCTAGCAGGATTACTTAATGCCCTAAAGCTTGCCAACAAAAAAATGAGTAATGCCAAAATGGTGCTTTTCGGTGCCGGAGCAGCCAACACCACCATTGCCCGTTTGATTATTGCCGATGGCGGTGATCCGCACAACATGGTTATTTTTGACTCACACGGCGGCTTGCATAAAAATAGGGAGGATATAAAGGCTGATCACAGGTTCTACCGTAAATGGGAACTCTGTGAACAAACAAACCCACAATGCATCAACACCATGGAAGAAGCTATGCGAAATGCCGACGTGCTTATTTCGGTTTCTACTCCAGGTCCCGACACCATAAAGCAGGAATGGGTTAAGCTAATGGCACCCAAATCGGTTGTTTTTGCTTGCGCCAATCCCGTTCCGGAAATTTACCCCTATGCTGCCAAAGAAGCAGGCGCTTACATTGTGGCTACCGGACGCGGGGACTTCCCGAACCAGGTGAACAATTCGATTGGTTTTCCTGGAATTTTGAAAGGGGCATTGATTGCCCGCGCATCAAAAATTACTGATAGTATGGCTATTGCCGCAGCTCACTCATTAGCTGGCTTCGCTGAAAAAAGGGGTATTTCCCCGGAAAATATTGTTCCAACAATGGATGAAGCTGATGTTTTCCCTGTTGAAGCTGCCGATGTTGCCGTTCAAGCCGTAAAGGAAGGCGTTGCCCGTAGGCAGGTTAGCTGGGAGGAAGCCTACAGAATTGCCAAAAAGGATATTGAAAGCTCGCGCTCCATGACCAAAGCACTTTACGACAACGGGTACATAGCCAATCCACCAGCAGAAATGCTCGAAGATGCGCTCCTGTGGACTATACAACAGGTTGAGGCAAAAAAGTAAAAGGATGATGTTTTTTGTTCATCCCTTGATTGGGTTGGCAAATGGGTTTTACACGTCATTTAACTCTTCGAGCGAGCACTATACTATATACATATAATAATGCCCAAAGAAAACTCGGGTTGAGGTTTACTTTTTCCCAATCATAGGGGTTATAGTATTTCTAAGAATCTCTGAGGCAATTGAAATCTTCATCCCCAAACAAAAGCATGACAAAATGGAGTACAGAAATTCCTGTAACGCTGTAATAGATGTCAAAATTAAACCTACAGCTTTTTCCTATGCTGAAAAATTGTCATGATTAGTAATTGGTTCAGTTTTGGATATTGCGAAAAAAAAAAATCAACATGACAAAACGTGAAAAATATTCGTGGGTATACTGGCTAAGCATTTTAGCTTTTGTAATAGCTTTACAGCTGCTAGTATTTCCTGATACCCAAGGGCCAAGAGAATTCACTTATAGTGAATTTATCGATTCTGTCAATGCAGGCAAAGTTGAGCGAATTGTTTTTTTTGAGGATAAGATAATTGGTCAGCTCAAAAGCGGTGAGGAAACAGGTCAAAAATCAATAACTCAGGCGCCTACTGCACCATGGAGGCTTCGCATTCCCAGTATTGAGCAGCAAGTAAAAAGGCAATTTGTGGTGAATAGGATACCCAACATGAATGAAGAATACCTTATAAGCATTCTCACCGGAACAAATGTTAGCTTTAAAGGGCATGTAGAGAATAACGTTTTAAGAAACTTTTTTCTGAACTGGCTTCTACCGCTGCTTATTTTTATGGCCCTATGGGGGTTCTTTTTCAAAAAGATGGGGTCGAAAAATCCAATGCTTGAAATTGGTAAGAATAAAGCGCAAATACATGCCGAAAAGCCAAAAAATCCTATAACATTCAAGGATGTAGCGGGGGTTGATGAGGCAGTTGATGAGGTTAGAGAGCTGGTTGACTTTCTGAAGTACCCCGAAAAATTCACCAGGTTAGGAGGGAAGTTGCCTAAAGGGGTGTTGCTTGTTGGTCCTCCAGGGACCGGTAAAACTCTCCTGGCTAAAGCCGTAGCTGGCGAAGCCGATGTGCCCTTTTTTAGCTTAAGTGGTTCGGACTTTGTTGAAATGTTTGTTGGAGTTGGCGCCGCCAGAGTCCGCGATTTGTTCAACCAGGCAAAAGTTCATGCTCCTTGTATAATATTCATTGATGAAATTGACGCTATAGGTAAAAGCAGGGCTCAAAATGCTGCGTATAGCGGGGGATACGATGAACGGGAAAACACCCTCAACCAGCTACTGGTTGAAATGGACGGTTTTGATGCCACATCAGGAGTTATAATTATTGCAGCAACCAACCGGCCGGATGTTTTGGATCCTGCCCTGCTAAGACCAGGAAGATTTGACCGGCAGGTTTTGGTTGATAAACCCGACATGAAAGGTAGGGAAGCCATTTTTAAGGTTCATTCCAGGAACCTTAAACTCAGCTCAAAAGTTGATTTATCGAGGCTTGCTGCTCAAACACCCGGATTTGCAGGTGCAGAGATTGCCAACGTATGTAATGAAGCAGCCATTCTTGCGGTAAGGAACAATAGAGATGAAGTAACCATGAGTGATTTTGAGGCGGCAATAGAGCGGGTTGTTGCTGGCTTAGAAAAGAAAAATAAGCTCATTAACGAAAAGGAAAGGCAGATTGTAGCCTTCCACGAAAGCGGTCATGCAGTTGTAGGGTATTTTACCCCTGGTGCGGAGGAGGTTCAAAAGGTGTCTATTGTACCCCGGGGAATAGGCGCGCTGGGATATACCCTGCAGATGCCCCTGGAGGATAGATACCTGATGTCAAAATCCGAACTGTTGGGCAAAATCAAAGGACTACTGGGTGGACGTGCCGCCGAAGAGGTAATATTTGGAGAGGTATCAACAGGGGCTTCAAACGATCTGGAACGAGCATCACAACTCGCCCGAAGCATGATTATTGTTTACGGAATGAGCAGTAAGCTGCCAAACATTTCGCTGGTAAACAAGTCGAACCCCGGCTTTCTGGGACAGCCTTCCGGTATTGAAAGACGGTCAGAATATGTGGAGAAACTAATAGACGAGGAGGTTAATGAAATAATTAATACCTGTTACCACGAGGCAAAAATGTTACTAAAAGAAAAAAAGCATCTTCTGGATAAAATGGCCTCCATTCTACTAAAACAGGAGGTGATTAATCACGATGAAATCATTAGTATTCTTGGAGATAGAACACCAATCGAGGATTAAAGCAAATGTTTACCGCTTAACTTCTATGGCTGAATTTTTTCATTTATTGCCGCCAACATCCGGTTGAGCTCTATCACCTCAATAGGCCTCAGGGAGCTAAGAGCCTCAGAAAGAACATCCAAAATAATGCTCTCGGCTTTAGGCTTAAAATTCGAGGCTGCTTTCGTAGAGCTAACCAGCTCCGATCGGCTATTATCAGGGTTGGGAAGGCGAACAACCAAATCGAGACGTTCCATACATGCCAAGGTTCGTGAAAGTGAACCCTTATCCCTTCCTGATATTTGGGCCAAATGAGCCTGGCTGAGTGGTTCTCTTGAAAACAAAAGGGTAAGAATGTACCAGTAATCAACGGTAAAGTCATCACCAAAAGCTTCCGATAGCCTTCGGGTAATCTCGCCTCTTATGGCAACCGATGTGCGATGTATGTTGAATGGCAGGTTTAAAAGATCTTCATTAAAATCATCTCTCATAAACAAGTGAATATTGTGTTAGCCAAGCCGTGAATAGTCCGCTTAAATTTAATAAAATATTCACAACTTATTTTCCACTCCAGCATTTATCGGCATTCGTAAATTTGTAACACCATTAGTTTAAACCAATAATAAGGTTTTAGCTCTAATTTAATGCAAGCAGCAAGTAATAAAATGCTTCACAATAAAGTTTTTATATAGCATTAACGGTTTTTACCTTACTAGATGTTTAACCACCATTCTTTAAAATTGATGAATTTTTATAGGAGCTTATTAACCCCATTAGTAGGTATTTTGATTTTATCGAGCTGTGTTACCCAACTAACGCCCGGGGTTTCGAAATCACTTGCCGACTCTCGCAGTGCAAACATAAAAAATTTGGAATACCGGTTATATTTTTCGATACCCAACCGGTTAAGTTCACCTGTTCCGGGCCGAGCCGAGCTTAACTTTGAACTTATCAACCGGAAAGATTTGGTTATTGATTTCATGACCGAAGCCACCAACCTGCAATCAATTACCGTAAACAACCGGCTATTGAGCATAAGGGTTAAAAACGGCCACATCAATATTCCATCCAAATACCTGTTAACCGGGCAAAATAAAGTAAATATAGATTTTGTATCGTGTTCCCCATCGCTCAATCGGAAAGCCGACTACCTTTACACGCTTCTGGTTCCCGACAGGGCATCAACTGTTTTCCCATGCTTTGACCAGCCCGACCTGAAGGCAGCTTTCAACCTAACGCTTGAAATTCCTAAGGAATGGGTTGCAGTGGCAAACGCCCCATTAGGCAAAATTATTGAGTCGGATACATCAACCGTTTATGTTTTTGAAAAAACCAAGCCAGTAAGCACCTACCTGTTTGCTTTTGCCTGTGGTAAGTTTAAAGTAGCTTCGCAACCAACCAGATATGGCGAGATGGCCATTTACTATCGCGACAACGATTCTGCCAAGGTAAATCGTAATATTGAAGCCATTTACGAGTTGCACACCCAATCGCTGGGCTGGATGGAAAACTATACGGCCATTCTATATCCATTCAGCAAGCTGGACATCGTGCTTATTCCCGATTTTCAGTATAATGGAATGGAGCATCCTGGAGCAATCTACTACCGGGAATCAAGCATCTTGCTCGAAGGCGATCCGTCAGAAAACAAGCTGCTTAATCGCGCAAACCTTATTGCCCATGAGGTCTCACACCAGTGGTTCGGGGACCTGGTTACCATGCGATGGTTCAATGATGTTTGGCTAAAGGAGGTATTCGCAGGCTTGATGGCCGATAAAATTGTCAATCCCCAGTTTCCCGAGTTCAACCACCAGCTTAGCTTTCTGCTATCTCACTACCCACGTGCTTATTCAGTTGACAGAACGGCTGGAGCTAACCCTATACGGCAGGAACTTGACAACCTGCTTAACGCCGGCTCGCTTTATGGCGATATCATTTACCATAAAGCTCCCATTGCCCTTATGCAGCTTGAAATGGCTATGGGTGTTAGTGCTTTTCAGGAGGGATTAAGAAAGTATCTGAATACCTATAGCATGGGAAACGCCAGCTGGGATGAGCTGATAGACATTCTTGACCCGTTAACCTCACTAAATTTAAGTGTATGGAGTAAGGCTTGGATTGAAAGTGTTGGTATGCCAACCCTTAAAGCAACGCTAAACGATAGCATGTACGTAGTAAAAAAAATCGGCGTACAGCTTCCAATGGTTTACAGCGTGGAGGTTTTATGCGGTAGCAATGTAAACGAGGCTAAACCCATTCAGCATATTCAACCTGAAGTTTCTACACTATTTGCAAGTAGCTGTGAGCTAGAAAGAGTGATTGTTCCAAATGCTGATGGGCTTGGTTACGGGATGTTTGTCCCCGATTCGCAGTCGCTTAAACTACTGTGTGATAGTTCTTTTCGAATAGCTGATCCGGTTACCCGTTCAGCATCCTTGATATCGGCTAACGAGCTATTTTTAAACGGCAAACTTGATGGAAATACCTACTTCAACATGCTACTTGCCTCACTTGCAAGGGAAAACGAACCTCAAGTGCGCAGCTACATCCTTGCCAGTATTGAAACCTACTGGTGGACTTTTCTGGCGGATAGCGCCAGGGAAAATTTATCGCAACAGGTTGAAATTCAATTCTCCAAGTTGTTACTAAACAGTTCAATCCCAGCTGATGAGCGAAAGTCAATTTTCAAGACATACGCCAGGATAGCTGTGTCCAGCAATGCCGCTGAAGAGCTGTATGGAATATGGAGCGGTAATAAATCTTTACCAGGTTTAACCTTCACGGAGACCGATTTAACCTTTCTAGCCTACGAGCTAGCTGTTAGAAATGTGCATAATGCCGACAGTATTCTGGATCTACAGGAAAAAAGAATAGCCAACCCCGACTTGCTTGCAAAATTCCGATTTGTTCGACGCGCCCTAAGTCCCGATGACGCCTTACGCGACGACTTTTTCCATAGCTTGCTGATTCCTGAAAACCGACGACCTGAACCCTGGGTGGCTGAAGCCCTTCACTACTTTAACCATCCCTTAAGGGATAGTTTTGCCAGCCAATACCTAAGGGCTTCATTGGATTTACTTCCCGAGATTCAGCAAACAGGAGATATCTTCTTCCCCAAAACTTGGCTTGATGCCATTCTATGGGGTAAAAACAGCAACCAAGCTGCTGAAATTGTAAGCAGCTGGCTAAACCAGCACCCTAATGTACCCGATAACCTGAAAAATAAGCTTATTCAATCGTCGGATTTGCTATTCAGGGCTGTTGATAAAAGGAAGAAAAAATAGTTTCCACAAACTAACCAAAAAAAAGGCTACTCGCTGCCCGGAGGCAGAGGTAGTCTTTTAAAAGGATATGCTCCTAATCTGCTTACTTCACAAACTGGAGGGCATAGTACTTTGCCGTTAGCTTTTCGCCAGTGGCCTTCTCAATCATTTCGTTCCAGGGATACAGGCATCCTGGCACAAAAACCTTTTCCTTGAGGTATGCACCCACTTCGGGGTGTCCCACAAAACTAGCCGCATTAAAATCACTAATCTTTAGCACGTTGGCAGCTATGTAGGCATTAAGCTGTGAGGCAAGCATTTCTCCCATCAAGTAGTTATGATAGTAGCATGGGTAGAGGGCAACATGAATTTTTGAAGCCCAATCGGGTTCGTTACGTCCTTCAGGTTTTTTCAACAGCTGGTACTTTTCAACCATGCTCCACCAAAGGGAATTCAAATCCTGATCGGGATTGGCGTACATCTCCTTTTCGAAACGGTACATCACCTGAGCCCAGCGGCTAAACACGAGCTGCTCAAGCCTAAGGGATTTTAGGCATTCGGAAGCAATTTGTTCTTTTTGTTCAGGGGTGATAATTCCCATATCGAGCATCCACTGGGGGTTGCTTGCCAGACGTCCCATCATTTCGGCAATTGCCTCGGTTGTAAAGCTATGAGCGGCATCTCTTAGGAAGTAAGGTTTTGCGGGATCGTTATACTTGGAGTAAACGGCATGGCCATTCTCATGCAAAAGGGTATTCATCCAACCATAGGTTGGCTTCACGTTGCAAAGCACCCTAACATCGCCCGAACGGTCAATATCCGTGCAATAGGCATGTTGATTTTTCCCGGGTTTCTCGTAGAGATCGGAACGAGCTATTATGTCGTCAATGTTAAGGCCAATTCCGTTGTAGAATTTGGCTGTAAGTGCAACCACATCCTTGTCGCTGTAAAATTGGTCGAGATTAACATTGTAAATTTTGGGAGCTTCCTGAAAGTACCTATTTTGGTAATGCCAGGGCATCAACTTGTCGGGGGAAACTCCAAAGCGTTTAGACAAGTAGGAGTCAATTTCGAGTTTAAGCTCGGAAAACGACCCAGAGGTTAAGCTGTCGAGCTCATCAAAAAGTGCCAACACTTCGTCGGGATCTTGTTCAGAGAGAACCATGTTCATGGTGTGGTAGTTGGCATAGCCCAATTTTTGGGCAATCTGGTTGCGTACCTTAACCAGCTCAATGATATCGGGGGCAACCTCGGGGCCAATTTTTTTGTGCGCCTTCCAGGCACTCTCCACCTCGCTGCTTTGGGTCGAAGTGGCAAGTATGTCTTCTATTTCGTTATCGGTTAGCTGCTTGCTGCCAATTTTAGCCCTAAAGTTGGAGTACTTCTTCTCAAGGTTGGCCTCCATGGCAATTTCTTTCTCGAGTAGGGTCGGGTCAACCTGATTACGAAGAAAGGCCAGGTAAAGAATGTCCATTTGACGAGAAAGCACCGAATCCTTTACCAATCCGGATTCTTTAATACTCTTAAGTTCTGCAAAAAGCGAGGTGTCTGCAAAAATTTTAACCAGCTCAACCTGGGCTTTCTCCGATCGCTGGTAATCTTCATCCTTACCCGATATGGAGGCATCCCACGAAGCTATAGCAGCTTCTTTGGATAAGGGAATTACCTTCGACTCAACTTTTGCAATAAAGTCGGCCATTTGTTTTTCCATTTTTTTCTGATTAGATGTGCATGATGAGGCAGCTACAAGCACAATCATCAGCATCACTGGCATAATAGGTTTTATTTTATTCATAAGGCAATAATTTTGTTGACTCAAAATTAGTAAACCTTTAAACGATATATAACCACAATATAAAATTATAGCGTAAAACTTGATGTGTGAACCGGCAGCCTATCAGCAAATTCAAAATAATAAGTTGGTTGTGTTGCCGAACTATAAACTCCGTAGTAAAATAGAAGTTAATGGACACCAACAAGAAGTTAGCGGGTGCGGTCTTGTAGCTATAAAAACATTAGCTCGGCTGTTAAAGGCTTTTCAGCAACATGTTAAGTTTCTGAAGTGTGGCTTCGCCAACCGGAACAAGGGGTAACCGAAGGTTGTTGTCGATAATGCCAAGTATTGACAATGCTGCTTTAACCCCTCCGGGATTTCCCTCAACGAAAAGAGCGTCAATCAGCTCCACCAGCTTCAGGTGAATGACGGCAGCCTCAGCAAACTTGCCTTTTTGAGCAAAATGAACCATTTCGGCAAAACGTCCCGGCACGGCATTGCCCACAACCGAAATAATACCATCAGCACCCATGGCCATTTGTGATAATGCCAAGCCATCGTCGCCGGAAATTACCAAAAAATTATCGGGTCTATCCCTCAGGATGTACGCCATTTGGTTGAGGTTTCCTGAAGCTTCTTTTATACCGATAATATTTGGGACCTCGTTGGCCAGGGTTAGCGTGGTTTGGGCACTCATATTAACTCCCGTTCTACCCGGAACATTGTAGAGAATCAGGGGTAATGGAGAGCTTTCAGCCACAGCTCTGAAGTGCATTTCCAACCCCTTCTGGGTTGGCTTGTTGTAGTAGGGCGTAACCGAAAGAATGGCATCAACACCCTTTAGGTTGAAGTGTTTTATGGAGCTAATCACGCTCGAGGTGCAGTTACCGCCAACACCTAAAACAATGGGTAACCTGCCGTTATTTTTTTCAACTACATGCGCAATTAACTCGTGCTTTTCATCGTCTGTCAGGGTCGAGGCTTCACCGGTTGTCCCCATCACAACCAGGTAGTCAACTCCCCCGTCAACCAAATACTCCAGCAACCTATCGGTAGCGGAGTAGTCAATAGCTTTGCTGCTGCTGAAAGGGGTTACCATGGCAACCCCTAATCCCTTAAATCTATCGTTTTGCATAATAGTCGGATAAGCTAGTTTTAAGCCTGATGGGGTTCATCGGCAAAACGGTTGTTGAGCTTAAAGAGAACCTGTTTTACCTGCTCACAGAGGTATGGCAATCCCTTAAGCTTGTCAACCGTTAAAATCAAATCAAACGGGTTGTTGAGGTAGTTTTGAGAGCCCAGCTTGAATTTCGCTTTAGAAAATGTCGAAATCCATCGTACTGGAACAACCTCATCAAAATCTACATCAATAAGAATATCATACTCCTTGTTAATGAAGGCTTCAACATCGGAGGATAAGGGTTTCCCATACCAGTTGGTTTCGGCCTTACTAAATATGGTTATCCCTGGGTGCATGGTGAAAACTTGTGGCACCTCCTTTTGGGGGTAGTAGCCTAAAGCGTGGACAGTTATGTTTAAACTTTCAAAATATTTAACCAGGTTTAACACGCTGTCAAGAACTTCCTGACTGTTGAGGGTAAATACTATCAAAATCTTACGGGCAGTAGTGAGGTTATGCACCATTCTCTGCCTCTTAAACCCTTGAGCTTGCCTATTAATCTCGTTCAGAGCTTTTTTGTACTTATAATCGTCAAACATACCTTCGCATTCTAGCTTATCAATAATAATAAAAGTGCTATTAACCCGCTACTTAATTCTAAAACTCGGCAAATTTAGAAGGATAATCTAAAAGGCAATTTTACAAAAAAATGGGTTGATAATCAAATTTAACAAAGCTTTACAAAGTCGGAGGGCAACCGCTTGAAAATTGACAACCCTGAAGCTTCCAATCCCAAAATAGTTTAGTGCAGCCAGGTTGTTGCCTCCCCCCAAAGGTAGAATGCGCTACTCTTGACCAATAAGCTTAAAAAACTCATCCTCGCCAACTATTTTAACTCCCAGCTTTGTTGCCTTTTCAAGTTTAGAAGGTCCAATATTATTGCCTGCAATTAAAAGGGAGGTGGAAGCCGAAACGCTGCTTACATTTTTCCCGCCGTGCTGGCGGATAAGTTCTTTTAACTCGTCGCGCGAAACTTTTGAAAATGTTCCGGAAATGACTACCGACATTCCCTTAAGCGCATCCGAAAGCTGGAGGTTTTCGATCTGCTCTACTTGAAGTTTTAATCCCGCCATTTTTAGCTTCTCGACAAGTTGCCTGTTAGCAGGGTTTGAAAAAAATTCAATGATGCTTTGGGCAATTCTGTCTCCAATATCCTCAACCTCAACAAGTTCGTTGTAGGTAGCCTTGGCAATAGCCTCCATGCTTCCGAAATGTTGTGCCAAGCTTCGTGCTGTAGCTTCACCTACGTATCGAATTCCAATGGCGTAAACAACCCTATAAAAGGGTACGTTTTTAGATTTTTCGATACTTCTAATGGCATTTTCAGCAGATTTATGGGCAAAACGGTCAAGCAATAAAAGTTGATCCTTTTTGAGAAAGTACAGGTCAGCAGCATCTTTTACCAGACCATTGTCGTAAAGCAAAGCAACGGTCTCCTCCCCTAGTCCATCAATATTCATAGCCTTACGGCTTATAAAATGCTCTATTCTGCCCTTAATTTGTGGTGGACAGGCAAACTGGTTGGGGCAAAAGTGTCTTGCTTCATCCTCTATTTTTACCAGCTTAGAACCGCATTCGGGGCAATGGGTAGGAAATTCGAGTATTTTGGCTAAAGGGCTACGTTTTGACAGGTCAACTCCAACAATCTTGGGGATAATTTCACCGCCCTTCTCAACATAAACCCAATCGCCGATGCGAACATCCAACAGGGCTACCTGATCGGCATTGTGAAGCGAAGCACGCTTAACAACAGTGCCGGCCAGCTTAACAGGTTTAAGGTTGGCCACTGGAGTAATGGCACCTGTGCGGCCAACCTGAAAATCAACAGAAAGCAGAACGGTTGAAACCTGCTCGGGTTTGTACTTGTAGGCAATGGCCCAGCGTGGGGTTTTGGCAGTCATTCCAAGTATAGCCTGATGGCGGTAGCTGTTAACCTTTACCACCACCCCATCGGTATCAAAGGGCAGCTGCTTACGCGCCAAATCCCAATACTTTATGAAATCGAATACACACTCCAGATTCGAACAAAGCTGTATATGCTCGGAAATTTTAAACCCCCACTCCTTTGCAGCCATCAAGTTCTGGTAATGGTTATCAAAAGGCAACTCTTCCCCAAGCATATAGTAAAAAAAACTGTCGAGCCTGCGCTTGGCAACAGCTGAAGGGTTGAGAAGCTTTAGGGTGCCTGCAGCAGCATTCCGGGGATTGGCAAAAGGCTGCTCTCCCTCATCCTCCCGCTCACGGTTAAGCTCATCAAAAATAGCTCGCGGCATAATGATCTCACCCCTAATTTCAAACTCCCTCGGGTAACCCGAACCATGAAGTTTCAAGGGTATGGTTCTAATGGTGCGAGCGTTGGCAGTAACATCATCACCTGCAGAACCATCGCCGCGGGTAACAGCCTGCACCAGCCTGCCATCGAGGTAGGTAAGGCCTATTGCCACGCCATCAAATTTTAGCTCGCAAACGTAGGTTGGGGGTTCCGAAAGGGCATTACGCACCCGGTTGTCAAAATCGCGCAACTCGCCTTCAGAATAGGTATTTGCCAACGACAGCATGGGATAGCGATGTTGTACCTGCTTAAACTCAGCACTCGAATCGCTTCCCACCCTACGCGAGGGCGAGTTGACATCATCAAACTCGGGATACTGCTTTTCGAGCTCCACCAGCTCGTTTAACATCATATCAAAGTCAAAATCGCTGATTTCCGGAGCAGTTTTCACGTAGTAGAGGTAGTTGTGGCGGTTAAGCTCATCACGCAAAAACATGATGCGCTGTTGCACCCTATCTTTTTCTTCTGCTGTCATTGGTTTGTCTTTAAGCTTATGACGTTAACGCTAATTATTTTTCAAATATACTTGAGAAATTAAAATTATGAACAGGGAAAGTTAGGCTAGCGCTGTAAAACACCTCAGGTTGAATATACGAAAATTAAGTATTTGCAAATTTATATATTTACGGGGTATGAACACATGCTAATTAAACATCTTACAAGTTGAAAACCAATGCCATAGCAGATAAGTACAGGGACTTACTCCGGGTTTTACGGGGTAGCTGTGGAAAGGATGAGCTGAAAAAAATTAGGAAAGCGCTGGATTTGGTTGTCAGCTTAAACTCGGCCAGCTCAACTATACTTCACCTGCTTGAGGTTGCCCGGATTTGTGTTGGCGAAATTGGGCTTGGAGCCCAGGCTGCCATTGCTGCTATACTTCACGAAACACTAGAAAACAAGCAGGTAACAAGGGTTGAAATAGAGAAGCATTTTGATTCGAAAGTAGCCGAGATTGTTGAGGGTTACACGCTGATATCCGGACTTGACCCAAAGGATCCTAAAACTCAGGCAGAGCTGTTCAGGCAAATGCTGATAACCCTATCGGGGAATGCTGTGGTAATTCTCATCAAGCTGGCCGACCGCCTTGAAACCATGCGCTCGCTCAGCCGTGCAGAGCCAGAGGTGAGGCAAAAGCGCTCGTGGGAAACATTTCACCTGTATGCTCCACTTGCCCATAGGCTTGGGCTTTACCCCATCAAATCGGAGATGGAAGACCTGGCTATGAAGCACATCTACCCCAAGGAGTACAAGTTCATAGTTAAGAAACTTAGGGAAACCACTTCAAGCCGAAACAGGTTTATCCGTAGCTTTATTGAGCCAATTGAGCAGGAGCTCAAAAATCGCCATTTCGATTTCGAGATAAAGGGTAGGCCAAAGTCGGTGTACTCCATATTCCGCAAGATGCAAAAGCAGGATGTTGATTTTGAGGATGTTTATGATGTTTTTGCCATTAGGATAATTCTTAACACCGACCCCGAGCATGAAAAGTCGGACTGCTGGCAGGTTTACTCCATCATCACCGACAAGTACACCCCCAATCCCGAACGGCTTCGTGATTGGATTTCAGCGCCAAAGAGCAACGGCTACGAAAGTCTTCACACAACGGTGCTTGGCCCCGAGGGCAAGTGGATAGAGGTTCAGATTCGCACCTCACGAATGGACGAAATAGCCGAAAAGGGATTTGCAGCCCACTGGAAGTATAAGGGGATAAAACAGGAGCAGGGGGTTGACGAATGGGTAAGTATGGTTAGGAATATACTCGAATCGCCCGATGGTTCTTTTGGTGATAAAACTGACCTGCTGCAGCTCAACCTTAACAGCAAGGATATATTTGTATTTACCCCCAAGGGGGAAATAAGAAAATTACCCAGCAAAGCCACCGTTCTGGACTTTGCCTTTGACATCCACTCCGAAGTGGGGTCGAAATGCACCGGTGCCATTGTGAATGGCAAAAATGCTCCAATCAAGCAAGTGTTGCAGAATGGCGATATTGTTGAAGTGCTCACCTCAAAGAAACAAAAGCCCAAAAAAGACTGGCTCAACTTTGTAACCACCTCAAAAGCAAAAACCCGAATTAAACAGCAGCTCCGGGAGGTTGAAAATCAGGAAATTGCCAGGGGTAGGGAGATGCTGCTTCGCCGGCTTAAAAACTGGAAAGTTGACAACCCCGAAGAAGCCATTCGCAACATCAACAAGCAGCTAAAACTAAAAGACCCAACAGAAATTTTCGTTCTGATAGCCGAAGGTAAGGTAAACCTTACCTCCATTAAAGATATACTCACCTCAAACATTGAACCCGAAGCCCCTAAGAATGTTGATGCCACTACTGCACCTGCCCGCCCTACCGACACAACCGGCAGCTCATCGGAATTTCTGATAATTGACGAGCGACTGGTAAACATTGACTACAAGCTGGCCAAATGCTGCAATCCGATTTTTGGGGATGAGATATTCGGTTTCGTTACGGTGAAGGACGGCATCAAAATTCACCGTCAAAGCTGCCCGAATGCCACCCAGCTGAATACCCGGTGGGGATACCGGATAGTTAAAGCCAGATGGAGAGGTTCTTCAAATGATGGGGCATTCCAGACCTCCATCATGGTTACAGGTATGGACGAGCTGGGGATGCTAAACCGGATATCCGAGATTATCAGCAAGGATTTGAGGGTAAACATGCGCAACCTCAACGTCAACTCCAAAAACGGACAGTTTGAAGCTACCATCCAGCTCTACGTTCAGGATAAAAAGCATCTCGAAATGCTGCTTTACCGGCTTGGAGCCATTCCAGGGGTAAGTAAGGCCGAAAGGCTAAGGTAGCAAAGCTGCCGAGTTGCAATTGCTTAAAGTTAGCTAATTTGGAGCGGTTGCATTTCAACTCTCCCATACTTTTAGTATATTTGGATGTTCATAAATTGGTAAGGCTATGAGCAGAAAATCGTTGATTCTATTTACCCTACTAAGCCTGTTTGGGATGGCAGCAAGGGGACAGCTGGTTCAGGATCTATATAAAATCTACGACCCTGTTTTCGGTAACGACGACCATGACTCTACAGCAATTTTAACTCCTTTTGGAGTTATAAAACCCGGTGTAAGCTACAACCTGTCAGTTGGCACCTCCTACTCTTCGTTTGGCAGCGGGATGGGACTATCTGAAACCTACATATCGCCTAGGGTGAGCTACTCACCCAACCAAAAGTTGCAGGTTGTAGCCGGAATTTCCTTTAGCCGAACGGGAACGCACGGGTTGTCAACACCCTCCCCCACCAACATCAGCACCGGTCAAGCCCTTGACAATCCATACCAGGCATGGGCCTACACTCAGTATAACTTCAACAACCGATTTAGCGTTTACGCTATGGGCTCGGTTAGCCAGAATCAAACCTACTTCTCCCCATATTCCCGAACGCTGGGGAGCTACAACAGCCAGATGTACGGTGTTGGCTTTAACTACCGCATAAGTAGTAAGGCAAGCATTGGTGCCAGCTTCAACTTCGTTAACCGGAACCCCTTTGGCTACCAGCTCGGTGGATATAGCAACCCCTTTATTCCCTACTAGAAAAATTAACGGTTAAAGAAGCCGAAACATAGGGCAAAACAATTTTCCCCAGGTTGCTACTATCCTAAGTATTCATCATTCTAAGACCAGTCGTTCCGAACACCTGCTCTAAGCTGGTCCACTATTGGTTTATCCGGTTGCTACATGGCCATAAACGTGGTCAAGCTACAGATGCTTACACCCAAGCGAGCCAGAAAAGTTTGCAGGAAATTAGAAATCTATTTGATTAGTTGTAAAAAAAATTCTAAATTTGTTTATAGAAATAGAACACAACTTTATGGCGCCTATACATCCAAATATGGAAATAAGGCGCTATGGAGTGGCGTGTATAAACGAGTTATGCGTCACCTAAGAAAAAATACTACAACATATGGATATTAGAATTGAAACAGCAGCTTACAGATTAGCCAAAGGATATCTGGAAGAATCTGAAATTCCTAAGAGATTCAGAAAAGGAGCAAGTGAAAGTATTAAGAATAAAAAGATTAATGCTGATTCTTTGCTTGAAATGAATTTTCAAGAAGAGGTCAATCAATGGGTAAGGTTAATAGAAACAATGTTAAGTAAAATTGAAAATGTAATCGCTTGGCGTTTTATAAATCTTGCTCCTTTAATAACACAGAAGATAAATAGAGTTACTGATTGTCCTGATTTTTCTAGTTTTATAGATTATCTTGTTCTTCGTCGAGATATTGAATTGTGCGATGATGATGAACTAGGTCGATTAGCAGTGCTATCGGGTTCATTCCAAAAGGAGATTGAAAAAAAACTTTAACAAAACTGAGCAACCAACTAATATCTATAATTCATATGATGAGAGTAGTATGGATTTTATTGCAATAGATTTTGAAACAGCAACATCAGATAGGCATAGTCCTTGTGAGATTGGGCTTACGTTTGTAGAAAAGGGGAAGATAGTAAATTCAAAATCATGGTTAATCAAACCTTTTTCATATCCCAATTTTGACTCTTTTAATGTAATGATTCATGGAATAACGCCAAACGATGTTGCAAATGAACCTGAATTTCCAGAATTATGGAATTCTATAAAACCGTTAATTGAAAATAAATTCTTAATTGCTCATAATGCAGCATTTGATTTTAGTGTACTTCGGAAAACACTGGAATACTATAATCTACCTTTCCCAAATTTAAAATATGCTTGTAGCTATATTATTGCTAAAAAGGTTTGGCAAGGTATGCCAGCCTATGACTTAAAAACACTTTGTCAAATCAATAATATCAAATTTAATCATCATAGAGCTGGTGATGATTCAAAGGCATGTGCTGAATTATCATTAAAAGCATTTTCTGAAACAGGAACTAATTCAATTGACGATTTTCCTGATAAATTAAAAACTACTATAGGGCAACTTTTTGATGGAGGTTATAAGCCTTCTGAAAGTAAAAGACAATATCGCCCTAAAAATCTAAATTTTATAATCGGAGATATATCAAAGCATAATCCTGAAAGCATATTTTATGGTAGAACGGTAGTTTTTACAGGGACACTTTCTTCGATGACACGTTTGGAAGCTCAACAGATTATAGCAGATATTGGAGGAAATAACGGTAATGGTGTTACACAAGAAACTGATTATTTAATTGTAGGTCAACAAGATTATAGAATTGTTGGCGAAGATGGGATGAGCAATAAACAAGAAAAGGCGATTAAACTAATAAAAAATGGCTCTGAAATTGAGATATTATCTGAAGATGATTTTTTGAAAAACATATAAATAAAAGGCGGTGCATAACAACGTGTCATAAAACATGCCGGTTTTAGTGGGTATTCGAGCGTTCCGTCCCGCCTCGTATGTTTTTCACGGGGGACAGAGCCGCATCCCTTCAATCCGGTACGTTTCATACCGCAAACCGTTATGCCTCATATTATGAAGATGCGACTATTTTACATGATAATACCAATCTTACTGTCTTGCTCGACAGCAGTAAAGATTAAAAAATCAAATATTGAAAACATTTCGAAAACAAAATACAAAAGCACTTGTGGTATTGTTCTCGAAAAAGATTATGTCTACTTGTTTCCAGATGAATTTAATGGAACGAGATTTACTCCCAATGAAGAAGACATTTTGAAAGCAGAAATAATCCTTGAAAATAAAATCAAAGAAACAAATACTCCTAACATGATGAATCAGGGAGATAATTGTCCAATTATTCATAAAAACCTAAAAAAATACTTTCGCCAATATTCTGGAGAACTTAACACTAAAAATGAAAAGATTATTTACATAAATATGCTTTGGAATAGATTTCCTTTTTGGCATAAAGTTCTAGGATATGAAGACCAAAGAGATAAATACGAAACGGGGTATTACTTTGTACTTGACGGATGTAGCTATTATTGGCAAATTAGCATTAACATTAGTACAGAAAAGATTGAACTATTCACCGTAAATGGAGTTGCCTGACAATAAAATACAGGGCATAACATGTGGTTTAGCCTACTGGGGTTGATGATGCAAATACGAAATTTTTTAGTATTTTAGTCTAGTTTTAACGTGGGATGACGCCGCTGGCTTTTAACTCCCCAGCGTAAGAAATCGCCAACCGTTATTGGCAAGGCAGAAAAAACGACACAGCATATGGACACGAATGATTTATCACGAGAAACACATACTGCGATTATTGATACGGCAGAAAGATTCCATCATGATTTAACTTTGCAATTTGGAGTATTAGCTGGAGATTGCAACACAGACAACGAATTTCTTGATGAATCAGAATTAATGATTAAAGAATGGCTGACAGATTGGGATTTAGAAGAAGTAATAATGGATATTTTTTTTGACGACACACCGAGAAAACAAGACTTTAAAAAGGTACTTGATAAAATATTGACAAACATCGAGAAAGTGAGAAAGATACCAATTGAACAACGTAAATTTGATATTTGGTAAACTGATAAATTATGGATATTTCAGAACAATATAATGATTTGACAGCAAGGATTGCAGATAGTTTGCCACTAAAAGCATTCCCTATTCGAGAGTTGGTACAGATTTTTCGTAAAAATGGACACCAAATTACTTTAAAAACAGAGCTGACTATTACGAGTGTTTATAACAGTGGAGATATTTCTGGGATAATGTGTACTGTTGAATTAGATGATGGATATAAAATGGCTTGTGCTTTGATTCATCTGATTTTTCCAAAAACTGTTAAACTTTATTCTGAAATTTCTGATTATCAAAAGAAACGAGAGAAAAGAATAAAACAATTAAATTTAACGGGATTGAATTGAATAACGCCCAGCCTACAACAAACAATATAGCCAGTAAGAGTTTTTGAGGTAAGCGAAATTTTCTTAGCCCGTTTCAACTTTTGTTGTACCTTGTTTTTAAATCGCCCGCAACTTGCAACTTTTCATATGCTTTCCGTTATGCATCATGCTAAAGAATGCAAAATGGACTATTTTGTAAATGTGAAAGATTTAAATCAACTAACATTGATATTAACAATGATGTGGGGGAAAATCTAATATATAGGATTAAGTATGATTTTAG
>Ga0208459_1000860_pt1 | contig 30560 bp, 19 predicted proteins | sample AD_UKC087_MetaG_FD_184433 | JGI IMG/M metagenome (GOLD analysis project Ga0208459, IMG submission 184433) | Active sludge microbial communities of municipal wastewater-treating anaerobic digesters from USA - AD_UKC087_MetaG (SPAdes) (version 2) | ecosystem: Engineered > Bioreactor > Anaerobic >... | reverse complement strand
CCGATTAATAGGGGGCTAGACCACTATCGATATTAATTGCCTACGGCAAATATTAACAGATTAATAATTAGTGTTTTGACAAAATAGCATTGATTGATTTATTTATCCCGAACTCAGGTTACCTTGTCAGATAGACTTTGGTGGTAAACACTTCCTTATCGGTCCTCACAACCACAAGGTATATCCCGAAGGCAAGATAACCGACATCCAGTTCGGCACGATTAAGCGTTTTGCCGGATTCCGGAATAATCTGCTGGCCTATTACATTCTGCATGCTGACGGTAAATGGCCAGGCCCCCTCTCCCTCATACTGCACTATTATTTTTTCATCGAGCCGGTTGAAAAAAACATTAAATACCGGAGCGTCAGAGTTGCAGGGAAGAACGGCTACAATGGCGGAAAAAGAGGAACTCCCGTCATAATCAGTCTGTTTCAGACGATAATATACCGTGCCATTAAACGTATTATTGTCGGTGTAATGATAATAAAGTACACTGTTATTATTACCCGCTCCGGGCAGATAGACAACATCAGTAAAGTTCTGCGCGTCAAAACTTCGCTGAACGGTGAAAAAATCGTTGTTCACTTCACTGGCGGTGGTCCAGGATAGATCGATATGGTTTTCATCGCATGCCGCAGAAAAGTCAAGCAACTCAATAGGTAAAGGATCATCCATCCTGTTTAATACCCAGGCTTTAGAATTTGCAAACGAGGCAGTACCGCCGGACGGAACACTACCTGTGTTGGCAGTAACTCCTGCTATTCCGGGGCCAATGGGCTGCATCCATTCCTGGGAGGCATTATCCCATTGCTGAGCATAGGTAATGCCTGTAGGAAATGAAGTGGTGAGGTTTTCGGGAGAACGGTATGAAAAATTCAGATTAGCTGTTGCCGCACCTGTAACATCCACCAGGTAGAACCTGTCGATTATTGTTCCTGCAGGAGTGCCGCCGTAAGGGTCATACAGATTAGTAACGATAGAAGGATATAATGAATTTTCTATATCGGTGCCATACGTGGCAAACAACACATCTGTCGGATCGTCCGATGTTTTTTCGAAGGACAGGGGAATATATTCTTCAGCCTCATAACCCGCAGCAGCTCCGAAAGGCACCTGGTAATTACCGGTGTTTGTCTGCATGTTCCAGCGTACGATGTGAAACTCATTCTCTGAAATGATCCATCCTGCATCTGATCCGGTACGGCTTATGGCATTGGCATCCGGGTTGTCCACCACCAGGTAAACGGGAGTGGCTTGAGTTCCGTCACTCATTACCATATAAGTTTTTGTACTTCCATCACCGTTGAATACGAGGCGGGCTTGGGAGAAAGCAATATTTGGAAAAATACATAAAACAATTAAATTAATTTTCAATATTATTTTCCAGGTATATTTTGCTCCCATAATTAAATGGTTTTTAGCCACATTAAATTTTGTCAACAATCCGAATTATATTGCAAATTCTTTCAATATTTTACTACTGAAACCCTGAATGTTCCAGCCGCTGGGTTAATACCGCCACTTGTGGCATTCCAACACCTAACTGTAACCGTATTTGCAGCTGACACCCATGCATAAAAACCACATGCACCCGCACATATCGCTTCATTAGGTATTCCTAAAATAACAGCATCGCCATTTAAAGCGCCATTCACTGTAATTGTCAAATCCGAAGCAGTCTGCTTGCTTGTTGATGGAAAGTCCAATGATGAAATTGCAGTTAGAGTTTTTGTTAAATAATATCTTGTACCATTAGAAGTCACAAAATAATTTGTACCATCATATTCAACAGCGCCATTTTCAGGAGTAGTCATGTTTGTACCTGCGGAAAATTTAAGCGGAGCTGTATTGGCTGTTGCTGTTCCTGCGCCCAAATGTAAAAGGGCTGTGGGACTTATTCCAATACCAGTCTTCCCTGTAGATAAGACCCTTATCTGCTCTTGGCCGTTTGTTTTCACAACAAAATCATTTGCGTCTGTTGTTCCAATAAAGTTAGTACCTGGTGTGGTTCCGCTATTTCCGGTAAGAGACCATCCGGAAGCACCGGCAGGTGATGCCCATGAAAGCCCACCGCTGCCATCAGTTGTCAATACCTGCGCAGCAGTACCATCTGCTGAAGGCAAAGTGTATTCTGTTGCCGTTGCACCGGTGGGGGCCTTTAGTGTAATGGCATTATAACCACCGGTATTATAAAAACTTAATTTTCCTTCCAGATTATTTGCTGTTCCTACCTGTGCAACTCCGGCCACATGAAGCAATGAGTTAGGCGCAGTGGTTCCGATACCAACATTCCCGCCGGATTTAATCCGCATACGTTCACTGTTATTGGTTTTTATCACCAGGTCATAAGGATCAGTAGTACCTAAAAAATCAGCAGGGGGATTAGTACCTGAATTTCCGGTAAGTGCCCAACCCGAAGTGGGTGATGCCCAGCTTAAAGTGGCAGAATCTGCAGTAATTGGGGTTAGCTGTAAAAAGTCTCCGGCATTACCCATGGTTATTGGTAATGTTAAATTGATATTATGACCTAAGTACAATTCACCTACATTTAAAGACACATAGCCACCCCCTTTCTCCTGGAATTCAATCCTGCCGTCGTAGTGGTCGCCGCCACCGCGAATCGTTCCATCAACATGCAGTAACCGTTTCGGGTAAATGGTGCCGATACCTACCCATCCGCCCCATTTGGAGGAGTCACTTTTATGCGGTACAATAATCGCAAAATTTTGTCCTTCGGGAGCGCCATGGGCTGAAAACCAGCCTCCCACATTCCATCCTGAATATTCTTCCGTTGACATTACCCTGATGCCATATTTCCAACGTCCGTTAGCCGTTGTTGATGTAACATTATTTACAAATTCACCGGCAGCAATTACATTTGAATTAGCCGGGGCATAACCACCGATACCAGAACGAACTCCATAGCCAGAAATAATAGTGTCATTAGATACTGAAAAAAACAATCCGTTCATCACCTTTGAACCGCTCACGCTCATAAGTACCCCTTCGGTGAATCCCTGATTATTTCCAATAGTATTTATTTGTATTGCTCTAGTTACGGAATTCGCATTTGTGTTATTATATGCAAGAGTTTGAATATCAGCTCCAACAATCGCCTGTTGATTATTATCCGCAACACCTTTTGTCAAAATTTCCACACCATTAGCCCAATGAGCCCCACTCACTTGAAATGATCCTCCGGAATTGATGGCGTCATCTCCTGAATTTGAAACAGCTGAATAAATCCCAATAGAAGCGTGTAAGGGATTTACATTATTCCCGGATTTTACAACTCTCAACCCGTAGGACCAATCTTCGTTCAAGCCTGCAGTTGAATTGGAAAAAATGCTTAATCCGCTGCCGTTTGTTAGTGAATTGGCACTTATTTTCAATCCACTGCCGCTTGTAATCGAGTTGGTATTAATATTCACGCCGTCGAATGTTTCTGCAAGACTGGTAATGGATAATGTGTGATCTGATAAGCCGCCATTTTTATCAAACTTCATGCGCTCACTTCCAAATGTCTTTATTATAAAATCTTTTTCGTCAGTCGTACCCAGAAAATTTGTGCCGGGTGTGGTTCCGGTGTTTCCGATGGTATGCCAGGCATCATATTTCTGAAAAAAAGGAACCCAGTGAGGATTAACAGAATCATTCTCGTTGTAATAAAAAGTTTTACCAACAGATACAGATTCGTTTGTATTATATATAAACAAAGCATGAGCTGGATTGGCTATTGTTGTAGCATCAGTATCCGAAGTGAGAAATATCCTCGGAACAAGAACCCCCTTATTACTGCTTTTTATATCCAATAAGGCCGACTTGCTTGGAGCGGTACCGTCGTTATTGATACCTATATTCTGGGACTGACAATCATTAAAGCTGATAAGGGCAACGATAAAGAAGATGGCAGCTAGTTTTAGTTTAATTAGGATATTGTCCCTGGAGTGATTCATAATGAATTCTTTTGAAATTTTACCCGATTTGTTGCATGTTGTCTATTTTTCCAGACAATTACTTATTATTTTATTTTTATATGTCCATATTTTTAATATTACAAATAATAAAAAATTACTCCAATTATTAAGCACTGTTATTTAATCAACTCTTAGTTATCTAAATAAGAATAAGAATAAGAAAATAAAAGTCAGCCGTTTTCAGGCTGACTTTTATGTGTTTTTTCTTATAATTTGATCATAGTCATTCTACCGGTAAAAGTCTTACTGGTGGTTGTCATTTTGTAGATATAAACACCAGCAGGCAATCCCGACGCGTCGAAATCAATTTTATATTCCTGGTTCTTCATCGCATTGGCATCAAACAATGTAGTTACTTTTTTGCCGGTATTATCATAAACATCAATTACGACATGCTCATCAGCCGGAAGTGTGAAGTAAATAGAGGTGCTATTTGCAAACGGGTTAGGATAATTGTTCACAGTAATTTCACTGGTTTCATTGTAAGCATTACCTGCAGGGTTTTGCTCCATTGTTCGCAATATAGTACATCCTGCGCACAAATTATTCAGTGTCCATTTAGTATTCTTTCCTGATTTGATAGTTTTTGCAATCACCATGCCTTCGAATTCGCTCTGTCTGGTATTTGTATAGTCTGAAACTTCAAACGTATAATCCAACTTACCCGGCTGACCAAGATAGAATACACCTTTTGCATGAGTACCTTCACTGAAAGATACATTATTTCCTACATAAAAAATAAAAGATTTCATTTCAGTATTAAGGTCAATGGATTTTCCACCGGATAACTCTGTTTTGACACGGACCTTACCACAAGGTGCTGTAAAATGGATTGATGCTCCCTGGCCAATGATAAGTTTATTCAAATTAATATCTTCCTGGGTAAATGTCAATGACGCATTTGTTCCAACTGTGATATTATTGTATAATGTTCCGGTTAATTCCATTGTTCCACTTGCAGGAACCACGACATCAACTGTTGATGTGTAAGGGTTTGCTTCAAAAACCGGTAAAATAACATTGGCGGGAGAAAGGATTACCTGTGGCACGGTGGACGAAATATCTACATTTACCTTGGGCGCTTTGGCAAAATTTCCCGAATAATTAATAAGTGGCGACTCTTCGAGTATATCAGCAAAACCGTCTGATTTGCTTACACCTAAAGCGCCATAATCCACTGTAGACTTCCTTAAAGTTACATTATCCTTACCAAACAACACATACGGCTGTATAAGGTTGGTGGGGTCAATGGATACAAGCACTGTGGTTGAAGTATCGCATCCCAAAGCATTGGTAACTGTTACAGAATATTCTCCGCCGTTAGGATCAGCAATAATATTCGGTGTGGTTTCACCTGTTGACCAAAGATATGTTGATGCCGGTGTACCGGTAACGACAGAAGTCAGGTTAAATGAGTTTTCGCAGAATAAACCGTTCTTATTTATAGCAACAGTGATAGGGGCGCTACGGGTTACTTTCTGAGTACACTGCTCCACTGTGCCATTGTTATGATAGACAGTCCATGTAACCAATGTAACGCCCAGGGGGAATACAGCTGGCTGATCGTTGGTAATACCAGCCACACCAGGAATCTCAGGAGGATATTGGTTTCTGAGGTTAAAGTTTTCTTCGCCATCGCACAGGACAATATCACCCGGACATACCCAAGTATAAGGGGGATCCACCGGACAGTTGCCGCAGAAATCGCCTTTATACCAATTAGTGTTTTCGCCGGAGTGAACACATTCAGCAACAAACACTCCTTTAAAAACCGCAGGCTGGGTAGGCTTTGAATTACTTATGTGCAGGTGATTGTACGAAGTATCCTGGTTGTGCTTGTTTTTAACATCGCCTAAAACAAAGAATCCTGACACATGTGCACCCTGATGAAAATTCACATTATCGCCGCAATAAAATATGATGGATTTATCGTCCGGATTGATGGTCACATTCTGACCTGCATTAATAAATTTTTTCATGCGTACCTTCCCGCATTGGGCAAATTTCAGAGTAGCACCGTCGGCAAGCTTAATGTGGTTTTCAATATTAATAACAGGCTTAGTAAACACTGCTGTTGCATTTTTACCTACATTGATTTCTTTATATAATGTGTCATTTAAAAATACTGTAGTTCCCTTAGGTACTTTTACAACTGTCGTTCCGGTATAAGGCATCGCTTCAAAAACCGGCAACTTAACATCTGCAGCGGAGTTAATTATGGTCGAAACCTGGCTCGTATTATCCATGGAAACATTGCTGCTTTTTATAAATGTTCCTGCAGAAGTTATTATAGAGCTGTTTTTGACTTCAAGTTTTCCTGTCCTGATGTTACCATCATCATCAACATCGTTGGTGATGCCCACTCCGCCTGAAAAAATTGAAGAATTATTGATTTGTGCATGAGTGCGGGCCAGGATCACAAAATTTGATAAAGCCGACTGGGGACATGAACTTACAACAAAAGATGCCGTACTCTGACATCCGTTACTGCTTGTTGCCGTTACTGAATAAGTTGCCGGGGTTGCAACATTGATACTTGGGGTAGTTTCACCTGTCGACCAGGCATATGAGGTTGTTGCAGGGGTGGAATTACTATTGGCAGTAGAATTAATGCAATTTACAGGGACCACATCTTCGCTATTGTTACCTGTTTTGCTTGGGCTTGCATGAATATATGTAATGTCGGGTTTTCCAAAACCGGTTGTACCGAAAGCGCTTTCCTTTACAGTAACCTCATACCACACATCATAATCCCAATTGGGATAGCTCGGATTCGGAGTATAGTTAGCATCAGTGGCAGGGGAACTGAGTGGAAGAACATAACCATATTCATTGAAATTTTTATCCAACGATGTTGTAACACTGATTATATCGCTGACATTACCCATTACCATGCTGCCTTCACCGCCTGTTACTCCGAGACATTTGTATCCTGACGGAGAACCTGTGGATGCCGTGAAATAATCCATGTAAAACTGCATTTTCATTGAATTGTCCTTATCATATAAAGCCAATGCCAATTTGTCGGAACCAAGAAGATTGCTGAAGGTATGTCCTCTGGAACCCCAACCCATTGCGTTTTCGCCATAGGTATTATCAACAAATTCTTTGGAAAAGGTGGTACGAATGGTAATGGTATTATCATCATTAAAAGTCCATCGTGTCCATTTAATTGCGGCGTTCACTATGCCGGGATTCGTGGGACTTTCGAAACATAGCTGATTGGTGTCAGAGGGTGTCGGGCAGGAATAGGTGGAGGCATTTGCCATTAAAGTTACATTAGCATCAGGACAAAATTGAGAGCCTCTGTTTTCATAAATATCCACATTATATCCGTCGCAGCATGAAGCCGGAACTATCACACGAAAACTTTTATTTACTGTTTTTCCGAACGCATCGGTGGCTACAAAGGTATTCTCTGTGGTAGTCCCTGAAGGAAATACCGAACCGGAAGGCAATCCTGCAGTCTGCGCCCACGTTACACCAGGGCAGTTATCTGTTGCCGTAACGCTATAAACAAAGGGAACATTGGCTGCTATTGTGGTATCGGAGGGGATGTATAGTTCTGGATTATCATCATCCATTGCAATAACTGTAAAGGTGCATGTTTTGACATTATTACCTCTATCTCTGGCTTCCCAGGTAATACTGTATGTGGAGCCAACCGGTACTATATCGCCCGGCAGCGGGCCAGTGCCCAATTTCTTTAAATTAAGAAACGCCGGACAATCATCATCGGCTACCACAATATAATCAACGGTAACCTCGCAGGTTGACAAGGCGTTTTTATTAATTACCGAATCCGGGCAGGTAATGGAAGGGGCAATAGTATCGTATATACTTATTAATAAGGTATCAAGAGAAAAATTACCGTATATGTCGGTGGCTTTGTAAACACAATATGTTGAATCAGGATTAAACAGTTCTCCACTGAGTTTACCGCTCAACAGTTCAATGGTAACCGGTTGTTTTGAATTATCATTTGCCGTAACATCATAATTAACATAGCGTCCGTTAGTTGTGTTTGCGCTTTTATGAATGAACTTGTTAAGGTTGATATCGGGAGGCTGGTTATCAATAACCGTCACGTTAAAACTACCATAACCCATATTATTATCCACATCCTTTGCAGCATATCTCACCAGTGTAGTTCCAACGGGGAAAAAGGCCCCGCTTGGCAAGCCTGTCTCAAGATAAAGCGTGTCCAGCATACAATTGTCAGTTGCGGTAACCTGCGGATAATTGACAATAGCACCATTGGTATCAGCATCAGTATTAACTGTGATATCCGGGCCACAGACAACCACAGGAGCTTCTTTGTCTTCCACGAGCACATAAACTTTTTGAAAACTCAGCTCATAATCAGTAGCATTATACACCCCTGTCCATTGGACACCCGTAAGACCTTTATTCAGGTGTATATTCAACAAACTCCCTGTTCCGGTACCGGTGGTGGCACCATCCAAAACATAAGTAAAAGTCCATTTGTTCTTTTCGAACAAACATGTTGAGGTTGAACCGGAAGCAATATCCAGGTTAATCAAGGGCGTTACCGTATAATAACACACGCCAGGATCCGTATAAGCGCTGCGGTCACCATTTTGGAAACTGAAACACCCCGGGTTTTGTGCACTTACATATTGATTCCAGGATAAAAGAATCATACTACACAAAAAGATAATAAAACTGCTGTATCGCAATTTTATTAAGGAAGAATGAGTAAATTTTTTCATTTCTTTAAAATTTAATTAATACTAAAAGTGATTTTGCAAATATACAATTATAAAATAAAAATGCAAGAAAATTGTTATTTATTTTATCGCCATATTTATACATTTCAATACATAAATAAGGATTATAAGCCCATATAATAGAGCATATTCACAATTTGAACTATGTTTAATTTGAAATTTTTAGCTTTTTTCAATAGTTAATTTTATGTTATTTTTTCATTTCGAATCTTTATAATTAATTTTTTAAATTAATATGATTATATTTATATATACTTTTCAACAAACTAATAATCAAGTATATATGATTTTTATTAAACCTTTTTTTCATTGCATTCATTTCTTTTAAAAAAATATTTACTAATTGAACATTTGAATAAAACAGTCGAAATGTATAAATTGTGTTTATCCCCACGGAACCTTAGCCAAAATCAAAACAATTTTACGCAATACAACCAGCAGGCATCCTCTAATCCGGGTTTACCAGGCAAAGCAATAGTACACAAACTCCTATTGCCTGATTTGGTTTAATTTTGCATACACAGATTATGATTATCTTCACCTGTTAGTTACCCCGCATGCCATAATAACAGTCACAGATACTTGTAAAAATATTTTTTCAACATCCCATGAAAATTTCTATTGAAAAATTTGTTTTCTTTCCAAAGTAATTGTATATTTGAACAATTAAGTAAAATAGTCGAAAACATAAAACTCTATGTATGGCCAACGGCAACAGCACTGCAATTAAAGACACAATACTGAAAGCAGCGCAGGAAGTTTTCAGTAAATATGGCTACAAAAAAACCACACTGGAAGATATCGCACAATACATAGGCAAAGGCAAGAGCGCACTTTATTATTATTTTAAAAGTAAACAGGAAATTTTCGAAGCGGTACTTGCTTATGAAATTGCACAAATGGGCGATGCATTGTTTTCCGCTGTGGAATCAGAAAAAAGTCCTCAACAAAAATTACGGCGGTATATCATCAAACGCATGGAATTATATCACCAACTGGCAAATTTCTACGGCGCCATACAGCAGGAATATGTCGAAAACCTTTCAGTCATTGAAAAAATAAGAGAACAATACGACAAATTGGAGTTACAGCTTATTTCTGATATCATCCGAAAAGGTGTGGAAGAGGGGAAATTTAAAAACCGTAATATCCCGCTAACGGCAAATGCCATTATTATTGCTATGAAAGGATTTGAATATGGGTTTTCAAAAGAAACAGACCTGAAAAAAATTGAAGACGACATCGATCAATTGCTGGAGGTACTTTTTTATGGAATTGTTGTAGTAAAAGAAAAAAAAATCAAGTCAAAACCATGAATTCTTTTTCAAAGCTTGTAATAAAGTTCAGGGCTCCGATCATTGCAGTATGTTTGCTGATTACGGGGCTTATGGCTTTTTTTCTGAAAGATATAAAGATCAACGCCGATATAACCACCTACCTGCCTGAGAGCGATTCGGTGGTGGCACGCTATAACGAGATCGGGCGAAATTATGCTTCGAACCTGATGGGCATCATCATTATGGAAGCCCAAGATGAGGTTTTTTCTGTGGAAACCATCCGCCACATCAATGAGCTGACCGTAAGTGCCAAACAAATACAGGGTGTTGAATATGTGGTCAGCCTGACCAACGTGCTGGATATAAAAAAAACAGATGATGGCTTTGAAATCGGCCGGCTTATTGACGAAAGCCAGTTGCCCGCCAACCACGAAGAGTGCACAAAAATTAAAAGTTATGTGTTGTCAAAATCCTTGTATAAAGGCCATCTGGTATCCTCCGACTCAAGATACACGGTGATTATTTGCAAGTTTAGTCCTGATTTTGATAAAAACAAGGTTTCCAAAGACATCAAAGCGATGGTTGCCTCGAAGAACTTTCCCGAAAAATTCTATTTCGAAGGCCTGCCTTACCAACTGTTAAGTATCATGGATTTTGTCAAAAGAGACTTGTTGTTGCTCACACCACTTATCGTACTCATCCTCAGTCTTATTTTGTTTGTAAGTTTCCGGTCGGTGCGAGGCGTGGTGGTCCCGGTTATCGGTGTGGGGATGGGGGTTATCTGGAGTCTGGGACTGATGAGTGTATTCAACATCCGCTTGTCGCCTATTTCAGATGCAATTCCAGTGGTATTGTTTTCGGTGGGTTGCGCATACGGGATCCATGTGTACAATCGTTTCCGGATGGTGGTGCGCACTCCTGAAAATAAACTCCGGCAGTCGGCCGAAGCACTGAGCAGGATAGGAACCGCCGTGCTGCTGTCAGGCATAACCACTGTGATGGGCTTTTTATCCTTTATTTTTGGGGCCTACCTGAATATTATTTTTGAGTTTGGTGTTTTTGCCGCCCTGGGCGTGTTGTTTATCCTCATTCTTTCCATTACATTTATTCCTGCGCTTTTGTCGTATTTTCCTGTCGAAAAAATCCATAAAATAAATTCACGCTACAGAATCTATAATCCGCTCGACACATTTCTGACCAAACTTGCCGATGTCATAATCTCTCACCCCAAAAAAATACTGGTGGTGTCCGGCATTTTCCTGTTGGTGATGGCAGCAGGTATTCCTTTCCTGAAAAACAAAATTGATATACTGAACTATTTCAGGCCGCATACCGACATCCGTGTTTCTGCCTCCATAATGAATAACGAGTTTGGGGGCTCACTGCCCTTAATGGTTCGTGTGCGCGGCGACATACAGGATCCTGTTACGCTGATAAAAATGAAAAAAGTAAAGGATTTTCTCGAAAAACAGCCCGAGATCCGGAACGCTTCGTATGTAGGTGATTTTCTTGAAGAAATGAACGACTGTATGGGCGAAGGCAAATGCCTGCCCGACACCCGCGAAAAAGTTGCCAACCTGTTGTTTCTTATCGAAGGCGACGAGATGCTGAAACAAATGATTAATGCGGATAAAACCGAGGCCATCATACAGGCATATATGCGTAATGTGGAAACAAAAAGATATAAAGAGTTGTTCTCATCGGTCAACACGTTGCTTTCGGAATTAAATTCACCGGAAGTAAATCTCGCCCAAACCGGCATGCCAGGTGTCTATTCAAATTTTGATGACAGCCTGATGAAAAACCTCCTGCAAAGCCTTATCCTGGCACTGGCTCTTATTTTCATCTGCATGGTGTTTTTGCTGCGTTCAGTGCGCAGTTCTTTTGTAGGGATGATTCCGCTATTATTTACTATCATCATTATTTTCGGATTCATGGGTATTTCGGGCATTGCGCTTGACATTTGCACCATACTCATAGCCAGCATTACGGTTGGTGCGGGCATCGATTATGCCATTCATTTTATAACGGAATACAAACACCATATCATCCAGGGAAAAAGTGTTGAAGATGCCATAGCCTTTGCGGTGAGAATCTCCGGCAAACCTATATGTATCAACGTGATAACGGTGATGCTGGGATTTCTCGTACTGATTTTCGCCAACCTGATTCCCCTGCTGAATTTCGGAATACTGATTGCCATCACCATGTTCTTCAGCGGCCTGGGCGCCATAACCATTCTGCCCGCGGTAATCAGTTTGTTTAATTTGAAACTGGTGAAAGATAGCGATATAAAGATTACACGAATTGAAAAATTTTAAACTTTTACGACCATGAAAAAAATGTTTTTAATTCCCGTCCTTTCAGCAGCATTACTGCTGTTGCACGGGAAAGTATCCGCACAGGATGCTGCCGGTATTCTGCAAAAAGTTGACCAAATCCTCAATGCGCCAAAAGACCAGAAGATAATGACTACCATCACCCTCTACGACAAGCAATCGCGACAGAGCCTGCGAACGATGAGCATGGTACAGAAAGGCAGCGATAAAAGACTGGTAAAGATACTCTCGCCTGCCGACCAGAAAGGCATAGGATTTTTGTCGTTACCCAACGACAACCTCACGGTGTATCTGCCGGCCTATGGCAAAACCCGCAAAATTTCCTCCTCGGTGAAAAACTCAAAATTTGCCGGTACCGATTTTACCTATGAGGATATGGAAGCAAAAAAATACTCACAAAAATGGACACCCAAGCTTATCAACACTACCGGCGAACACTTTGTCCTTCAGCTTAATCCGAGAGACGGCGTTATCAGCGACTACTCAAAACTCATCATGTATGTAAGAAAATCGGACAATTACCCCATAAAGGTGGAACATTTCGACAAAAGCGGTAAACTCTACAAGGTGCTAACCGATAATAATGTAGTGAAAACCGATGGATACCAGATCGCCAAAGAACTGGTAATGGAAGATAAAAAATCAGGCACCAAAACCAAAATGACGGTTACTTCGGTGACTTTCGACAACGGGTTGAAAGATGATTATTTTTCAGAACGCGAACTGATAAAATAAAACACCGGATTACCCATTATGAAAAAAAAGTTTTTTTTCGGTTTTTGTATATTGCTGTCTATAGGTCTTAAGGCCATTGCCCAACAGGACACATCGTTTATCGTGCAGCCTGACACGTCAGGAAATCTGTTTGCTGACACCTCGGCAGTGTTTCCCGAAGCCGGTGTTATGGCACCTGATGACGGACTATTACCCGAAGAGCCCAAACTGTCTATTAACGGATACATACAGGCTGATGACAGGCTGAAATTCGATGGAGGCAAGCTCTACCGACAGGAATACCGCCTGGATGTAAAATTAGATTACAAACCTTTTGACCGCGGAAAATTATTTGCCGAAGTGTGGCTGCGGACGTATAAGCACCCTGAAATTTATAACGTTGGCGACTTATCGGATAAAAGAAAGATTTTAAATTTTGATGCCGATGTACGTGAGGCCTATTTTGACATTTACGGATTGTTTACAAAAAATCTCGATATCAGGATAGGCAGGCAGCGCATTGCATGGGGCACAGCCGACCGGCTGAATCCCACGGACAACCTGAACCCCTATGACATGGAAGACATCTGGGACTTTGGCCGGCACCTGGGTTCCAACGCAATAAAACTTATTTATTATGCGGGAACATTTACCTTTACGGGGGTGGCAATCCCATGGTTTACACCTTCGGTATTGCCCGGCAGCGACTGGACACAAGCCTTTATGCCCGAAGTAAAGATTCCTTCCATGATTACCGACACTTCGTTTATGCCCGGCCTCAAAATCCCCATCTATCTAACACCACGTAGCATCTCGGATACGCTTGTAATGCCGCAAAAAGATATCAGGCATTATCCGTCTTTCGGGCTGAAAGCAAAGAAAACGCTGAGAAATTTCGACATCTCGCTGAGCTATGTGTATGGCCGCGATGCGCTGCCCTTGCCCACCGAACTATACACCAATATTACCATCGACACTTTCGCCGTTTTTCCTGAAGTACGCGCCGACGCTACGGTGGATATCAGGTCGAAAGTAGAGTTTCCCGTGATGCAGGTTGTGGGACTTGACTTTGCCGGGTCCATCAAAGATGTTGGTATCTGGGGCGAGGCAGCCTGTTTCCTGCCGGGAAAAAACTACATGAAACGTTACCTGCATTACGATTTTCCGGATTATGGGATAAGCAAAGATTCGGTGCTTAGTGATTCTCTGGTACTCGACAGCAAGCCGTACGTGAAATTTGTTGTAGGGCTGGATTATACATTTAAACACGGGTTTTACCTCAATTTTCAATACCTGCATGGTTTTGTTCACGAACGCGGGCATAAAGAACTAAACGATTATTATATGCTTGCCTTTGAATGGACCTCGGGTAATGGCCGGATAAAAATCAGCATATTAAATGGCGGCATACAAATAAACCAATACAAAGGCCTGAAAAACAACCTTGCCTGGATATATATGCCTGAAATTTCGTACAAACCCGTGGATAATGCCGAACTCATATTAGGAGCTCACCTGCTGGACGGCAGCCCCACCACAAGCTTTGGCAAGGTTACCAAAAACGATGACATCTACCTGAAACTGAAATACAGTTTTTGATATTTTTCTGTTGTTGGCCCTGCTGTTTTACTAACAATCATGTTGTTGAAATTCAGTTTATACTTCTGCTGCTAACCATTTTTTCTTTAGTATATTTGTCCGCGAACTTTTAAGCAAAAAAAGTATGTCAAAGGCAAATGAAAATAAGGTTTATGATTTGGGTGTTTCCAGCCATGCCGGCCAGGTAATGCAGGAAAACCAGGATTGTTATACAGATTTTGAATGTATCAATGGTCATGTTTTTATAGTGTGCGACGGCATGGGTGTTCATGAAGCCGGTGCGGTAGCTTCGCAGCTTGCCGTGGAAAGTATCCGCGCATACCTGGAAAACCACTATTTCGATATGCCGGAAGACGCCTTAAAAGCCGCCATCGAATTTGCCAATTCCGTGGTGTATAAACGATCGAAACTCAAACCCGCATATCATGGTATGGGGACCACTATCGTGATGGCCATGCTGCGCAACAACAAATTTCATTATGCACATGTGGGCGACAGCCGGGTATATATCTTTTCGGACGGCAAACTGCACCGGCTCACACGCGACCACTCGCAGGTGCAGGACATGGTCGATAACGGATTGCTGTCCGACGGGGAAGCCCGCTCGCATCCCGATCGAAAAAAAATTACCCGTGCGCTGGGTTCCGGCCTCAACATTGAAATCGAATTTTGCACAGCCCCTGCCCTGCCGGCGCTGAATGATTTTATTCTGATGTGTACTGATGGACTGTTTTTTATGCTTGATGACATTGAAATATCACAAGTGCTCAGCAACACGGACCCGGTTCAGGAAAAAGCAGAAAAACTTATTGAGCTCACCAACGCCAAAGGAGGACCAGATAATATCACGGCTCTGCTCATTTATTTTGTTGGCATCGCTAACAAAAAAGCAGTGTTTTCCCCGGTATTTTATGTACCAAAGGAAATGAAACCGCTAATCAAAAAAGAAGCGCCACAAGAAAATTTCGACACCGCCACAAGCGAAATAACCCCTAAAGAGCCTGCAGAACAGGAAGAATATACTTCCGGCAAACCTTTGGATACCGTGTTCATGCAAAACGAAATAATTGACGAAGAACCGGAAGAAGAAGAGCCGGTTGGTGAAGCACCCGTTGAAGAAGAATATCTTGATGAAGAAACGGTTGATGAGCAGCCCCTGCAGGAAACGACACCTTTTGAAACAACGGGCATCACTGAAAAAACAGAAGATGATTTTGTGAAGAAAAGCATTCCGAAAGAAGAACAGCCTGCTTATCATGAAGAAACAAAAACCCAGGAACCTGCCAAAGAAATCTATCCTGAAGAAGCATCGGCTGAACGAACTGAGCGCACAGAAAATGTTACTATCACCACGTTTCTGAACCGGTTCGGGTTTTACAGAAAGCTGAAAGAAAAACCGGATTTGATGCGCAAAATAAGGATAGGAGCCATTATTCTCGGGGTCTTATTTGTGGCCTATGTTTTTTGGGATATCTTTATCAAACAAAGCGCACCCACGCAGGTTACCGAAGAAAAAAAGAAACCCGCGGCAGTTACAGAAGAAGAGCCCAAAGACAGCGTCCCGGCTACAAGCCAGACAGTAGCCCAACCCGACACCATCTGGATAAGCTATTCGGTGAAAAAAGGAGAATTCCTTGGCACCATCGCTTCCAAATTCGGTGTTACGGTAGATTTTATCAAAAAGAAAAACAAGCTTCCTAACGACAATATCCGCGAAAAACAAAAGCTGGAGATACCTACCAGGGCCAACCACACCGTAAAAGCCGGAGAATCATTTGCAAGCATTGCCAAAAAATATAACCTTCAGGCAAAATCAGTGATGAGAGCCAACGATATCAAAGACGAAAAAAGCATCAAAACGGATAAGAGCCTTATTATCCCTTTTAAATAAAAGCCCGATGGCTGCTGCCACTCCGAAAAAACACCAGAAAATTCCTGCCGGCAGGAAACAGGATACAGCGAAGCCAACAGGCAGGGTTAGCATTGCTGAAGCCGCCATGCCTGACAAATATATCAAATGGATAGTCTTTGCTTTCGCCCTGTTGCTTTATGCCAACACGCTCGACCTGAAGTATGCCCTGGACGACTCCCTGATGATAACCGATAACAACTTTACCAAAAAAGGAGCCTCCGGCATAAAAGATATTCTTACCAATGACGCTTTCGTGGGCTTCCTGGGCAAAAACAACCTATTGCCCGGCGGGCGCTACCGGCCGCTGCCGCAGGTGATGTTCGCCATCGAAAAAGAGTTCTTCGGGTTCAACCCTTTTGTAGGGCATCTGATAAATATCCTGCTGTATGCTTTCACCTGCATGCTGCTGTTTATCATCCTCAACAGACTTTTTATTAATTATAAGACCACAAACTGGTACCTTGGCATTCCTTTCACAGCAACTATGCTGTTCACGGCGCACCCCTTGCATACTGAGGCGGTAGCCAACATAAAAGGCCGCGACGAAATACTTTGTTTATTTTTCTGTTTACTGGTGGTGTTGTTCACATTGCAATACCTGGAGAAAAAGAAAATATACCTGTTGATAGCCAACCTGTTCCTGTTTCTGCTGGCACTGTTATCCAAAGAAAATGCGCTCACCTTTGCAGCCATTATACCCTTGATTCTTTTTGTATTTTTTCAGCCGAGGCTCAAAGATTACCTTATAGTTTCGGCCCCCCTGCTCGGTGGCATTGCAGCGTATTTTGCCCTGCGAATCGGAATCATCGGCGTGCAGCAGACAAGCCCCGTGCGCGAACTGCTTAACGACCCATTCGTGGGATCTACCCTGATTCAAAAATATGCCACCATCTTCCTAACCTGGCTAAAATACATCTGGTTGCTGATTTTCCCGCATCCGCTCACCCATGATTATTACCCCAAACAAATCCCGATAGTGAATTTTTCGGACATAAGGGTTATCTTGTCCATCCTGATTTACGGAACGCTATTGGTTTACGCCCTGTTAAAAATCAAAAGCAAAAATATTGTCGCCTTTGGAATACTGTTCTTCATTTTCAGTTTCTCTATTGTGTCCAATTTCTTTTTTGTTATTGGTACTTTTATGAATGAACGTTTTATGTTTACGTCACTCCTTGGATATACCATGATCCTCGCCTACCTCATCGCCGGACCGTTGCAAAAAAAAATACGCAATGCAAAGACTTACCGCACCACAGCCCTGGTGCTGCTCGCGGTGATATTGTCAGCCTATTCAGCCAAAACGGTCAGCCGCAACCGGGTATGGATGGATGACCTGACGCTCTTCACCACCGATGTAAAAGTTTCGTCAAACAGCACCAAATGCAACACTTCAGCGGGAGGCAAATTGATTGAAAAAGCCGACTCCACGGACAACGAAGCACAAAAACAAAAATACCTCGTACAGGCGGTAAAATATCTTAATAAGGCCATTGACATATATCCTGCCAACAACAATGCACTATTGTTGCTGGGCAACGCCTACTTTAAACAAAAGGAATACGCCAAAAGCCGCGACTGTTATCACAGATGTTTGCTGATAAACCCAAAGAATAAGCTGGCGTTGAACAACCTGAAAAATGTGGCTATTCTTTCGAACAGAGACAAGGCGTACGTGGAGGCATTAAAAGACTACCGGATGCTTTTGAAATACCAGCCTGCTGAGGCTGAGCACTATTTTGGTCTGGGTGTGGCCTACCGCGGGCTCAACAAGTTTGATTCCGCACTGATTAGTCTTGGCAAAGCCGTGGAATTAAAGTCTGATTATGCTGAAGCGATAAGCAAAACCGGCGAGATTTACGGGCAAGACCTCAACAGGATAGACCTGGCCGAAAGCAGTTTTCTTCAAGCTATTGCGGTAAATCCAAAAGACGCATCATCGCTGGAAAATCTCGGGATAGTTTACGGCATAAAACATGACTATAAAAAATCCATCGATTACCTGGAAAAAGCCCTGGAACTGAAACCCGAAAAATACCAGATCTATCTGAATCTTGCAGAAACTTACCGCATTATGGGCGACATGGCCTCTGCCACAGCCTACCTGGAAAAAGCAAAGAAATACCAACCTTCGGACAACAATTCTGACCAATAAAACCCGGTTGTTTTATAGGTTTTTTGACCTATTTACTGTTTTCAAGAGCTTCTACTTTTTTGCTTAATATTTCCACAGTTTTACGCAGATTGTCATTTTCGGCGCTCAACTCCTGAACAGCTTTTACCAATGGCACCACAAACTCGGCATAACGTAATCCCATCAGTTTAGTGCTTTTGTCCACCCCGCTGAATTGATAACCAACCTTTTCTGCAGCCGTGTTGACTTCCTGTGCAAGGAAACCCGAGAACTGTATTTGTTGTATATCATTCATACCGGGCCATGTATCCTTGTTTTTGACACCCAGCAGTTCATTTTCTTTGCTGATATTATAGTTATAGGTTACCGGCCTCAGCAGGTTAATAAATTCAAGTCCCGGAACATTTTCCTGCACGTTATCTTTAATGCGTGCATCCGAAAGAGTGGTCCATCCCACTTGTCCTCCTATGGAAGTCATGGCTGCGTTTCCAATCCTGACCTGATTATTGTCATAGGTGGACAGGTTCCCGTTTCCTGCCAGTACGATACAGTTGCTGCGCGAAGCATTATCCACATCTGCGGAGTATCCGATCAGGGTATTGTAAGTTCCGTCCGTCAGGGTATATCCGCTCAGCATTCCAAAAGCTGAATTGCCGGTGCCTGTTGTCAGTGCCACCAAGGCCTGCGATCCCGAAGCCGTATTGTAGTTTCCTGTGCTGTTGTGGCCTAATGAATAAGATCCGTACGCCGTATTGCTGGATCCTCCGTTATTTGCCGAAAGGGCATTCATTCCGTTTGCTGTATTATGCACACCTGTAGTGTTGCTATAAAGTGCGTGATAACCCGTAGCGGTATTCTTCTCACCGGTGGTTGCGCTCCATAGTGTCTGATATCCAAGTGCCGTATTATAGTTTCCCGTACTTAAGGTCTCAGAACCGTACATCGTCTCATAGCCCACAGCAACATTATAGTTAGTGTCTAAAATAGTGGTATAATACATAGCCTTGGAGCCGACAGCAGTAGCATTATTACCGTTGACACTGTTATATAAAGCCCATGCTCCCAAAACCGTGTTGTTTCCACCTGTGGTATTTGACAGCAAGGCAGATGCCCCCATAGCGGTGTTAAAATGTCCTGAAATATTTTGTACCAGGGCACTCCTTCCAAATGCGGTATTTGCCCTGCCGGTTGTATTATAGGCCATAGCATAAGCGCCGGTTGCCACATTGTCGGCTCCATTACTATTAGTCGCCAGCGCATAGGCGCCGACAGCTGTGTTGAAACCCCCTGTATTCAACCGGAGTGCATACCATCCAAAAGCGCTGTTATGAGTTGAGGTTGTATTGGTCTTCAAAGCATCTGCGCCAACTGCAGTACTGAAGGTAGTTGTACTGCTGCTATTATTTAATCCTGCCTGATAACCGAGGAAAGTGGTCTGCCTGATATTGTTTACCTGGCCTGCCTGCACATTATTCACGCGAAACTGCAAAGGTACATTATCAGTAGTACCAATAAAATTAGTGCCTGCCACGGTGCCTGAATTTCCGGTGATGGTCCAATGTGTGCCCAAATCTGCCCCGGCGGGGCCTGTGGGGCCGGTCGGGCCCGTGGCTCCGGGTGTTCCAGCAGCACCTGTATCACCGGTTGGTCCTGTGGCGCCTACGGGGCCTGTGGCACCATCAATTCCTGCAGGGCCTGTGGCGCCTGTAGGGCCTGTTGGACCTGTTGGGCCGGGAGTTCCTGCCGGCGCGGCTTCCCAGGTTGCCAAACCTGAAGCGTGGGAAGTAAGAACATAGTTTTCATTGCCGTTTGTCGTCGGGAATGTATAGGCATTATTAACATTCAGATTTGAATAAACAGTGAGTGTATTGGTGCTGAAATCGCCATAGATCAATGGGGTCGATGTATTGCTATTGTCAATATATAATTTGTTGGAACCGGTTTCGTTTGCTCCTGCGAATGACCCTATGAAAACATTTGCGCTGCCTGTGGTGTTGGTTATTCCTGCCTGGTAACCCAGCGCGGTATTGGCTATTCCGCTGGAATGATTTCCAAAAGCCATAACTCCTACGGCGGTATTATAATTTCCTATGGCATTTGAAGAGAGAGCACTGTTACCGATACCAATATTACTGGCCCCTGTTGTATTTGAGCGCAAAGCATCCAGTCCGATAGCAATATTGTAGTAACCGGTGGTGTTAGCCATCATGGAGCGGTAACCGATGGAAATATTGGCATCGGCTGTACTCGCAGGATTAAGAGCATCGACACCCAGGGCCACATTGTATATTGACAGATAGCCGGCCCTGACGTTATTTCTTTTAAAAACTAAGTTGTTGTTATCAGTGGTTCCTATGAAATTGTTGGCCGCTGTGGTGCCGGAATTGCCTGTTGTCAGCCAGGCAGCGTTAGTGGAGGTACTGGTTGATGGTATCGATGTGACAATGGCTAAAGTGCCATTTGTATTAAAATCATTGCTGCTGATTGTCCATGAAGGACCTGTTGGTCCAGTAGCCCCTTGCAATCCTTGCGGTCCCATAGGCCCTGTTGGTCCTGTAACTCCCTGTACCCCTTGCGAACCTGTCGGGCCCTGTGCGCCGGTCGCCCCTGTTGGACCGGTAGGTCCTGCCAGTCCTGAAATATTTGTCCATTTTGCAACACCCGTGCCTGAACCATCATCGGCAAGAACTTTCCCCGTGCCCTGATTGCCATCAATCATTTTTATGTAGCCATTGACCTGAAGTTTCTGGGCCGGTGTGGTCGTTCCAATACCAACATTTCCATTTTGTGTTATCGCCATTACCGAATTACTTAAATCTGCCGAAGCATAATCTAATGTCGTCCTGCTTAAAAAGTGCATGGTGCTTAATCCAAAGCCAGCGCGTCTTTCAACAAAAATTCCCATTTTAGCTATGGCTGCATCATCAGGTGCAAAAAGAATCCCCACCCCATGGCCACCGGAATTATATGGATTTCCCAACATATTGGTAATTTTCAAATTGAATTGAGAGCCGGCAGTAGCAGGCACCCTGACTTCAAGTGGAAAAGTTGTAGCAGTTACTCCTATGCCGACCTTCCCATCGTTTGTGATTCTCATCCTTTCAGTATTACTTGTTTTAAAAGCCAGGCCATTCGCATCGGTAGTCCCAATAAAATTTGTTCCCTCAACAGTTCCTGCATTCCCAAGTAATCCCCATGCATTCTGAGCGCCATCAGCTCCTGTAGGGCCTGTAACACCCTGTATTCCTTGCGCACCCTGAGCTCCTGTAGCACCTGTCGCACCCGGATCGCCCTGGATTCCCTGTATGCCCTGCGGGCCGGTTTCGCCTATGGGTCCTTGTATTCCTTGTGCACCCTGAGCTCCTGTAGCGCCAGTCGCACCCGGATCGCCCTGAATTCCCGGTATGCCTTGCGGGCCGGTTGGTCCCTGCATGCCCTGTGGCCCTATTGCCTGAACCCAGATGGTCCCGTTAAAATAAAAAAATCCGACAGCACCTCCTGTCATCGAAGCATTGGTATTATAAACCAATAATGAAATTGCCGGGTTAGGAATGGTGGTAACATCCGAAACGGAGGTCAGCGAAACCCTGGGAATCAACAAACCCTTTGAATCGCTGCTGACATCCAGCATGGCTGAGGGATCGGCTGATGTACCTGAAGTATTGATTGATACGCCTTGCTGTGAGTATCCGTAGGCGGACAATAAAAGAAAAAAACCGAGTATAAGCGCACTGAGCAATTGTTGTTTAGCAGTGCTTTCAGAGTTAAAAGTTCTCTTCATAGCTTTATTTATGTTAAGGATTAAAAAGATACCTGAAGTGAAAATTCCAAAAGGATTGGCGGTATATTTTATTGTGTAAGCCGGAGAGGATGAAGCTCTGCTGTCAAGTTATACGCAAGTATTTTATCACAATATCTATCGGGAGCAGAAAATCAGAAAGACACACTATCCCGGCATTAAAATATACCGCCTGTTATTTGCAGCCCAATCTTATCTTTGAATTAATAGTTTTTGTTTTTCTGTCCATTCTTTAGATTTGGCTTCAATCACATAAGCACCATTGCTTAAATCACTAACATTAATTTGTTGATTTTCTTTAAATAGTTCGGTCTTGACTAATTCTCCAATGGTATTATAAATATTCAAGGTAATGTCTGTGTTACATTTCTTCTCAATATTAATTGTTATAAAATCAGAAGTAGGATTTGGAGATAAATTGAATAAATTATTCTGTGAATTTTCTTCAGGAACAGAAGCTATCAAATTGTCAAAACTGAGGTTGTCAACATATAGCACTGAATTTCCTTTAGGCCCGCAAGTATAACATGAAGGATAAAAAGCAGAAAACATTATTGTAGCACTATCAGCAGAAGTATAAGTAATAGGTAGAATGAAAGGAGTCCAGGTCGATGCAGTGACACCAGTAATAAATGTATCGTATCCGAGCATAACGCTATTTGCAAATAAGACTATTCGGATAAACATTGAATCACCATTCATTGAATTGTACTTATAATACCCGCATAGACTGGTCGGGTTACCAACAATAGGAAATGCAGGTTCGAATGGAAAAGCCGCTGTATCTGTTACTGCCATTCCGTAACCACCGGTCATTTGGGTTAATGAAGTATTGTTTTCTAATCTGATAGAATAGTTGCCGACAGATGCGGGGTAATGATCTATTGATTTTGTACAGGAATAAAAAGGGCCTGCACAAGCCGCATTCATAGTTGCCCAACCTGTTGGATCTTCATAGCTGCCTATTGTAGTCCAATTTTCAAATCCGTTATTGGGGATTTGCGCATTTGCCTTAATTGTCAATGCAATTAAAACCGTTAGTATGATTGTAATTTTTTTCATGTTATTTTCGTCAGTGTTTATCGTGCTGGCGCCGCACTTTATTAATAAAATGTTAATTATGTAAATTATTACAAAAATAGAAAGTGCCTTTCAAATAAACAAAGCAGTAATGGGGCATTTTGCCGTATAATTCCGGCATTTATAGGGGGTACTTTTGCGAAAAGATCAGATACTGATCACATGCTTTACATACACACCATATAAACCTAAAGCTTTAATCATGTACATTCGGGCCACCAAGAAGGTTTATACTGAGAACCAGCCACAGTATAATCTTGTTTTACCTCAATTTTAAAAACTTAGAATTAGAAGTAAACCGACAAATAACTATAGATAAGATGAAATTACTTTTATGTTATTCATCGTTAAAGCTAAGTTTCAAGCATTCAAATAATGCTTTTACCACTTTATCATTAACAGAATAATAAATTTTTTTACCATCTCTTTTTGCAAGCAGAATTCTGCTATCCTTCATTAATCTAAGGTGGTTGGACACAGCGGCCTGCTTCATTGAAAGTTTATCATAAATATCGGTAACTGTCATTTTTTTATGTTCTACAAGCAGCACCACGATCGCATACCTGACCGGATGCATTAAAGCTTTTAGTTTATCAATTTGCTGTTGTATTTTCTTAAAATCAAGTTTGTGATTTTTCGAATAATCGTTCAAAATATTCTTTTCCATACCTGTATCATGCATAATTGAGATTTCAATTGCAATGACAATTAAACTGCCGGTGCTATAGTGTTTTTAATTTTAATATTTTCAGCTTTTATTTTTGTGGTGCTGAAGTTCATAATATAATTGATGTGAATTTTACCAAACTACCTTCTGATAATTAATTTATCCTGCATATTTTTTTCTGCTGAAGAAAATTCAAGTATATAAACCCCGTTACATAAATCTTGCACATCAATTTGCTTTTTGTCCGAGGGTATAATATCATATTTAACCACTTTTCCCATAAGGTCGAATATCTTTAAGGTAAATGTTTGGCTGTAAGGGTTTTCAATAGTTATCCTGTCATTTGCCGGATTTGGATATATCTTCATTTCGTTTGTCTTTGTTAAAACACATTTTATCATAAAAAATGTCTGTAAATCAATACTGACAAAAATATGAGTTTGCATGCAATAAGCAAAGGCAAAAAAGGGGGCATTTATCCGAAATATTCCGGCATTTACAGGGTGTAGTGTGTACAAAAAAAATCAGATGCTGATTACCTGGTTTTTTATGGCCCAAACAACCATTTCGACCATATTTTTCAACTCAACATTGTGATTTTCAGAAAGCTTTCTTTTTATATTATCTTTAAAAGATGTGACCACATCCTCAGTTATACACATTTTTGATGCGATTTCTTTTGCGCTCATGCCTTCCGACAAATATTTGATGACTTCCACTTCGCGTGGTGTCAGTCCAAAATTCCGTTCCTTTTTCAGGAAGCGGATCATTTTGTTCTGATTGCTGATGATAACCCTTGTAGCTTCTTTAAAATTGAATGTCTCTCCAAGGAAAAATCCTCCTCTCTGCATGACTTCTTCAACGGCCTGTCCAATCTGGTCTATGGAGGAGTCCTTCAGCAGGTAGCCGTCGGCGCCGGCTTCAATGGCGGCAATGACATATTCATAATCAAGCGTACCCATCTGAGGCGCTTTCATGGCGGATAAAATAATTATTTTTATGTTTTTAAACGGGTCATTTTTTTTCAGAAATGCAGTTATATCAATCCCCGTGCTGTCTGTTAGCAGATTGTCAAGGAGAATGAGGTCGGGCAGCGGGCCGCTCATCAACAAATTCATTAATTCTTCTCTGGAGGAGGCTTCGCCGCAAATCTTATAGCCCGGGAAAACCGATGCAAAATTCAGGCTCAGCCCGTCTCTAAAAATTTTATGGTCATCTACTATCAGAATATTTATCTTCATTGGCCTTTTTTTTAATCTTTATATAATGGCATCGTAAAACTGATGCAGGTTCCTTTCTTCAGTTGGTCAATACAGAGCTTACCACCCTGCAGTTCGACAAAAAAGCGTATCAGTGAAAGCCCGAGCCTATTATCATTGCCTGTTAGATTCCTGACGGAACCATGCATGATTCTGTCAGCAACTTCCCGGTCAATTCCGGGGCCGTTATCAGAAATGCTGATCCTCAAATTTGGGCCTTCTACGCGTGCGTCAGCAGATATTTCAAGTTCGCAGCCTCCGTGCTTGAGAGCGTTGTCTATAAGGTTCCTGACGATCAGATTCATCATGTTATGGTCTGCAGAAACAGCTTCATGTTCAATGATTCCGGTTTTGATCATAGAGCCTGTTGCTAGTGCTTCAGGTAAATAAATACTGATGGCATTGCTGAAAACTTCGGAAATATTGACCTTCTGCAGGTTACATTTCAGTGTTCCCCTTTGAATGCTGGCCCAGGAAAGCAGGTTGTCAAGCAATAACCTCCGGCGGCTGTTTTGTAAACTGATTTCTTTCAATGATGCAGTCAATTCTTCCTGGCCTGCTTGTTCAGCTTTCTGAATGGCAGGCTTCAGCAACAGGTCGGTGGCAAACAACGGGCCTCTAAGGTCGTGTGCAATGATAGACACAAACAGGTTTCGCGTTTGGTCGAGCTGCCGCAGGTATTCATTGGCTTTTTTATTACTGCGGTTTGACCGGAAAAGCAAAATTCCTATCAGACTTAAAAATAGAGCCAGGATTAATATGCCAAATAGTAAAAATTTGTTTTTTCGCAACTGTATGTAATACGCATCCCGTTCATGGTCAACCTGGGCCTGATAGGTTATTTGCCTCCCCAGTTTGTTAATCCAGAAATATTCCCGGCTTTTCATAAAATCGTTCAGTTCTGCAGTAAATAATGAATCGCGCAAGCTGACAAATTCGTGGAGGTAAACGGCTGCAGAGGCCTTATCTCCTGATTGCATAAGTGCATTGGATAACAGGTACAGGGCGTCTGCTTCGCCATTTTTATCACCTTTCATCCCGGCTCCTGCAAGGGCTGTTTTCAATTCCTGAATACAGGCAGTAAATTGATTCAAATTATAAAACGCACGGGCAATTTTAATACGGCCTGAGATATCGCGGCAAGTATCGCCGTGCATGCATTCCAGGGAAAACGCCTTTGCAAAATTGCAGAGAGCTTGTTTCGGATCCTGCATGGAATAAAATGCTTCACCACGGTTATAAAGCGTCAATACCAGCGTAGAAGAATCTTTCAGCCGCGAACATTCATTTTCTGCCCTGTTAAATTCTTTCAGTGCTGAACTGTAATTTTTCAGATAATAGTAAGTACAGCCCTTGTAAAGCGCCAGCTTTAGAAGATAAGGGTGGTCGTCCGCCAAATAAAAACAGATCCCTGCCTGTTCAAATAAGCGCATTGCTTCCCGGAAACTATCCGAATCATAGAACGCCAGAGCGTTCCAAAATCTAACCATACCAGCTTCCCTGTACATCCGCATTTCTTTGTATGTTTCAAAGGGGTTCTTGTACCAGTCGATACTTCCCCCGTGACGTTGTTTTCGCGCCTGATAAAGCAAACGCAGCGTGTCGCGGCAAACAGCATCAGGATATGTGTGAACAATGATCTCCGGCAGTCCTTCTGTCTGTTTGAAGCATTTTTGTAATACAGTAGTAAATTCCCTGATACCTCTTGTATAACCAAGCCTCTCGCTCATATGAAATCCATACATGCATACATTAGGCTCTTTATCTGAATTCCAGGCACCTTCTTTCTCAGAACATAATATGGCATATTCATAGAATTTCCAGACGGTGGCTGTATCATCTTTTAAGTCGTCCGGATGGTGGAACAGCTCCTCTGCAAGTTGGTCCGCCTTTGATTTGGACTGGCTGTGGGAATAACCGCAGACACATAGCAAAATGATAAAGCAGGTAATTGAAAATATAAATGCACGCATATGTTCAAACATAAGGCAAATATAATTATTTTTGAACCAGAATATTCTTTTTAAAAAATACTTTAAGAGAGAAACATTTACAGCTGTTTATAAAGACTTAAGATTATGCCTGTTGCGGAAAGCCGAAAAAAAGTTTATTTGATCCTGATCGTAGCGATTGTTGTGCTATTCATCTCCGGCTTGTTGTACCTGATATTTATAGGAAACAGTAATTCCGCGAACAGAGAAATCAATAGTCCGGATGAAGATATTGCAAAGAACGACGGCACGTTTAAATATCCCTGCCCGATGGAGTCAGACCCGGGCTGGGGTGAAGCCATGTTTCCATGGCATATAGTGGATGGCATCAGGGTGCGAGGCAGTTTCTGGGCTTATGGCCTCGCTTTTACAGGAGGGCGGGAAAATTATGAAGATTCCTGTGGCTGGCGTCAGGCTACCATTGATTTTGGCGAGTCCAAACAATTCAACCGCGTGGTGATCTGGCATGGCGGCAATAATGTGGATATCCCTGTTTATTATCTTCGTTGCTGGAATGATAGTAAAGAAAGCTGGGACACTCTTATTTGTAAAAGGGATATGGCGTCAAGGGCTACTGAATACCAAAAGGATCATTGGCTGAGCATTCCTGTAGAGGATACCTTTTCAACGGTGGTTTCCCGTAAAATTCAGTACCTGTTCAATAATTGCAATGGAGCTCACGGCTGGATCAATGAGTTTGAGGCTTACAACGATGCAAAGGGCGACAGGCCTGAATGTCTGATTGGTCCTTTAGGCATCAGAAAATAATTTTTGCTGATGATTTAATGTTTATCAGCAGGGGCAGTGACTGAAACCATTACAACATTTTTCCGGCCTTTACATTTTTTTGATTTTAACATGCTGTAGTTGCTGCATTCACAATTCTTCGATCATCTTGTAATGGCAGCGCAGCACATCATGGTTTTTCACATCGCGCAGATGTATGCCGTTGCCCCTGCACCATTTCCATTCTTTGCAATCAGCGCACAGACCTTCCTGAGTCCAGCGGCGGTCGCGCATGGGCTGAAATTTTTTATTCCAGACATCGATGAAATCATCTTTATAAATGTTGCCCTGCGTAAATGCATCCCTGTTGATGTTCGGGCAGGCGCAGACAGAACCGTCGGCCAGTACCGAAGCTATATTGACTCCGGCCCGGCAAAAGAAAAATCCATCGCGCACCTCAGCTTCGTAATCACCCAGAAAACCTTCGCAGCCAAAGCTGGTCTGTATCAGGCCTTCTTCCCGGTTGGCTTTGATAAAATCAAGTACACGGCGAAACTGTTCGTTGCTGATGCTTAGTAAAGGATTCTCTTTGGCCCGTCCGATAGGGCAGATACTGAAAATACGCCAACGTTTTACGCCAAGCCCGATAAGGAATTTTTTAAGTTCGGGCAATTCATCAAAATTTTTTTGATTGACACAGGTAACCACATCGAAAACAATACTGTCGCCGGCGCTTACGGCAAGTTTAATGGCATTCACGGCCTTTTCAAAACTATGTTTGTTGCCGCGCATCCAGTTGTGGCTGTCTTCAAAGCCATCAAGGCTGATAGTCATGGAACGCAAGCCGGATTGTAATAATCTCTCAAAACGCGCCGGCGTCAGGGCATAGCCGTTGGTAACAAAACCCCAGGGAAATCCCTGTTTGTACAGTTCCATACCGCATTCTTCAAGATCTTTGCGCATCAGCGGCTCTCCACCCGTAATAACAATCATGACTTTGTGGGGATCGTAAACTTCTTTGACACGGGCGGTAACCTTAAGAAAATCCTGATACGGCATATCTTTTACTCCGGACTCGCTGCGGCAGTCGCTACCGCAATGTATGCAGCTGATATTGCACCTCAGGGTACATTCCCAGAAGAAATAGGTAAGTTCATGGAGCTGCGACTGAACATTTACATATTTGCCGAACACATCAAGCGCTAAGCGTTTTTTGAAACCAGGGCGGTGCTTTTTCAATGTGATTTTTTTCAGTTGTTTTTCAATCAGTCCTAATAGGTATTTGACGGAACGCCGTATTCGGCAATGGGTTCATTGTACTTGGGTATCCCATATTTTGTCATGGGCTGCGATGGCTTATAAGGATTTTTGGGTTTCTTTGGTTTCTTTGCCCTGGCAATGGAATCTGCTTTTGCAATGGAATCAACGCGGGCCTGTTCGCGTTGCGCCCGGGCGATGGAATCTGCCGTTGCAATGGAATCCTGACAGGCCTTTACCCTGGCAAGAGAGTCGCTGATACGGGCAGCTTTTTCTTCTTCCGAAGGGCCGGAATTGCACCTGGAAAAGAATAACAGACTAGTAGCGCCTATCATCAGCAGGGTATAATAATAGAATTTCGACCTGCACATTAAAATGGTTCTTCTTATCTTCATGGTTATGGTATCGGGCTTAGCTCAACGTTTTCTTCATGTTCCAGGTTGTTGTAATCCCTGAAGTTTATTGTAACATCGACAGTTTTCTGCTGGTACTTCCCATTGAGCGTACTATCGGTATCGGTAAAAATAAGCTTGAAGTTCTGGTTTTCATAAGCTTCGTAACGGAAGGCACCGTAGGTGCCCGCGGGGCTGGTGTGCGCCACTGTGGTATCGTTGGCGCCGGGCGTTATTTTTACCTCAATGCCCGGTATGGCGTTATGGGTAAGCGCATCGGTTACGACGCCTTTAAACTCAAATTCACTGCTTATTACTCCGTACATGGCCACAGGCCCGTTATTTTTGTCACAGGAAATTAAAAAACCAAAACCGGCCAGACCGAGCAGCCGGATGAAGTTCTTTAACAAGCGGGCATGGACTTTAAGAAAAAATATCCTTTTGTTTTTCATGGTTATTCATTTTGTATCAGTTGATATCATTCAAGTGATAAGACTACACAAAAAAAAGACCGCCGGATAATACAAATACCTTGCAAAGATTATTTGCAGGGTTCATCTTTTCTCATTTTTAACGCAAAATTGTACAGTTTTTTGCTTTCAAAATACCTGTCCCAGTTTTCTGTTGTCGAATTCTCAAAATCACCGGTGCCTAAGATAATCTGCTGCCGCAGGGGTTCGAAATC
>Ga0208459_1000856_pt1 | contig 30583 bp, 15 predicted proteins | sample AD_UKC087_MetaG_FD_184433 | JGI IMG/M metagenome (GOLD analysis project Ga0208459, IMG submission 184433) | Active sludge microbial communities of municipal wastewater-treating anaerobic digesters from USA - AD_UKC087_MetaG (SPAdes) (version 2) | ecosystem: Engineered > Bioreactor > Anaerobic >... | reverse complement strand
CCGTCGAAACCGGAACGCCCCCATTTTCAAAGAACCTGCCGAGCAGGCCTGAAATATAGGTGTTTTCAGCGGGTTTGGCAAGGGGCATCCCTGGCGATTCTCAGATCGTGACTTGTAGAAGTTGGAGAGGAGGTTATAGTCCAATTAGTTGATTACATCGTTGAAGGTGTGTAATGAAAAGCTTCAAAAATCTGATACGGCATTCGGTCATCAGCCCCCTGTCTCTTTGTCCAGGCGTCGGCTTGTCTCTGTTGATGCTATGTTTTGTCGGATGCTGTGAGAATAACTGTGCGCCTTGGGAAAACGCCATTTGCCAGGACACGGCTGGATTTGATGGATTGATGTATGGGGAGTGCCTGCTGGAAGTGAATGCCGGCATTGTTTCAGTCACCTATACCTGCGGTTCAAACTCGGCGTTGGGGAGTGCGCGGGAATCCGAGATCGCCTGCTACGATCCGGCTACCAGCATCGAAGATTGGAGAAAGCCCGAATGGGGCATTCTTCTCTATGTGCTCGGCCTGAATGGTGAAACGGATTGCGATGGCCATGGGATTGGCGAGTTCTTTTATGAAGTGCGCTTCGATGCTTTGTCCGATGGCGTTCCATTATCTGAAGCGTCCTATGATCTAAGCATCAAAAACCAATATTCAATGAGGGGCTATCAGGGGAACTGTCAACAAAATTACGAACTGGTTTCCGGTGAACTGGTTATTACCGGGGTCAGTGCGGACAACTACGGTTTTGAGTTTCATGATCTGAAATTCGTCAGCGAATCCGGCGAGGTCCTGGACGAAGACGGCTGCTTCCTCCCTGCCGTCATTGAAATCGGCAGCGTGTCATCCACATGCGTGCCCGAATCTATTGGCGATACCTGCGAAGGATGCTGACTTTCCGACAGGTCCATTATTGAGATGCAAGGCCAATACCACCCTGCCCTGTCAACCGCGGCGCTTGAATATGGCCATCGGAACCCCGATCAGGATCATCAGGACCAGCGCCGGCGACATAATCAGCAGGATTCCGCCCGAGAACATCAGGCAGACCGACGTCAGCATCACCTGGACGCCGTCACGCAGGCCGCCGGCCCCGACCGAGGGAACGATGCCGTCCAGCACCGCGATCACGAGGTTGAACACCAGGATCAACACCAGAAGCAGCAGGAATCCAGGCCAGCCGCCTTTCATGTCGGCCGGGCTGAGGGTCATGTGAATCCCGATGCTGATGGTCAGGTAGATGAAGACCCAGAACTTCCAGTCCTTCGCGTTCTCGGCCGTGAACAGCGCCCCGACCGGTGTCAGCAGGTTTTCCAGGAAGCGGCCGCCCAGCCGGGCAGCGTCACCGACGGTGTCAAGGTCCGCCGCCGAGATGCTCATGTTCAGCACCGGTGAAAAGAGGCCGGTACCTATCAGCAGCAGCGAAAGCAGGTAAACGACCACGCACCCGAACCAGATCGGCCCGGTCGCGATATAGAAGTTGCCCACGCGCTGATAGATGCTGGCCGCATTGTACGAGTGTTTGACATAGCCCAGGGTGCCGTCCGGCTCGGGCTTGAACAGACTGATTTCATTGATCTTGTGACGGAACAGCAGACAGAAGACGGCATGTCCCAGTTCGTGAACCACGGTGCCCGGGGCCGTCATGTAGATGAACGCCTTGTACCCGATTGACGCCTGGGCCGCGCGGTTGATCAACCCCGAAACCATCGCCATCAGGAAGGCGACCAGAAACACGGGACCAAATCCGTACAACAGCATCCGAAGGGAACCGAACGCCGCGTCCTGGAGAACGTTGAGGATCCCGTCCATCCGCCGCCCCCCGTGTTTCAGTCTTTGTGGCCGGCACCCGCCGTCGCCTGAAGCAGCCAGACGATGTTCTCACCCAGGTTGCGCATGTTCTTCAGCCCTTCGGCGTCGTCGTTGACCGCGCCGATCGGCCCGCCCATGCCGAAATTCCAGTATGTGGAACCCGGAATGATCATCTCGGAAATCATGAAGAAGTGGTTGATGGTGTCGACCGTGTGGACCGCGCCGCCACGCCTGACCGCCGCCACCGCGGCGCCGACCTTGTGACGCAGAAGGCGCCGCCCCAGCGTGCAGTAACCGGCGCGATCCATCAGCGCCTTTATCTCGGACGAAACGTCGGAGAAGTACACCGGCGACCCAATCACGATCGCGTCCGCGGCGATCATCTTCTGGATCAGGTCGTTCATCACGTCGTTCTTGAAGATGCAGACCGGCTCGCCCGACTCGCGACAGGTACGGCATCCGATGCATCCGTGCACCAGCTTGCCGCCCAGCACGAAGATCTCGGTATCGAAACCCGCCTCGCGGCAGGGCTCCAGCACCTTGGTCAGCAGAATTTCCGTGTTGCCGCCCTTACGCGAACTGCCATTGATCGCAAGTACCTTCATCACACCCCCTAAAGCTCGGTTCCGAAGTACCGATCCCCGAAATCCCCCAGCCCGGGCACGATGTACGCATGCTCGTTAAGGCCGGGGTCGACCTCGGCCGTGACCACCCGGACGTCGGGGAATCTCTGGAAAAGCCTGTCCAGCCCCTGCCAGCACGACACCAGGTTCACGAAGATGATGCGCGACTGCGGCACCCCCTTCTGACCCAGGACCTCGATCGCCTTCACGATCGAACCGCCGGTCGCCAGCATCGGATCAAGCAGCAAAACCCACCGGTCAGCGATGTCCGGGGGCAGCTTCGAATAGTAAAGATGGGGTTCGGCCGTCTTCTCGTCGCGCTGGATCAGGATCTTGCCAAGGCGCACCTTGCCACAGACCTCGCGCACGGCGATCTCCATGCTCTCGCCCGCCCGCAGCACCGAAACCGCGCAGATCTCGCCTTGAAACCTGGCCCCGTAGTACTCGGTGTCGACCGGCGTCGTTACCGAAAGCGGCGCCATCGGCAGGAACTCCAGCGACCTCTCGACAAGCAGACGGATAAGCCTGTCCGCGTAAAAGATGAAGCGATCGCGATCGGTCTCGCGGTTCCGGATGATGGTCATCAACCCTTTGACCTGATTCGGGAAGTAATCGGTCAGAAGGTATAGGTTCGGATAGCGGTCCATGTCTGCCTCGACTGGATGCGTGAAAAGGTTCCCCCGCGCCATCCGGGGGACTGCCGGACAATGCGGAAAGATAGCAGCAAAGTGAGGTTCCGACAAACCGCAAAAACCCTTCTGCGCGGGTTTGCCGTTTACCCGTGTTAAGCCTTAATATGAACCCCATGTATGCCGTCGAACAAAAGGCAGAAGGAATCGCCGCGGCCGCGCTTGATTGCGGCAGACGCCCGCTGTTGATGGGAATCCTGAACATCACTCCGGATTCCTTCTCGGACGGCGGTCTCTACGTACACCCCGATATCGCTTTTGACCGCGCGCTTCAGATGGTCGCCCAGGGCGCGGACATCATCGACATCGGCGGCGAGACGACCAGATCCGGGGCCGCGCAAGTCGACGAAGACGAGGAACTGAAAAGGGTTATCCCCATTATTGAAGCCGTTGCCAGGGCGACCGACGTGCCGATATCGGTCGACACCAGGCACGCCGGCGTGGCTTTGGCGGCGATTCAGGCAGGCGCCTGCATCGTCAACGACGTGTCGGGATTCCGGTTCGATCCAGGAATGCGGGACGTACTGGTCAGCCATCGGCCTGTCGCCGTCGCGATGCACATGCGCGGCACGCCGGCGGACATGCAGCAGCACACGAACTACCAGTCCCTGCTGGGTTCGGTGGTCTGCGAGACCCTGCCCGCGGTGCTGGACGTGATCGACGCCGGTCTGCCGAAATCCAGGGTGTGGCTGGATCCCGGAATTGGATTCGCGAAGACGCCGGAACAGAGCCTTGCTCTGATTCGGGATACTGATAAGCTGGCGGCGCTCGGATTTCCGGTGCTGGTCGGTCCATCGCGGAAGTCGTTCATCGGCGCCGTCCTTAACCGCAAGAACCCGACCGAGAGAGTTTTTGGAACAGCGGCGGCCGTGACCGCGGCGGTCCTGAAGGGCGCACGCGTGATCAGGGTCCATGACGTGTTCGAGATGCTGGACGTAATCAAGGTGGCGGCGGCAATATCAGGAGCCGCGCTCACGGAGGGCCGGAATTGAACCCCTTTGCCGACTTCAGCAGAACCGCGGTGATAACGGCGGCGATCGATATCGCCATCGTCTACTACGTTATTTACCGGGTGATGCTGCTAATAAAAGGCACCCGCGCGCTGCAGATGCTGGTGGGCGTCTTCCTGGTGCTCGGCGTCTATGTGCTGTCGAACGATTCGGTCCTGGGCCTGACCACGGTCCACTGGATTCTGGAAAAGTTCGTCAACTACGTGCTGGTCATCCTGATCATCCTTTTCCAACCGGATATCAGGCGGGCGCTGTCCCAGGTCGGTCGCAATCCGCTGTTCCTGGCTGGCCAGCACAAGAACGGCGGCACCATCTACGACGAGGTGATTCGCGCGGCGGAACGCCTGTCCGAAAAGCAGCTTGGCGCCCTGATCGTGCTTGAAAAAGAGGCCGACCTGACCCCCTACACCGAAGAAGCGATTCCCCTGGATTCCAAGGTGACCGCCGACGCGCTCTTTTCGATGTTCATCCCGACGCATGAGAACCCGCTTCACGACGGCGCGTGCATCATCCGCGAGGGACGCATCAGTCACGCCGGTTGCTTCCTGCCGCTGACCGAAAACCCTCGTGTTGACAAGAATCTGGGCACCCGCCACCGCGCCGCCATCGGTTTGACCGAAAGCACGGACGCGGTCGTCGTTATCGTGTCCGAGGAAACCGGCACGATCTCGGTCGCTCACGATGGCGAAATCGACCGCGGATTCGACGCCAAGACGCTCCGCGAGGAACTGATCAGGCTTTTCGGGCCTGGAAGACGCAAGGATTGACCATGCCGACCACCGAAACAGACGCAACGCCGATCAAGGAACGTGAGGCTTCCACGCCGGCCCGCCGCTTCACTCCGGCCAGGGCCAGGCAGTCAAGGAACTGGTTCGTCAGGATGTTCCGCGAGAACCTTGGTATCAAACTGCTGTCGCTGATCCTGGCTCTGGTGTTTTTCCTGCTGGTGCGCACCGAACAGGGCAACCAGGTCGAGATCGACATTCCGGTGCAGCTCAACGCGCTTTCAGACGACCTGATCTTCGTGGGCGAAATGCCGAAAAAGATTAAGGTCCTGGTGCGTTACAAGTGGACCCGTCCCAAGAAGGACGCGGTGCCCCCGCCCTACATCGTCGACCTGCGCGGCTTCGAGAACCAGAAGGTTTTCAAGTTCGACACCGAGGTGATCCGCAAGTCCCTGGAAACCGAGGGTATCACGATCGTGTCGGTATACCCGCCCGAGTTCACCGTCGAGGTGGAGCCCAGAATTGAAAAGGTTATCAAGGTCAAGCTGAACCTGGTCGGCATCGCTCAGAAGGGATACGTGGTGATGTCCGAGCAGGCCAAGGCGAATCCCACGACGATCAACGTGCGAGGCGCCAGATCGGCGGTCAAGGACATCGACTTCTTTGCCACCTATCCGATTGATATCGGGAAGTTCAACAAGGACGTCTACCTGGAAAACATTCCGCTGCAGAAGCCGTCATCCAAATTCCTGTTCATGGAGACGGAAACGGTCAGCGTCGAGATCCCGGTTAACGAGATAATGGGACAGAAGGTGGTTGAAAAGCTGGACGTGAAGGTCCGTAACTGCCCGGCCGGGTTCAGGTGCCTGGTCACGCCGGCGGTCGTGGACGTCACGCTGGACGGTCCGCTGCCAACGATATTCAGGGTCGAGAACGGACAGGAAAAACTTGAGGCATACGTGGACGCCGGAATATTCGAGGCGAAGGAAGAGAAGCACTCCGGCATAAAGGTCAGTTGCGATCGTCCGCCCGCGCTGAAGTGTTCCGAGGACGTCAAATCGGTGACCCTGATCGTGCAGAAGGAAACCGCTGAGGTCCCGCGCTGAGCAGATGTTGAACCGGCGCCGTTTCAAACGCCATTCCGTATGGAGGCCACTTTGAGCAACACTGAAAGGAAGCTGTTCGGGACCGACGGTGTCAGGGGCATCGCCAACGTCGATCCGATGACGCCCGAGATAGCGATGGCGCTGGGACGGGCGGTGGCGGTGATGTTCCCCGGCGGGGCCGGCCGCACGCGCATATTGATCGGCAAGGACACGCGCATCTCCTGTTACATGTTTGAAAACGCGCTGGCCGCGGGCATCTGCTCGATGGGCGCTGACGTGATTCTGGTCGGGCCGATTCCGACGCCGGGCATCGCCTACCTGACCATCGGGAACAGGGCTGACGCCGGGGTCGTCATATCGGCATCACACAACCCCTTCATGGACAACGGAATCAAGTTCTTCGGCCGCGATGGATTCAAGCTGCCCGATGAAATCGAGCTTCGGATGGAGGAATACGTCCTGAATCCGTCCAGGCTGCCGCCGGTCGCCACGGGCAAGGATTTTGGACGGGCGAGCAGGATCGACGACGCGGTCGGACGTTACTGCGTATACCTGAAATCCCAGTTGCCACGCGATATGTCACTGGAAGGCATCAGAATCGGCCTGGACTGCGCGAACGGGGCCGGCTACAAGGTCGCGCCGCTTGTGTTTTCCGAGCTTGGGGCCGAGGTCGTCACAATCGGCGACAAACCGGACGGCACCAACATCAACGAATCCTGCGGAGCCCTTCATCCGAAGGCTCTGGGTCGCAAGGTCCGCGAGATGCGCTGCGACGTGGGACTGGCGCTTGATGGCGACGGAGACCGGGCGATGCTGGTCGACGAAAACGGCGAGATCGTCAACGGCGACGGCGTGCTGGCGATCTGCGCCCACGAAATGCATGTCGAGGGACGCCTGAAAGGCGGAGGAGTCGTCGGAACCACGATGTCCAACCTGGGTCTTGAACTGGCCCTGGCCCGTGACGGGTTGACTCTGGCGCGCACCGACGTCGGCGACCGCTATGTGGTTGAACGGATGCTGGCGGACGGCTACAACCTGGGTGGCGAGCAGTCGGGGCACCTTCTGTTCCTGGACCACTCGACAACCGGCGACGGCATCCTGTCAGGCCTGATGGTGCTGGAAACGATGCTGCGAACCGGAAAGCGCCTCAGCGAGCTGGCCGGGATATACGAACAGTTCCCGCAGGTTAATTACAGCCGCGCCGTGGTCGATCGGCCGCCGATCGAGACACTGTCCCAGACGAACGAGGCCATCCGCGCGGTGCAGGCCGAACTGGGTGCCCAGGGCCGTGTCGTGGTCAGGTACAGCGGCACTTCAAAGAAGATCCGCGTGATGGTCGAGGGGCGCGACGAAGGCAAGGTTCAGGCATACGCGGAGCAGATCCTGCAGGCCTGTGGCAGGGACGAAATCCTTGCGTGACGGGCGCGCAATTCGCCCGTTCCATGGTGGTGAAATGAATCGAATCCGTCTTGGCGTGAACGTTGATCACATCGCGACTCTGCGACAGTCGCGTGGAACGAAGTACCCCGACCCGGTGTTGGGCGCGGGCATGGCCGAACTGGCCGGGGCCGACCAGATCACGATTCACCTGCGCGAGGACCGCAGACACATACAGGATCGCGACCTGCGGATCATGCGCGACACGGTTCAGACCTTGCTGAACCTGGAACTGGCCGCCAACGAGGACGTCCTGGCGATCGCCTGCGACGTCAGGCCCGACATGGCAACCCTGGTCCCGGAAAAGCGCGCCGAACTGACGACCGAGGGCGGTCTGGCCGTGGTCGGCCGCGAGCGCGAGGTAGCGGCGACGGTCAATCGTTTGAACAAGGTAGGCATCCGGGTCAGCCTGTTCATCAACCCCGATCCGGCCGAGGTCCGCGCGTCCGTCGATTGCGGCGCCGAACAGATCGAGATCCACACCGGCTTCTACGCCGACGCGAGAAACCCGGCCCGCCGTGTCGCCGAACTGGAACGCATCCGCGCCGCCGCCGCCATGGGTGGCCAGCTTGGCATAGCCGTTGCCGCCGGCCACGGTCTTGACTACATCAACACCCGCGACATCTGCCACATCCCCGAAATCGAGGAACTGAACATCGGCCATTCCATCATGGCCCGCAGCTTCTTCGTCGGCCTCGACCAGGCCGTCCGCGAAATGATCCAGCTTATCCGCGAGGAAGAAGGTCTGGAGTGACCCGGGCCACAACCGGTTCCATCGGACCGGGGACTCGTTCGCCAGCGAAATACACAGAATACGTCAAGCGGCATAGTGGTCTTATGCACGACAAAACTGTAAACTCGTGACATCTCAACGTGGTTCGCGGAGGAATCGTGAAAAGACACGTTCCTGGAGTGCTGACGTCGATGGCATGCCTGATGATATGTATCGGTTGCGGGACGGACCCAATTGGGTCCGATGTCCTGGGCGACGTTACGGACACCGGTGACATGCCGGATACCGCCGACCTGCCGGATACCGCCGACGCTCCGGATACCGCCGACGCTGTCGAACCGCCGTTGGTGGAACCACCCTCCCCGCATGGCCGGATTCTGCTGGCGGCAATGAAGTATGGTTCGAGCGAGTACAACAGCATGGTGCAGGCCGACATCGATTTTTACGACGGCGCGATGCGGATGGACGCTTTCTCCGCCTACACGCCCGGCATGTACGAAGAGACCATGCGGGACGGCGGGTGCGTGTTGTACCGGGCGACGGAGGCGGCATGCGAACCGGCGTGTGACTGGGATCAATATTGCGCACCTTCCAACAAGTGCCTCGACGCGCCTGAAAAGATCTCTGCCGGAACCGTGTCATTGATGCTGGGTGAAACGAAGTACGATGTGGAGCCGACCGGCGATCCGATCAAAAACTACTATTACATTGAAAATATTGACATAAGCCTGATTCACACCGGGAACACGCTGATCGCGAAGGCGGAAGGCGCGGCGGGCGAATTCGGCGATTTCGAGCTTCAGACAAACGGGGTCGACCCGGTCGAATTCAGTGTTGACACGGACCAGGGGACTCTGAATATGGTCGATGACAAGGACAACGTCGTCACATGGACCGTTCCGGATACCGACGCCACCGGACTGTATGTTGACCTGCTTGTCAACGTCGGCTGGCACGGGGCGCCGCCGGAGGTCGTCATGTACTGCCGCGCGGATGCCTCGGAAGGCAGTCTGACGATCACGAAGGAAATGGCGAAAGCCATGCCGAAGATTGGCGGGGTGGGCCTGTTCCAGCACATGTCACACATTTCGATGAACCGCATGACTTCAACCGAGGTGGATGGAAAAACGGTTCACTTCACGGTCGCGCGCCGTCATGGGTTGAATCCCCTTCACAACAGCGAAACCTGGTAAAGGCATGAAACCCTGCTTTCGAATCGCTGGCGCCGGATCGTTGCCGACCATGACGGTCGTATTGATCGCCCTGGCCGGGGCAACCGCCTGTGGCGCCGGACCCGATGTGTGCGTATGGCAGGAAGAAGGTCGGCCGGGAGTGCTGTTCAAGCTGGGATGCCGTCATGACCATGAGGTTCTTGCAGGCCAGCCGGAATCGGCAGCGTTGCCGGCCAGTCGATCGGTGCTGTTCCTTGTGGACCGAACCGACGGCAACAAGATCCACTTCATCGATTCGGAAGACAAACGCCATTTTCTGTACGCCAGCGAAAACCTGAAAGGATACGCGGACCTGTCGTCCTTCAACGCGGAAATGTACTACATGGAGGAACGTCGTCTGCTGCTTGGCACGCTGACGCACCACATCGGGCCCGACATCTTCGCCGTCGAAATCGTCCCGACCGACAAGATGTCCCCGGCCATGATCGCCCAGATGTTCGGAATCGTGTCGGATGCCATCGGCTTTGACTGCGACCTGCGTTACCACCCGACCTCCAACGCGCTGGAACAGCAGAACCGCCTGCCGCCCGGCGTGCCGATCGTGACCACTGCCGAACTGCTTGATGGCGCGACCTACCAGGGCATGCACCTGGGAGAGACAGTCGGGCGCATCCGTCGGCTGAGGTTGGAAGAGATTGATTCTGTTTATGTTTCGCGCATGGATATCCTGGTTCTGGACAGGGTCCCGAACGACGTCCCGGCGGTGGCCGGTCTTGTCACGGGCGAATTCCAGACGCCCCTGGCGCATGTGAACCTGCTGGCCGAGGCACGCGGGACGCCGAACATGGCACTGCCTGGCGCATATGACGCTCCGGACTTCGTGGCCGCCGACGGGAAGTGGGTCAGGCTGCTGGTCAGGGCGGATGGGTATTCGCTGACCGATTCGACATCGTACGAGGCGGACGAATTCTGGGCCGCGCGCCGCCCGCCGGATACCCAGATCCCCGCGCTGGATCTGTCGGTGACGGACCTGATGGACGTCGACGATATCGACTGGACCATGACGCCCGCGGTCGGGGGCAAGGCCGCGAATTTCGGGGAACTCCGCAACATCGAGCCGGCGGTGCCGGTGGCGGACGGATTCGCGATACCGTGTTCATGGTACGTAGATTTCATGCACTCCAACGGTCTTGACGCCGAGATCGCGTCGCTGATGGCCGAGGAAAGATTCCGGGAAGACGGACAATACCGCATGCAGGCCCTGGCGGCATTCCGGACAAAAATCCGTTCAACGCCGCTGGACCCGGCGCGCGTCGCCGAGATTCAGTCGATGATCGATTCAACCATCGGGGCGGCGTGGCCCGCCCGCTTCCGTTCCAGTTCGAACGTCGAAGACCTGCGTGAGTTCAACGGCGCCGGCCTGTATGAATCGGCGTCGTACAAACCCGGCGATCTCACCAGGACACTTCCGCACGCGTTGCTGAAGGTGTGGGCCAGCATGTGGAATGTCGCGGCGTTCGAGGAACGGGAATGGGCGCGGGTGGATCATTCGAAATGCGCGATGGGCGTGCTGGTGCACCGCTCCTACCCGGATGAGATCGAGGCCGCGAACGGCGTGGCCGTGACCGCCAACCCATTCGACCCGCCCCCGGACGGCCAGGCCGCGTACTACATCAATGTCCAGGCCGGGGCCGTCAGCGTCACCAACCCCGAACCGGGCCTGCTGCCTGAATCGTTCCTGTACTACAAGCCGCCTGCCGGCCAGGGCGAACGGTCATACTTCTCGATGTCCACGCTGACCGACGGCGCCTACGTGCTGTCATTCGCGGAAATCCAGACGCTGGTCAAGGCGCTGCGCCAGATTCACACCCATTTCGAGACGATATTCGGCAATGACCAGCCTTACGGCATGGATGTGGAGTTCAAGTTCGAGTTGCCCGACCGCTCCCTGGTCATCAAGCAGGCCCGCCCTTCCGTAACCGCCAAGAGCCTTGTAAAACGCCGGAATTGCGTTAGGATTCGACGTCACAACAAGGCAATCGATGATGAGAAGATCAGGGATACTCCTGGTGATTCTGCTGCTGCCGGCGGTCTCCTTCGCGCAGGCGCGCGCCCCGGACGTGTCGATCCATGAGCTTGCCGACACCGACACCCATCCCACAGATCCTCACAGGGACCCCGACCTCTACCGTGCCTTCGTCTTGAATCACACTGAAGACGCCGCAGACGCCAGAAAGGTTCTGGAAGCCGTGGTCCGGAATCACCCTCGCCTTCGCGAGGCCTGGTTCGGGCTGGGCTTTATCGGCCTTGTCACCGTGAGCTGTCGTGTCTCCGAGTCAGCAAAATTCGCTAAGAACGCAAACACGTTTTTGAAGTGATGGATTGTGTCCAATCCGCGACCACGTCGCCGCGCGCGAATTGTCATTCGCCCCGGCCAAGGGTAGACTCCGCGCATGAACGATGAACAAACCGACAACGGGGCCTCGACAGACATTTCGATTGAAAGGCGCGTGAAGAAGCACGTGCGGTCACGCAACCACAACTGGCTGGCCGTGTGCGCGCCCGGCCTGGAAGACATCCTGCGCGGCGAGCTGACCGGTCTGGGGATTTCCCCGTCGCAGGAAGGCGTGCGCGGCGGCGTCGAATTCGAGGGGCGCCTGCAGGACGGGATTCAGGCGAACCTGTTCCTGCGAACCGCGTCCCGCGTTCTGGTGCGGATCAATTCCTTCAAGGCGCGGGCGGTCGAAGACGTTTTTCGAGAAACGGCGGCCGTGCCCTGGGAGGCGTGGCTTCCCATGGAATGCGCCGTGGACCTGCAGACGACTATACACGAGTCGCGCATCGACGGCCCCACCCTGCTGGCCAACACCGTTCGCGACGCGATTCTGCGGCACTTCGGCGACCAGTCGCTGCCGCCGCCACGCTTCGTCGATGTCGCCGGCGCCCAGAAGCTGCTGATCCGCCTGGACTCCGACCGGATGACCATCTCTCTCGACTCGTCCGGCGACCTGCTTCACCGACGCGGGTGGCGCGGGGCCCCGGTCAGCGCGCCGATCCGCGAGACCCTGGCCGCCGCCATACTGATTGCCGCCGGCTACAACGGCACCGAGCCCCTGGTGGACGCGATGTGTGGATCCGGGACCTTCGGGATCGAGGCGGCGCAGATAGCCACCGCGACACCCGCCGGCCTGTCCGCCGCCCAGCCGCGCCATTTCGCATTCATGGACTGGCCCTCGTTTCCGCAGGCCACCTTCAACCACATGGTCTCGCACGCCATGCCTGCGGCTGCTGCCACGCCGGCCCCGATCATCTGCCGGGACATCGATCCACTGGCACTCACCGCCGCCCGCAGAAACGCCGATGCCTGTGTCGCCGGCAATCTTGTTCGATTCGAACCTGCCGACTTCCTTGAGGCGCCGCCACCCTGCCCGTCCGGTCTGGTGGTCATGAATCCACCCTACGGACTCCGCCTGCAGGCCAATGACCCGCCGGCCGCACACTTCCGCCGCATCGCGCGTGTCCTGGCCTCACGCTGGCGCGGATGGCGCTACGCGATCGTCCTGCCAGACGCCGCGCTCGCCAGACAGTGGCCCCTGCCCGCTTCGTCCCGACTGGACTTCAAGCACGGCGGCCTGGACGCGGTCTCGCTAATCGGAACCATCTGACATCGCGGTCATCTTCGATCACAAGAGTGGACCTGTCGGACTGAACCGTCGGCGGATAGATCGATTGCCGGCGGATGGATCGGCTGCTGGTTGAAGGATGGACTATTGACCTGGTGGCGGGATTAAAGGCGCGGTCAGACTACGCGACACCCTTGTCGATCGAGATGCCCAGTGCCCGGCGAAGAACGAAATGGTCTTCGGAAACCGCGAAGCGCAGCACTTCCTCGACCTTCTCGCGACGTTCCATCCGGCTGAAGCCCGACTGCTCGACGCGCAGAGAATTCATCACCGCCGGCACGTTGCAGGACACCAGGGTACCGGCACGCAGGGCCGTGATCTCCATGCTGCGGAAGTAATCCAGGAAAGCATCGTCCAGCGGTCCCGGATTCTTCTTCATGAAGTCGTCGACCAGCTTCACCATCTGGTTCTTCTGCTGCTGGTTCATCTTCCGGTCGATGGTCTTGACCAGTTCGCCAACGACTTCCACGCCCGTCGCGATCTCGATATCCGGGTTGCAGTACTTGAACACGCCCGCCATCAGCAGCTTCAGCTCGGTCAGGTTCTTCACCGCGGCCAGGAAGTGCATCGGGTGCAGGTACGTGAGCTGCCGCCCAATCTGGAACGCGAGTTCGTATTCATCATGGCCGCTCATCATGTCGGAACCGACGATGAACGCCGGCGGCGCCAGGAACTCGACCTTCAGGCCGGTCGGGTTGTCGTCGCGGTAGACCTTGTGCGGCAGCGGCCCGAGCGCCTTGCTGGCGGCCTTGTAGATGTTCACGAACACCAGTTTCTGATCCAGATCCATCTCGTGCTTGCGGCGCAGGCCCAAGTCCTTCAGTTCCTTCACATCGAGGTACGGTCCGATGCCCTGGTAGATCACCTGCAGCAGACGTCCCAGAACGATGTTCTCGTCCTTCGACATCAGGTGGCTTTCCCAGCGGGCCGGCTCGATGGTGCCCGAGAACCACGGGATTCCCGGTTCCAGGTTGTCGTCATAGAACTTAGCTTCTTCCTGGTCGGCGATCTCCATCGCACGCATGATCGATGAAACCACGAACGCGCGATCGAACTGGTTCATCTTCATGTACAGACGGCGCATCGCCTTGTAGGAAGGCGCGGCTTCCTTGGAGATCGGGCCCAGAGCGACGATCTGCCGATGCGCCTCGACCGCGCGGTCGATCGCGTCGGACTGGTACTCGAACTCCGGCTGCTCGAAGAGCTGCGCCAGGATCTCGTACGTGCGCTTCTCTTCCGGCTTGATCTTCGCGGCGGCCTGGTAGGCATCGACCGCGGCCTGCATATCCTTAAGGCGCGACCGGTAGATCTCGCCCAGGTTCGCGGTCAGCCTGTATTCAAGATCCCGACTGGATCTGCCCTTCAGACGTTCGATCATCCTGACATAGGCCATCGCCTGGGCTTCCCAGTCCTTGCGCTTGGTCAGGATCTCGTCGATGGCGCGGAACGCCTCAAGCTGGTCCGGGTCGCAATCCAACGCGTCATCCAGGGCCTGAATCGCGGCCGTGTCGTCATTCAGCATCTCGTGATAGATGGCGGCCATCTTCACGTAGATCTTCGCGCGCTGCTCCTTCGTGTCCTCGATGTCCACCTGCTTCTGCAGAATCGCGATCGCGTCCACGAACTCGCCGTTCTTCAGGAACAGGTCGTGCAGGCGGATCATCGCGGCCTTGGAATTCGGGTCAATCGCCAGGGCGTCGCGGTAGGCCGCGGCCGCGCCGTGCATATTGCCCATCTTCTCCTTGTAGATGTCGCCGACTTCCAGCAGCAGGGCGTAACGCTCGTACTGGTCGCTCCTGGCATCCAGACGTGCCTGCTTGTAGCGGATCACGGCCGCCCAGTCCCCACCGCGTTCGGCCAGGCTGATCTGAAGTTCGACCGCCTTGTCGTTCGCCGGGGCCAGTTCGAGAACCTTGTCCAGCCACATCCGGGCGTCCTTCGTGTTGTCCAGCTTCAGGTTGGCTTCGGACAGCGCGAACGCCAGTTCGATACGCTCCTCGTCCGGCAGGTCATCGATGCCCAGGGAAACCGCCTTCATCAGGTGGTCCTTGGCAAGCTGCGCCAGATCGCGTCGCTGGTAGTAACGTCCCAGTCCCAGGGCAGTCCTGAGGTGGTTCGGCCGAAGCTTCATCGCCGCCGTGTATTCACGGAAGGCGCGCTCGTAGTCGAACAGCTTCTCGGCGCACAGACCCATGTTGAAGTGGATCTCGGCGGCGCGACCGGCATCGCCCATCACCTTGCCATCAGCGACCAGCATGTCGAGCAGGGGCTCGGCCTTTTCCCAGCGTTCGGATGCCACATAGGTCGCGGCCAGTGCCATCGACACGTCGGTCATGCGCGGATTGAACGACAGCGCCTTCTCGAAGTGTTCGATCGCGTGGGCGCGATCCTTGAGCTGGTTCAGATAGATGTTACCGGCGGCGGCCCGCATCTCCGCCTTCTCGTCCTCGGACCGCAGCGCGGCCTCCATCGACAGGTAAACGCCGGCGACCTTCTCCCAGTCCATCAGGTCGGTGTAGATGTCGATCATCACCTTCGACGCTGCCTGGTTCACCGGGTCAATGACCAGAATGCCCTTGAGCATGTCGATGGCACGGTCCGGGTTTTCCAGCTTGAACCTGACGATCTCGACCGCCTTCATCATCAGCTCGACCATGCGGCTGTCGGAGTCGACCTGATCCTTCCAGCGGACGTAGACATCGACCACGTCGTACCAGGACTCCATGCCCGTGTACAACCTGACCATGTTCTCGAACGCCGGCTGGTAGTCCGGCTGGTAACCGAGGATTCTGGAGTAGCTGGACACCGCGGCGTTCGTGTCGCCCAGCTTGTGCTCGAAGACATCGGCCATCCTGACGAGGGTGCTTACCCTGATGTCTCGGTCGTCGACCTTCACCAGACGGGTCTCGTACAGGTTCACGAGTTCGTTGAAGTCCTCGAGCCCGGTCAGGATCTTCACGGCCGACTCGAACACCTCGTGGTCCATCGGATCCATGTCCAGGATCTGCTGCCAGTAGTCCAGGGCGCGCCGTTTGTCGTCCAGCGCGGTCTCGAACAGCACGGCCAGCTTGTTGCAGTACAGAATCCGGTCCGGGATCTCGCTCGCCATGTCCAGCAGACGCTCGAACACGTCGGCCAGTCCGGCCCAGTCCTCGAGACCGGCGTACAGCGCCTGGAGTCTCTCGATGGCCGGGGTATGCGACGCGGACTGTTCAAGGATGGTCTCGTAAGCCTTGATCGCGCGCCTGGGATCCTTGATGTTTTCTTCAAGGATTCCACCGATACGGAATCTGATGTCGATTTCACTCTCGGGGGCGACGTCGGCCTTCCGTTCCAGGGCCTCGACCAGTTTCTCCCAGTCCTGCAGGTCGGCGTAGAGCCTGACCAGCGAGTCGATGGTCTCGATGTGGCGGTCATCAAAATCGAGGACCTTCGCGTACGCCACGACGGCGCGCTTCGGATCGTTCAATCTCAGTTCAAGCACCGCGGCCGCGGCGGACTGGAGTTCGACCTTCTGCAGGTAGTCTCCGGTCAGTTCGACTCGTCTTTCCAGGACCGCCACCAGTTCGTTGAACTTCTGGGCGTCCGCGTACAGTCCGGTCAGGGCCTCAAGCGAAGCCTCGTTCTCGGGCCAGTCCTTCAGGACCATCTCGTAGTACCGGATCGCGTCGGCCTGGCGCGAGGTGTGGGTGCGAAGAATCTCGCCCAGCCTGACCGTGTGCTCAAGCCTGGCATCGTCGCCCATCCTGGACAGCACGGCGTCGATCGCCGCCACGTACTCTTCCCAGTTCTCAAGGGACTGCGCCAGACGCCACATCTCGATCAGGATGTTGTCGTCCGCCGGGTTCACCTCGATGGCCTTCACATAGACCAGGAAAGCCGAGGCCTGATTGCCCAGCCGATCCTCGAATATGCGCGCGCAATCGGAGAAGTTGTTCACGCGGTCGTCGGTGTCCTTCAGCAGCGGATCGCGATCGACCAGCACGAACGTCAGTTCTTCCCAGGCCTCCTGCCTTGTGTACAGGTCCTGCAGTTTCTCGGACACGTCCATGCTGTTGCCGACGATGCCGACAACCGACTGCAGGGTGCTGGCGGCTGCGGCCAGATCCTTCATCTGATCCGCCTGGATGTCGGCGGCGCGGGTAAGCATGTCTGCCTGCTGGCGGGCGTCCGGGGTCATCGCAACGATGCGCTTGATAACCTCGACGCATTCGTTGAAGCGACCGGTCTCGTCGTACAGGCCTTCCAGCTTCTTCAGTGCTTCCAGGTCGTCCTCGGAGATCTCGAGCAGCCTGTTCCACCAGATGATCGCTTCGTCCAGCTTACGCAGGTCCGAGGTCAGCAGTTCGGCCAGTTCGCGCTCAAGCGCCTTGAGTTCGTCGCCACCAATCAGTCCGGTGTCGACCAGCGACTCAAGGATCCGCCACAGCGACTGGCTGTCGCCGGATTCACGGTACAGCCGGCGCAACGCCTGCAGCGCGTCCATCTCGCGCGGGGACATCTCAAGGATGCGCACCCAGGCGGACTGCGCCTGGAAGGTGTCGCCCAGTTCGACCTCGGCGACCTTGGCGATGCTGCGCAGCAACTCGCCACTGCGGGTCTGATCTTCGACAACCAGAGGCAGTTCCCTGTCGCACGACTCGACGAAGCTGGTCCAGTCCTGGCGGCCCGCGTACAGACGCTGCAGGTTGCGCAGCGCCACCACGTCCGCCGTCTCGACGCGCGAAACCTCGTCCCACAGGGCGATGGCGTTTTCGACGTTATCGAGCTTCTCTTCGGCCAGGACCGCCATGCGGCGCTGGATCACGGCGCGCCCCTCACCGGTCGACTCGCCGTCAGCCAGGCGGGCCAGCACTCCAAACAGCGGCGCCCATTCGCCGCGACGCTCGTACAGTTCGCTCAGGGCGACAAGCGCGTCGCGATGCATCTCGTCGGACTTCAGAATCGACGCGTAAGCGGCCACGGCGCCATCAAGGTTGTCCAGCCGATCGCGCTGCAGGGCGCCGACACGCAGCAGGAAGCCAATCCTTTCCTCGTCGTAGTCGGCGGCGACCACTTCCTTATCAAGGATCGCGAGCAGGTCCACCCACCTGGCCTGATCCAGGTACATGGCGTCGAGGGCCGACAGGGCCACGCGATCCGTTTCCTGAAGATCCAGTATCCACTTTCCGATCTGCTCGGCGCCGGCCATGTCGGCCAGGCGATCACGCGCGGTCTCCAGTGCCTTGTGCCACAGGTAGATCTTGCGTTCCTCGTCACCACAGGCGCCGGCGGCCGCCAGCAGGATGTCCAGCAGCAGCTTGTAGTTGCCCGACGACCCGGCAAGCATCTCGATCTGGATCAGCAGCGATTCGTCGGCGGGGTCGATCTCGAACGCCTTGCCGTACCACGTCATCGCCAGCCCGAGGTTCTCGAGCCGCTTCTCCCAGACTTCGGCGAGTCTGGTCATCACGCCGCGACGATCGTCGGGATCGGTGATGTCCTGAAGAACGGACTCGTAAACCGCCGCCAGGTCCATCCAGGCCGCGGTGTCAGTGTAGATCGGCTCAAGGATGCCCAGGATGTCGTTCCGATGCTTCCCGGCGTCGAACATGGCCCTCATGCCGGCAACGGCGTCGGGCTGGTTCGGAACCAGGTACAGAACTTCCTGCCGCGCCTCGAGAGCAGCGGCGGAATCATCCAGATGAGTCTCGGAAACGACCGCGAAACGCAGCATGAACCGAACCTTGTCCTCGACCGACTGGGTGGCGTCGTACTCGGAGCGCAGGATGCGGGCCAGGTCCTGCCACTTTTCCATGGTCTGGTACAGTTCGTCCAACGCGGACAGCGCCTCGGCGTTCGTCTCGTTGTCCTCGATGATCTTCTCGAATGCGGCGGCCGACGCCGGCAGTTCGCCGATCCGGTCGCGCAGGATGCGAGCCGCGTGCAGACGCAGTTCAAGCGCGTGCGGAGTCCCGTCCACAACCTTGGCGCCTTCCAGCATCAGGTCGGGCACGTTTTCCCACATGTCGTGGGCGCTTGCGAGCGTCTCGATGTGATCGCGCGACTCCTGGTTGTTCGGGTCGGCGACAAACGCCTTGCCGTAGCACTCGAACCCGCGCAGAGGCTCTTCCATCCGGTTCTCGGCGATCTCGCCCATCTTCAGCAGGTTCGCGACCTTGCGGACCACGTCCTCTTCACGATCGGTGATCACCTCGTAAACGACGTACAGCCTGGACCACTCGCCGCGGTCGGCCAGTACCGGCGCCAAGATCGCGAACGCTGAATCCGCGGCCAGGTCCGCCCGGACCATCGACTCCAACGCCTCGACCGCTTCGTTGTTGTTCGGGAACTCGCCCAGAAGGTCGCGGAAGATGTCGACGGCCCTGGTGGCATCGCCGATCTCGCGCTCAAGCAGCTTGCCCATCCTGAGGTGGATGGTCAGGCGCTCCTCGCCGCTGACCAGGTTGTGCAGAGTCTCGAGTGTCGAGTACAGGTTCCACCAGTCCTCGGCGGCGCCGTACAGACGATCCAGGGTGCGCAGGCCATCCACGTCGCCCGGGTTGATCGCCATCACCTGCAGGAAGGTCTCGATGGCGTCGGCGGTGTTCTCCATCCGCTCGTGCTGGACAAGACCCTTCTTCTTCAACGCGTTGACACGAACGTCGCCGTCGCTGTAGTCGGCCTTGCGACCCAGGACATCGACCAGTTCCTCCCACTTCTCGACCTTCTCGTACAGCCTTTCGAGGGAGACTATCGCTTCCATGTTCTGGAAGTCGACCTCAAGCACGCCGTTGTAGGCGTTGATCGCGTCGTCATCCCGGCCGAGAGTCTCGGCGTACAGGCGGCCGCCCCACAGCAGCAGCGCGGCGCGCTCGGAGCCGTCCGACACCAGGTCGGCCTTCGTCATCACCTGCGCGACCAGCTTCTCGACCTCGTTGTCCTCGCCGTACATCGAGATCAGGTCGTCGATGGCCGGAAGGTCGGTCGGATCCAGCTTCAGCACCGCCAGGAAGTGCGTCTTGGCCATTTCGCGGTCCACGCCCGCGTCACGGCAGACCTTAGCGATCACGCGGTGCGTCTCGCGGCGGCGTTCCTCGTCGTCGATGTCGTACACGACGCCGGCCAGGACGTTCACCGCCTCGCCAATCGCGCCGCGGGCCGAGCCGACCCTGAGGACCTCGTCAACCAGGCGTGACCGTTCGGGAGCCGTCCTGAATGCGCGGGACGCGTACTCGAAGGCCTTGTCCAGGTTGACGATGTTGTTTTCGTAGATGCCCTGAATCGTGGCGTAGTAATCCAGCCTGGTCTCGACGTCGCCGGACGCCTCGGCCAGCACGTCGTAAACCGCTACCAGCTTTTCGTGATCGCCGCTCGCGCGGTACGCGGGCAGCAGAATCGGGGCGACCATAACCTTGACATCCGGGTTGCCGAACAGTCTTTCGAGCTGCTCAAGCGCTTCGGCGTTGGTAGGTTCGCCCTGCAGGATGATCGAATGGACCTCGACCGCGCCCGCCACGTTCTCGAGCCTGGATTCCAGGGTCTCGGCCAGCCGCAGACGAAGCCACGTCCGATCGCGGTCATCCTCGGCCAGTTCGATGCGCCTGCCCAGGACATCGGCCAGTTCGAACCATCTCTCGGACCTGACATACAGGTTGTCGAGCTGCTTGTACGCGGCGCTGTAATCCGGGTCGATATCCAGCACGGCGCGAACCGCCTCGATGGCCCCGTCCAGGTTCTCGAGGTGATCGGACAATTCGGACGCCATCTTGAACGCGTAGGCGATCTTTTCGCCGGCGTACGGGGAAACCTCGAAGCGGCGTCTGTAAACCTTCAGCAGCTCCGGATGGTTTTCCTGCGTCTCGTAGATGGTTTCGAGGGCGTCCAGCGCGGTCTCGTTCGAGTCGTCCATCTCCAGGACGTCGTGGAAGACCTTGCGGGCCTCGTCCACGCTCTGGAGTTCCTCCCACAGGATGCGGGCAAGCCTGAGGCTGAGCGCGACGCGGACGTCGACCAGCTCGATTCCCTCAAGCGCCTGTGCGTACAGCGTCACCAGGCTGCGCCATGACGAAATCGCGCGGGTTACTTCCTCGATGGAGTCCCAGGCGCGGACATTGTCCGGCGTGACCAGCATGATTCGTGAAAGCGTGCGGAACTGCTTGACCGGGTCGGACGCGCCGTTCGAATACAGTCTGTCGAGCTTCCACAGCAGATCGATCGTGTCGATGCTGTCGCCATTTATCTGGAGTTCGATCTCGATCAGGTCGGCCAGATCCACGTGACGTCCGGCGGCCTCGAACGGTCCCTTCAACAGGTCGACCAGTCTGGGACGAAGGTCCGCAACGCCGAGCATGCTCTCGAGCTGGTCGATCGACTCGGCATGCGCCGGGTCGTAGTTCAGGGCGGTGGCGAACGCGTCGACGGCCGAGTCTCCGCACCCGTCGATGCCGGCGGTCAGCAGACCGATGCGGCAGTAGAGGTCCGCCAGCGCCGGGGCGTCCAGTTCGGGCATCGAGAACAGGGCGTCAACGTGCCTGTTGAGCAACTCGCGCAGTTCGACGAACCGTTTTTCCTTCAAAAGGATCTCGGACAGTTCCGCGTATGCGCGCCACTCGTTCAGATCGTCGGCCAGGATGTCGTTGAACGTCTCGATGGCCTCGTCGATCTTGTTCAGACGCTCGTAAAGCGCCTCGGCGATCTCGAACCTGACAGCCTTGCGTTCATCGGGCTCGACCACCAGGGACAGGCGCAGCTTCAGGATCCTGATCAGATCCTCGTCGCGATGCAGCTTCCGGTAGATCGCCTCGAGGGCGTAGATGGCCTGGCGGTTGCCGGTGTCCATCTCAAGCGCCTTGTTGAAGGCGGCCTGTCCGGCCTCGTCCTCGCCCAGGTTTTCACTGTAAATTTCACCGATGCGCAGCCAGGTCGTGATCTTGCGCGCCGTTTCGGACATCACCTCGACGGCCTGTTCCAGCACCTGGACATAGACGTCCCAGTTATCCGACGGTCCAGCCAGCTTCTCAAGCTGTGCCTGGAGATCCTCGTTCAGCATGTCTTCCTGGAACGCCGACAGGTACAGGAAGAACGCCTCCCTGGGTGCCTTCAACTGCGTTTCCTGGACGACCGCGGCCTCAACACGCAGCCGCTGGCGATCACTCACGGTCTGGGCGCCCGCGATGGCGATGTCGTACACCTTCGGCAGCTTCCGCCACTCGCCAAGTCCGCGGTACAGATGGATCAACTCGTTCGCGGCGCGGGCATCGGCCGGGAACAGACCCAGCACGGATTCAAGGTTCTTGACCGCCCTGGCGCCCTGCCCCATCTCGTCGCGCCATATCGAGGCCAGCTTGAACAGCACGTCGCGCTTTTCATCGGACCCCGGGATCGAATTCAACTGGCCTTCAAGGGTGCGGGCCAGTTCGTCGACCGTCCCGTACGTCCTCATGAACCATTCCAGTTCTTCCCACTTGCGCTTCTGGAGGTAACTGGTGCGCAGTTCGCGCTTGGCGCGGTCGTGATTCGGATCCACGTCGAGGATCATGCGCCAGGTATCCATGGCGCCCTCGGGATTCTCAAGCTTGGAGCCGTACAACTGGGCCAGTCGTTCCAGAATCTGAACCTGCTCGAACTTGTCGCTGGTCAGTTCGAACCTGCGGTGCAGTGTCTGGGCCAGCTTATCCATTTCCTTGGTGCGTTCGTACAGCATCTCGAGGCTCTTGAGTGCCTCGCCGTGCGTCGGATCAAGTCCCAGCACCAGTTCCCACAGTTCTACCGCCACCGGGAACTTGCGCAGGCGATCGGTCGCCAGAACCGCCAGTTCCGCATAGGCCGCCGCCTTCTCCTTAAGGTCGTAAAGGTTATCGGCCTCGGCGCGACGGATTCGGATCAGGTTCTCGAAGTCATTCCGCTTCAAGTACAGATCCTTCAGCTTCTCGATAACGTCGCCGCGCTCGGGCGCCATCTCAAGGATGGATTCCCAGGTCTTCAGGGCGTCGACCGGCTTCGCGAAACGGTTTTCAAGCAGGTCGGCCTTCTTCTCCATCAGGTGGATGCGGTCTTCCAGGCGGCGTTCCTGCGCGATCTTGTGCTCAAGGATCTTCAGGTAGTCGGGCCAGCGGCCACCCTGCTCGAAACGGGTCATCAGGGAGTCGATCGCTTCCTCGTTGGTGGGATCGACGTCAAGAATCTGCTGCCAGGAGGCCAGCACCTTGGGTTCGGCATGCATCCTGTCGCCATAGATCTCGATCATCTGCTTGATCAGGGCGACCTTCTGTTCGACGGCATCTTCCGGGACAGTGGCCAGGCGCGCGCGGTACAGTTCGGCGAGCTGCGGCCACCGCTGAAGTTCGACATAGAGTCTTTCAAGGTTCTCGGAGGCCTCGGGATCCGACTCGTCGGACTTCGCGACATCCTGCCAGTACGAAAGTTCCTTTGACGGGTTTTTGTATTCCCCGGCGGTGCGGGCGAGCATCCGCCTGGCCTCGATCTCTACCAGACCGTTCTTCGGTCCGTTCTCGGCCATGAACTGCTCGAGCCGCAGCCAGTTTCCACGCTTTGCATAAAAGACACGGTAAAACTCAAGCCAGGTGGAGGCATCGGGAAGGTTCTCGTCGCCCACCGCGCGCATGAAGAACTCCGCGCGGACCACGTCGTCAAGGATCTTCCAGGCTACAAGGGCGGCCGTCCAGGCATAGATGCGGCCGGCGTCCGAGGTCCGCTCCTTCCTGAACTGCACATCAAGCTTCTTCAGGAAGGCTTCGGCCATCTCGGCATTCGAGAGCGATTCCAGCACCTCGCCGAGGAAAAGCTCGAGCCCCTCGATGCCACCTTCGGCCTGCGCCTCTTCGACCGCCAGTTCAAAGGCGGTGCCATCTTCCGGGTCCCTTTCAAGTTCCGCCATGAAATCCTGTACTTTCATCACTGACTCCTAATGTACCTGGAGCTGGGAAAATTACCGTCCGCCTACGTTTATCAGATTGAACCTTTTCCGGCAAGGGAAACGGAACGCGCGAAGACTGGATTCAGTTAGATTTTACTATGCGCGCGGGTATGCGCGAGGCGTCGGTGTCACTCGTGGATGGTCAGGTCGATGGTATCCTCGGCGCTGAAGTACGCCTGGGAGCTCTCGGGATCGACCGAGAACACGATCAGCCGGAACTGGTACTCGCCCGCCACGTCCGCGATGAATGTGACCTGCGCCGGACCGCCGGGCTGATTCAGGAACACGCGGCTGGCCGCCGGCTTCTCGGAAACGAACCAGAGATAACCGGAATTCGCGGGGATGTCGTACGTTCCCTCGACGCTGGCGCTGCCGTCGAGAACCACCAGATCGCCGACCTTCAGTCCGACGTAACTGGCCGCGTCGCCAGCGTCCGCGGTCGGAAGAGTGACGCCATCAAAACTGTTGAATCCGGCCACGTTGATCTTGACCGTCTCCTCTTTGGCGGAGAGCTGATCCATGTACGTGACGTTGATGAATCCATTGACGGTGGTGCCGCCATCGTGGTCGCCGGTGAAGCTGACCGTGAAATGGCGCGCCTCGCCCTCGGCGAGCGTGTAACCGGAAGCCACTTCCTCAAGGATCGAGAACGCCTCGGGGTCTTCCACGTTGGCCGGCTCGACTTCGATCGCGGTGACGTCCAGGGCCAGGTTACCCTTGTTCATCACGACGACGGTCTTTTCCGCGGTCGATCCGGGCGCCGCGTAGAGCGTCATCCGGACCTTCTCGGGGGCCGGCGCGATGGCCAGTTCGCCCTTGCGCACGCCGCCGCACAGCCTGACGATCTGCTGTCCGTCATACGGGCTGCTGAACGGGACGATCAGGTCGCCGCCCACACCGTTGATAGACGGAGCGGTGTAGGTGACCGCGACCGTGATCGGCGAGTTCTCGGGGGTCAGCGTGAACCTCGGCTCGGTGATCTCCTGTCCGGTGACATCACCGCAGGCGCCTTCCTGGCTGGCGCCAAGCTTGTACCACTTCACCGTGTAGGGGTTTTCGTCGCCGGAAACGGAGATCGTCGGACGGCTCAGGATGACCGCGCCCGGACCGGCGTTCTCGAGGCTCAGCGTCTTCGTGCACGAATTGCCGGGGATCGTGATTTCCGTAAAGTTGACGCATCCGTCGGCCTGGTCGCCGTAGGTGATCGCCAGGGATCCGGCTTCCGCCTCGCCACGCAGCGGAACGAGCGTCGACTCGGGAACGCGGCAGACTCCGGTCAGACAGCGGTACTGACAGTCGGCCGAGCCGTCACAGTAGTAGTTCCAGCAATCCTGGGACCGCAGGCAGCCGCACTTGCCGTTGAAACAGGAGTACGGACAGGGTTTCGTCTTGTCCGGGCAGAGAACGCTGGAATCCTGGCAGACAGGCGTGCCGCTGCACTCCACTCCGGTGTCGATCTCGGATCCCCACAGAACCTCGAGATTGGTGATATCCGGGGGCGTGACCGGACGGTACTGGATCGTCACGTCGACCGGGCCGTTCTCGGTGCCGGCGTTCGTCGGATCGATCATGAAATTGTCGTGAATCGCCACCGGTTCACCGTACACGGTCGAGCTGACGATCGTCATCGCGGCGGATGTCGGAGCGATCCTGATCTCGGACAGGGCCAGCGGCGCGTTGCCGACGTTTTCGATCGAAAACACCGCCGAATCCGGAGACGAGGATGTGGCGCCGATGAAGATGTAGTTGTTCGGCGTGACCTTGATCTCGGCAGTGCGTTCGCGGGGGGCCAGACTGAACTCGAACACACCGGCTTCCACGCTGTTGTCCAGGTTCATGTCGTTCGTGAACACCCGGATTACCGTGGCCGAAAGATCGCGGTCCGCGTCCGGCTGGTAATGCACGTCGATCTTCAGAACCGTGGGGTGCGTCTGCTTGTAGTCATTTGCGACTACAGTGACCGGGAACGTGATATCCGCTGGTTCCGGGGACACCACCATGTCAGCGTTCTTCGACACGATCTGGATATCGGTGATCAGCAGATCCGCGTCACCAACGTTGCCGAACACCATCGTGATCTTGCCACCGCCCTCGGTGAACTCGACGACGCCGCCCTCGAGCACGCGATCGTTGGTGCCGTTGACCGCCCCTGTCGGGGTCACGTAGAAGTCGGGGGCCGTCCCAACCGAACCGCTCTTGCAGCCGCCCGCGACCGAAGAGATCACCAGCGCCGCGGCGAGCACCGCAAACATCCTGCCACTGTTCATTTAACACTCCTTACCAGTTCAGGCGCCTCGCCCGAATCAGGGTTCAAAGCACAACGTCTCGTAGTGCACCACTATCTTATCGCCTTCCTGAGGCATGTTCGGGCTTTCCGGGTCGAACACGATCGAGTTCGACGGCGCATCGTATTCCCAGCCTTCCGTGACATCGATTTCGCGAACCTTGACCGTTATCGAGTTCGGATCCGCGATTCGCGAAAGGAAGAACTGCTGTTTCAGACCAAAGGCCACGGAACCGATCTGGTTCAGGATGTCCTTGTAGTTCGGGTCGCAGATCGATCCGAGCTTGCCGTTCGTGGCATGAACCGTCTCGATGTAGCGTTTGCCCTCGGCAGCTCCGGAGCCTTCCGTGCCCAGGCAGCCCGGATAGGGATTGCCCGCCTCGTCCGTCAACGTGCCGTCGTCAACGCCGACGATCGCGTTGAAGTGCATCATGTTCTGATTGTAGAAACCCTTCAGAGACCTGAGGAAGTCGATGTAGAACCCGAGGTCGCCGCTGCTCTGGTCTTCCTCGTCGGACATGGCGATGATCTCGAGCTGTGCGTCGGGACGCAGGAAGCCCTTGTTGAAACCGCCGCAGGTGCTGTCCAGGCAGAGGAACGGGCACGACGCCGAATCAGCGCAGATGTTCGGGTCGCTCTTGCATGAGTCATCGTTGCTGCACGACACGCCGGTGTCGGTGATCAACGGAGCGGACAGCGCTCCCTGCGCGTTCTGCAGGGCGCCTTCGCTGTTGTCGCCGTCGCATCCGAGGTTCGCCAGATCAGCGAACTGGCTCTTCGCGTTCGGACCTGGCGTGATGTAGCGCGGCGTGGTCCTGATGTTGCCGAAATTCAGCTTGCCGATCAGGTGGTCATAACTGAGGCCGGTCGACACGACGCCGATGTGGTAGTCGTTGTCCCAGACATCGGCATGCTGGATGAACTGCTCGAAGTTCGCGATCAGGGTGTCCTGTTCTCCGCACATTGAACCGGAATCGTCGATCACGAACAGGATGTCGACCTCCTGACCCGAAAGCTGCGTGAACGTGTCGGTCTGGTCGCTGTATATCGTGCCCTGGCCGCTGAGTCCGACAAACAGCTCGGGGACGCTCTTCTCGTTGCTCTCGACCTTCAGGATGCAGGAATCCTCGGTTGTGTCCTGCGGCACGAACAGCACGTCGAAGCACAGCGGCGAACCGGTCGAAATCGCCCTGGGAAGACCCGGCACGTTCTTGAGCCGGAATTCCGGGGTGCATCCATCAAGGTTGACCTTGGTGACCTGCAGCGGCGCCGATCCGGTGTTGTAGGCGCAGACCTGGTAGGTTTTCGACGCGCAGCCCAGCGTGACCAGCCCGAACTTGATGTCGGACGGCAGAACGGCCAGGTTCGCCACGCCGCTGGATCCCTTCAGGTTGGCCGCCCATCCGGAAGTTCCGGACTCCGGGATAACCAGGTCCTTTCCAAGCTGGGTGTCCCGGAACATCAAGCCAAGCAGGGCCGAGTACTCGGTCATGTCGCCAAAGATCGAACCAGTCTGTGGCGGCGCGAACTTGATCCTGAGCGAAAGGGTTCCTCCCGCGGGCGCCATTCCGTCCTTCACGACCGGCGGCTGAGAAACCACCAGGAACTTGCTGGATCTGGTCGTCGTGAACGGCTCGGAGCATGCTCCGGTCATCCCGCCGAATCCGCCGCTGCAATCCTGAACCTGGGCGCCCTTGTAGGAACAGTAGCCCATTCCCTTGTTCACGACCCTGACCGGAAGCTCCTTCGTGAATCCCATCGGAACCATGCCGAAGTTGTAAAGATTCGGCTCGATGACCGGGATGCATGTGGCAGTCCCGGCGCGCTTGACGGTGATGTTCAGCACCTTTTCCGTGTTCGGAACCGACTTGTCGTTGGAAATGATCTTCAGTTTGGCGGTAAGGCTGCCCGTCGCGGGTCCCTTGTTCGTGAAGGAAAGGCGAACCTCCATGCCGGTGCCGGCCGGCAGCGTGTAATTGCCGCCGGACATGGTCGCGCCAATCACGTCAACCCGGAACTCGGCGCCATACTTCTGCTCGGAAATGTCAAACAGCGTCGGTTCGCCCGATATCACCAGGTTGGCCGACCCGTCGTTCCTGACGGTGACAGACCTGTATACCGTGACTCCCTGGGCGCCGTATCCCATGTCGACCAAAGGATCGGGCACGACCGTCAGGATCGGTGTGTTGATGCGGCCGTATATCGGCACGACAGTGGGGCTGGCGGCATCGTTGCTGGTGATGGAAAGCCAGCCGATCGCGCTCCCCGAAGACTTCTTCGCCTCGGTGACGGCCCAGTTCACATACACGTCCCGCGACGCGCCGGGAGCCAGGTTGTAGTCCAGGTCGCCCTCGACCGAAAGGCCCTCGTCGCTTCCCGGAGCTATTGTGGTGTTCGATATCCGCAGGGTGTCGTTCCCGACGTTCGTGACCACGCAAAGCGCGCGGCCGCTGGCGCCAATGTTGACCCCGCCCATCTCGAGCTGCGCCGGGTTCACATCAATCTTCGGACCGAGCCCGGTGCCGAAAACCTCGAAACTCCAGGTATTGCCCTCGCCGGTTACATACAGCAGGGACTCCTCGGGCTTGCCTTCCAGCGGATTGAACTGAATCGTCAGGCCGATGGTCTCGTTCGGTCCCAACTCGACCGGAAGGGTCTCGCCTTCCGGCGGAACGATTGCGATGGTGTTGAAGGAAGCCGGGCCTTCGGGATCCATGTAAATCTGCTCGATCAGGAACGACGCGGTGCCGATGTTTTTCACGACCACGTCCATGGTCGCGCTCTCGCCGACCGGAACGTCGCCGAAGTCGATCGGAGACGGCTCGGTGATGATCGCCGCCGTCTGTCCGGCCGATGTGACCGCGATAAGCGTCTTGTATTCAAGAGTGGCGATGTTGTGTCCAATGACCAGGTAGCCCGAATCGGTGTTGCTGTCCGTCGGTACATAGGTCACGTCGACCGTCGTCGAGTCGCCCGGTTCGAGCACCGCCACGGTGGGCATCTGAGCCTGGTAGTCGCTGTTCAATCCCTGTGTCGTCACCGAATCGATGATGACCTTTCCGGAATCACCGATGTGCGTCAGCGTTACCGTGATGGTCTTCTGGCCGCCGACCGGCACCGAGCCGAAGTTGATCGTGCCAGGGCTGTAATCAAGATTCAGATTCTCGCCAAAGTTTTCGTCATCGCCGCATGCCGAAAAGAACACGGCGCCAAAGACAAGGATGGCCATGGAAAACTTTGAAACAACGGACAAAAACCGGTTCATCGGAAAACCTCAAAGACTGCCGCGGTCTTATTCTATTGATTCCGATGCAAATTGAAACAACTAATGAGGTGAGATTTTGCCGGGCGCGACTACTCGACGGAACAACCGCCACCGCCGATCTCGGAGAAGGAAGGCTCCTCGTATCCCTTGGTGATCTTGAGGGAATTATCAGTATTGCGCAGCAGCGTGACCGTCTGCTGGGGCCACGCGATCTCGACGGCGTTCCACATGTCGCACTTGTACATCGCCTGACCGGTGACGTTCATGTCGAAATCGAACACCGGCTGTCCCCAGATGTAGCACTTCAGCCTCGGGTAGCTGGCGCCATAGCCATGGTCATCCCAGTAATGGACGCCGATGCGGTAGACGCGGCCGGCGACCGGGGAGTCCAGGTTGATGTTCTCGGGGCCGGCGCCGTCGGTGTCGTCGCGGTCCAGCGAGGGGTTGTCCTTGCCGTCAGGGTTCGGGGTCTCCCACTGCGGATTCTTCTGGAACCAGAAGGCGTCGTAAGGGACATGGAACCACGGGTCTGGCTTGCCGTCACCGTCGATATCGGTCATCGCGGCGAACGGGTGGGCGAAGTGCAGATCCATGTCCGCGCCCTCGTCCTCGCCCTCGTTGAACTGATCGTCGTCGGCCGGTGTGTTCCAGGTCAACTCACAGTGAATCGCCTTGTCCGGGATGACGTTGACGGTCTTGCAGACGGCTCCGCCACATTTCGGGTCACTGGAACAGTACTGTGAATCGCAGACATCCAGGCAGTAAACGTACTCGCCGCCGATGTTCACCTCGTGGGTGACGGTTGGCGACGAAGCGGTCGGCAACAGGATGAACTTGTTTTCCTCGGGCTGGTCGACGGTCCACGAGTAGGAAATAATCGAGCCGCCGGCCGAGCCGCTGGTGCTCTGCTCACCGTGAATATTCAGGACGGTCTGCGGTTTCACCTGCTCGCCCTGCTCGATGATGATGACGGGCTTCGGGCAGTCGACGGTGACGCCGTATCCCGACAACGGCACGTTGACAACCGCCTCGATGCCGTTGTTCGCGATCAATATCGCCCCGGTGTCCGGGATCGGCTTGTTGTCCACGTCGCGGGGATTCTCTTCATTCGGTGTGAACTTCACCGTGACATC
>Ga0208459_1000855_pt1 | contig 30605 bp, 25 predicted proteins | sample AD_UKC087_MetaG_FD_184433 | JGI IMG/M metagenome (GOLD analysis project Ga0208459, IMG submission 184433) | Active sludge microbial communities of municipal wastewater-treating anaerobic digesters from USA - AD_UKC087_MetaG (SPAdes) (version 2) | ecosystem: Engineered > Bioreactor > Anaerobic >... | reverse complement strand
CTCACCGGACATGCCCGGAGCTCGCGACGCGGAAGCCGAGGTTGTCGTTGCGGTTGCCTGGGTCGTTGTTGTCGCGATTGGCGGCACGGACGTTCCTGGCGTCATTGTTCCACGACCCGCCACGATTAACCCGGTTCGAGCCTGTAGCGTCATCCACCGTTATCGGTATTCGACAACGCCTCAAACAAATATTCAACCGTTCACTGCAAGGCCCGGCATCAAATCCCCGATACTTCGTATTTTTGAACAATGGAGCGCGTAAAGGCGGCTGTGTCGCCAAGGCCTGCCCAACCGAACACGCTGCAAAGAATCTGGCCGGCCGAGTCTTGATCAAGTTGTCCGGAATTCAATCGCAATACCACATTATTCACTTTGCGTGCAAAACGACGCCGCCTGATGCGATCAAACCTTATCAGCGACGGATAGATGTTGAAGCCCAGGAAAGGAACCCCATCGCTGCACAATCCCTGTCGAGTGGCATGGTGTTTGATTTCAAGTTTTAGCCCGCGAAGGAACTCGGAAGTCGATTTAACTGCCGCCCGAAGATGAGTCTTGTCCGAATCGAACAAAAGCATGTCATCCATGTACCGAACATAACCAGGAATATGCAGGACTTCCCTGACGTAATGATCCAGTGGGCCGAGATAGAGATTGGCAAAATTCTGACTTGTCAAATTGCCTATCGGCAACCCCTTGCCAATCGGAGAACCGGGGGCGCCGTGATCTATGAATAAATCCGACAACCAGAGTAAATCTTTGTCTTTTATCAGCCTTCTGAGCGTCGCTTTCATTACTGCGTGATCCGCCGTTTCAAAAAAATGACGCACATCAAGTTTCACAAATCTGTCAAAACGCCTGCAAAAAAGCTGAGCCCGTCTGATGGCCGCAACCGTTCCCTTACCGACGCGACATGCGTACGTGTCATCGGTCAGATATCTTTCAAGGACGGGGTTGATTGTTGCACACAGGGCGTGATGAACCACCCTGTCACGGAAAGGCGCGGCACTGATTATCCGCGCCTTGGGTTCAAAAACTCTGAAAGTTCTATAGGCTTGGGGGTGATACGACCATGATTGCAAATCCCGTTGAAGATCGAATATCTGATTTTCGATATCGCCCATGAACTCCGCGGCCGAGATTGATCGCGTCCCCTTCGCGGCACGAATTGCCGCGTCAAGAAGGTGCGGAAATGAAATCATCGATTTGAATTGATTTCCAAGTCGCTTCAACTTCAATCAATCGCTTGTCCAGGGTTCGCCTGAACGGACTTTCGCCAGCCACCCAGCATGCTTCCCGTTTCAACAATCCCCCTTGAAATGGCTTCGTATCCGGAGTTGCCAAGAGCCGCCAGCGAATGTGCAAGCCTTACCAGAACCTGAAGACGTGTAAGCGCGATGTTTGCACGGTTAAGACTTTCAACCTTGGCTTGCCCGGAAGAATACTTGGCAACGACAATCAGATCCAGAACGTCCAGACTGGTGTTTTCAATTCTGGATACAAGGGAATGGCGTAATGTTTTCGGGAACTTTTCCGTCCTGACAAAAATATCGGATATGACCTGTTCCCACTTCAGTAAAGCCGCAATTTCATTTTCCGTCGTTCTTGCCATCATCCTGACCCCCACCAATCGTTAACTCAGAGCCGAACTGTCTGATTATCTCGATGATTTCTTTTCCATAACTGTTTGAACGACCAGCCCCCAAACCCTTGATCTGCTCAAAAGCCGAAAGCGTCGTCGGACAGATTCGACAAATATCCGAAATCTGACGGTTATCCATTATCAGATATGGTGGAACTCCACGCGCAACCGCGGTTTGATTTCGCCAGTTACGAAGCAATTCGTACAGGGCTTGCTGCTGCAAGTCCAAATCGGCCTTTGGATGCTTCTTTTTTTCCTTCGGATGGACGACATTACGATCAGGCTCGAAACCCGCTTCAGGCTTGACCTCAACATCCGAGTATCCGAGACACAAAATCAACATCGGCCGAGCGTTCATCTGAAAAAAATTACTTTGCAGGGAAACCACCGAATGGGTTTCACAAAAATCCTGCAGATTTATGTCATCCATGACGCCGGCCACAGGATCAAAATTGATCGTGAAAACTTTGACCTTCATAAACCCACTGCAAAATTTTCGCGGCCCAAGGGCCGCGTCGAGTTCGAAACCTGACGTCAAACATTTTGCCTGCGGGCCGTATGAACGGGCTTTGGCAAGCCAGCCCGTACACGGCCCGCATAACATCCTCCGGAAATTCCGAACGAAAAGGGTAAAAGGGAAAAAGAATAAAGGGAAATCAAGGCAAGGACCTCGCGACGCGGAAGCCGAGGTAGTCGATGCGGTCGCCCGGGGCGTAGCCGCGATTGGCGGCACGGACGACCCCGGCGCCATTGTTCCACGACCCGCCACGACGAACCCGGTACGAGCCTGCGCCTTCCCAGGATGAACCATCGTTCGGGGCGCCGTTATACGAATCGTGATACTTGTCCGATACCCATTCCCACACGTTGCCGGCCATGTCGCACAAGCCTTGTTCGGTATTCCCTTCCGGTTTAGAACAGACCGGCCATGTGCCCCCCTTGCCACAACCGTTTCCGCCGTGACTCATTACGGCACGATCGCAGGTTGCCTCCTGGTCGCCCCACGGATACTTGCGATCCTTTCCACCACTTCTTGCGGCATATTCCCATTCCGCCTCGGTCGGCAACCGACCACCGATAAACGACGCATATTTTTTTGCCTGTTCCCAGTCAACGCAGTTGACCGGGTGATCCTGCCTGTCGGCCACGTCCCAGTTGCAACCGGAACCGGTATTCGGCGCCGTGCACGCGCCTGCCTGGACACACTGGCGATACTGCCACACCGTCACTTCGGTCCGGGACATTTCAAACGCCCGCACATTGACCCGGCGAACCGGCTTCTCGTCATTTTCACCGTCGGCCGAGCCCATGTTAAAAACACCGCCAGGAATCTTGAACCACTTGGTTCCGGCCTTTCCCGAAACGGCCAAATATGGAATCAGATCAGGAAAGTACGGATTGGAATTCCTGTCTTCCCCATAAGCATCGACGAATGCCCTTGCCCAGGCCTGCTTGCGTTCTTCGGTAAAAACCTTCAGTTTCAGAAGCCGGCCGAGTTTGGACCAGTCGTCTTCCATGCGCTGACGACGTATCGTTTCAATCCGCCTGGCCTCTTCCCGCTGGGTTATGAACGTCCGCCACTCGCCCGCACGCTTTGAAGCCTGGGCCGCGAATCCCGGATAACGTCCCCCGAACTGTTCCCAAGCCTTGACCTTGTCTTCCGGGCTGACGGAACCGGAACCATCCTTTGCAAGAACCGCGTCGTACGCCTCGTATGCGGCCACGTCGATGTCGTTCCAGGAACCGGCCGCAGTCTCGGCCTGGACCTGGCCGACCTGCCGAACCTGCGGAACGGAAGGAAGCGCCGAAACCGAAAAGACGCTGTCCCCACCGGCCGATTGCTTGACAACGGCAGGCGCGGACTTGCCGCTTAACTGCTGGGCGGTCGCCACCATGGCAAGCTTGATCGCGTCGAAATCGCAGGTTGTCGGAACGTCGGCCGCGGTCTCGGTCGCTTCCTGGGCGATATCGAAAAGCTTGGCCGTCACGCGGCAGGACTTTGATTCCGCAAGGACTTCCACCGACACGCACCGGTCGGCATAGACGGTTTTGGTAAGGTCGATGCGACACGACTCGTCGTAACAGTCGTTGTACGAATCAAGCTTCGCCTTCCCAAGATCGCGCTTAACCTGTGATTCCGGCATCACCTTGTAAACGCCTTCCATGGTCAGGCGGGTATCAAGGTAATCCTTCAACTGGGCACGCTGACCGTCGGTAATGGTCAGCCCGGTAACCTTGATCGGGAAAATCAGGACAATCGTCTTTCGACCCGAATCCTGGGCAAGAACCGTTGCCGGGAGTGATGCACAGAGGGCAACAACCAGGCAAAAAGACAAAAGGTCTCGAACATTCATTTGCGACAACCCCCATCTTCCGAAACAGGTCAGACTTTAATCGTCATGCTGGTTTGTATCACATAATAGGCCGGATTTCACCAAGGTTTGATCGCCGCTATCGAAGAAAGAAAACGTCCCGCCCGAAGGAGCATGTCGTTGACCATAATCTTTTGACAGAACCTGTCGTGGCATCGGAAAACCGCCCCCGGGAAGCAATCCCGAAACAATCCCTGTCATGCCATCTGGAAACATTCCCTGTCCTTCCATCTGGAAGCAATCCCTGTCCTGCCGCCGGGAAACGATATTGATTCGGCGGCGGCGGCGCGTTACCTTCATCGTTAATCACGGGATTGCGAAGGCCATGACGACGCCAGCCACCATCGACTTCTTCGGCATTCTGAAATACGCGGGACGGTTCCCGGAAATGCGGATGATCGGAAGCAGGCCGATCGACATCGAGACGCTTGATCGCAGGTCGGATTCGACCGACGGACCGATAAACGCCTTCGGCGGCATTTCGCCCGGCATGACGTTCGGTGACGGCTGGCGCGTCGGCGGCATTTCGGTCCGGCAGCAGGAAATCGACTTGCAGTGCGAAGGGCCCCAGGGCGCCGCGACTTTCATGCTTGGCGCGCCGAACCAGGGACCGGCATGGCCGTTTGACACCGCCCGCGCAAGGATCGGGTACCACCCGTCCGACCTGGACGAAACGACCCTGAACCGTGTTGGCCGCGACCTTGCCGACATGATCGCGGGCCTTCCCGAAATGGAAGGCGGCTTTTCCGACCTGGTACAAAAGGCGCTTGATTCGCGGCACGTTTCGGGCGCCCGACCCAACCCGGCCATCGTGGAACGGCGGCCAGACGGCAAGGTCTATGTCAGGCTGACGACAAGGTGCCAGGAACGCTGCGTTTTCTGCTTCTTTTTCGACAGTCCGGCCGAATCGTGGCTTGACGACGCGGAAGGCTTGCCGGACGAGCCGGAACGAAGCCTGGCACTGCTTGATCCGAAAGCCGTGACCCAACTGATCATCACCGGCGGCGAACCGACGCTTGCCGACAGGTTCGAAGACATCCTTTCCGGTCTGCTTGAAAGGGGTTTTGACAACATCGTTGTCCAGACCAACGGCATTTTCACGGCAAAGGCCGGTTTCCTTGATCGTTTCAAGGATTTCCGCAAACGCGTTTCCTTCGGGTTTTCACTGCACGCGGCCGACTGGCGGACCAGCGCCGCAATCACCGGAGGCGGCACGGAGGCAACTTTCCAGGCCAAGCTGGATTCGATTCAGCGGGCTGTCGAACTTGGATATGTCACCAAAATCACATGCGTCCTGACGACGATCAACCTGGACAGTCTTGATGACATGGTCGGGTTCTGCGTCGGCTTGAAGCAGGTCGATCCGACGCTTGAAAACGTCATCCTGCAATTTTCCATGCCGTCCGTGCAGGGTCTTATGCGGTCAAACCGCGACCTTTATCCAACACTTACGGCGGTTGCCGATGCCGTCGGCCCGGCCCTTGATCTGGCCGATGCCGGCGGTCTGCGTGCAAGTTTCAGTTCGCTTTGCTCGGTGCCGCCATGCTGCATTCCATCACACCTGCGCCACCTGGAAACGATGTGGTACAAAAAGGGGCCGACCGACTGGTGGGAAAGCGAACGGGCATACGCACCGCAGTGCGCCGAATGCGTCCTGAAGCCATGGTGTTCCGGTGTAAGCCCCCAATACCTGGAATGGTTTTCCGACCATGAACTGGTTCCATTTGCCGCTTCGGACACGACCTTGCTGATGCCGTGACATAAGACACCGCAACAGGTTAAAATGACGACCGGTTCAAAACGGAAACCGGCTGATGACACGTCGCTTCCGACATCCTGCGCATCTTTTGCTTGCGGCGGCGTTCCTGCTGGCCGGGTGCGGGCAGCCGGACGGAAGGACATCAAGGGATGAATCGGCCCAGCCCGGCCGCAATTCCGATGCGACCACAGCACCCGAAAAGGCGCAGACGACAATCGTCCTGGCGCACCCTTACATCGGCGCGGCGGCCGAGGCTATCGCGGGCGCTGCCGCAATGTTTGACGAATCCAGGCCCGATATTTCCGTCCAGTTGCGGCCGACCGCCGTCGAGGACATCCTTTTTTCGATCCCGCGCGATATCCTGGCCGGAAAGGGCCCGGACGTTTTCATCGCGCCGGACACGTTCGCACGCCACTGGGCGACTTTGGACAACATCCTGCAACCGCTTGACGTGCTTTTGAAAACGACCGATGGCGTCCAGGGCAACCAGCCGGCTTCCGGACAGACCGGGGCCGGGGCATCAACCGGGTCACGCCTTTCGCCCGACGGACGTCCGCACGGCCTGCCGATTGCCGTGCGCGTTCCCCTGCTTGTCGCCAACGACGACTTCCTTGGTACCGGATTCAAGTTCACGCCTGGCGACGGTTCAAGGCCGACCGCCGTTTCCGTCGTCGCAAACGACTGGCTTGCACTGACAGGATTCGCGACGGCCGGCGGCGGGCACGTGATTGACGGCACCGGTCGGGCCGCGTTCGACGATCCCGCGGCCGCAACCGGCATGGTCGCGCTGGCCGGCCTGCTGGAATCGGGCGCAATCCGGCCCGAACGTTCACGCCAGGCAATCATCGATGCCTTCAACGATTCCGGAATTGCCGCGATGATCACGTGGCCGGATTCCATTTCCCTGATTTCATCGTCGATATCGTGGCGCATCGTTCCATTCCCGGAAATCGAGGGTGTTGGGCGACCGCAGCCATGGTGGCAGATGGACTCGATTTTCGTAAGTTCGTGGTCGCGCCACCGGCGCCAGGCCGCCGACCTTGCGGCGTGGCTTGCGTCGCCCGCGGCGGCCGATTTCCTGATGCGGCACGACTTCCCGGGACTTGCGGACGGGGAAGGCAGGATGATCAATCCCACTGAAGACGACCAGGCAGCGTTTCAGTACGCGGCCCTGCCGGTCAACCGAGGCATCCTGACCCAGCGGGCGGCGGCGATTCCGTCACCGGATCTTCCGGCCACCGCGACCGCGGCGACGTCCTTCGCCCGGCTGGCAACCGACCTTGCGGCTTCACCGGCGAACGCGGCGAAAGGCGCCGGGGCGGCTGTCGAAAAGGCCGCCCGGGACGCACGGGATGCTGTTACAAAAGTGATGCAGAGTTCTTCGTTCCGCCTGAAGTAAAATACCGCGGTTTGTTTTATTCGTGATGACCTGGTGTTTCGACCATGCCTGATGACGTGTTCGAAAAATACGAGCTTGTCCGACGCCTGGGTTCTGGCGGAATGGGCGAGATCCTGCTTGCCCGCCAGAAGGGCGCGGCCGGGGCGGATCGGAACGTCATCATCAAGATGATCCTGCCCCATCTGGCGCAGGATCCCGAATTCATCGGACGGTTCACGGACGAAACCAGGATCGCCGCGCTTCTTTCGCACGGAAACATTGTCACCATCTTCGAGTCCGGCTGCTGGCAGGGCAGGTTCTTCATGGTCATGGAATACGTCGATGGCCCAGACCTGAAGGAACTGCTTTCGATGGCCGGACCGTTGCGCCAGTCCGATCGGTGGGTGCCCTTCTGCGTCCACGTCCTTTCGGAAACGGCGCGTGCACTTGCGTACGCACACAGCAAGCGCGACCAGGAAGGACGGCCGCTGGGAATCGTGCACCGCGACGTCAGCCCGTCAAACATCCTGATTTCACGCGAAGGCCTGGTGAAGCTGACCGATTTCGGCGTGGCGAAGGCCGCCAGGCGGACGTCGGTGACATTGCCCGGCAAGTTGCACGGCAAGGTCAATTACATGGCGCCCGAGCAGGTGCGCGGGATGGATTGCGACCACCGATCCGACATATTCAGCCTTGGCGTCACCGGTTACGAAATGCTGGCCGGCGTCCGCCCGTTCGAGGGCGACTCCGACATCGCCGTGCTGGAACAGATCAGGTCGATGAGATTCGTGCCGCTTGACCAGGCCGCACCGTCCGTTCCGCCGGCGCTTGCGGCAATCGTCGCGCGCGCCATGGATGCGGATCCGGCGGCCAGGTGGCAGTCCGCCGACGAGTTCCTTGCAGCCCTTGGTGCCTTTGCCCACCAGGCCGGCATGTCGATGATGGCCCGCGATGTGGCCGCGATGCTGGCCCCGCTGTTGACGACGACCGGCGATGAAGTCCGCGCGAACGCGTCGATTGACGACTTCCTTCTGGATGCGTTGAACGACCTTCCCGGCACGCCTTCCGGCGGAATCAGGATTTCGACGGGCGAAGTCGGCGGCGGGTCCCGTGAAAGGACCGTCACCGTAAGCCGGGAAGTGACATCGCCCGGTTCGGCCAGGGGCGCGGCCCGTGACGCGACCGCGGCGGCCGGTTTCGCAGAAGATGGCGCGGCGCCGGACCAGTCGGCGGACGGACGAACGCCGGAACGGGACGCAGGCCTTCAATCCGCGACGGGTTCCGATCGGCGGACATCACGCGGACGCGCCGGCCTGATTGCGGCCGGCGTGGCGGTCGTCCTGCTTGCGGCAGGCTATGCGACATGGACGGCCATTGAACGGACCCCGGACGTTGACGGTCGGCCCCAGACTGGGGCGGCGTCTGCCGGACGAACGGATACGTCCGGCACGATTACCCCGACGCCACCGGATCCCGCGCCGACCGCAACCGCCGGCCAGGCGAAGTCCCAGGTTGGAGCCGCAGCGATTGTGCCACCCTCCCCGACCGATTCCCCTTCGTCAAAGGCGGGTACCCCGGAACCGGCAACGGCAATTGACAGTAATCCGGGCGGCGCCAGGCAGGTTCGCGAAGGCGACAAGACGGTGGAAGCCTCCGCGCTCACGAACGCGACCGACGCCTCCACGGGCGACATGGCTGTCACGCGGCAGACCGGCAGGCAGAACGAAAAGACGCCGCAATTACCCGGCGATGCGCAAAGGCCCCAGACGACAAGGACAGCCGCCGTCACCCGCACAGGCCCTTCCGATTCCTCGGCGCGGGCCGACACGGGCAGGGCCGTCTTCCGGTTCTTCCCGGCCGACGCCGTCGTCGAAATCGACGGACGCCGCGTGGCGACGGACGGCAACCTGGTCGAACTCGATCTGCCCGCCGGATCCCACACGATTGCGGTGTCCGGGCCGGACGGCGCCCACAAAAGGACCAGATCGTTTAATATCGTCGCGGGCGGCACGCTTGCTCTGGGCACCATCGAGCTGGAATCCGGAACCGATTCCGGACGATAGCCCGATTGCCCGACCACGGACGGTCAACGGATCGCCCTTTTCGCGATGCGGGGAAACACGATGGCTTCCGAAACCAGAACCGTAATTCTGGACGTCCCGGTCGAGGACGTAACCCTTAACAAATTCCTGCTGAAGGTCGTCGATGGCCCGGATCGCGGCCAGTCCCGCACGTTCCAGAAGCGCCAGGTCACCATCGGCACCGACCGTTCATGCGACTTCCAGCTTTCCGACCCGACCGTTTCCAGGATTCACGCGATGATCGAGTTCGGCCCCGCCGGCTTCAGGCTGAAGGACGACGGCAGCAAAAACGGCGTGTTCGCCGGTGATCTGCGCGTATTCGAGGCCATCCTGACTGACGGGATTGAGTTCCTGGTCGGCAAGACGCGGATTGCATTCCGCCGAAGCACGGAAACGGTCAGCATCCAGATTGCGACGGCCGGGCGCTTCGGAAGCATGCTTGGCGAATCGATCGAAATGCGCGAAGTCTTCGCGATCATCAAGAAAGCGGCCCCGACCGACACGAACGTCCTGATCCAGGGTGAAAGCGGAACCGGAAAGGAACTGGTGGCGCAGGCGCTGCACCAGTCAAGCAACCGCGCGCGCGGCCCGTTCGTGGTGTTCGACTGCTCGGCTGTCCCAGCCGAACTGATCGAATCCGAACTGTTCGGGCACGTAAAGGGCGCCTTCACCGGGGCGGTGCGCGACCGCGTCGGGGCGATTGGCGAAGCCGAGGGCGGCACGCTGTTTCTGGACGAAATCGGGGAACTTCCCATCGACCTTCAGCCAAAGCTGCTGCGCGTGCTTGAATCGCGCGAGGTGCGCCAGGTTGGCGGCACCGGCACGCGAAAGGTCAATTTCAGGCTTGTCGCCGCGACCAACCGCTTCCTGGAACAGGAAACCGCCGCCGGCACGTTCAGGGCCGACCTGTTTTACCGGCTGTCGGTAATCACCATAAGCCTGCCGGCCCTTCGCCGAAGGCCCCAGGACATCCCGGCGCTGGTGAACCATTTCCTGGATGAAATCGCGACCCGGGAAGGTGGAGCACGCGTCAGGCTGTCGTGGGAAACGATGGAAAGGCTGAAGCTGCACCCGTGGCCGGGCAACGTTCGCGAATTGAAGAACTTCGTCGAAAGGTCGGTCATCCTGTCCGGGGCCCTTGCCGGAACGCCCAGGGCGCTTGATCTTCCGCCACCGCTTACCGGCCCGGTGAACGTCGGCGGCCCGGACGGAATCGCGCTTGACCTGGACGCCCCGTTCAAGCAGGAAAAGGATCGGATCGTGGATGAATTCCAGCGGCGATACTTCACAAGGCTGCTGCGCCAGACGGACGGCAACATATCGAAGACGGCCAGGCTTGCCGGCATCCATCGGAAGACCCTGGAATACCTGCTGAAAAACCTGGATATCGACTGGCAGGCCGAAGGTTGATCTTTTTGTCTGGCGTTATTGAAAAATTGTGGTTAATTTCGTGCTGCACGAATTTGGCAGGATTTGTGAACCGGGGTTATATTGGAAAGTCCCGGGTGGTCCGGGGTTTTGCTGGGGGTCAATCTTGAAGAAGCAGACTGTTGCAGTTGGTGTCAAGACCGACACCATCACAAGGGCAGACGTTCGCAACGCAATCAATGCCGGTGTCCTCACCATCGAGGAAGAACGTTACATCCGGCTTCGATACGGGATTTCCGAAGGTCCGACGGCAACCATAGTGCGGCGAGGCCAGGACAATCCGACCACGCGGGCGACGCTTGCGATGATCGAGGCTTCGATGGTTCCGGAACAGTTGACGCAGGTCAACCAGGCGGTCAAAAGCCGCATCATCAACCGCCTGCGCAACCAGTGATGGGATTTCGGGCCCGACCTGCTATCTGCCCCTGACCGTTTTCCGTTCCCGCCCGGCGGGACCGCGACCGGCCCGCGTGCGGGCATCCATTATCAGGCCAACCACCTCTTCGGGAAGCGGCGATATCTTTCCGACCTGATTGGAATTCAACATTATCCGGGCAATTTCCTCGACCTGCTCGATCAGCATCAGGGCGGTGACCGGGCACGGACCCCAGGCCAGGATGCCGTGGTTTTCAAGCATCACCACGTCATGCTTTTCAAGGAAAGGTGCCAGGTTGTTGTCCAGGGTGCGGCTGCCGGGCATCGCGAACGGGACGACCGGCACGACCCCGCCGGTCATGAAGGTGAACTCGGGGGAAAAGCGGCCGTCAATCGGCAGGCCGGCGCATGCGAACGTGGTCGCGGCCGGGGGGTGCGCGTGAACCACCGCGCCGATGTCGGGACGCTCGTGATAAACGGCGATGTGCATGCCGATTTCGAAGAACGGGCGGCCGCGGCCACCGATCTTGACGCCGTTGCGATCCATCTGGACCAGGTCGCCGGCGGTCACGTCCTTCAGGCAAAGGCCCTGGGGCGTGCCAAGCAGTGAACCGTCCGGCGTGATGGCCGTGATATTGCCCCAGTGGCCGGAAACCAGGCCGCGATCGTACATGCGGCCGGCGGCCCTGGTGATCAGTCGTTCAATTTCGGCAAGCGTCACGGACGGAATCATCTGTGGTCACCTTCGGGAATGTTGACGTCATCGACAATGCCGACAATTACGGCCCTTATCGGGAAATCACGGCGCTTGAAAATCTGGCGGGCGCCGTTGCCTTCGCGGATGACAAGGACGGTGTCGCCGACGCCGGCCTGGACGTCGTCAACGGCCAGGAACGATTCACCGTTCGGCCGCCCGGTCGGATCGATCGGCTGCACGACAAGCAACTTGTGCCCGACGTACTCCGGGTGCTTGACTGTGGAAACGACCGTTCCGGCGATGCGTCCCAGGATCACGGTTCCTCCGGGATATGAATCTGATCGACGATTCCGACGATGGCAGCGTCAAGGGGGACGAACTGATCGGAAAACGCAAGCGACGCCTCCCGGCTGCCCACCAGGTGGACGATGTCGCCCGGGCCGGAATTGACCGCGTCCGCGGCGACAATCATCTGGGCGCGATCACTGCCGTCGTGGTTTATCGGAATAACGGCCATCAGCCTGATTCCGTTAAGGCCGGCAGCCTTGCGCGACGCGACGACGGTTCCGATTACCCTGCCAAGATACATCAACAGCCTTGCAGTTCAGCCCCGCCGGTTGTACCGACAAAAGGGCGGCGTGTCAATCGATCCGCATCGGACGGCCGGCATGCGCCGGATCACGGGCCGGACAGGCAGCCGCCCCGACGGATATCGGGTTGTTACTTGTCAAGCGGCTCGAAGTCTTCCTTCGTGACGCCGCATTCCGGACAGGTCCAGTCGTCCGGGATATCTTCAAACTTCGTCCCGGGGGCGACGCCGCCGTCCGGATCACCGATCGCCGGGTCATAAATCCAGTTGCATACGGTGCAGATATACTTCATGACGAAACCTCCATGATGACATCAACCTGGTGGATGCGACGCCACGCACACCACACGTCTTCGAAGCCAGATTCTGCCACACAGTCGCGCGGCGCGGCAGTGAAATGTCGCAACGACTTGCGATGAAATGCGAAATGGGGCCGCGCGGCATCGAGATGACGCCCACGGGAACCCGGGAAGACCCGACGGGGGCAGCATCGTGGCCGCGGAACGAACTGCCGGTGCGACAGGGTTGTTGCTTCAGATGAAGCGCAGCAGTTTCACGACCCGCGGAACATGCCTGAAATGCAGTCGGGTCGGCGTGCCGACAAGGTCGCCGCCCTGCTGGCAGGGGCTTGGGTCGGAAAGTTCAATCCGAACTGAACGACAATAAAAATCAAGGATGCCGGGGTCGCGGTAATCGCCGGTCCAGATGGTTGGCAGGTTCGCCAGTGCCTTGGCCGAACTGATTCCGACCATGCGCAGGTTGAAGGCGTCCGGGCGAAGGTCGGCAAACGGAAGAACCTTCATGCCGTAACCGTAGTATGGACATGTACCGGCCATCAGCATCAGGAAAGGGCCTTCGTACAGGACGGCGCCGGGCGCATACTCCTGACCGGCGGAACCGTCGTCAAGTATCCGATATGCCGGCTGATCGATGTTGATAACCCTGACAATCGCCTCCCTGCCGGCAAGCAGGTTGGCGATGGTGCGGGGGGCCGTTACACCGAAGAATGCAAGGAAATATCCGCCCACATTCTGGAAAATCGGCTTCAGGACGCCGGCGCCGATGCCCTGCTTGACGGAAAGGTAATCGGCAAGAATCTGGGCATCGACGCCAAGCCCGCCGAACGGAAAAAGCCTCCCGCCGGACTCGACCATCCCCATTTCCAGCGTATCCATCGACGGGTTCGCGACGTAAGACTTCAGGTCGGCCAGGGGACTTCCCGACGACACCAGGCGGGCCATCGCGTTTCCGGTGCCAAGCGACAGGATGCCGACCTTCGGCATTTCGCGGCCGGTATCGCGGACACACATCCAGACGTCATTGATAAGGCTGACCGCGGTTCCATCGCCGCCGCCGGTAAATACAGTCGGATAGCCGCGATCCAGGATGGTCCGGGCCGCCAGATCACCCTCTTCCGGGGAACTGCAGAAGAATATGTCGTCGGGATAGATCAGTTCCTGGACGGCCGAAACGACTTCGGGCGACATGCGCTTGGCGTTTGCATTCAGGTATGCGGCAAACTGACCACGGGCCATCCCGACACCACCTTCAAGGGGCTGAAACGAGCGCATTCTAGCACAAGCGAAGTAAACTCACAGTCAGGACAGTCGGCACTGTTCAGGCGGTACGGGACTCCCACCGGCCCCGAGGTCGGAGGCGGCATGCGGGGCACCTGCCGACATCCATGTCTCGACGGCTGCGTTCCCTTGCGTTCACGCGGCACGCCGTGGAATCTTTTCGGTGCTCCGGTGTTTGGACGAAAACGGCTATAATGCCGACAATCGATTCCGGGGGCCCCGAGTGAAAAGAATCGGCATCCTGACGCAGATCATCGCGTTCTTCCTGATGGCCGCCCCGGCCGCGCTTGCGGCTTTCCCGACGGCCCCGGCCGCGCCGACCGCCCAGTTGTCAGAGCCGGACGATTCCGACCCGGAAGACATCGACTACTGGAAGGATGTTCCATTCACCGACCAGGATTTTGCTTCTGTCAGAAGAATTGTTGAAATCCAGTACATCGACCCCGAGTACAACCGGAAACTGGCATGGATAAACGCTGCCGACTATGTGCTGCACACCCTTGAACCGCCGATGACCCTGATGCCGCGGACTTACTTCCGCATTCATCACAGGGATCAGGCCGAAACCAGGCTGAACCGCAGGGACAGGTTCGTCCTGACCGAACATCCGAAAGATGACAAGTTGAATTTCAGATCGATGACCGATGACGATATCCGGAAGAAGAAACAGCAATTCCGGGCACGGGCGAAGAAGCGCGAGGCTGAATGGCGCCTGATCGACTTTTCCGAACCGGATTTCAGGCGCGTCCTGGACTTCGTTCTGGAAAAATCAAAGGAAAAGCCCGGTTTCCGGGTTGACGATCTTTATATCGCGGCGACAAGCGGCTATCTGGCTTCCCTGGATCCCCACACTTCGATCGTGTCGGCGAAGGCGTGGGAAGAATCGACGAAGGAAACTGAAGACGGCAGCTTCGAGGGCATCGGGGCGATGCTGACGACCAGGCAGGACGAAATCATTGTCGAGACCCCGATCGAGGGGCAGCCCGCCGAAAAGGCCGGCGTGCGCGCCGGAGACCAGATCGTTTCCGTCAACGGTCGGAAGGTCACGGGGATGTCGCTGCAGCGCGTCGTCAAGATGATCAAGGGCGAGAAGGGGACGACGGTCGTTCTGATCGTCAGGCGCCTGGGGGTGCCGCAGGATCTGGAATTCAGGATCGTCAGGCAGCACATAGAGGTGCTTAACATCCAGGCCCAGATGCTGAAGGGCCATCCCGACATCGGTTACATGAAGATAACCGGGTTCATCGACGGCACGGCCAGGAGGGTCCAGGACGCAATCTCGGGACTTATACGGGAGTCCAGGGGCGGGCGGCTGCGCGGCCTGGTCATCGACGTCCGCGGGAACTCCGGCGGCCTGCTGCAGGAAAGCGTGAACATCGCCGACGCCTTCCTGGAAGACGGCGTCATCGTATCGGTCAAAAGTCCGAAGGAACGCGACGACGTTTATCGCGCAAAGCCAGGAAGCTGGGACTTCCCCGTCGTGGTGCTTGCGAATTCTTCGTCGGCGTCCGCGTCGGAGATCCTTGCGAGCGCGATACAGGAAAACGGGCGCGGTCTGGTGATTGGCGATCGCACTTTCGGCAAGGCATCGGTCCAGACGTTGATGCCGGCGTATCCAAGAAGCGATTATTTCGTGAAGGTGACCATCGCAAGGTACTACGCGCCGTCAGGGCGGACAATCCAGGTCACCGGGGTATCACCCGACATTGATGCTCCGCCGCAATTCGGCAAGACCCAGCCACTTGGATTCAGGGAAGAAGACCTTAACCACCACCTGACAATGCTTGACCAGGATCACAAGCCGGCAAATGCGGCGCTGGTCAGGCGACTTTCCTCGTGCACTGCGAAAATGGGAACCGCGGGGCCCAAGGGACTTGCCGACCTTTATCCGACCATAAAGGCCGACAACCAGCTTGCAACGGCGGCGGACTACCTGGAATGCATGTGGCTTGACAGGGAACACAACCGGAAACTCTCCGGCGGAGGAATGTGAAATGTGCTGCTTTCTTACCCCAATGGCGGCTGCGGCCGTCGCGACCGTTGCACGGAAGAAGTTTCCCGAGAAACTTCACGCAGGCTGGCTTCTGATGATGCTGTGGGGTGCCGTGGTCGCGCTGGTAGTCGATCACGCAATTAACGGCGAAATTTCAGTTTATCCGCCGTTCCTGACCGCCTTGAAAAGCCCGGAACAGACGGAGATCATGCTTCGCGAAATCGCCGTGACCGGTACGGCCATGACGGTCGCGGTCTTTGCATTCTGGGGTGTTTCGGTGGCGGTGGCGAACATCCGCGCCAAAACGGCCAGAGGCAATCAGCCCGCCTGACAATCCGCCCGTGCCCTATCCGACGCGGGTTCCCGGCTTGCGGGGCGTGCCGGACGGCGCAATCAGGGACAGTCCGTTCTCATCGGTGGCCGCCAGGATCATTCCTTCCGACATGATCCCGAACACCTTGCGCGGCTTCAGGTTGGCGACAACGGTCACCTGGCTGCCCGGAACCTTTTCGACCGGGAACCTGTCACCAATCCCGGCCACGATCTGGCGGGGCGCAGGCTCACCCAGATCAACTGACAGCTTCAACAGCTTGTCTGAGCCTGGAACCGGTTCGGCCGTAAGAACGGTGCCGACCAGCAATTTGATCTTCAGGAAATCATCGAACGTCGCGTGTTCCGATGCGACCGCCCCGGACGAACCGTCCGACGGCTGTGAACCCGCGGCCTTTTCGGCTTTCGCGCCGCCGGCCGCATTTGCCCGATCCGCAACGGCTTTGTCGGCCTTCGCGGGCGCTTCGGCGGGACGCGTTTCGAATTCGGGAAGTTCGAAGCGGGGAAACGGCGGCTCGGGCAGGTTCAATGCGGTACCCGGCACCAGGCCACCCCACTTCAGATCGTCAAAATATCCAACCACGGAGTTGCCGCCCAGCGCGCCAAGCAGGTTTTCGACCTTCTTCGGCATCACCGGCCACAAAAGGTTCAATGCAATCCGCAGGCCTTCCAGCGCGATATAAACCGCGCCGCCGGCCGCGGCCGGATCGGTCTTGATGACCTTGAACGGTTCCGTTTCAGCGACATACCGGTTCAGGCGCCGCACAAAATTCATGACGGTTTCGATTGCGGTTTCGACACGAAGCGACTCGACATGACCACGAACACGGGCCGGCAGTTCCGCCGCCATTGCCATGACCTCGGCATCGGCCGCATGTCCGCTTCCGGTGCCGGGGGCCGGAATCACGCCGCCCATCTGCTTTGCCGCGAAGCCGACAAGGCGGTTTGCCAGGTTGCCCAGGTCGTTCGCCAGTTCAAAATTGTGGCGCTTCAGGAACGACTCTTCCGAAAAATCGGAATCGAGACCGACCACCATTTCGCGCATCAGGAAGTACCGCAGGGAATCGACGCCGTACTTGTCCCGCATCGCAAGCGGATTGATCACGTTGCCAAGCGACTTCGACATCTTGGTGTTATCGACCAGCCACCATCCGTGCGCGATGATGTGCCGCGGCATGTCAAGCCCCAGCGCGAACAGCATCGTCGTCCAATAGACCGAGTGAGTTGTCAGGATGTCCTTTCCAATCAGGTGCGTGGAAACGGCCCACCACTTCCTGAAGCGCGGATCGTCGTGAAACAGTCCGATGACCGACACGTAATTCAGAAGCGCGTCGAACCATACGTACGTTACGTAGTCCGAATCGAACGGCAGTTCGATTCCCCACGACAGGCGCGATTTGGGCCGGCTGATGCACAAGTCCTGAAGCGGCTTGCGCAGGAATCCAAGGACTTCGTTCTTCCGCGACTCCGGGCGGATGAAGTCGGGGTTCGCGTTGATATGGTCAATCAGGCGCTGCTGGTACCGGCTCATCCTGAAGAAGTAATTGGCCTCGACGATGCGCTGGACTTCCCCGCCGGTTTCCGGGCACTTGCCGTCGATCAGTTCATCTTCCGTGAAGAACTTCTCGACGCGCTGGCTGTAAAAGCCTTCGTATTCGCCCTTGTAGATGTCGCCCGAATCGAAAAGCTGCTGCAGCGCCTGCTTGACGACGCGTTCGTGTCTGGGTTCGGTCGTCCTGATGAAATCGTCGTTCGATATGTCCAGGGTCGGCCACAGATCCCGGAAATGTGCCTGCATCTCGTCGCAGTGCTGCTGCGGTGTCAAACCACGCTTCTTCGCGGCCTCTTCAACCTTCTGGCCATGCTCATCGACGCCGGTCAGGAAAAAGGTCTCGCAGCCGAACATCGAATGGTAACGTCGCAGCACGTCGGCCAGGATCGTGCAATACGCATGGCCGATGTGCGGCCGGTCGTTTACATAATAAATCGGGGTGGTTACATAATAAGCTGGTCTGGATTCGGGCATGCTTTCCTCTCCGGATGAATGGATCCGTAAATGCCCCGGAAGTCATGATTTCCGGCGCGACGTGCGGAAGTGTAATCCTTAACGGCCACATTCGGAAGTCGCGGCCGGCGGCGCTTCCCTGGACAGGCACATCGGCGGTGCCGTAACGGGATCCCGCGCGCTGCCGTCGATGCCTTCGGCGAGTCCGACAAGGAATGACTCAGGCTGGGCGCCCGGACGCGGCAGCAGGGGCACCAGTTCAACGCCGGCCAGTCCGTGCCGGCCCGCAGCCAGGACGCACTCGGAAAGCCTTTCGGCCGGATAAAGAACCACCGCCCGGCCGCCTGGTGCCATCAGTCTGGAGACAGCTTCCAGCAGCCCGTCCATGTCCAGGGATATCTCGTGGCGGGCGACTGCCCTTTCGCCGTCCGGATTGACCCTTCCGGACCCGGCCCTGTAAAAGGGCGGGTTGGAAACGACAAGGTCGAATCGTGCCCCGGTCGCCGCAAACTCCCGCACGTCGCCGGTACGTATCGTCACGCGCTCTTCAAGCCCGTTCAGGGCCACGTTCCTGCGCGCCCGATCGGCCTGCGCCGTCTGTATCTCGATTCCGGTCACCGTGACCCGTGGACACAGGTCGGCCAGAATCAGGCCGACGACACCGCACCCGGCGCCGATGTCCAGGACTGAAGCCGATTCAGGCACATGAGAACCGACCAGTCCCGATGCGTACCTGGCAAGCAGTACGGCGTCGATGCCAAACCGATACCCGCGCACTGCCTGGACAAACAGCCACCGATCGGCCAGCACGGTCAGGTCTTCACCCTCAAGGATGGTTCCGTCCCGGCGAAGCCTTGAACCGATGTCCGAATCGATTTGCCGCACGTCCATCAAAATGGCCCTTGCCGCCTCCGGTCGCCGCCGCCCAGGGCGACGGTTAAGCGGTCGAATCCCTTTTTCCCAGCAGGTCCAGGACCTTTCCGTGAACTCCGTAAAAATCCCGCCCCGACATGCCCAGTATCACGTCGCCAGGCCGGGCCGAGGCGACCGCGGCGGCCGCAAGCTCGTCGATGTCGGGGATGATGTCGGCCGGCGTGCCCCGCCCGTTGATGTCGGAAACCAGACGGCCCATGTCGATCTTCATTTCGGGCGGAAGGTTGTCGTTCTTTTCAAGCGGTGCACAGAAAAGGATGCGATCGGCGGCCGCGAAAGCGGTCACGTACTCTTCCTGGAACACCTTCCGGCGACTTGTGTTCGATTCAGGCTCGAACATACCGACGATACGCGCCCCGGGAAAGGCGTTGCGAACGGCCAGTATCGTTTCCCGGACTGCCGTCGGATGGTGCGCGAAGTCGTCAATGACCGTCACGCCGCCCCTTACCCCCTTTATCTCCTGGCGCTTCTTGACCCCCGCAAAGCGCGACAGCGCATCGGCAAGGCCCGGGCCGACCGCCCCGGCCTCGTGAACAAGCCCGAGCGCCGCGACGGTGTTTGACAGGTTGTGGCGTCCGAACAGCGGCGAATCGAAGCGTCCGGCGTGCGTTTTTCCGGCCATCAGGTCGAATCCGACGCGCCCGTTCGACCAAGCCACGTCACGTGCATGCCAGAACCCGGCATCGACCCCGAAAGTCTTCACGGACGCGCATGTTTCACGAATCGCGACCGCGGCGTTTGCATCCGCTTCCGGAACAAGCAGCGGCGCCCCGGACGGCATGATCCGCGCGAACTTCGCGAACGATTCAATCACGGCGTCCAGGTCGGCGTAAATGTCCGCATGATCGAACTCGACGCTGTTGATGATCGCCGCCTGCGGCGCATAGTGCAGGAACTTCGGCCCCTTGTCGAAATATGCCGTGTCATATTCGTCGCCTTCCACGACGAAGTAGCTGCCGCGGCCAGCCCGGTAATTCGACCCGAAATCAAGCGGCACGCCGCCAATCAGGTAACCCGGGTCAAAACCCTGGGCATGCAGCAGCCATGCGACCAGCGAACTGGTTGTCGTCTTTCCGTGAGTGCCCGTCACGACCAGCGGAACCCGGCCAGACAAATAATGCTCCTTCAACGCCTGCGGGAACGACATGAACGGTATGCCAGCCTCCCGCATCGCCTGGGCCTCCGGATTGTCCCGGCGTATGACGTTGCCCACAACCACCAGGTCAGGCTCCCAGGACAGGTTCGCGGCATCGTACGGGTACATCACCGTGATGCCCAGCGCGGCCAGCAGGTCGCCGACCGGGGGATAAGGATAGACACGGTCGGTGCCGCGCACTTCATGCCCCGAGTCCTTCAGCAGGCCGGCAACCGCCGACATGGCAGTTCCTCCGATTCCCATCACATGAATTTTCATCCTGGCGCCTTGCGGGTAAGGTCGAAGCGGATCTTATCGCCGAATCCCGAATCATACTAATTTGCGAAAATCAAGCAGCAATTTGGCAGTTTTTGCCGCCACAACGTATTCTTCGTCCGTCATCGGGCCTCATCGGAGACGGTCTTGGATAACAGAATCGCCGGCAAGCAATTCGGACACTGCGTAATCTGCGGATCCACCGGAAAGGGCGAAAACGACTTCATATGTTCCGACTGCGGCGACCCGCTGTGCGCGACCCTTTACTGCACGGGCTGCGGACGGCGCCTGAATCTGGACGCGAAGTCGGCCCGTTCGTTCCTGGCCGATTACAATTACGACGTCAAGGACACCTGCGGACTGATTATCAAGGTCGATCGCTGCGGCGCATGCATGGCCCTTGACGAAACCGCCAACATCGAAATTTACCGCATTCACTTCTGACCACCGCGGAACCGGCCGACATAGCTTGAAAAGTCATATTGAATCCGTCACCGAAAATGGATAAAGTTATTGCCATCTTTGACTTAACGTGGGGTTCCCGATGTCGTCCGCAATCAAATCGACGCTATGTCTGATGGCCCTGTCGTCCTTCATGCTTGTGGCATGCGGAACGCAGGACGTGCAGAATCAGGACACCCTTGACCCGGCCGACACGCTCCAGGAAGATGCGGGCACCGACTCGGCGGACGGGATCCTTGTTGACACGACCGGCGGATCCGACGCCGACGTCATCCCGACGGATCAGGGCGGTTCCGACACCGACGCGTCTGCTTCCGACGATGGCAACGATGCGACCGTCGTTCATGGATGCCACCTGGAAATTATCCCCCGCTTCATAAGCGCCGGAACCCAGCCTGTCGGATTCGCCAAGACGGTGTCGGTCAGGCTTGCGAACACCGGAACGGCCGCGTGCACGGTACTTTCGGTCGCGACCGTCGATTGTCCGGCCGACGGCGACGGACTGCCGGTCTGTCCCGATCCGGTGACGGCCCAGCCTTCAACGGTATTCCTGATTCAGACCCCCATTGAACAGATTCAGGTCTCCATCGGGCCCGGAAGTTTCAAGGAAATTCAGATATCGATTGAGCCGGAAGACGACACTCCCGGCGTCGGACCGGCCGGCCAGTTGTGGGGACTCCTGTCGATTGCCTTCAAGGACGATGCATCCGGTGCCGAAAAGCGCCTTCCGGAATGCGTAACACCCTGCGAGCCGAACATGCTTGCGTACATGGCCGGTGGCCAGGCCAGCGCGCTGCCGGGCAACATCGATTTTGGACTGGTGGCTTCCGGCTGCATTTCAAAAACGATGGCCGTATGCGTCTATAACACCGGAACGTCGCCGATTTCGCTGGAATCGATCTCGCTTCCGGACTGCACCGATGAATTCGAACTTGATGATGTGCCGGCGCTGCCGCTTTACGTCCTGGCAGGCCAACGGACGTGCTTCGATGCAAAATACCGGCCGGCGGACGAAGGCCTGGATGCATGCAGCATCCAGATTGTCGCGAACGGCACGGCCGATCCGGTAATCACCATTCCGCTGCGCGCGAAAGGCACCACGATTGCGGATCAGGTGGACGATTTCATCCAGCAGCGCAGCGACGCGGTCGATATCCTTTTCGTAATCGACGATTCGGGTTCGATGTGCGATGAACAGGCAGTCCTGCTTGAATCCTTCGGGACGTTCATTGAACGGGCGCGCACCTGGAACAACGACTTTCACATCGGTGTCATCAGTGTCAACGCTGATGACCCGGACATCGCCGGTCACCTGAACCTTGGCGACCGCGCCGTCAGCCCCAGATTCCTGACCCCGTCGCCGGACATTCTTGAAAAGTTCAATGAAGTCGCGGCTATCGGCTGCGACGGCAGTTCGTTCGTGGAATCCGGGCTGCACGCGTCCCTTATCGCGCTGATGCCGCCGCTGACGACCGACACGACGGTCGAATGCAATACCAACGACACCTGCACCGACAACCCGATCATCTGTCCCACGCCTTCAACCTGCCAGTACACCTGCGTCGAACAAAGCTGCGCCGGATATAACAAGGAGTTCCTCCGCCCGGACGCCCGACTTGAACTGATCATCATGTCGGACGAAGACGACCAGAGCCCGATGCCCGTCGCCGATTACGTGGCGATGCTTGAAGACCTGAAGGCGGGATTCGGGCCGGACATGGTCGGCGTCAACGTGATTGTCGGGGTCGAGGGCGTCCCGCTGCCCGGCGATGAATACAGCGCGTGCACTTCCCCCGGCGGTTCGACCGCCGTCGCCGGCACAAGGTACATCGAAGCCGCCAGCATGACCGACGGCGTGGTTGCATCCATCTGCCAGGCGTCGTTCGAAGATGCCATGGACGATATCGGACAGAAGGTGTTTTCTGACGGTGGACGGCTTGAATACTTCCTGTCCAGGCTGGCCGACGAATCGACGATTTCGGTCTCGATTAACCGCCAGGACGGCCCGGACTTCACGGCCTGCCCCACCGGATGGGAATACAACGCCGAAAGGAATTCGATCGTGATCAATCCCGAAGGCGACTGCGTACCGCAGACCGATCACACAATCCGCGTTCAGTACCAGGTTCCATGCATCACTGAATGATAATCAGAACTTTGCGTTTCGTGGGGTTCGCGGGAACGGGATGACGTCCCGGATGTTGTCGGCACCGGTCGCGTACATCACGGCGCGCTCGAATCCCAGGCCGAATCCGGCGTGCGGAACAGTGCCGTACCGGCGCAGATCCCGGTACCACCAGTAGTCGTCCCGGTTCAGGCCCATCTCCGCGATTCGCGCGTCCAGGACGTCCAGACGCTCCTCGCGCTGGGATCCGCCGACGATCTCGCCGATGCCTGGCGCCAGGATGTCCATGGCGGCAACGGTTCGGCCATCGTCGTTCATCCGCATATAGAACGCCTTGATATCCTTGGGATAATTGACCACGGCGACCGGACGGCCGACCACCGTCTCGGTAAGGTACCTTTCGTGCTCGGCCTGCAGATCGCAACCCCAGTCCGGGACGAACTCAAACTTCACCTTCGCGTCCTTCAGGTACCTGATGGCGTCGGTGTACTCCATGACCGCGAATTCGGACGAAACGAAAGACTCAAGCCTGGAAATGACCGTCTTATCGACGAATTTCGCGAAGAATGCCAGGTCGTCGGCGCGCTCTTCAAGCACGGCCTTGAAGATGTACTTCAGGAACGCCTCGGCAAGCGCGGCGTCCGCGGCCAGATCGGCAAACGCGATCTCGGGCTCGATCATCCAGAACTCGGCCAGATGGCGCCTGGTGTTGGAATTTTCGGCCCGAAACGTCGGTCCGAACGTATAGACCTTTGAAAGGGCAAGGCAGTAAGTTTCAACGTTGAGCTGGCCGGACACCGTCAGGCGGGCCTCGCGCCCGAAGAAATCCTGATCCCAGTCGATCGCGCCAGCCTCGGTGCGCGGCAGGTTCGCCATGTCAAGCGTCGATACGCGGAACATGTCGCCGGCGCCCTCGGCATCCGATGCGGTGATGATCGGCGTGTGAATCCAGTAATAGCCGTTTTCATGGAAAAACCGGTGAACGGCCTGGGCCAGGCAGTCCCGCACGCGCATGGTTGCGCCGATGATGTTGGTCCGCGGCCGCAGGTGGGCAACTTCCCGCAGGAATTCCAGGGTGTGCGGCTTCGGCTGGATCGGGTACGTCTCGGGATCATCGACCCATCCGACGACCGTCAGCGACGACACCGTGACTTCGACATCCTGTCCCTTGCCCGCGGACTTGACGACCTGGCCGGAAACCGTGACGGAACAGCCGGCCGACAGCTTCATGACGTCGGTTTCGTAGTTGGCAAGCCCGGCCGCGGCCACAAGCTGCAACGTCGCGAAGCACGAGCCGTCGTGAAGCGCGATAAAGGACAGGCCGGCGCCGGAATCGCGCCTTGTCCTGACCCATCCCTGTACCGTGACTTCCGCGCCGATCGGCGCGACGCCGCGAAGAACTTCACTTACCGAGTATTTTTTCATTTCAAGACCTGGATGGTTGCAAAGAAACTTCGGGGAATTGTACACGGTTCCGGGCCCGATGTAACTGGCGCCCGCCCGACCTACCTTTTCGGCTTTTCAAGCGATACGCGGATGGCGCGGTTAAGGGGCTTGAAGCCGCCGGCGGAGTTCAGGTCGATTTCCTTGATATGCTCGATCGCGGCGGCAAGGCTGACCTTGTCGCCAAAATTCGCGAACAGGTACTTCGCCTGCAGCCAGCGAACCAATATCGAATCCGGGGCGGCCTGCACGGCGGCATCGAAATCCGGAACCGCCATGACCATCTTCGCCTTCGGCCGAACCGCGACAGCAACGCCCTTCAGTGCCAAGGCAAGCGGCTTGACTTCGTCGCCGCCGACACTGGCGATGGCATTGATCACGGTCACGATATCGGCAAGCATCGTGTCGCGATGACGAATCTTCAGCACTTCGGACGTGCATTCCTCGTAGTACATCAGGCTGGCCAGAGCCCAGGTCGCCAGCGTCCATGCCTCCGCGGAACCGACCGAGCCGGCCGCGGCCGCGACGGTTCCATGGTCGGAACCCATTGATTCGATCATGGCGGCAAACCGTGGATTCTGCATCAGGGCAGCTTCGGAATACATCATGGAAAGACGCAGGAACTCGCCCTGCTCCGGCATGTCGCGCGCGTACGCAACGGCCATCGCAAGATACGACCTGGCCAGCTTCGTCAGCAATGCGCTGTTCTCGCCGTAAGTCCTTCGAATTGTTTTCAATTCATCGATCAGATCCTCGACCTGGTCGTCAGTCGCGGCGGTCTGCTCCATCCTTTCGGCCAGTTCCATCACCGATGAACTGCCGTTGAAAGACTGGGCAGGCTTCATCTGCCACCCGTGCCTGTACGACACGCATCCGCCCGAGGCGAACACGGAAACAAGAACTACCGCAAGAATGCCCCGCACATGAATCGACATATTCATTCCATACGCTCCCGGCCCGTCGTATCGGACCCGCCTTGAACAGGTAAACCAGTGTCGGCAGCACCAGCCGCGCCACGATCAATCAGGAACAGGCGCGCACTGCGCGGACGAAGATCCAGAAGTCGGCCGGCCTCGAGCCCGACAGCCTGACCGGCCCAGTAATCGACCGCCTGAACCACCGCGCCGCCAAGCACGTCGCCGCGCACCGGCGTCAATTCGGCTTGCTCGGTCGGATTCAGAATCGCGTAGAAACGCACCGGCCTGCCTTCATAAAGGGTATCCACGAACAGATGCCGGGGATGTTCGGCCTCACCAAGATCCGGCGCGACCGCCGGCCCGCGGACGTCCAGCAGGGGCCCATATCCCGAAAAGTCGAACCCGGCCTTCACGAAGTCATGGCCGATTGTCAGCGTGCTTCCCGTCATCAGGGCGACGGTCTTCAGATAGACGGCCTCGTTGTCCTTCAGGCCGGGCCCAACGATCGCATCGGGATCCCCGGAAAACACGATGTCGTTCAAGAAGGTCCTGGCGATGCTCGTTGCCGTCTGGTTTCGCACGCCGGGCGTCATCCTGTCGCCGGTCAGCTTCTGCTCGGCAGTCAGCCATGCGGGCGAACCGAAGCACGTGTCCGGACTCAGGCGCTGGATGTCGATGATGCCGCAGTTGACCAGCACCGGACCGATTCCGGTCAGCATCAGGCCGTCGTCCCCGATACCGTCCCTGACCGCCTGCATGCCAAGCCTGTAAGCCTGGGCCCGGGTGACGGTTCGATCCCTGCGGACACCGGCCACCATGGCCGACGTCAGGAAATCGACCTTGAAAAGAATCCAGCCCATCTGCCGAAGCCTGCGATACAACGTCACGATATGGTCGCGAACCTCGGGAATGGTCGTATCCAGTGCGTAATACGGGCGCGGACCGAAGCGGCCCATAATGAAACCGGCCTTGACCGGCTTGCCGTTTTCGTGGCGCACGATCCAGTCGGGATGTGAAGCGAATACCTGGCTGTCCGGGGATACCGAGAAAGGCGCAGTCCAGATACCGGGCTTGAAACCGGACTGGAGTATCTCGCATGCAAGGGCTTCCAGGCCTTCCGGAAAGCGCGAATTCGTCACAAGCCAGTCGCCTATGACCGACTGGTAACCGTCGTCAAGCTGGATGAAATCGACCGGGGCCTTCAGCACGGAAAGCCGGGACATGTTTTCACGGATGTCCTTCACCGTCACCCGATCATAAAAACCGGAATACCAGGAACACCAGATCCTTGCCGGATTTACCCTGGCCTGCTGCCTGTCCGCGACGGCGCGCGCGTACTTCTGCAGAAGCAGGTTGAAATCGTCTTCGAAACAGATGACAAGCGGATCCAGTTCGCGCGTCTGCCCCGGTTCCAGCGTGGCGCCGTCCAGGAAGGCGATGATCTCGACAAGCCGACGCCCCAGGTCGATAGCGACCCGGCCGAAGTTAAGGGAAACGCCGAAGAAACCGACCGCGAAGCCACGACGCGCCTGGGAGTCGTACAGGGCAGTGAACCACTCGGACTCGAACTGACCGACCTTCCTTGAGAAGGTGGTTCCGTCGAAATAGACCATGTTCCGAACGGCCGCCGGCAGCCATGAATACGGCAGGCCCTTCAGGAAGAAGGAACTGTCCGGAACCGTGATCGGCGCCGCGCCCGACGGCGACCCTGTATTGAAGCCCATCTTGAATCGCGACCACTGGTCAAGATCCCCCGAAAGGCCGAATTCGCCGGCGAACCCGGCGGTTGAAAAGACCGCTCGATCAAGCGCCAGCGGACCGTCGGACAGATTCCGGATGGTGGAAAAGACCTTGACCGTGCCGTCGGCTTCGCGTTCCAGCCTTACAGTCGTCGCGACGCGGGACGAATCGGTCGGCTTGCCACCGACCGGCATGACGCTCAGGGAAAGATCCCCCAGGCTGGCCTGAAGGCGGCCGGACGGATCCCGGATGACCCCAGATTCCGGGTCACCTGCGGCATCCAAAAACCGGAAAACCTGGTCGTGCGTCATCGCAAACCCCCGCCCGCGGACAGCCGCGATCAGAAGCGGTACTGGAAATCGAACGCGAATTCGTTGTTGGTTCCGTGACCCTTCGCGTTTGCCGGCGGCGTGCCAATCGAGTCCTGGACGTCGATCAGGTCAAACCAGTTGTGAACGTACGCCAGGCTCACGCGCCAGTGATCGTTGATGCGCCATCTGGTTCCGACCGAGAACCCCTTCTGGTCAACGCCGGGATTTTCCAGGGAAAGCGTCGATGTCGGATTCGGGGTGTAGTCCATCTGGTATCCGGCCATCAGATCAAGTTCGGGAATCGGCCGGTAAAGGATACCAAGGCACCAGTTCCACGAATTGCCGTAGTTCTTGGCGTCGCTGAAGCCGTTCAGACCCGCAACCGGGCTGTCAAGCTTGCTTATCTGCATCTGGTTCGTCTGGTAGTGCCAGTACGACACGTCGGCGGCGACCTCGAAATTCGGGACGATTGCCCAGTTGATGCCGGCGCGGATTGACAAAGGGATGATCATGTTGGTGGTCTGCTTCGTCTTGCCCAGCAGATCCTCGCGCCCGTCGATATGAAGCCGGTACTTCGCGGTCACGTTGCCACGCAGATCCAGCTTGGATCCGCTGGAAAAGACCAGCCCGATGCTCAGGCTCTTCACCGGCCTCACCAGAAGGCCGATGTCGAATGCCCAGGTCCAGTTCGAACCCTGGATGTCAAGCTGGATGTCGTTCTTCATGTTCGCTTCCGTGGAATTGAAGCGGCCATCGTACTTGGGGTCGTTCTGGACATCGGCCGGGGATGGAAGCATCCCGGTGTTAAGAAAGCGCGTCGCGGTCAGGTACGTGTAAAGAACGCTCAGGCTTACGCCGGCGCTGATGTAGTTGTTGAAGTCGTACGCGGCCGACGCGGTCAGCCTTGTTGAAAGGAAAAGCGCCTGGGTGACGTGATAGCGGGTCGGCTCGTCAATCGGCAGGCTGGCGCCATATGCGTTCGGGGCGTAAATGGCAAGCGCGGCGCGGAAGCGCTTCGTCCCGAAGTCGGTGGCGACGCCGATAAACGGAATCGCGCCGATGCTGATGTCGGGAGTGATTTCATGGTCGGCCGGGAGCAGGTTGCCCTGGCTGTTGTAAAGCTTCATTCCCAGGTCGAGCACGAAGGTCGAGAGGGCGAAATAGATCTGGGTTCCGTTCTGCAGGGTCAAACCGGCCGGATTGTGGAAAACGGCCGTCACGTCGTCAGGCTTGCCGACCACGGCGAACATTCCCATTCTTCGGCCGCCGAAGTCCAGATTCGAATATCCGCCGGCCAGCGCCACGGAAGGCAGAAGGACGGGGGCGGCGACCAGGACGGCCATCACAAGGCTCACGACCAGTTTCGAATTACGTTTCATCTGTCTGGCTCCCTGCCGGATTGCCCGAAATCACGAAAAAAATCAGAACGGATGATATGCATCCAGGTAAATGCCAACCGGCGAACCGGCATCCCTGGCTTCCTTCGCCCATGCCAGGTCTGCCCGGATAATCACGGTTTCACCGAACTGGATTCGCAGCCCGCCACCGGCCGCGACCTTCAGCCCAAGCGAGTTTCCGTCAAGAAGCGCGTTCCCGCTGTAATCGGCCCAGACGCGCCCGATGTTGCAGAAGAACGCCGTTCCGAACATGCCGCGATACTTCTTGATGCGAAACGGAAATATCTGCGATCGCAGCTCAAGGTTGGCGCCAACCTTGATTTTCCCATGATAGCGCCCCTCGGGAATCCCGGACAGCCCCATTCTTCCACCGATGAACTCGATCGGTTCGAACGCGCCGGCACGCGCCATTTCGTAAAACGGCACGTTGCCGAACAGCATGTCCAGCATCAGCCTGGTCGCGAATGAAAGCTGCGGTCCCAGGAGCGGAACGAAAAAGCGGGCGTCAGTGCCAAAGGCGCCATAATGAAGGTTGTTGTCCATGCCGGGCGAGAATCGCAACGAACTTTCGACATAGATGCCCTTGACCGGGTTGTATTCATGATCCCTGGTGTCGTAGATGACGCCGGCCGCGAACTGAAGGCCGAAGTGATCCTGCAGCCCGTAAAGTCCGTCCATGTCGGCTGCCAGCTTCGAATCCTCGAACGGGGTGATCCGCATCCACATGAATCGCAGGCCCACGGCGAATTCCAGATTCTCAAGCAGTCGATAACGGAACGAAACCCGCAGTTTCGGTTCCTGGCGCATGTACTGGTACGTTCTTGATACCGGCTGCACCGTCCTGTTCAGTTCGGAATCCCACCAGCTTCGCAGGTATGGCGCCTTGTTGCCAACACCGAAGTACCCGGAATTGTTGACCTGGTCGTAATGAAAACCAAGTCCCAGGCGCAGCTTTCCGCCAGCCAGTCCGGGAAAGTCCAGCTTCACGAAGTCCATGTGAACCGGGATTTGAACGCCCTTATCCCCGCCCTTGAACGACAGGGAAATCTGCGTGTGCGTCCTGAAGCGATACGGGGTGTAACCTTCCTTGAACTTGGCCAGCATCAACTGCGCGCCAAGCAGGATTCCCATGTCCGTGTTGCCGCCGACCACCGGGAACGGCAGCCACTCGACACGGTTCGGATCCTTTTTCTTGTCTTTTTCCTCGTCCTCGTCCTTCTTCCCTGACTTCGACACGGACTTCTTCGACTTGTCGCCAGACTTCTTCGAATCCTGGTCGTCATCCTTCGACCCAGTTTCGTCGGCCGTTGCCGGAGCGGCATCCGTCCTGGCGTCTTCCGACGCATTCTTGTCAACTGCCGGATTATCTTCCGCCGAAACGGCCTGAACTGGTTCGGCCGATGCCGGATCGGCCGGAACGCCCTCGCCTTCAGGCGCCACGACAGGCGCAACTTCAGAATCGGGGGCTGCCGGCACAACTTCAGGCTCGGATGCTTGAAGGCGCAGGGGTATAATCATGCTCAAGGCAAGCAGGACGGTGACGAAGGCTGTCGGCTTCGCGAAAAACATGGCAAAAGCCTAGTTGCAAATCGTTTTGCGTCAAGGGAAAAAAGCACCTTCGCGCAAAACATTTCAGGGCCGGG
>Ga0208459_1000823_pt1 | contig 31399 bp, 37 predicted proteins | sample AD_UKC087_MetaG_FD_184433 | JGI IMG/M metagenome (GOLD analysis project Ga0208459, IMG submission 184433) | Active sludge microbial communities of municipal wastewater-treating anaerobic digesters from USA - AD_UKC087_MetaG (SPAdes) (version 2) | ecosystem: Engineered > Bioreactor > Anaerobic >... | reverse complement strand
TACATTAAAGTGTTAATGCTTTAGTACATTAAGTGTTAATGCTTTAGTACATTAAAGTGTTAATGCTTTAGTACATTAAAGTGTTAATGCTTATTTATTATGTATAAAAATTTATTAATAAAATGACTGTTTTTTGTGTATTATGCTGTATATGTGCATCTTGTATAATTCTATCAACAAAACAGATTTATTTTGTGCATATTGCTATTTTTTCGTAAACGGTGAAAAAATGTGAATTTCCTATTGACGTTTTTAAAATTATATGATAAAATATAGATGTAGTCAAGAGAACTATACAATTTAATATTAGGAGTGTTGAAAATGGTAAAACTTAATGAATTCTCAACAGTTGAGGAAATTAATGAATATTTAAATGCTTGGAGTCATCTTGCAACAAAAATCTATACTAAAAAAAGGCTAATTATTGCTTTCTCCTATAAGTGTGGTACTGAATACCGTTTTAGGGCGGTGAAGTGTGACTTTACCGATATCAAGCCTTATATGGTTAGTATTTGTGAGAAATCTTTTTCAAGCCGTCACGTTTCAAGTGAATGTGATGTGACGTATAAATTAAGACTAGAAAATGTTAAAAACGGTTCTAAAAAAGGCGTGAATGATAGTTTTGTCAAGCAGTTTTTCAATAATGAGTGCGTATTTGACATTGACGAAAAAGAGTTTTTCACAAAATTTGAACTCTTTAAATCAATATATGGACATAATGCAAGTAACATAATTTCCGCACAAAGAGCAAAGGCGAAAAAACAAAAAAAGGGTGAAAATACTGAAATGACTCTAACAGTCGGTCACTTTACAGAATGGCTAATAAATCCAGATTATAAAATAAACGTAAAGACAATAAAAAACGGATACGACTATAGAGAAAAAAACGGCAACACGTATGAAATAAAAACGTGTTATTCAAAAGTAAAATACAACGGTCAAATTTACTCTTTCGGCGGTTCTACCATAGAATTATCAAAAGACTTTTAACAAAAAGGGCGGTTTATACAGGGTGTATAAACCGCCTTATTTTTTTACTTTTTGTATATAAGGGCGGGGTGGAAAATAATTGAAACTTTTTACAAATTGCCAGCGGGTACCCCGTACCCAACAAAAATTCAAGGAGTATTTTTTTGAACATAGTCCCTCTCCGGGACCTAGACCCCTCCACTTGACTTTCTCCCATTTCTGTGCTATAATATATTTAATGGAGGTGAGGTAGAAAATGCCTATGAGATTCAAACTTAACTTTGAACTTGAAACCTCTCAAGAAAGACTTTAGTACCTCAAGGATACTGTTGACTTTACACGACTTACCAAGAAAGACATTGAGACTTGTACAGATTACGTTCTATATGGTAAAGACCCGGAGAAAAACAACACTTCTGTTGTTGACCGCAAAGAGGTCTATATTAAAACCCGTTATAGTTCGTATAGTCAATCAGAACCAGTTTCTTTGGAAGCATTGATGGAAAGTCCAACATTTGACGAGACTATTTTTACAAAAGAAAAGAACATTTATAAGAAAGTTAAATCAGAATCAATTAGTTAGAACAGAGACAAATATAAGGATATCCCTGGTATGAAAGAGCTATGGGAGGCAATTGATTCGCTTGATGGGAGACTTAAACTCGCGAAGGGCGAACTACAACCGAAACCCGGCGAAGCGGTTCCACAGCTTGATTCAAAACAATTATATCACTTGAATCACCAGCTTATTGAACTTCGCAAACAGCAATATATGTTGAAGGATTCAGCATATCCAGAGCAGACTGTCAATAAGAATTATGGTAGCTTTTATTCTTCCCCGATTGATTCGGAGATGAATTATCCGGTTTTTCCGTGCGGGACAATGAGTAGGGAGCATGATTATGGTTTTATGCATCCTACGGAAAGCGGCAGAGCATTTGACTTTGGAGACATTGAATCAAAAATCGAAGAGTTGAAGAAGGCTAGTAAACCATATTTTAGCTTTTTGGACAAAAACCACGTTTACAACCTTTGTTTAAATTATTATCAAATTAAGGATTAGGCAGAAAAGAATCCTGATTCGCCGCTTAACAACTTATTATGGACGCTTGATTATTATATTGAGAAAGCGAATTTAAGCGAACAATAGAAGTTGATTACTGAGGCGAAGAAACACAACATGTTAAACAAGGAAATTTGTGATTTGTTAATGGAGAAGATGGGGATTTACCATCAGGAAAACTATATTTCAACAATTTGGAATAAGGTGTGTTAGCTTATATGCAATGCCGCCGACCTTAGTTATGATGAATGGTGTTGCAAGAACTATATGCCTGCTTGGAAAAAGTGCAATTAGTGCAAAGAAACTTTATTGCGTGACCCGAGAAATTTCGTAAGAAAATCAAAAGCACCTGATGGGCTTACAAATCGTTGTAAGCGATGCGACCAAAAGAAACGACGAGGTGAAATTTAATGGGATTGAGTAATAGTTATGAGGCGGAGCTAATGGAATGCTTTACTTCATTTGATATGACCGATATATTGGGTTTTGCCAAGATTATTAAGGTTGACCCAGAAATTACTAAAAAGGCTATTCTCAATGAAGACTGGGAAGAACTTATTATTTCAGCTGTTGAACACTATTCCAAATTAGGACGTAAGGAAAGAAGAGAAATTTTGAAATTGGCAAAAGAAATTAAGAAGAATAATGATGAATATAATAGAGTAAAGGAGTAGGAAAGTTCACTTCAAGAATAAGAGGTGATGAAAAATGGCAGGCAAGAAATGTTTGCTTTGTAAAGAAGAAAAGAGCCCCGCTAATTTTATTGGTTTACGCTCTCAACTTCTTAACGGTTCTATGCCAATCTGCCGCCAGTGTATAACGAAAGAAATTGGTGGTAAATCGGAAACTAAAAGATGGAATGCGGTTAATAAGCTGTGTTAGCTTGCTGACGTTCCTTTTGTTCCAGAGGAATTTGAGAAAATTTACAAGGCTCATGGAACAGATGCTTTTGGAACATATTGTTATATGTTCAGAGAAAAGCCATATGATACGCTCGACTGGACAATGTATAATGATGTGTATTTATAGCTTTAGGAAGAAAAACGTGTAGAAGATGGATTGCCGGAATTGAAGGAAGCAAGAGTTACAAAGCTCCAGAGAAGATGGGGTCCAGAATATGACGAGTAGCAGTTGGAGTACCTTGAGAATTTGTATATAGGTATTACTAATACCGCCGGTATTGTCGGTGCATTGAACGAAGACCAAGTCCTTAAACTTTGCAAGATATCGTTAATTATTGAGGACAAAATCCGCGGCGGAGTTGAGTTTGATAAGGATTTGAAGTCTTATGAGAACTTATGTAAACTCGCTGGTATTACTACTCAGGCTATTAAAGAAGGTTCCGAGTTCAACTCTACTGGTGAACTTTGGGCTTACCTTGAAAAACTTGGATATAAGGTTTAGTATTATAATGGTGCGGTTAAAGATGAAGTTGACAAGACAATGAAGGATGTTTAGTATTGGTCACGTTATCTTTACATTAACGAGACTCCTATTGGAGAAGAAATTAACGAAAGAATTGAGAATTTGAAGGCTGCTGATAGACTTACTAACTCAGGATTCGACTGGGGTGAATATGATGAATTTGCTAACTCTGTCGATGAAAATGAAGAGTTTAATATAGAAATTTGAGGTGATAGTATGAGTATTTTATTACCATCTGCAATGCTTGCCGCGACGTCAAAGGTTTTAAGTAAGGGTGAGACTTATTACCGCAATGGCGTCACCCTTGAAAAAGGAGCAGTCATCACAGAAAAACGTATTCAAAGAAATATTAAATTATATGAGTAGTATTTAAACTTATTCGCATCTTATCCAGACCTTTACTTGGAATTGATTAAGCCTGTACATTCTAAGTTCAAATTGAAATTCTTCCAAGTTATGTTTATCAGAGCATGTTTGAGATATGGACGTGTTTTAACTGTCGCTCCTCGTGCTGCTGGTAAATCTTTTATTTGTATTCTTGCACTCTACTTAATCTGTATTTTCAGACCTGGAAGTCATGTATTTTAGTGCGCACCAGGTAAGGCGTAGGGTGCTAAGATTGCTAACCAAAAAATTCACCAGCTTTGGGACTTCTTCCCATTGCTTAAGGATGAAATTATTGGTGGCGGTAACTTCGGTAATGACTATGTTAGATTAACTTTTAAGAATGGTTCACTTTTCGACGTCATGACGCCGCTTAACTCGACTCGTGGTAACCGTGCAACATGTGGTATTCTTGACGAGTTCCGTGACCATTTGGCTGATGATATTAACGAAATTATTTTGCCACTTCTTAACGTTGACCGACCAATGGTTAATGGAGATTTGAATGAGCAAGAACCACAGCAAGTACAGCTGTGGATTACTTCTGCCTCAGAAAAGAATACTTTCTGCTACGATAAAACAATCGAATTGTTTGAACAATAGATTATCAATCCAAAAGAAACATTTGTATGGGGTGAACTCTTAATCATTGCCCCAGTAAAATTTCTTAAATTGCTGGAAAACCCTAACGTAAAGTCGAGGGCAATCAGCAGCCAAGCCGCATAAGCGGAAGGTTCAACGACTAAAGTACCTTATAAGCTAATGATAAGGGAAAAGAGGAAAATCATAAAGGAGGAGTTATTATGCGTTCGTATATATACGATGGTTAGGTAACACATTATTAGATTTCAGAAGACGGAATTTTGTATAATTCTAAAACAAAAAAATACCCAAAAGGAAATATTAGTTTAACCGGATATAGAATTTATAACTTTAGTTTTAATGGAGTAAAAAAAACTCTATATGCGCATAGAATGGTCGCAGAAACTTATATACCTAATAATGACCCAAATAAAAATTGTGTAAATCATATTGACGGAAATAAACTTAATAATAATGTGAATAACTTAGAATGGGTAACAAGAGCAGAAAATAATAGGCATGCAGTTTACACTGATTTAAATAAATAGAGAAAAGAAGTTTATTGTTTTGACAAAAATAAAAATTTTGTTTGTATGTATGAAAGTTTAAATTCCGCAGCGAAATTAAGTGGATTCAGTGTCAATGCAATTGCAGATTGCGCTCTTGCTGAAAAAAAGGTTCTTACTTGTGGATATTTTTGGAATTATAAAAATGATAATACTTTTGAAATCATTGAAAAAGATACTCGACATACCAAAGCTGTGGGAAGATACAGCACTGACGGAGCTTTGCTTGAAAGTTATAATTCAATAACTGAAGCATCTTAGCTTACTCATTTTCCAAGAGCTCGTATTGGTGATTGCGCACGAGGAAAAATCAGAAGCTATGGCGGCTATCTTTGGAAATTTTTATGATATGATATAGTCTGAACACATATGAAAGTATGTGCCAAAAAGGAGTGCGTTTTGCGAACGCATGAAACAATATTGTTTGATTATAGAATTCCAGTTCTTACTGGACTACTTTCTAAGGACTACCTTACTGAGTTGAAGATGTCTCCTACTTTCAATGAACTTGGTTTTGCTAAGGAGTATATGTCGAGGTTTGTCGGCGGCTCAGCAGACGCTTGGTTTGATTACGAAAAGTTAAATCGTGCAAGACGTATCGTCAATCCGGAAACATCAGAAAAACTTAGAGAGGGTATCGAATCTTTCTACATTATCAGTGTGGATGTAGCACGAATTGGTTGTCAGACTGTTGCTACAATCCTAAAAGTATTTCCTAACAATAGTGATGGATATAAGATAAATCTTGTTAATATATATGTTCTTGGTAAAACGATAGAAGAGAAAGTATTTGACCGTTAGGTAATTGAACTTAAACGTTTAATTGAAAAGTTCAATCCTCGTGAGGTTGTAATAGATATCAATGGTCTTGGTGTTGCCTTTGCTGACAACATGATTAAGGAAGCATGGGATGAAGAATATTAGGTTACTCGTCCAGCTTATGGTTTCTTTAATGAAGAATCTAAGTATCTTACAGTTCAGCCTCGTAATGCGACCAAAATTCTTTTTGGTTTGAAAGCTAATGGACAGATTAACAGCGATATGCACTCTGCACTTTATTCAAAGATTTATTCAGGTCATATGAAGTTCTTGATTTCTGAACAGTCAGCAAGAACAAAACTTCTTTCAACTCGTAAAGGTTAGAGAATGAGTCCTGAAACGCAGAATGCACGTTTAATGCCGCATATTTTGACTTCAAGCTTAATAAATGAAATTATGAACTTGAAGATTAAGCAAACTGGTGTTAATAACCAAATTGCTGTTGAATAGATTAACTAGAGAACATTGAAGGATAAATTCTCCGCTTTGGAAATGGGAGTTTATCGTATAGTGTAGATTGAAAATTAGCAACTGACTCGCCGCCGTAATCGTGGTCTTACGAGACAGTTGACATTCTGTAGTAGGGGAGGTGGAAGAAAGTGAGTGAAGAGATTAGGGAAGTTAAGTTAACATTCGAAGAGTAGAGAAAACTCAGAGAACAGAGAGTCGATACCTTTAAAAAGGAAATCGAGTCAATGATAGCTAAGAGCAGAGCCGCCTTGGTAAAGTCTAATAGCCGTGAACCTACACAGAACGCAATTAGACGTGATTACTCAAAGGAAGAAATTCATCGTATTATCACAAATGGTAACTCTGTTGAAAAATCATTGCTTTCAGAGTATTTCTTCTTAGTAAGCGGTGTTTACAAAAGAATAATTCTCCACTATGCTACTTTTCTTACTTATTCCTGGATTTTGGTCCCTCACATGAAAAAGTATACTGAGAAGCTTGGTGCTAAACAAAACAAGAAGGTTTACTTTGATGCCGCAGACTTCTGCTCAAGCTTCGGTATTGAAAGAAAGTGTGCTTGGTTTGCAAAGAATGTTCTTGTGGATGGCGGCTATTATGGAATTATTCATGATGGTGGTCCAGATATAGCAGTTCAAGACTTACCTTTCCAGTATTGTCGTAGCCGATTTAAGAACCACCAAGACGTAGATATTGTTGAATTTGATATGCGTTTCTTCGACACAATTCGTGATGAAGAATTAAGAAAGCAAATTCTCAAAACCTATCCAAAGTGTGTTCAGAAAGGTTACCGCTCATATAAGAATGGTAATGACCCTTGGATTTTCTTACCAGCTGAGCTTGGTATCTATTTTACATTGTTTGACGAAAGTCCATTCTTTCTTGATTTGATTCCTCTTATCGACGATTTAGAGGATTACAAAGCAATTGATAAGGATAGAAAACAATTAGCATTGAAACGTATTATTACACAAGAAATTCCGCATGACGGAATGCAACTTGTATTTGAGCCTGAAGAAGCCGCTGAAATGCATGAGGGTGTACTTGAAATGCTTGCAGATAATCCTGATGCAGACGTTGTAACTTCTTATGGTAAAGTTCAGTTACTTAACCTTAGCGGTAACGCTCAGGAAACAACTGATGTTAACCAAGCTCAATAGCTTATTTATGATTCTGCGGGCGTATCGAAAGAGCTCTTTAGTGCCTCAACAGACGCAGGTATTACGTTCTCATTGAACAATGACTTGTCTATGATGATGGTTCTTGGCGACAGTTTTGCTCATTTCTTTACTGCCTTGTTAAATAATAAATTCGGTAACAGAAAGTTATCGTTCAGACTATTAGTATTACCAGTTAGCTTCTACAATAGCTACGAGTATACTTCTAAGGCTAAGGACCTTGCGGCATTTGGTTACAGCTTCTTGACACCAATTCTGTCAACAGGTATTGACCAGACAAGCTTGGCTGACCTTAAAGCATTAGAAAATGAAGTTCTTGATTTGGATGAAGTTCTTAAGCCGCTTCAATCAGCATATACTCAATCTGGTAAGACTAATGCAATCACTGCGTAGGCTGGTAAAGACAGCCAAAACTCTAATGATTCTACTACTGCTAAAAAGGACGAAGACGAGGAAGAGAAAAAAGAGTCCCAGTCCGATGACAAGGCAAAGAAAAATGATAGCACCGCAGAAAAAAAGAGTGATGGAGGTGAGGATAAATAATGACGCTTGATGAAAGTTTACTTAGATTCAACGTCACACTTTATGATGATGTTGAAACTCTTTCTCCCACTCTTTCTAAATGCAGGTTACGCATTTTTTATAGGGGACTTAATAGAAACCGCACTTTTATATCGGAAGACTTTGCAAGACAATTGATAGAGTCTTTACCATATGCGCCTATTAAGGGAATCTTTGACAAAGATGGACTTGATTATGAAGACCATGGAAAAGAGAACTCTGATGGACGCATATATGGTGTGGTTCCTGAGGACCCGAACTTTGCTTGGGAGAAGCATGTAGATAATGATGGGGTTGAAAGAGAGTATGCTTGTGCAGATGTTTATCTCTACACCGCTCTCTATCCAGAGGCAAACCTCATTCCCGGAAAGTCTCAGTCAATGGAGATTCATAAGAAGGGACTTGAAGGTGAGTGGAAGATTTGGAGGGGGGATGGCGAACCTTACTTCGAGTTCCAAAAAGGACATCTGCTAGGTCTTCAGGTACTCGGTGACGAGGTCGAACCTTGCTTCGAAGGTTCTGCATTCTTTAGCCTCTACAAGGATGCTAAGGAAATGTTTGATTACTTAAAAAATTCTAAAGAAAAGGAGGAGAGCAGAAAGATGGAGAAGAATATCTTTAGATTATCTGACGGCGCTAAGTGCGATTTACTTTTCGATGCACTTAACTCTACACCAGATGATTACAAGATTGTATGTGATATTTATGATGATTATGCTATTGCATACGATACTGTAAACGGCAAGTACCTTCGTGCTTACTACACAAAGGATAACGAAGCTAATACAGTTACTATTGACAGAGTTGAGGATTGCTATATCGTAGATGTAACAGATACTGAGATGGCTGCTCTTAATGCTATGAAGGCTGTAGGCACTTACAGTGAAATTCAAGCGAAGCTTGCATCTCATGATGCTGAAATTGCTTCATTCACAGCAGAAAAAGAGGACCTTAATACACAACTCACTAACGCTCTTGCTGAACTTGAAACTTACAAGAACAAGGATAGCGAGGACGATGATGATAAGAAGAGCAAACGCGCAAAGGATGACGATGCGAAGGATGACGACAAGAAGGACGATGATGACAAGAAGGATGACGACAAGTCTAAGAGTTCTCTTGAGGAAGCAAATAACGCTCTTCAGGCGCAGGTTGATGAGTTCAAATCTCAGATGAGAGCTAAGGATGCTGAAATTAGTAGATTAAATAACTCAATTAGCGACCTTAATAATGAAAAGTCAGAGCTTGAAAACTTCAAGAAGTCAGTTGATACAGAGAAGAAGACAGCTATTATTGCTGAGTTTGCTGCACACCTCAGTGAGGAGCAGACAGCAGATTTCACTGCTAAGATGGATGACTATTCTGTTGAGGACTTTAAGAAGGAAGTATGCTTTGCAGCATACAATACTGATTCTTCTATTATCTCTGGAAAAGAAGATAAGGAAGGCACTCCTGACTTGATTTTCAAGAATACCCAGAAAGATAAAGAATCTGGCGTAATCTCACTTTTATTAAAACATAAAGGAGGTAATAGATAATGGCTTTAGTTAAGTTCGACCGCGGTATTTATCGCAACGGAAATAGTGCTAAGGGTCTCAACTATGGTCAGATTGAACCTAACCAGGTTTGGTTCGACCGTGCAGGTATGGTTGAAGCACAGAGCAGACTTGACCCAAGAGAATTTGCTGATGCTCAGGTAGCTCCACTTACAATTTTTAGTCGTGGTACAGTACCGGCTCAGTATACTGATGCAACCAAGATTGTTGCTCAGAACGGTGCATTCCTCATGGTTAACAAGCACAGCTACCTTGCTCAGGTTCCTACTCAGGCAGGTAAGGATGCAGGTCTTCGTGTAGGTATTAACTACTCAAGTGAAAAACTTTATAACCAGTTCGCTCCTCAGAGAAGAAACTTCTTCCTCACAACACAGGATTGGCTCCCAAGAATTGGTTATGTTGAGGCTGGTATGAGAATTACTACAAACGCAGTTCAGTGGAGCGATGAAGCTTCAATCGCTAACGCTGTTGATTATGATGGCGGTGCAGCACCTTCTATTGATTTCTCAACATTTACAACAGCTGCTAACTCATATGATGTATGGCTTCAGGTTAAGAATTATCTTCACGTAAATCCTAACAAGCCACTTTACGCTGCAGTTATTGATGGTTCAGACGGTGAGTTCGTAATCATTGGTGACGATGGTGGCGAAGACGTTGACGTTACAGACCCAAGCACATATATCGTTCTTGCTCAGGTAGTAGCAGCCTATGACAATGCCGACAGAACATGCTCATTCATGTTCCAGATTATTGACGGCGGCACTAAGTAATTAAAGGAGAGGTGAGAAAGTAATGAATAAAAATGATATCCGTGACCTTTATATACATGCGTTCAAGGGCACTTCCCCTGCTACTGAATTTAGCGTAAAGGATGTAAAGGAAACTTTAAGAGCAGAACTTAAGGCTCTTGCTCCTAATAAGTATGAGTACGAGAGAAACAAGGTTGATATCTTCCAGATTATTCAGGAAGCATACGACGAAGTTCTTCCTCAGTACGTTGGAAGCTTCATTGGACAGTTTGCTGAGATTAAGTCAGTTCTAAACGGTCAGAAGGCTTCATTCATCGTTAAGCGTGGTCGTAGACGTGCAAAGACATTCGTAACCGAAGTTGGTCTTGCAGGTGTATACGAGGCATTCAGACTTGACGTAGACACATTCGAAGTAAGTGCTAAAGCTTACGGCGGAGCTGCTTACGTTGACTTCGAGAGAATGCTCGATGGTTCTGAAGACCTTGTTGAGCCACTTCAGCTCCTTCTTGATGGTCTCGAAGAGGCTATTTACAGAGAGCTTCTTAAGGCACTTATTGCTGCAACACAGAACAGCGACATGCCTGTAGCAAACATCGCATCTACAACATCATTTGATGCTAATGAGATGCAGAGGCTTTGCACAATTGCTAAGAACTACGGTGGCGGTAGCGCTGTAATCTTTGCAACTCCAGAGTTCGTATAGGAAATGGGTCCTGATGCAATTGGTATGCCAGTTTATGGTCCATATGCACTCCCTGCACCTCCAGTTGCTGGTAACCAGCCTGGTTATGCAACTCCTGTTTACAATCCTAACGACATTGCTTCAATCGCAGCAACAGGATATATCACATCATTCCGTGGTACACCTATCGTTCAGCTTCCTCAGGCATTTGTTGATGAGAACAACGATACATATCAGGTTCCACCACAGTATGCATTTGTCTTCCCTGCTGGCAACCAAAAGATTATCAAGGTTGTATTTGAAGGCGATACAGATGTAAGAGATTGGCAGCACAGAGATAGACAGATGGAGATTGAAATCTACAAGAAATTCGGTGTAGCTATCCTTACTACAAATGACTGGTGCGTATACGAGAACAAGGCACTTGCTTCACTTCCATCTGTTAACTATGGTACAAGCTCATTGAATCCACATGACTTTGGACCATACTCAAAATGATAATTAAGAATATCTGATTAACTGGGGTGGGTGAGAATTCCACCTACCCCAATTTTTATGAGAATAAAGGAGGAATTTAATAATGGAAACAAGAATGGTAAGACTCAGAAATACAACCGCTAAGACAGTTACAGTCTTCTCTCCAGCTTATAACATAAAGAGAACTTTCCCTGGCAAGGGCGCAGTTCAGATGTTACCATATGATGCAGTAGAACAACTTTTATGGGATAATGGTTTCCAGTACATGATTAAGACTGGTCAGCTTTATATTGATGATATGCAGACTAAGATTGATTTAGGTTTGGAAAGTCCTGACGCAAAAGTTCCAACAAATATTAAAGTTTTAACACCTGAACAGATTCTTACACTTCTTAAGGTTAGAAGCGTTGAGGAGTTTAAGAAGGAAGTTAGCACAATTTCAGTTGAACAGTGTAATGAAATTGTTAAATATGCAGTTGAGAATAATCTTATTGACAATGATAAGGTTAATTACCTCAAGGAAAGAACTGGTAAAGATGTAATTGCTATGATTGCAAGAAAGAGACTTGAAGCTGAAGCTGATAAGGCTAATGCTGGTAAAGAAGAGAAAAGACCGGAGGGCATATTTAGCCCAGTATAAAGGTGATGTGAATGGTTACTTTAATGAATGTCTATGAGGCATTTTTATCAAAAGTTAATGAAGATGACTGGTCACATGGCTACTCTAAGGAAGATTTGGAATGGTTTCTCCTTGACTGGAGAGCCTTCCTTAATTCCGCTATACCTTATTTCAAATTCCCGCGCTGCCGCCTGGACATTGACGAAGGGTGTCAGTGTTTCATTGATGAAAAGATGGGTCCAGCTGAAATACAGGTGCTCGCAACTTTCATGAAACAGGAGTGGCTTAAAAGAACAGTTGATTCTTGGGAAAATATTAAGACTCAGTACGATGAAGCTGATTTCTCGCAAGCAAACCTTTTGAGCAACTTTATTAAGTTAAAAGATTAGGTTACAGCCGATGCAAGACAGCTTGAAGCGAATTATTATCGCTCACCAGAACATCGTACTTTTAATTATAGTTCTTTGGCAGGAGGAGGTGCGAGACGTGGACAATCAAGATTTCGTAAGTAAGCGCAAAGAAGTCTTGAAAAATCGTCTTTATGGACTTCTCTGTGAAAAAGAAAAGGACGGCTCATGGGAAGAGTTTCTCGACAACATTCTCATTGACCTAAATACTAACGAAGAACGTAGTTATGAATATTATGTTCTTGTTACAAAAATCTCAAAGTGTCGCTATCTTTCATACAAATATTTCAGAAAGACAATTTTTGAATGTATGAATTTGATTGATGGGATTGATGTTATATGAATACAGGAATCAATGGATACTTTGAGAAATGTTTTTTAGAACGTATGAATAAAGATGGAAGAACAATTCAAGAAAGGGTTAAGACAAGAAAAGAGAAAGAATTTGATAGATTGGAATTACCTAAGAGTAAGTATTTATCTTGTGCTTTCCATCTCAATGATGAGCCTATTGAAATTCCTTGTTCAATCCAACCTGCCAAGTGGAAACAAGAAGAAATTCTTTCCAATATTCTTTGTTCAACATCTGCTCAAAAATTTAAGACTGGTGATATAATTAGAACTTATCAGAAAGTTAAAGACAAGGAATTAGATTAGCTTTATATTATAATGATGGTTAGTGAAGATTTATCTCATGGTCATTAGAAATACGAAGCAATTCTTCTTGATTCATTCATTAACAATACTGATAATTATGGTGATACAATCAGAATAATTCCTGCTAAGTTCGTAAGTGAAACATCAGTTTATGTTCAAGACAAATTCACTCACTATGGCGCTATTTCATATAGGGAGCCGTTAGCCCATAGGAAGTTTATTACTAAAGACGAGGACTTCCTACAGAAGAACTTGTATTTTGATTACAAGGATAGAGGATGGGAAATAGTCGGTAAGGATAATATTAGTATCGACGGTGTAGCATTAGTATCCATCGCAGAATATCTGACAAGTGCTCCAGAACCAAAGACTTCTCAAGACATTTTAGTTGGAGAAGATACAAACTTCTTCTTAAATGCTCTTAATAAGAGAAAAGGAGTGGATTAAAATGGAAATAGATTCAAAGGTTAATTATGGACAAGAACTCGGTCCAAATATGATGAAAATTTGTAAAAAGCTTCTTGACAATTAGAGTTTGTGCAAGTTATTGGTTAATACAGATTTAGACCCAATAAACCCAATACTTCACAAAGACCCAATTGACCCATTGGAGCTTTTTGGAAAGAATATAAGAGTTGTCCCGCTTACAACTTCAGAGGATGAAACTACAGCAAGTAAAGTTGTATTGGTATTCTCTGGTTCAGAAGTTACCAATGAAAATTCTGCGGCAGAAGGAATAGCCCTTCTTGTATATGTTTATTGTCCTTACAAGGAATGGATTATTGCTGGTGATTAGCTTCGTCCATTTGCGATTATGGCTGAGATTCGTAAGTCAATTCAGAATAAGAGAATTAACGGTCTCGGTGAAATTCGCTATTATGGCTTCGACATCTCATCTTTAACTGACCAAACAGGAAGCTACTTGATGAGGTTCAGAATTGTCGATTTCAGCTAATGAAATGACAGTTATAAAGGAACAGGCTTATGCCGGCTACCCTTCACGGCTTCCGGGTGTATGTTGGGTTTAGCCTGTTACTGTCGGAGAAATGTTAAAAATGGGAAGTAATGTATATAGCGGTCGTTTGGCACTATTGTTATTAACTCCCGATGGCGTTCGTAAGATAATGGAAGAGAAGGGAGGACAAGTTAATGAAAATACTAATCTCTCTCCCCTTCCTTTTCTTTTATAGTAGGCGAGCATAAGTGATGCTTTTTCTTTAGAGCTCCAAGCTGCTTTCGCTACCTTTATTAAGGAAGAGATATTATTGCTTCCTAAAATCAACTCAGTCTTGATTGGTCCTATGTCTGAGAAAAGACTTATCACTGAAAAAAAATTCACTGATTTTTAGACGATTCTCAATCTTCAAAATCGAAAGAAGGTTCCTGAGCCGCCGCCTGAAAATGAGTCGCCATACGCTCGTAAGATGCGTTTAGCGGCAGAGCGACGCGATGCAGTAAAGCGTAAGTAGTAGTAGAAACAAGGTGGTTCGCAGGATTTAGCAGACCTAATGGAGATAGCAGAAGTATTCGGGATTGATTATAAAAATAAGTCAATTTATGCTTTCTATGGATTGATATAGAGACATCAGTTGAGAGAAAAATGGACTTAGGATATACAAATGCTTTGTGCAGGTGCAGATTCTAAGAAAATTAAGGCTAAATATTGGGGAAGTAATCCCGATGATTAAATTTAAAAAGGAGGTTGATGACAAACATGGCACAGAATCTTTTTGAGAAATATGGCATTAAAGAAGTTGCTGACGTAACTCTTTACCGTATTGAAAGAAAGGACGAAACATATGAGTCACAGAGAAAAATCTCAATTTCCTCAATCCTCAAGGGCGCTCTCGCTAAGGAAACTGTTTATCCTCTTGACGAGGACGGCAAGGGCGTAGCTGATGGCTATGAGGCATATGTATTCAAGGATGCAGATGTTCTTACTCATTTTAACTATGACTGTGACGATGTAATCGAGGTTAAGGGTTCAGCCCTCTTTAATGATACTGGAGCTGTTGCTGGTACAGGGCCATTTACTAATGGTGACGTTATCACAGACGAAGCTCTTACAAACATTAATGTTTTCCTTACTGATGATGAAGATGCTGACGGTATCCCAAATCTTTTCGATGCTCCAAATATTACTGTTCTTTCACTTGTTGAAAGCCAGACAAACCGTAACATCAGAGATAGACTTGCTGACCTTCTTCTTAACGGCTATACAATCACAGGTATGACAGCTGCTAACATCGGTAGCGTTGTAAGCAGAGGTGCAATATTCACAGGTATAATCACAGTTACAGTTACAGTTGACCCAACTGTTGAAGCAGGCGACGAAGTAACAGGTAACATTGTCTTCACATTTGATGAAACAGTCGTTGATACAGCAACTCAGGCAATTATCGCAGCAGCAAAGAATGGTACACTTACTGTAGCACAGATTAACGCACTTTTCGACCTTACTAGCGCAGATGATACAGTAACAGCCGCAGTTTCAGAAGACCTTGCAAGCATTATCACAGATAGCGTTCCTGCTGAAGCAACTGTTGGTACAGTTACAGTTACAGAAGACTCCGGATATAACAAGTTCCTTATCACATTCACAGCTGCACTTACAGCTTCATCAGAAATTACAACAGGTGGATATGACCTTGGCGAAGGCGAAGCAGTTGGTCACTATGCAATGGATAGAGACTGTGCAGTTGGTACTCACGAATTCTCATACCCTGAGCAGGTTTGCATGATTTTTGCTAAGAACCAGAACCTTATTACTAAGGCAGGTACTCGTTACCAGTTCGCAAATCCAAATCAGCTTTTCGGCGGCTTCGAATTCGATGACAACTTTGCAACAGCTCCAAACGGTAAGGAAAGAGTTGTAGTTGTAGGTCTTGCAGGAAGAATTTCTGAGAACCTTTACGACCTTGAAGAGGTTGACGAGACTATTAAGGAATTGAGAGACACTATCGAAGCTAAGGCTTACGATATTACTTATACAGACTATGCTGAGCTTCTTGTAGAAGACGAGATGGGTTATTACCTTCCTCAGCAGCTTGGTTACTACCTTGACAAGAAGACACAGACTGTAAGCTTCTTCAATCAGGCTGTAACTTACGGCGACTGGTCTAAGACAAAGAGAGGTACAGACCTCGGTATTTACAATGCTGTTAACACATGGGGCGACGATACTCATTACAGCATTAACGACGCAATTGACGCTCTTAAGGAAGAGAAGAAGCTTCTTGATGGCAGCGCAGACTTCGTAGAAACAGAATACACTCGTGTATTCGGTGGCTATAAAGTAACTGGTAAGGCATCAGTTTCTGAAACTCCTCTTGATGACGTTGGACGCGGCGTTCAGTATGAGGATTACATATTTAACGGTGTAGCACTCAACGATATTATCACAGGCAAGAAACTTTCATCACTTTACAATCTTGACAGCGTAATTCAGACACTTTCTGTTGCAGACCTTAATGGTCAGGTTGGACAGATTAGAGTTACATCAACTGCTCAGATGGAGTCAAATAGAGCAATCTATGTAAACCCAGACAACGGTGTTCTTGCTAACCGTGCTAATATCTACTTACTTAAGAACATCAACGCTCGTGCACTTGCTGGCGATAAGGAAGGCATCTTCGAGTTTTATGACAAGAAGGGCAACAGACTTTACTACCAGGATAAGGTATTTGCAGGTACTGTATTCCTTGCACTTGTAGTTATCGGTACATACGGACTTGTATTCGTAGTAAACAGACACTACACAAAGAACGTTGAAAAGGTAGCTTGGATGATTAACGATAATGGTTACATCACTGACAAGCAGGCAGAGAGAATCGTTAAGAACGGTCTTATCCACACAGTAGATATTACAGTTTGCGACGAAACATTCGATGCAACTTGCACAGTTGGTTCAATCAAGATTCGTAGAACAAAGAAGAACGTTCTTCGTTACATTCCTGTTCTCTTCCTTGATACTCTTAAGGTTTCTACTCTTGAGCAGGCATCTGAAAAGACTGATGCAACTGGTGGTCGTGGTAATGCTAAGCTTATCACTTGGGACTACGGTAAGGAAATCACTCTTTCAATCGAAGATGCTCTTTACACACCTGCTTCAATGGCAGCTATTTGGGCTGGCGAGCATGGTGACCTCAAGAACGGCGTAAAGGATACAACAATGATTGACAGAATGGAGAAGATTACAGCTAAGCGTAACTTCATTATTCCTGCTGGCAACCGTGAAGGCACCCCTTCTGAAGGAAACGTTACTGCTCAGGCAGTTTACTATGACCCTAAGACAATGGAACCATTCCAGGATGGTACACCAATTGCCGAAGGCGAAGTACTTTATAAGTTTACTCGTTCTGTTGCATATGATGGCAACAGTATTGGTAACACAATTGAAATCTCTGCTGATAAGTTCCCTGGCACTTACAGAGTAGTCGGTGAGACACTTGTAAGAGATAAGGCTACTGGCGAAGACCAGAGATTCCAGTTCATCATTCCAGAAGCTAAGATGAGCGCAGAAAGCACATCAATTACCCTTGAGGCAGATGGCGACCCTGTAGTATTCAGTTTCACAATGGATGTTCTTCGTCCAGACAACGGCGTAATGATGAAGTTTGTTCAGTTCGATGTTGTTGATAACGATGAAGAGAATGACGGCTCTACAATGGTTAAGGATACTGAGAACCTCAACCTCCTTGACGATGCTGAAATGTATAAAGTAAGCGGTGGAGAAGATGAGGAATTGGTAATCGGCGCAACAGAGTATTGATGCAATTGGTGCGCCAATCAGTAATGGTTGGCGCACTTTCTACTATAAGATTGTGAGGTGAATAGATAGTGAATATTTTTGACCAGTATGGTATTAAAGAAGTTGCTGATGTAACTATTTACAGTATTCACAAAAAGGAAGATGGCTCTGGCGACGTTTATTACGTTCCTGCACTTTACCTTGATACTTTAAAGGTTACAACAGTTGAAAAGACTGCTGAAAATACCTGGGCTCAGGGTGGTCTTGGAAATTCAAGACTTATCTCTTGGGATTATGGAAAGACAATTAACTTAACACTTGAAGATGCTCTTTGTACACCTGCTTCACTCGGTTTATGCTGGGGCGGTATTTTGAGCGCTGATTGGAAGGATGCTCATATTCAGCACAAGACTGGTTTACAGTCAATGGATTGCGGCATGGAAAGAATCTCTCGTATGGAGAAAGCTTTCTATCCAAGAAATGATACTGTCAATGCAGTAATCAGTAATCTCCTTCCTCGTGATGCTACAGAAGATATTCTTCCTGACCAGCATGGCGACCCTGTTTACTTACAGCGTTCATCTATTCTTGATGGTGTTAATGTAAAGGGCTTTGGCTACGTTGATGGCAAGCCTTATAAATGGAACCTTGAAATTGAAACAGCTGTAAAATCTATCGCTATGGTTCCAGATAGATTCTACTCAATCTATGGTAAATCATATCCAATTAAACGCCGCCAGACTGTTGGTATTAACCAGCCTTCTGAGTTGTTTAAGTATGAGATTATCTACCTTAGAGGTTATGACGAGTACAGTGACGAACCTCCTGTAGCAAAGATTATTTATCACGCACAGGCAGAGGGTAAGCTAGTTTATGACAACTGTGCTGCAACAACTGAGGATGCAGTTGCACTTAAAATGCTCGATGATTACGAGACATATCCATACCTCAAGCTTCGTATGTGCCTTGACGGTTCTGTAAGAGCATATCTTGGTACTCCTGATGTTGATTGGGACCTTGAGAGACAGGTTGAAGAGGGTCATGCAACTCCTGATGATGCATGGGTTGAGATTCCTCAGATTAACACTGACCAGTTCAGAAACATGGAAATGTGGCTTAGATTTGATAGCATCAACGCTCTTTCTTACTACCTTATCACAAAGTATGAAGATAACATCTTCGATATTGGTCCTAAGGATATTGAGGGCGGACTTGATGATACTAAGAGACCTTTCGAATCAGATAATGTTATACTTATCGCAAATCTTGATACATCAGATGAGACTTATGGTACTTCTGCGCAGGCTGTTCTTGATGCAATTCCTGAGATTGTTGAAAATGATAGTTTTGATATAAATAATTGGTATGCAACTGCAGCTTTTGAAAATTTTGTATCAGCTTCAGGTTTCTCTGATGCACTTGCAGCAGTTACTACAAATAGTGTTTCAAGTATCTCTACTGAAATAACTTCTACATATTATTATCGTATTGATGGCGATAATAAGCTTTGGATTAAAGTTGCTTATGCATCTGGTAAGGAAGGAACTTATGGTTCAGTTGACGATGTAACAGGTAAGGAATATGACCTTGTAGATTCAGTTGCGGTTGCTAACGCTGCTTGCACACCATGCTGCAAGAAGTCAAATCTTAGCCGCGCAATCTGGGCTTATATCAATCCTAAGACAATGACTCCTTATGACGACGACTATTGGTTCCACCAGGGCGAGCCTTACTACAAGAAGTCTCTTACATTGAGCACAAAGCAGAATCCTCTTAAGGCTCAGAAGATTTTTGTAGAACAGGGTGTATTCCCAGGCATGTACAAGATTGTCGGTGAAACATACATTCGTTCACGTGATACTGGTGAAGACCAGAGAGTTCAGATTAGTCTTCCACTTTGTAAGATTAAGTCTGACCAGACACTTACACTTCAGGCTGACGGCGACCCAACAACATTCAATCTTGATGTTGAAGTTGCTACACCACAGAACGGAATTCCAATGGAAATTACCTTCTATGAAGTTGAAAAGGAAATGAAGCAGGGATGCTCAGGAACAATGGTTCCAAAGGACGGTTCAACAAGAATCTCTGCAAAATAACATAGGAGGGATGATAGATGAATATTTTCAAGCAATATGGTATTAGAGAAGTTGCAGATGTATGTCTCTACGCCATTGAGCTCGATGAAAATGACAATGAAATCTATGTCCCAGTTCTCTACATGGACACCTTAAAGGTGTCCACTGTAGAGGAATCTACATAGTCTACATCTGCACAAGGAGGAATAGGAAATCCGAAACTCATTACTTGGGATTATGGAAAAGATATTACCGTAACTCTTTAGGACGCATTATTTACTCCTGCCTCAAGTAGTATGAACTGGGCGGGTAAGTTGGAAGCTAAAGGATTACAGTTATATTTACGTCATTTCTTTGACAGAAATACTGATAATAACGTTCCAGATACATAGTTGAGAACGGCAATCCTTACAGCAGAAAAATTCTCTGATTTCCTCATCATTCCAGACAGATGGTCTGTGTATGAGGGTATCCAGCGTAAGAAAAACAAGGATGCCGCGGGATATGTAGGTGGAACGTCTATTTTTTGTTGGATGATATCAGGATTCATCACTTCTAAGGATTGCAAGAAGAGAGTTAGTTTTGAGAGCTTAATTCTTTTCTACCGTGAGCAAACATAGAAGTGGTATTTCTTTAATGGTAAAGGTCCTACAAAAGACCCTGAGACTTGGTGGAAAACTCCTTACTACACTCCACCAGTTGATGAAGAGCCAGCTCATTACGATAATAAATATTTTGCAATTTACTATCAATATGGAAGGGAAGTTTTTGAGTGGATTAGAGAAAATATAGCTAATCCAAATAATAAATGGAATGAGTTCGAGCCAGTTGCCAATGCTACTATTGCGGCTTGGCATGGAGAAGAATATGATATTGATGATGAAAACAATCCTGAAGTATGCTTCTTGACTCAGAACCTGTATATAGATGGTTACCGCAAAGGATGCGCAAAAGATTAGCTTTATAGTCAGCTTGTTAGTCCTCTTGAGATTGACGCTATTGAAGCTAATAAATATTTACCTTATCGTTACTTTGCTAATGTTGGTGTTGAGTATAATACAAATATTCGTCCTCCATAGGATGCTATTTATCATATTGATACTGCACTCGAAGATGTTTTCATTCTTGATAGAATGGAGAGACACATTGCAAATAGAATGTTTGCTGTTGATACTGATGAAAACACTAAACATAGTCAATACAGATATATGGAAAAATATTCTGAAACTCCTTTAACTGTATTTATCGACCCAAAAACAATGCAGCCATTCCTATCAAATAGCTATGAATTCTATCGACAGAATGGATAGCGTTTAACTGGTAATTTTAGAATAATTCAGAAAGGAGAAAAGTATTTGAAGTGGACAAGAGAAAGAGCAAAAGAAAATAGTTCTCTTGGTAAGCAACTTATTATCGACCCAATTCACTATCCGGGCACTTATAGACTTGTTGGTGAGACATATATTAGAGATAGATATGGAGAAGACCAAAGATATCAGTTTGAGATTCCTCTTTGTAAACTTCATTCTACTAATAAACTTTCTCTTGCCGCAACAGGTGAACCTACAATCTTTGATATGAAACTTACAGCTCTTCGCCGCAATGACGGTGTAATGATGAAATTAACCGCTTATGACTTGATTGAAAATCCATGTCCATGTGGTGCAGAAGAGTCACAGATAGGCCAATTTATTTCTCCACATCCAGAACCAGACCCAGAGCCATACGTAGGAGATATCGAGCCACAGCTTGAACTTGATATTCTTGCTCATACTCCAAGAGACTTTGCAGAAGTTATGCTTGCAGACGATAGTGTGGTCATTGACGGTGAAAATCAGAATAGTGAAATTGGTTTCTATAAGACAGAAGATTATAACGAAACTCCTACCGACGAGAAAGAAAAATCCGGCGTTGCCGCAAGACTTGTTGGTAAGATTGACTTGTATTCTATTGACGAGACTCTCAGAGATGAAAGAACATATGATAAGATTCTTTCACCTGATGAATACACAGCTACTATTGAAGGAAGTGATACTGAATGAATATATTTAAATAGTATGGAATAAGAGAAGTAGCTGATGTAGTATTTTATTCTATTACCAGAGTTGGCGACGAGGAATTCTATGTACCAGTTCTGTATTTTGATACATTAAAGGTTACTTCCTTAGATAAGAGCGTTACTGTTGTACCAGCTAATGGTGGTAAAGGTAATGGAAAAATTTTGTCTTGGAATTTTGGAAAAGACCTTAAACTTAAATTGGAAGATGCTTTGTTCTCACAAATGTCTTTAAACACATTTATGAATGGTAGAGTAATGGCTAAGATGTCCCCATGGACATCTGCCATTGCAAAACTTAACGTAGCCAATAAGTACGGTCAAAAGCATTATTCCGTAAAGGCGTTTCCATCTCCTGAGTTAACAGATGCAGAATGGGAGATTGTATATAGATGTGCATAGAAAGCGGGTTTTGACCCACGCACAGGTTATACACAAGATATTGCAACAAATAGACTGGAGGGCTACGACAATCACACTTCTAAATATCTTTACGATTCAGAAGGACAAGATGAACCTGTTGATGCAATGGTTGCAGAAAATCGTTGGCTCTTGAAAGACGCATATACTCGCAGAACTCAAAAGAGTCCTCACTCAAGAAATATTGCTCCTTACTTTGATTATAATACAAGTAAGTATGAGGGTGTTTCTATTGTCATTAAAGAACGGGATAGAGTTATTGAGCTTGACGAAGCAAGAGAAGTTCATGAACTTGATTTTGGTCAGAGATGGGGCGGCTGGAGAGATGTAGTAGTTACCTTCAGAAATAAAGAAGAACAGCCTTACGATACTGAAAGAAAAGAAAGTCTTCAGCATCACGACACAACAGATATTATAATTCAGATTAACTTCTCATTGGAGAAAAGACCTGAAGGATTTAAGTGTGTATGGTGTTACATTAGTGCAGATAATATTCAGCATAGAGAGGGAGAAGAAGTTACTTCTACCATTGAAATTTTAAAGGATTTATTTACAGGTTATAATAAGGACAGTACGCTCGATGGTGGATTCAATCCTACCTTCCATATTGGTAATGAGTTCTTCCTCAACCACATCCTTTACTACATTTTCCCTAACTATCTTGAACAAGCACTTGGTGACTTGTGTTGGTGTGACATAAATGGTAAAACACACAATGCTATGCCGCAAGAAGTCATTGATTTGATTGCTGAAGAAATTACTGATTTTAGTAAGACTGGTCACTTTGAGAATGACCTTTATGAAGCACAACACATTGACAGATTTGAGAAATGTGTTGTTAAAGATAGAAAAGGTTTGCAGATAGACCTTGTAGAACAGATGCAAAGTGTAAAGAAACTATATCGCAACGATATGTCAAACTTCACAGTTTTCTATGATGCAAAGACAATGCTACCATTTATGATGGAGAAGATTCTTGATGATAAAATTCTTTCTCAGAAATGTGTAAGAATTTGGAAAGTTACAGCTCCTACAAAGGTCGATTATTTAGCCGCTATTAAGTCATATTTACAGAATCAATACGACGAAGAATGGGTTGAAAACTTAACTCATGATGACTACGTCGTCAATACTGTAACTGACTAGTACGGTAATGAAATTACAATTCCAGAAGACTTCACACTTATCAAAGATGGTGATGATGTTCTTTCTGGCGGCGACATATATGAAAAGAAAAAGAACTGTTATCTTGTATACTTTAATGTAATTAAGAGAGACTTCATCAATCTTAAGCAAGGAACAGTTTACTACAAGCGTACACGCACAATTGATGAAGACGTAAATGATATTACATTCATCGGTACAGACCTCTCAATCGATGTAGATACATTCCCTGGCGAATACTTAATTGTTGGTGAGACATACGTTCGTGAACAACAAACAGGTAAAGACAGACGTTTACAACTGCTTATCAATCGCGCAGCGATATCTGCTTCCACAAAGATTTAGCTTTAGGCGGCAGGAAATCCTTCAACATTCTCTATTGACGTTGATGTATTAGTTCCTAAGAACGATAAGAAATCAATGATTGAATTGAGACAGTATGATGTTGAGGAAGATACACACGAGGGCGGATTTAAAATCGTTCCTCAAGATAAGCGTCATTCTTATACTCCTACAATTCAAGTATTCGAAGAAATTGTTGGAAAGAACATGGAAATATACTAATGTCAAGAGCAAGACTTTCGGTCTTGCTCTTTTCTGTTTTATAGAGCACTCTCTAAGAAAATCTACATTATATAAAGAAGATTATTAGAGGAGGTGTCAGCTTATGGATAACAACCTTGTTGGTATGAAAGAGATGTATGATATTAACGTTCGTCTTTGTCAGCCATTAGAATTAGGTGGACGAAAGTATGATATAAATGAAACTATACTTAGTTTTGAACGCGCAGATATCGCTCAAGTCCAAGAGAATAAATCTCATAAGCAGGCTCGCGGCGGTTATAATAATAATCTATTGATTGATTGGGAAGTAGACAAAGAAGCTACTTTTGCAATTACTCATGGTATATTATCTCCAAGTACGTGGGCTGTTCTAAGTAACTCTAAGTTGAATAAAAAGGATGCTAAATCTGTTTCTTTTAAAGAATAGCTTGACATTATTGAAGGAGATAGGATTTGGTTCGTAGATGTTAAATTCATTCCAAATCATGTTGATGGTGTTTGGGGGCTTCAGGGCAATCCTGAGAACGAACAAATGCCAATGGGAAGAAGAGAATGGTTACCGCTTAAACCTCTTCCACCACAGCATGATAAATTTATTTTCTGTTATGATATGGAAACTGGTAACAGAATAATGAATTTTGATGTTTGCGGCAATAGAATCATCTTCAAGGGAGAACATAGAAAAGTAATGGTTGATTATACATTTGACTATGTTGACCCAATGTTATAGCTCGATATTGGTAACAGATTATTCAATGGATTCTTGAATTTAACTGCTAAAGTTACTACAAAAGATTTCTTTAGTGGAGAACCTACAACTGCTATACTTGAAATACCAAGAATTAAGATAAACTCAAGTCTTGCTATAAAGCTTGGTACTAATTATGATAGTCCAGTTGTAAGCGATTTTTATTTTACTGGATATCCTCTTGAAGGATAGAAGGCAGAAATGAATTCGGTTTGCAAGTTAATATTTTTGAATAAGGAGCTTACGGGAGAATACGTGTGATGCTAAATGGCAGGTAAATCAAATAAAACTGCAAAGACAGTCAATTATAATAATATGAGAGACTCTATCTTTGGTAAAGAGGGTGAATATCAATACTTCAAAGGTAGAGCCTTTCAGCAATATGATGATAGGGCTGTTAATGCAATGAGAGCAGGTATTAGACAAGAAATATGGAAAGTTGTTGGTACTACTAAACAAAACGCCGATGGCAAAGCACAAGCCATGGGAGATTTGGAACATATCCTTTAGCAAAGAATTGATGAATATTATGCTTAGGAAGAACAGCTTTACTATAAGCTTGTTCGCGTTGTTGAAAGAGGAAGATATAAAGCTGGTACAAATCCTGGCGACTTACCTGAAGGATATAAAGAGTTCTATTCAAAAGAAACAGATATTGGTGCGCAGATTAAAAATGGGATACACTATTGAGTATGCCACTTCGTGTATTATTTGCGAGTCCATCTTCTAATATAGATTTTTCTTCAGATTAGCGTTCAGCGTTATATTGTTTCTTACAGTCTCGTGAGCTATATGATGCTATTAAAAATATCAAGGAAATTAGCTCTGTATTTTCAAGAAAATTTTGGTTAAAAGGTCAAGATAAAGGTAGACTTAGTGAATATGATAATAACATTAAATAGGTTGAAAATGAAATGATAAATGCTTTGATGTCAAATGACAGTCAAGCATTTATTCAAGGTATGCAAGAAGGATTGATTGAAGCCGCAGGAGAAGGTTTTAGAAAAGTAATCGAAGGAGCTTTTGGTGGATATGTAAAGAAACATCCTGTTCCAAGAGTTGATACTTACGCTAAAATGCACGATGCTTTGAAAGCATGGGGTGAAGACCTTGTTGCTACATTTAATGAGCATAAGTTCTCTAAGTCTAAGACCTTAGCAGATATTACAGTAAGTAAAGTTAATGTTAGAAACAATGGTGTCATCTTCTTTACTATCACTGCCGCGACAGGTAAGGGTAATTTGAGAACAGAGGCAAAGAAAACCGCTATTGGTAAGAATGAAGCCGAAAGGGCAAAATAGGCTTTCTATGATGCAATAAGTAATTTTATTGACTCGAAAAAGGCAGGTCCTTTTGAATTGACATTGATTGGTTATGGTAAGGCTCATTTTACATCGAATACCGCTACTGCCGCGGCAAAGATGTTTAAAAATCATAATACTGTATTCAGAAAGGCTTTTGATAAAATGATGAGCACATATGAGAAAGAGGGATAGATTAAAAGTTTGGATAGCAACGCAGTAATTACTGGTATTCTTGGTGAGTTTGCTAACTATATTAACCCAACACTTGGTGATATTACTAAGACTATGACTGGTGCTAAACAGCAGTTTTATAATGGAAAAAGCTCTGGTCAGTACTTCTCAGACTTAGTTATTGATAACGTACAGGTCAACTATAATGGCAAAGTTTTTGCTACTGGTTTAAACATTAAAAACTATATGGATGATAATAACCATTTTACACTTGCAAAAGGACAGAAAGAAGGTCTTGCATTGAATGATGTTAAGTTAAGACGTTACCTTACAGAGAAAGAAATTAAACTTCTTGCTTTCATACAAGCAAATCAAAAACTTGTTATGGAAACTGTTAATAAATTTGGTAACGTTGATATGAACATAGAAGATGCCGCGACAGCACTAATGGATAAGAATATTGTTAATCTTTTCCGTATTGCGTCAGCAGAGCAAGATGTTATAAATTATTTAGTTTCTGCTAATGGTCACTTTATTCCTGCGTCTTGTATTTTCAGAGTTGCTCTGAAAAAACTTTAGAACAATAAAGACTATCGTTTTTATGATGTTCTCAATGCAAGACCTTGGGATTATAAGAAACAATATGGTAGAAGTAGTAAAGACTGGGTTGATGGTTCATAGCTTATTATTGATGATTTAATGAAGTCTGAAAGACCTGTTAAATATAAAATAAATGAGCTTACTGTTTCAGTAAGCGAATTGGTTTAAAGAGGTGAGTTGAATGGCGAAAAATATTGAGATTGGTTTAAACGTCTCTGGTATTATTAGTGATTATCGTGCGGCGATTTCTGCTATGGAGCAGGCTGGCGCAAAAGCTAATATTACTTCTGGCTTGACCAAATCTCTTGATAGACTTGAAGAAAAATTCAAGAACCTCGAAAATGAGGGTGCTTTTGGTAAGGAAAGCTCAAGAGAGATTGAAAACTACCGTAAACGTGTAGATACTACCTTCTCTTCACTCGGTGCTCTCGGTAAAGAGTTAGAGCGTATCAAAGGCGACAAAAAGGCGTTTCCTTCTTCTGCTGTAAAAGAGTTTGAAAAGAAGTTAGAAGAAGCTAAACAGAAAGTTATTCAGTTAAGAGAGGCTTTTGCAGCTAACTTCCAGAAACTTGGCTTTTCAGCAGATGTATCTAAGCAACTTGCTGAAGCAGTTAGAGGAGAACAGGACGTTAAGAAAGCCTTAGAGGACGAGCTTAAGTTAAGACAGCAGATTGAGGTTTCTTTAAAGAATTCTGCAAGCAATGCATCAAGACAGGCTGGTCTAAAGGCAACTGTTGGTCAGAATATGCTTACTGCAAGCAATATCAATTCTGAATGGCAGAGAGCAAATGGATTTACTGGAAAAGATATTCAAGACTTTACTCAGCATCTTAACAGAATGTTTAAGGACGCTATCAGAGATGGTCAGGATTTCGCATAGGTTTGGAATAATGGTATTCGTAATAGCGTCTTTGATACTGAAGAAGAACTTAGTCACTTTGTTAGTGACATGGATGAACTTAAGTCTAAGATACAGAACGTTATTGAAAAGAGAGATACTCTTTTAAAGAATAATGGCGATGTTCAGAAGTATGAAGCCGCAGTACGTTCTCGTGCCGCAATTGGTGATACTTCTGGCGGTACTGTTAATTTCAGTGCAGATTCTCAAGCTCTTATTGATTCTACAACTGCTTCACTTGACACTATGCATGCTGCAAGCTCAAGAGTAACTCAGCAGGAGACTCAAAGAGCACAAGCTGAGCGTGAAGCTACTTTAGCTGAATAGAACCTTAATACTGCTACCGCAAATCTTACAAGTACAACAGAAGGTGCAAGGTCTGCATTTAACCATAGTACTGCAGCAATTTATAGCACAGAAAGGGCGGCAGAAGATGCTAGTGCTTCTTTCGATAGAATGCAGATGCGTATTCTTAGCTTGCTCAGTGCTACTTCAATTTTCAATTTAATAAAGAAGAATGTAAAAGAAACTTACGAAGATGTTAAGGAACTTGATAAATCATTCGCATCTATTGCGATGGTTACCAAGTATGGCGTTAATGAGATGTGGAGTTCTTACTCAGAATATGCTGATATGGCTTCACAACTTGGTCAAAAGACTAACGATATCATTCAGGCATCAGCTTTGTTCTATCAGCAAGGTCTTGATACTGCTGAAGCATTAGCATTAACAACTGATACTATGAAACTTGCTACTTTGGCAGGTAACGACTTTAATACAGCTACTCAGGAAATGACATCTGCTATCCGTGGTTTCAAGATGGAAATGGACGAAGGTGGACGAGTTGCTGACGTTTACTCTGACTTGGCTGCTCACGCTGCGGCAACAGTTGACGATATTGCACAAGCTATGGCAAGAACTGCATCAATCGCTAACTCTGCTGGTATGACATTTGAGAATACATCTTCATTCTTAGCACAGATGATTGAAACCACACAGGAATCTGCTGAAAACATCGGTACATCTTTAAAGACTATTATCGCAAGATTTACAGAGTTGAAGGAGAATATTGCTGGTACAACTGATTCTGAATTTGATGACCTTGAATATAACAAGGTTGATAAAGCGTTAAAATCTGTTGGCGTATCACTTAAGGACGTTAATGGACAGTTCCGTAACCTTGATGAAGTATTCCTTGAGTTAAGTGAAAAGTGGGATACACTTGACCGTAACACTCAGCGTTATGTTGCTACTATCGCTGCAGGCTCACGTCAGTAGTCACGTTTCATCGCCATGATGGATAACTATGATAGAACCGTTGAACTTATAGGATATGCGGCAGATGCTGAAGGTAGGGCTGATGAACAGTTTGCTAAATACGCTGACACAATGGAGTATAAACTTAATCAGCTTTCTACTAAGTGGGAAGAGTTTAGAGTTTAGACTCTTGACAGTGATTTCTTTAAGGGCGCAATCGACTCATTAAGCGCATTCTTAGATAGAATTAAAAATGTCAATCTTAAGGAAACACTCGCTATTGCTCCATTCGCTATTTGGGCGGCTAGGAGCTTTATCCACAATTTCTTAGAGGGAATTAAGAGTAGTAAGGGTACAATCAAACAGATTGGTGCTCAGATTAGTGAAGCTCTTACTCAGAAGAAAAATGGTGTTAAAATCAATATTCAGGTTGAGCGAGCAAGATTAAATAGCGAGCTTACTGATATTAACAATAAATTAAATGAGCTTGGAGCAACTCCAAAGATTATCAAACTTGTTGCAGATAATCAGCAAGTAAGCCAGATGGTAATGGCTTATAGAAAGGAAGTTCAAGCCGCAACTGGCGAAGTATTAAATTATGAAGAAGCTTCTGTTCGTCTCGCTCGTGCAATGGGACTTCAAGCTCAGAATGGTCCGCAAGCAAGAGACGCTATTAAGGGACAGGCTAATGCAATTAGAGACCTTAATACTCAAGAACAAAATGCTCAACAAGAACTTAAAAACCTTGATAAGATGGAGCAGAAAACTGCTCTTACTCAACAGGCATTTGGTGCCGCAACCTCTATCGCAGTAATGGCAATGTCAGGCTTCGTAAATGGAACTATGAGTGGTACTGAAGCGCTTTCTTCATTCGGTAAAATGCTTGCATTGTCAGCTATTTAGATGCTTGCAAATGCAACAATGGCTGCTATTGCCTCTGGTATGAAGACCGCTGCCGCAGAAACTGAAGCCGCCGCATGGTGGAGCTGTTTTGCTGCTGAAGTTGCAGCTACTATGGGTGCCGCATTACTTGTTGTAGCAGTTATGGGTGCCGTTGCCGCAGTAGCATTGTTACTCGCTTGGATTATAAAACAAGGTGAAGAGTCTAAGAAAGCGGCGTCTGCTACTGAACAACTCGCTGCAGCAAATAAGGAACTTGAAAAAGCTAAGATTAAAAAGAGTGAAGCAAAATCAGAACTTAAGTCATTAGAAGATGAAAAGCAGAGTATTACTGAACTTAAAGATGAATATAATGAATTAGCAAAGAAGAGAATAAAGACTCAAGAAGAACAGGATAAAATGGCTGAATTGGCTGAAAAGATTAAGTCAGAATATCCTGAAATGATTCGTTATGAAAATGAACAGAATAGTTTACTTTCACTTTATAATGATTTAGAAGATAGGAAATTAAAAAAGCTTGATGAAGAAATAAGCAAGAAGAAACAGTTGTTAGAAATGGCAACTTTAGAAGAGCTTCGTGCTTAGACTGCTGTTGATGATTATAGTGGTTTAACTCAAATTGAAACAGCAATGGGTATAAAGGTCAATGCTCAGACTCAAATAACAGATTTCAAGAAAATGTCTCGTGGAGACCTTGAAAAATTTGCTGATGAGGAAATTTGGACCACTGATGCTAATGGTTATGCCGTACTTAATGGATGGGGCGAACAGCTTAGCGACTTTGCTAATAAACTTGCTGAAGATGGTGATGATTATGTAACCAAGAGTAAAGAGTCTCGTCAAAAGATAATTGATGCTTGGAACTACGTCATGTCTGGTAAGGGCGAGGTTGTTGATAAATTTAAAGATGCTGCTGATGAAATGCGTCAAAGTGTTGAAGTGGCGGCAGAGAGCTTTAATCATTTTGCTGAATATCTTGATGTAACTGGCGTATATAGTAAAGAACTTTATGCCGATAAGAGCGATACCGAACAGACAATCAGAGCTATCTTTAAGGCAAATGAACAAAATGGAATGAACGTTGATTGGACCAATTTGAAGAAATCCCACGCAATAGGAAACTATTCAGATACCAAAGAGCATTATGAGTGGATGGCTGAACAGTTTGGTTTACAAGACAATAACGAAGCCAAGAAAATTGTTGCTGCCGCCGCAAATATGTATAATGAAGTCGCAGAAGGTTCTTGGGGTAGAGAAAACGACTTTACTGATGCATATGATGCAATGTCAAGTGAGGCACAGCGTCTTGCTGAAAAGTGGGGTA
>Ga0208459_1000802_pt1 | contig 31846 bp, 20 predicted proteins | sample AD_UKC087_MetaG_FD_184433 | JGI IMG/M metagenome (GOLD analysis project Ga0208459, IMG submission 184433) | Active sludge microbial communities of municipal wastewater-treating anaerobic digesters from USA - AD_UKC087_MetaG (SPAdes) (version 2) | ecosystem: Engineered > Bioreactor > Anaerobic >... | reverse complement strand
TCTTCGGGCGCGCCGGGGGCGAGAGTGAAGATGAGGCGATTGGGAGGCAGATCGGGATCACTGGCGGTGAACTCGAGGGCGAGCAAAGCCCCTTCATCCACGATTTGGTCCGCGATGGGACTGATCCGAGGCGGTTCGTTCACTTCCGTGACGTTCACGTCGACCCACAGATTCCCGATTCGGACCGGTGTTCCGTTGTCCGCGGCGTGAACGAGGAAGCGCAGGCGGCTCGGGCCATCGGCTTCCCCGGGGACCCAGCGGAACTCGCCGGTCTGTTCGTTCAACTCGGCCTCGGGCGGAGCGCCCAGGCCGAGGCTGTACCGCACCGTATCGCCGGCATCGGGATCAGTGGCTCTGACGGTGAAGACCAGCGGGCTGCCTTCGGCGACAGTCTGATCGGGCAGCGGATCGAAGACGGGGGGGCGGTTGGCGCCGGCCAGGCTGTTCGGGGTGCGGGGAGTAGGTTCGACCATTTCGTATGCGGGCAAATCGGCGCCATCGGGGAATCGCCCGAAGCTGACGTCATCGGACTGTGGACCGAAGGAGACCGTGTCGACAGGGACGCCGTCCGGATCGAACAGGCCGATCTGTTCGCCGCCCTGGGCGAGCTTGAAGTTGACGTGCAGGTCCTGGCCTGGAGCGTTCTGGTTGGTCTCCTCGTCCGCCCAGAGCAGCAGGAAGCCGCCGGGCGGGATGACGGTGCCGGCGGGGATCGAGAACTTCGTTGGGATATCGAGGTTGTCGGTCAATGTGTACGTGCCGAGGTACGCCGGGTAGGGACCGGCGTTGTGGAGTTCGAACCAATCGTCGAAATCGCCATCGGCAGGATCGGCGATCGTCCGAGTGTTGGCGGCCATCCACTCGTTGATGGTGACAAGCAGCGGCGGCCAGGCGGGGCTGTTGGGCAATGCCGGCGTGGGATTGTGGAAAAGCCGGCGGGCGTGCGGGGCGCCGTCCGGATAGGATCCGTACGAGCAGTCGGCGGGGACATCGGCGTAGGAGATGGCATCGAGGACGATGGTACGGCCCAGGTAATGCCAGGCCAGAACCACGGTGCCGCTGCCGCTCTCTAGGTGGAAGGTGGCATGCAGATGGGAGCCATCGGTCTGCTGGGGCTGCGCGTCGGCCCAGACCAGCAGACGTTCACCCGGGCCGATCTTCGATCCGTCGGGGAAGGCCCATTGGCGCAGATTCGAGGGATCGTTGCTGAGGTGGCAGCCTGTGAGAGCGATCGCATTCGTGCCGGCGTTGAACAGTTCGATCCAGGGGTCGAATTCGCCGGCGTTGTCCGCCAGCGCGCTGGTGTTGGACGGCATGACTTCATTGATCCAGAGCAGGGGGAATTCGGGGAGGCGCGCGGTGACGTTGTTTGACTGGCCTGGCGTTGCCAGGGGCAGCGTGCCGCCGGGTTGGATGGCGGTCCAATTGCCGATGCGGTCGTTGTCACGGAACACGTCGATCAACTGCAGCGATGCGCCGGCGCCGTCGGCGGCGGCGGGCCAGGGCGGATGGCCGCCGTAGGTGACCTGGTCGAGAACGATTGTGTTTGTGCCATCAGTCCATTGCAGGGTGAGCGTCTCTCCGCCATTGTCGAGTGCGCCATTGAATTCCGCGACGACGACCTCAGCATTGCCGTAGCTCGATTGATAGCCCGGCAGGCTCCTGGCCACAACCGCATACTCGCCCGGCGCGATGAAGCGTCCGTGTCCGATGGTGGCATCGATTCCGTCCACGCGCAGCCCGCCCAGGGGAAGGGTTTCCGTGGGGGAGAGGTTGAGGATTTCGACGAAGCTCGAGGCGGGGGCCGCGGGGTGGTACATGATTTCGCTGATGAGGAGCTTACCTTCGAGTGACACGGGCGCTCCGGTGTAGGTGACCGTGCGGGCGGCGTTTCCGACGATGCCACCATGTTCATCCAGGGCGCGGAAGGCAAGGGCGTTGGCGCCGGGGCTGAGAGCGACGCGGATTTGCCAGACGGTTTCGCCGATCCATTTGACGGCGTGGGGGAGGCCGTTGACTTCGATGGCGGTGACGGCGATCGGCGCCTCGCCGATGACGGTGATGGGTGTTGTGTTTGTCGTGATGTTCGGGGTGGAAACCTTGAAGGCGAGGTTTGTCATGGGGGCCAACGATTGGAGGTAGCTGCTTCTGCGGGCAGTGATCCAGTTGCTCATCTTGTTGGGTGAGTCGGCGGCGATTCGATTGTCGCGGAAGACCTGGTACCAGTCGTTGAGGCGTGTGGTGCTGATGGCCGGGTCCATGGGGCCCCGCGCCACGTCGCAGGCCAGACGCCAGTAGACGCGGCGGAACTCGGGTTTGGCGAACATGATCCCGGGCAGGAAGCCGGAGTCGGGGAAGATCGAGTAGACGGTTTGGAAGGCGCCGTCGGTGTCGTTGACGTGGAGTCTGGAGCGTCCGTAGGGAGGGATGTACGTGTACATGTTGTGCGGGTAACCGGACGAGTTGTAGTGGTCGCCGTTGCCGCACATCCGGTTGATCACCCAGTACCCCGCCCAACTCCGGATATCGGCCAGGGCGGACACGCGGGCGACGTAGAGGTCGTCGGTTGGGGCTCTGAGGGCGTCGACCACCCGATAGAGAGGCGAGAAATCGTCGTCGGGCACGGTGGTGACCTTCTTGCGCATGCAGTAGCGGTATTTGGCTTGCTTCTTGACGCCGCCGGTCGTGGTGTAATTGGCGAAGGGCTCGTGCGGATAGAGCTGTTCGTACACGTGCGGATCGTCGTCGCCGTACCAGCGGCTGCAGAGCGACCTCGAAGGCGAGAAGGAGTCGTAGCGGAACAGGGCGGAACCGTTGACGCTGACGTGCACATAGCGCATGGCGATCGAGGCGAGATCGACCTGCCGCGCGATCCAGTAGGCGTGTTTCTCCTGTTGTTTGGTGCCGTTGTCATAGTTGAGGCTGATGAAATCCAGGGCGATCTGCGTGTCCCCGAGGACGCGCTCGGTCTTTGGAAAGTCGATCATGTAGGCGGCGCGGCTGTAGTCCTCGAACCCGCCCTCACGCCAATTGCCGCGGTAGCGGACGGCGGCGTTATAGACCGTGCGATAATTGTCATAGGTGAAGGTGGCGTCGACAGGCTCGTTGCTGCGAGTCGGGCGGGCCTGCCACCGCGCGACGTTGCCGGACGACACCCAGACCCTGTATGCGCCGAACACCCCGGGCGGGAGTGTGTCGCCGAACCGCACCAGACACTCGAGGGCCGGCATTCCCGTCGGCGCCGGTCCCGGGAACCGGCTGGTAGCGGGGGGCATCGCGGCATCGGCGGCCTCGATCGAGAAGGTTGCGATCTGTCCCGTGAGCAGGCCGGGGAAGGTCGCACGGTAGACGCCGTCGCCGTCCGGATCGGTCATTGGCGTGGTGGTGAACGAACCAGCGGCGGTGTCGTTGCGCCACTTGAGGACTACCGACGCCACGCCATCGGGATCATGGACCCGGGCGGACACAGTCACAGGTTGAGCGGCTGCGGGCAGCACGGGCGCGTGCTGAACGTCCCAGATGGCCGGACCGGCATTGGCCACGCGTCGGCTGTTGGGCAGGCCGGGGGTGCCGAGGTTGTCGGGCACCTCGAGGGCGCCCACGGCCTCGAGGGCGTGGCCCTTGACTCCGATGATGATGTAGGGCCAACCGGCGATCCAGCGGCCTTTGGCGCGGATGGTGAACGTCTCTCCGGCGCGGGGTGCGGCGATTGGTGTCGAGAGGCGGTCGTAAGTGATCCGGTAAACGGAGATGGTGTAACGGCCCTGGCTGGTTGCGCGCACGTGCAGGCTGCGGTTGCTCTGATAGCCCTCGCCGGCTTCAATCCCGGACCGCTCGTGTGTGCCGAGCGCTTCCCATCCGCTGAGGCTGGTTTCGAAGCCGGGATTCTTGACGCGGTTGACGGTCTCGCCGGCTTTTGTCAATTCGATGTTGTCGAGGAGGCACTCGCCGCCCTGCTGACAAAAGACTTGAAGTTCGTCCATGCTCCCGGCCTGGTTGTCAATCACACCCGTGTGTTCGATATCGGTCCAGGAACTCTTGGCCGTCTCGTCGCTGCCCATCCAGTTCGCGCCCAGGGTGTTGTCGGCATGCGCATCGATCAGTTCCAGACTGCTTCCGCCTCCGTCGGTCCACTGTCCCCAGCCGTCACTGTACGTGACCTCATCAACCACCACGAAGTCCTGGAACGGCCGCAACGGATCGAGCGGTTTCGCCAGGGCCAGCCGTTCGCCGCGGTCCGAGAGTTCGCCCTCGTAGTCTCCCAGCGTGTTGGCCGAGTTGAGTTGCGGGTATTTGCCGAGGAGCCGGGCGCGGTCGCGCGCCACAACCAGGTAGCCGCCGGGCTCGATACGGGTGTCGGGCGGGATCATGAAGCTAATGCCGTCCACAAACCGCCAGTAGCCAACGTCCACCGCATTGCTGCCCCGATTGTGCAGTTCGACGTATTCGTCCTCGATGAGACCTGAGATCGGATGATACATGATCTCGTGGATGACGATGTCGTGGAGGGCCGGAGCGCTGTTGGGGGCGCCGGGCGTCGGACGCGAGAGTTCGCGGATGGCCGGCGCTCCGTCAGGGGAGCGTCCATAGGAGACGCCTGGGGATTGCGCGCCGAATCGCACTGCGTCGATCACCCGGGTGGCGTCGGCGCGCACGAAGAAGATCGACTCCCCGTGGCTGCTGAGACCAAAGCCGAGGCCCGCTTCGGAGAAGAGCGCCGATCGACCGGGCGGGAGCAGAGTTCCGGCGGGGATGATGAACTTGTTGATATCAGGCCGGTCGCTGAGGATGCATCCGGACAGGTCGACGGTCTGAGTGCCGCGGTTGAAGAGTTCGATGAAGTCAACCTCGGGGAGGTCGCTGTTTGCGAGGAACTCATTGATCACCACCGCGTCGAGCGGATCCTCGACCTCGGGGTCGGCCCGGCCCGGCGAACCTCCAATCTCGGCGCTGGCGGACCAGGCGTAGACGGAATTCTCGCCGTAGTCCGGCCGGGCCAGCACGAGGGAATGCCCGGCGCCGTCAGCCGCGATCGGCCACGGCATCTGATCCTCATACTTGACCTCGAGCAACAGGGCGCCTGCGCGGTTGTAAAGCCGCACTTGTCCGGCGTCGTTGGGCAGGCTTCCCGCGAAGGGACCGATCGCGTTGGTGATCCCGGTCGCCCGCCGCAGCGACTCCGGATCGCGCGCGACGACGACAAAACTGCGTCCGGGGAGCGCCATGCGAGGCGGGAACGTGAACTCGATGTCGCCGCCAAGTCGACAGCCGCCGATGATCTCGGACACCGGTTCCGTGTTGAAGATTTCGATGTATTCCAGAACCTCAGTGCCGCCGTTTTCCCGGGGGTGATACATGATCTCCGAGATGATTAGACCCGTGCCCCGGTTCGAGGGAGAAAGCTGCCGGGAGCGCGTTGTGGCGGGGTCGGGGGCGGCTTGGGCCGACGCCGATGCAGCCCCGTCCGCTGGTGTGAGGGGAGCAGGCAGGCCGCCTGCGGTCTGCGCGCGAAGTGTCGTGACGCAGAACAGGGCAAGGGCGATGGCGATGGCGGGTCCGGGGCATGGCGGTTTGATTCGCGTCACGACTGCGGGAGGATGATGTTGGAGGCGCGGCTGGCTTCGAGAATGGCTTGCGTTTTCGTCTTCACCTTGGGCCTTTCCTGATTCGAGAAGGCCATGCTGAGGGCATTTGGCGTTAGGTGTGTATCTCATGCTTTCACCCCATTCAGCCCGCTGCCAGGCATGGGTCAAGCTGGTGCAGACTGTGTCCGCGTGATGGGAGCATGCCTGTGGGGAAGAATCGTTTCAACGCGAAAGCTAGTCGCGCGCCCGACGCCCCAGGTAGCCGCCGTGGTGGCGCAAGGCATAATCCTGTCTCGTGAATCGCGGCGGGCACTCTTGAAGCATTGGATTCTGACTGGCCGTTTCATTGTGGTGGGTCCATGACCCAACCGGAGCGGTTCAGGCGTTAGCCGATCCGGGGGGCAATGCGGATGTCGGTGCAAACGGCTCGACGCCGCGGGGCGCCTGGGCAAGAATGGCGCCCATGCGCAAGTCAGACGTCCGTATTCAGTGGTTCAGCGGTTTGCGGCTGGTTCTTGCCGGCGTTCTCGGGGCCGTGAGCGGTAACGCCGCGTTTACGCCGCTGACTCCAATCCAAACCGCTCGCATCACGGCGAGTTCGACGGCTTATCCCGGCGGGGCCTTCGAGGTCGGCAACCTCGTTGATCGAGTTCTCAAGACCGAGTACTCGTCCGACAACAAAGGCACGGGGACCTTTGTCGAGTTCGAGTTCGACGCGCCTTCGACCATCGGCGCCTTTCGACACGTCGATCGCAACGATCCTGCCACGATCGTCGCATCCGAACTTGTCTTTGCCGATGCCGATGGCACGACGGTGGCGACCGTGCCGGTCAAGCACAGCGGGGTGCGCGGCGGCGAGACGTTTTTCACTCTGCCGGCGCCCGTGACGGCGCGGCGGGTGAAATGGAGCGTGACAAGGCTGGGGCCTCAGGGCTTCGGCACGGTTGGCGGTGCCGAGATTGCGTTCTACTCGAGCGGACCGGTCGAGGAGGCGGCAGCCAGGGATACGGTCGAGGTCAAACAGGTCCCGATTGTCGAGAAGACCAGCCTCGGCCTGGTCCAGACGTTGCGCGTCACGTTAGATCACCCGTATGCGGAGGCTGCGGACGCCGTGGTGCGGCTCGGCGCGGAGCAGCCGAATGCCCTGCGTCTGCAACCCGGGCGACAGACCATCGAGTGGCGTGTGCCGGCTGTGGCGAGCGCGGAGACGGCGCCCCTGGTTCTCGAAGTGGCGGGTCAGACCGTGGTCCAGACCGAGTTGCGTCGGGCGCCTGTGCGCCCGTTGACGGTTTATGTGCTGCCGCATTCGCACACCGACATTGGCTACACGGAGATCCAGACCGAGATCGAGGACAAGCAGGTGCAGAACCTGGTTCGCGGCATGGAGATCGCCCGCCAGACGGCGAGCTATCCGCCGGGGGCGCGTTTTGTGTGGAATGTCGAAGTGCTGTGGGCGGCGGACCTGTACCTGCGGCGGCTTGGCGAGACCCAGCGCAAGGAATTCATCGAGGCCGTGCGGGCTGGGCGGGTCGCTCTCAACGGCCTGTATCTGAACGAACTCACCGGTCTTTGCCGACCGGAGGAGTTGATCCGGCTCTTTCGCATGGCGACGCGCCTGGGGACCGAGACGGGCGTGCCCGTGGACGCGGCGATGATCAGCGACGTGCCGGGCTATTCGTGGGGGACCGTGAGCGCAATGACCGAAGCCGGCATCCGGTATTTCAGCGTGGCGCCGAACTATTTCGATCGCATCGGGGACATCCTGGTGCAGTGGGAGAACAAGCCGTTTTACTGGGTCGGGCCGGACGGGCGGAGCAAGGTGCTGGTCTGGATTCCGTTCTGGGGTTACGCGATGTCCCACCGGTACCACGCGATGTCGCCGCGCCTGGTCGAGGATTTCTGCAATGGCCTGGCGCAGCGGGCGTATCCCTATGAGATCGCCTACGTGCGGTGGAGCGGCGTGGGGGACAACGCCACGCCCGACCCTGCGATCTGCGAGTTCATCAAGGATTGGAACCAGACGCATGCTTCGCCCCAATTCATCATCAGCTCGACCGGCACGGCCTTCCGCGCCTTCGAGGAGCGGCACGGGGCGGAGCTCGAGCAGGTGGCCGGCGACTGGACGCCCTACTGGGAGGATGGCGCCGGGTCGTCGGCACTCGAGACGGCGATGAATCGGGCGAGTTCGGACCGTGTGATCCAGGCCGAGGCGCTCTGGGCGATGCTCAATCCGCGGACGTATCCGGTTGACGCGTTCGAGGATGCCTGGCGCAACGTGTTGCTCTACTCCGAACACACATGGGGCGCCTGGTGCAGCGTCAGCGAACCCTTCCGCCGCGAGACCCGCGAGCAATGGGCCGTCAAGCAATCCTATGCCGTCGCCGCCGATCTCCAGTCGCGCGACCTCCTTAGCCGTGCCCTCGCCCAATCCGACGGTCCGGCCCAAAACGCGGCTGTGGACATCTTCAATACCACATCATGGCCGCGCACGGAACTGGTCGTGGTGCCCAAGTTCCTTTCGGAGGGCAAAGACCGCGTCACGGACGACTCGGACCAGCCCGTGGCGTCGCAGCGGTTGCGCAGCGGCGAACTGGTCCTTCTCGCCCGAGACGTGCCACCGTTTGCGGCGCGGCGTTACAGGCTCGCCTCAGGCGCCCCGCACGTCGATGGAAAGGTCACTGCGCGAGGCGCAACGCTGGAGAACGGGATCGTCAGCCTGTGTGTGGACGAGCGGACCGGCGGGATCGTCGAGCTGCGTCTGGCGGGTCTCGATGCCAATCTTGCCGACGCCGCCGATGGGCAGGCGCTCAACGAGTATCTCTATTTCAACGGGGACAAGCCGTCCAATGCCAGGCGCAACGGGCCGGTCACGATCCGCGAGCGCGAGACGGGTCCGCTTGTCGCATCGCTCCTGATCGCGTCCGATGCGCCGGGTTGCCATCGCCTCGAACGCGAAATCCGGCTCGTTGCCGGCAGAGACGCCGTCGAGATTGTCAACACGCTGGACAAGAGCCGTCTCCTCGCATCGAGCTACCACGCGGCTGAGGGCAAGGAGAGTCTTAATTTCGGCTTCCCCTTTGCAGTGCCCGATGGCCAGATGCGCCTCGAGGTGTCTTATGGCGTCATCCGCCCCGATCTCGATCAGATTCCAAGCGCCTGCAAGAACTGGTTCAGCGTGAACCGTTGGGCGGACGTGGCGAACGATCGGTTCGGCGTCACCTGGATCACGCTCGATGCGCCGCTGGTGCAGGTCGGCGAACTGTCGGCGAACCTGCTTAACTCGCAGGCCAACCCCGAGGTGTGGCGGAAGAAGGTCGGTCCGACTCAGAAACTCTACTCGTGGGCCATGAACAACCATTGGGGGACGAACTATCGGGCCTGCCAGGACGGGCCGCACGTGTTCCGGTTCGTCCTCCGCCCGCACTGCGGTTACGATCCGTTGGCTGCGTCGAGGCTCGCGATCGCCGCGAGCCAGCCGTTGCTCCCGACTGTGGCGCGCGGGTCTAAACCCATCGGCGCGCCGCGATTCCAACTGAGTTCGCCGGACATGCTGGTGACCGGTGTCAAGCCGAGCGATGACGGCCAAGCGCTCATCTTTCGGTTCTGGGGCGCCGCCGGACGCGAGGCGCAGACCGAGATCGGATGGAACGGATTCTCTGCACGGCAGCTCTGGCATAGCGACGCCAGCGAAGGACCTTTGCGCAAGCTCGAAGGCCGCGTCACCGTCCCGGCCTGGGGTTTGACCACCGTGCGGGCGGATCTGGAGATCTGAGTATGGGAAGCGAAGTTTCTTTTCTAAAACGCATTGGGACTCGCATCGGCCTCGCGGCGCTCTGCGCGGCGTGGTTCTTCCTCGGTCCGTCGCCAATTCTCGGCGCGGTCGCGCCCGGCGGCGCGACGGCCAAGCCTTCCGAAAAGTCGGCTCCAAGGCCTGCGCCCGCCCGGTCGATTCCGCGCGATCCGTATGTGGGCGCGATTGTCGTGGACGTGGGCGCCAAGCGGGTGCTGTTCGAAGATCGGGCGGATGTCCAAGGTTACCCCGCGAGCGTGCTGAAGCTGATGGATTTGCTGATCATCCTCGAGCGGATCGAGCGCGGGCAGCTTTCGTTTCAGGATAAGGTCCCGGTGAGCGCGAAGGCGGCCGCGACGGGCGGCTCGCAAGTGTGGCTCGCCGAGCGGGAGGTGTTTACCGTGGACGAAATGCTCTATGCGTTGATGGTCAGGTCGGCGAATGACGCCGCCGTGGCTTTGGCCGAGAAGGTCGCCGGAAGCACGTCGGCTTTTGTTGGCTTAATGAACCAGCGTGCCCGGGAACTGGGCATGACCAACACCCGATTCAACTCCGTGCACGGTCTTCCGCCAGGCCCTGGCCAGCCGCCTGACGTGACGACGGCGAGGGACCTGGCCCGCCTCTGCTATGCCGTCTTGCAGAAACGGGATGCGTTGCGCTACACCTCGACGCGTCAGAGGACCTTCCGCCCCGCATCGAGCAAGAGCGCGGTTGTCATGCGAAACCACAATCCGCTCCTCGCTCAGGTCGCGGGTTGCGACGGTCTCAAGACCGGCTACATCGCCGCGGCTGGATTCTCGATCGCCGTCACCGCGCAGCGTCAAGACCGCCGCCTGGTCGCGGTGGTCCTGGGCAGTGCCGATCGGAAACGGCGCGACGCGAAAGCAGTCGAGCTGATCGAGCGCGGTTTTGCCAATTAGCGCGGCTCCGTCTCAAACCGAGGGAGCTTGTCGCCAGTTCGTGTGCGATGGGTTTTGGCCATGGCCACCGACGGCCGACGCCTAAGACTTTTGCTTGTTTGTCGGTCCGAGCCTGGACTACGCTGGCATCCGGTTCGGGCAATCGAGGTCACCTGATGAACGCAACGGTCTGTGCCGGGATCGAGGTTTGGAGCATGCGGACGCGCCTCTGCGAGTTCACGCTGGGTCTGGCGGTTATCGCGTCGGCGGTGGGTCTCGACCTGTTTTGTGCGCTTGGCCAACCGGCACCCGGTGAATCCGCCCCCCGCAGCAAGTTTACTCTGGCCTGTCGTCTGGCGAACTATCAGGGATGCGAGCAGGCTGCGTGGACGCATCTGCCAGCCATTGGAGTTCGGCATGTCTTCATGAGCGTGCCCGCTGCCGATCAGGTTGAAATCGTTCGGAAACGCCTTGCCGATCATGGTTTGAAGGCGGTGGTGTTTCGGGGCGATGCCGATCTTGCGCGTCCGGAGGGAGTCGATCAACTCGACGGGCAACTGGCTGTCTGCGAGCGCATGGGGGTCAAGTACCTGTTCCTGTCGGCCAAGAGCCGCGATGTCCCCAAGGCGCTCGTTTACCAGCGATTGCGGCGGGCGGGCGACCTGGCCGCCCGGCATGGGGTGACGATCGCGATCGAGACGCACCCCGATCTTGGGACAAACGGGGACGTGCTCCTCGAGACCATGCGGCAGGTCGATCATCCGTGCGTGCGCGTCAACTTCGACACCGGCAACATCCACTTTTACAACGATGGAATGGACGCTCCGACTGAACTGCGCAAGATTCTGCCCTTTGTGGCCACCGTCGAGATCAAGGACCATGACGGCGGGGTGGGGGAGTGGCGTTTTCCCGCCCTGGGCCGAGGGCGCGTCAACATAGCCGCCGTGCTTCAGATTCTTACTGAACACGGCTACAGCGGTCCGATCACGATGGAGATCGAGGGAGTCAAGGATGTCTCCCGCACTCCGCAGCAGATTCAAGAGGACATCGCCCAGTCCGCGGCCTATCTGCGAACGCTGGCGGCGTTCGAATGAAGCGATAGCACCGATACGATCCCGGACATAACACCATGATCACACCTGTTGCCTCCCGCACTCTCCGACTCGCCCTGTTCACGCTGGCCCTCAGCCTCTGTGCCGGCTCGAAGACAATGGCCGGCACCGCCGGCCAGCGCGCCTCAGGGCGTCTGATCGCGCGCATCCATGACTCCGGATTCCCCCAGGGCCACGATACCTACAACGGGATGCTGGCGGCCAGTGACGGGCGCATCTATTACGTGCTGTGCTCGGAGGCGTTCGATCTGGCAGGCCAGATGTACGCGTACGATCCCAAGAAGGACACGATTCGGCATCTGGGCGACCTGAGCGCCGCGTGCGGCGAAGGGGGCCAGAAAGTCATCGCTCAGGGCAAGTCGCACGTCAATTTCGTCGAAGCCAACGGCAAGCTCTACTTTGCGACGCATGTGGGGTATTACAGCATCATCGACGGTATGGAGAAGATAGGCATCCCCCCGGCCGGCTACAAGCCTTACCCTGGCGGCCACTTGCTCTCCTATGACATGAAGACCGGCAAGTTCGAGGATCTGGGGCTTGCCCCCAATGGCGAGGGGATTCTGACCATGAACATGGACGCGCGGCGGGGGCGCCTTTTTGCGATCACTTGGCCGTGCGGCCATTTCCTCCGCAAGGATCTACACACCGGGAATCTCAAGGACTTCGGCCTCTTTGCGCAACAAGGGGAGAACGGCCGCGGCGCGACGTACCGGACCTTGTGCCGGTCGATTGCGATCGATCCCAACGACGGCTCGGCCTATTTCAGCACGGGGGACGGCGCCATCCTGCGATGGCGTGCGGATACCGACGCTGTCGAGACGATTGCGGGCGAGGATCTCAAGAAAGATTACCTGGGCCTCTACGATCCGACGTCGCCCGGCCACATGGCCTACAACTGGCGCCAGACGTTCTGGTATCAGCCCGAGCGTGCCATCTACATGGTGCATGGGAACTCCGGGCACCTCTACAAGTACGAGCCAACAGCCAATCGGGTCGAGGTGCTTGACCGGATCACGTCGGCTCCCTCGCAACGCAGCGGAATGTTCGACCAGTTCAGCTATGGTTACCTGGGCTTCACGCTCGGTCCGGACGGCCAGACGATTCACTACCTGACGGGCGGACCGGTGTACGTGGACGGCAAGCGCGTCCTTGGCAAGGAATCGACGGCGAGGGGCGAGTCCAAAGGGATCGAGAACCTGCATCTGATCACCTACCACATTCCCACCCGCACCTATCGCGACCAGGGACCGATTTTCTTCGAGAGCGGCGACCGGCCAGCGTACGTCAACTCGATCGCTGTGGGCAAAGATGGCACTGTCTACACGCTCGCGCGCGTCCCGCGCAACGGCAAGACCTCGACCGACCTGATCAGCATTCGCGGGCCGTTCCGTGTCAAGTGACCAGCCCACTCAACTCGAACGATTATGAAAACGAACAACCTGAATCGCCGGCGGTTCATCGCGGTGGCATCCGTCGGCTCGGCGGCAGCAGTGGCTTCTCATTCCCTTCCCCTGCGTGGAGGCAGCACGGCGACGACGAAAAAGTTGGCTGTTCTGGGGGGCGACCCCGTGCGCAAGAATCGCACGTGGCCGTCCTGGCCTTACGTGGATGACAAGGTCATGGAGTCTGTCGCCAAGACCACCCGGAGCGGAATCTGGTGTCGGATTCAGTCGGCGACGGGCACGGTGCCGACTTTCGAGAAGGCGTACGCCGAGCTGATGGGGACCAAGTTCTGCGTGGCCACCGGCTCGGGCACGCAGGCCCTCCACACGTGCGTCGAGGCTCTGGGCATCGGCGCCGGCGACGAAGTAATCACCTCGCCCTATACCGATCCGGGCACCATCGCCTCGATCCTGGCCGCCCGAGCGCTGCCCGTGCTGGCCGACCTTGATCCGGAGTCCTTCCAGCTCGATCCGGACGACGTCGAGCGGCGCATCACCGAGAACACGCGCGCCCTCATGCCGGTGCACATGATGGGGCAGCCCTGCCACCTCGAACGCTTCCTCGAGATTGGCCGAAAACACAATCTGACAGTCATCGAGGACGCCTGCCAGGCGCATCTTTCAGAGTACCAGGGCAAGAAGCTGGGATCGATCGCGCCACTGGGCTGTTTCAGCTTCCAGACCAGCAAGACCATTGCATGCGGTGAAGGCGGGGCGGTCATCGGCGACGATGAGGCCCTGATGGACAAGGTTTACACGGTCCACAATCACGGCACATCGCGGCGCGGGAAGACCGAGGTGATCGGCCCGAAGTATCGGATGAACGAACTCGAAGCGGCGCTGTTGCTCGGCCAACTCGATGGTGTCAAGGAACGCTTCCAACGTCGCAACGAGAACGCGGCGTATCTTACGAGTCGCCTCAAGGGCTGCCCCGGCCTCGTTCCGCAGAAGCTCTACCCGGGCACCACGAGTGGCTCCTTCTACCTGTACGCCATGCGCTATCGCAAGGAGCACTTCAACAACGTCGACCGCGCGCGTTTCCTCAAAGCCATGGCCGCCGAAGGCGTGCCCTTGAGCCCCTACATCACCATCGGTCTCCACCGCGAGCCTTGGGTGGACCACATCGTTCAGAGCAGGGTCTATCGCAAGACGTTCTCCGAACGCCGGCTCAAGGAGTTTCGCGACGCGATGAGCTGTCCCAGGTGCGATCAGGTCTGCGAGGAAATGGCGATGATCTGGGCCTCGGGACCGCTCCTGGGCACCAGGGCGGACATGGACGACATCGCCGACGCCGTCCTGAAGGTTTACGAGAACCGCGATCAACTCGCGTCCGTCTGACCGCTGGACGCGCGGGGATGATGCGTCCGGCTGAGGCCCAAGCCGCTCTCGGAAGAGCGATCGGCCTGCGAATGGCCGTTGCTTGGACACACCGGCTATGACTTCACAACGCCTTGCCAGCCAGCCAAACCGGACGAGCAGACTCGGATTCAAGCATTGCCCGCGCCCAGTGTCCGCGCGCAGTTGGACTCGCGCTGCTGCCTCCGTGGCATGGGCCGCCGCATACGCCTTTTTTGCCGCCGTTTGTCTTGATCCGCCGCCGGCGGCCGATGTGCTCGCAGGCGATCCGGCCAGCATCGAGGTCAAGCCCGCCGCGCCGCCTCAAGCGAGGCCGTCGAGCCTCGAGTCCGGCTGGGTTAACCCTCCCCGATCCTCCCGAGTGCGCGCCTATTGGTGGTGGCTCAAACAGAACTCTGCATTTCTCGGCCCCCGATACCACTCCTCTGCTGACCGAACTCTCTCCCGAGCCGGGCGAGGAAGACACGCGCAGGGTGGACGTGCGCGATGTCACATCGAGGCTCGGACAGATCGCCCTGCCCCTCCGCCTCGAGCCCTGTGGCTCCCTGTTCGTGATCTTTCGAACAACAACCGATGCAGCCGTTCGTCAGCGCGTGGTCTCAGCCACCCGCGACGGACAACCCATTGTTGCCGTCGCCTCCGCGCCCACCCTCAAGAAGAGCCCCGACGCCGGCCCGCAACCTGGCGCGGCCCATGACCAGCCCGCCTCAGCCCGACATGGCGACATAGTGGAACTGTGGCGCGAAGGCAATGCCCTGCGACTTTCGGCGTCTGGTCCCGCGGGCACGTACACAGTCCAGCACGGGGACGGCCATATCGAAACTCTGTTCACCGGAGAATTGAGGCGCATCGCGACCGCCATCGCCTCGATCACGATTCAACACTGGTCGTCGTCCACATCCCGCACAAACCAATCCCATCCCCTGGGCAGGCGGCCCGATCCAACGCCTTTCACTCCTCTTGCCTCGGCTGCGTCAGCCATTTCCGGATCATCGCGCCGGCCACTTCGTCACACCCCTTCGAGGCGTCTGAACCGCCCATGTTCGTCCCAACCACAACCGATAACCTGATCTCGGGCGCAAGCCACATCACCACGTACCACGCCGTGTTCGAACCATCGTGCGTCAAGGCCTGTCCCCGCGCCCAATCGCAGTGAACACTCCGCCAACCGCAGGCATAGTCGAATCCGGGAGGCGGGCTGTGCAGTCGACGGAACGTCTCCGGACGCAACAGGCCGCCTCCCCGCTCCCCCTCGAGATGCATGGCGGTGAAGCGCGCCAGGTCCTCGAGCGTGCAGTGCACGCCCCCGCCGGGCCCGATGGCTGGCGGGTTGTCGACCTGATCCGGCCTGGCCACAGCGAGGCGCGCCTCAAAGCGATCCCAGTCCCCAGCCTCGTGGACACCCCCGATGCCTCCCCGGCTCTCGCGTCCCGCGCGGCTCGGCCGATCTCGCTCAAGGCCTCGCTCCACCGAATCCTTGCGCTTGTGACCCCAAGGTTGATCCACTTTGCCCGGCGTCCCGGGCGGACCGAATCCGGCCGAACTCATGCTCAACGGCGTGAACAGCCTTCGCGTAATGAGATCTTCCCATGATTCCCCGGCCACCCGCTCGAGCATGGCGCCGATGACGGAATAACCCTGGTTCGAGTAAATCATCTTTGTCCCCGGCGCCGCTTCGGGCGGCTGTGCGAGAACGGCGCCGATGAACTCGCGGCGCTGTTCCGCGGGCGTCCCTTTCTGTTTCCAGGCCCGTTTCCAGGCGTTCGGCGGCGGTTTGTTGGGACATCCGCCGCGATGGGTCAACAACTGCTCGACGGTGACGGTTTCGTACTGCCTGTCCATGCTGCCCTTCAGCTCGGGAAAGACCTCGGCAATCGCGGTGTCCCAGCGCAGCTTTCCTTCCTCGATCAAGAGCGCCGCGAGCGTGGCGGTCATGGCCTTCGTGCATGACCCGATGTGGAACAGGTCGTTGATTGTCACCGGAGTGGAATCTCCCACCTTTCGCACCCCCAAAGCGGCGCGATCGCAAATCCGCCCGTCCTTCACCACGACCACCGCCAGCGCCGGCAGGGCATACTGCCTGCGAATCGTCTCCAGCGCGTGCAGCGTGTCGGCGGACGATGCGACGCGCGTGGCATCCGAAGGACTTGATGCAACCGCATGGACCTCGACTTGACGATGACTCTCCTCCTGCACGAACGCCGCCAGAACCGGTGCACCCAATCCAGATCCGCTTGCAAGCAATAGCAGAAGCGATCCCATGACCCCCGCCATTTGTCCGAGACCTTCGCGTGTCGGCAGCAGTCTGCGGTATTGCTGCCTCTCCGCGCTGGAGCGCGACTCAGCTTTGTCTGCCTGCGTGAGTCCCCGTTTTGCAGTGGGCGGCATCGCAGCGGTCACGACACCACGAAACATGCGCAGATGCGACGTGTCCAACACCACAGGAGTCCAGGGCGGCGCAGTCGCCGGTTTGGGGCGACCACGAACTCTCTGCCAATAGCTCCACAACAAGAGCCCAGAGTGCGCCACCAAGGCAGCCGGCCTGAGAATGACCTCGATCCGTGACATGGGTGCCGGTGTCTGATCAATGGAAAAGTGAACTGGCTCCAATCTGATCACAGAACGTCACATGTCAACTATTCAGACGCGGCCCCTTTGCTTTTCCCCACCGTCATTTCATTTAAATTCCCGAAGGGTTGCTGTTGTTGAGTCAAGCACCGCTCGAAATGAAAAGACCGTGGAGGCAGAGGTGTTGGAAAGAGGTTGACGCAGCGGGCGGAAACCACATGAATTGTCGCGATACCCAACAACTCTGTACTGACCCTTCACGAAGCGTGACCATGAAAAATGATCGGCAATGACAATCGCGACAACGTCCCGTTTCAGCTCGACATCACCGTGTCGGAACCGGCGCTGGTCTATCTGCTGATTGACAACCGACGCCAGGACGGATCGAGTGCCGATCCCCCCGTGTATACCGACGGCATTGAGCCGGAGTGGTGGTACTCCGCGATGACTTGGGTCGGCGCCGAGGGATTCACGCCGGTTGTCAACGGACTGAACCGGGCGGGCGACCCGTTCTTCCCTGACGAAGTGGGCTACGACGAGAATGCCAATGGGACCGTCGACCAGTGGGCCTCGGTCTATTTCAAGCAGGTCGAGGCCGGCACGTTTTCGACCTTCGAGTTCGGCGAGGGGCGGAACATGTACGGTGTGGTGGTCAAAGGTCTGCCGACCTCGATCAGCAATCCGCCGGTCATCACCGATCTCAAGCCAGTGAACCAGACGTTGTTCTATGGCGCATCGGGCGGCCTTAGTTTCAAGGCCTCGACGGTTGCGCCCAATCGGCTCGATCCGCAGAATCTGCGGCTTGTCTTGAACGGGGCTGATGTCTCCTCACAGTTGGTCGTGGGCGGCACATCAGCGGATCGCACGGTGGAATTCAAAGGTCTCGTGGCAAACACGGTCTACGTGGCGCACATCACGGTGTCAGACCAAGCGGGCCGCTCCGCGAGCGCCGATCTGAGCTTTGACACGTTCAGCGATACCGCCGCAACTCTGATCGAAGCCGAGGATTACAACTACGGCGGCGGCATGAGCATGGCGGCAGCGCCGCCGGCCGGCTACGCGGGTCTGACCGGCACGCCGGACGTCGACTACCACGACAACAACACGACGACTGCGGCGACCGAATACCGCACGGCCGATTTCGTTGGGTTGAGGGTTTCCACGGACGGTTTGCGCGCGCGGTTTACGTCCGTGGAGGCCACCGACTATCACGTGACCGGTTTTGTCGCGGGCGATTGGATGAACTACACGCGAACATTGGACAACAACACTTACCGGGTGTACCTGCGCGCATCCGCCGGACGCGCCCAGACCATTCGCCTGGACCGTGTCACGGGCGATCCGGGTTCCGCCACCCAAGGCCGTTCTCCCCTGGGCGTCTTTGCGGTGCCCAACACCCCGTACACCTATGTTCCCCTTTCCGATGCTGCCGGTCAGCCGGTCACGTTGGCACTTGGCGGTCTGACCACGCTCCGGCTGACCGCTCTGGAATCATCAAGTCCCAGCTCACAGTTGAATTTCCTCATGCTCGTCCCGGTCGAAGGACCCGCGCGCCTGCCGCATGTCAGTGAAGTCGTCCCGGCCATGAACGCGGCGGATGTCGCCCAGGAGAGCGTCGTCGCCGCCACGATTGTGAACGGTTCGACCCCGGTGCCGCCAGGCAATGTGACGCTCACGGTCAACGGGGAAGAAGTCACCAGCGCGGCCTCCGTGACGGCGACGACCGATGGCGTGCAGGTGACCTATGACCCGCCCGGGGCCCTCGCCATCGGCGCCGCGTTCTCCGTTCGTGTCGCGTTCACCGATGCGGGAGGAACGGCGGGCGCCCTGGACTGGACGTTCACGACCCGGCCTTATGCGCCTGTGATCACGAGCGTGGTCGAGGCGGGAGGAGATGATTCGGAGTTCACCCCGGCGCAATTCACCGGCCAGACCTTCAATCATCCCAACCTGGGCACGATCACAGTCCCGACGTTCCGGGAAGACGTCCCCGCTTACCGCGACCGGGTGCACCAGTGGAACGGTGCGGCGGCGATCCTTCCGCTGCCATCCTACCTCGTGGGCGGGGACTACATCATGATCCGCAACGACAATCGGGACAATGGCGGCTTCCAGCTTGATGTCACAGTCGCGGCGCCGGCACTTGTCTACGTGCTGGTGGACAATCGCCTTGGCGACTCGAACGCGGCGAATCCACCCGAGTTCACCACCGGCCTGATGTCGTGGTTCGAAGCCGAGGGCTGGGTCCCGGTTCGGACCGGACACAACCGCCTTCTCTCGCCGGCGCTTCCAGACGAAGTGGGCGTCGATGAGAGCGGCGACGGGATTGGGGCGGGCGCGGGGGTGGACAGCTACTCGTCGGTCTATGTGCGCGAGGTGCCGGCCGGCACCGTGTCGCTCTATACCGCGGATAACGCGGGGCGGAACATGTACGGCGTGGTGGTGCGTGCGACGTCGACGCACAGTTTCGTGCCGGTGGTCGAGATCACGAGCCCAGTGCCCGAGGCAACGTATCCCACGACGCCGGCAAGCATTGCGATCGCAGCGACTGCTTCGGTGAGAGACAGTGCGGTGACCAGAGTCGAGTTTTTCGAAGCAGTAGCGGGCAAACTGGGCGAAACGCTTGCCGCGCCTTACAACTTCGTTTGGAACAACGTCCCGGCAGGCCGGTACCGGTTGACGGCCAGCGCCACCGCGGCCAACGGTCAAGTCAGCGTATCGCAGCCGGTCGAGGTGATTGTCGGCACAGTCATCAGTGTGAACTTCCAGGATGGCACCGCTGAGACCCCGGTTGGCTATCTGATGGACGTCGGCCAGGTGTTTGGGGATCAGGGGAACGGTTACAGCTACGGGTGGGATGCCGACAACTCGGCACATGCGCGCAATCGCAACAACGTCATCTCGCCTGACGAACGGTACGACACATTCAACCACTTGCAGAAAGACCTGCCGGCCGGGCGCGTCTGGGAGATCGAGTTGCCCAATGGCAACTACAGCGTCCACGTTGTCGTAGGCGAATCGGACAACTACGACAGCACGTTTGACATTCAAGCCGAGGGCGTGACGATTATCTCTGGGCAAGCGACCGCCACTGTGCGCTGGTTCGAGAACACGGCCATCGTGGTGGTGGCCGATGGCCGACTCTCGCTAAGCAACGGTCCGACTGCCGTCAACAACAAGATCTGCTACGTCGATATCGGACGACTTCCCGACACCATGCCTCCCGCGAAGTTCGCGCCGCCGACCCTGAGCGGGAACACGGTCAACCTGACATGGACGGGCCAGGGCCGGCTGCAGGAGGCATCCCAGGTCAATGGCCCGTGGGCCGACGTGGCGGGCATTCCACAGAACAGCTACAGCGTCACAGCGACCGCGCCGCAGAAATTCTACCGCGTGGTATTCCCGTAGAGGCATAGGTTGACGCGGATGCGCGGCCGCGGAAGAGGCCCTGTTGGGGAAACGCACCGGCCTCGGATCGAGGACTCGCGGAGCTCGTCTCTCCGAGCTTCGGTTGCGGCTGTGCCGCTTGAGGTTCTTCGGTTCTTCGTGGTGTATTCCAGTCAGTGTCAAGCATCCAGGGCGATGATCGGGGTTTTCGTAAAATGGGGTTGCCGGCCTGCCTTTGGCGCCAAAACTTCACTCATTTGCCACAGATTTCATCTGGGGAGTGACTCTAAAGCGCATAGCCCGGACGGTACGGTGGATTGATGAACTGATCCGCCTCCGGGCAATGCGGGAAGCGCATGTTCACGGCGTCCCATTCGAGTTTCTGGTTCATGCGGATGGCGATGTTTCCCAGGAGAACGACCTCGGTGAGATGGGCAGCGTGATCGGCCAAGTTGGAGCCCGCCGGTTGGCCGCCCCGACACGCATCGAGGAACTCCTTCCAATGCCCGACGGAGCGCGGGAGCTTCTGGGGCGGACGTCCGAACTCCTGGCGCTTGCTTTCGGGGATCAGGCGGTCGCGCAGCATGATTCCCTTGTCGCCCACGTACATGGTGCCGTCGTTCACCGCGAACTCGGCGTCGGGATCCAGTTCTTCGGGCCGGGGCGGGCGCATGCCTCCGTCATACCAGAAGATGCTCAGGGGTCCGTGCGTGTCGCTGGCTGCGAATTTGTAATGGGTGATGGAAGCGAGCGGCGCGGTTTCGGTGCTGATCTCCTTGGGCCGCTGCCAGTTGGTCGAGCAGGCCTCGACGCTGACCGGGTCGCCAATTTTCATGGCCTTGAAGATGGCGGAGAGTTCGTGGCAGCCGATGTCGCCGAGCACGCCTGTGCCGAAATCCCACCAGCCACGCCATGCAAACGGGTGATAGCAGGGATGATAGGGCCGCATGGGAGCGGGGCCGATCCAGAGATCCCAATCGAGGTGCGCAGGGCAGGGCGGGGTTTCCTTGGGGCGCGGCACGCCGCGCGGCGAGATGTCCGGATTCCGATTGGACCAGGCGTGGACCTCCTTGAGCGTGCCGATGGCGCCGGCCCAGATCATCTCGGCGACGCGGCGGGCCTCTTCGCTGGCCTGGCCGAAATTGCCCATTTGGGTTGCGACCTTGGTTTCGCGGGCGATCCGACCGAGCATACGGGCTTCATAGACGCTGTGGGTCAGCGGCTTCTGGCAATGGACATGTTTGCCCAGCTTCATCGCCATGGAGGCGGCGACGGCATGCACGTGGTCGGGCGTGGCGATCGTCACGGCGTCAATGTCTTTCTGCGTCTCGAGCATCTTGCGGAAGTCGCTGTAGAGCTTAGCCTGCGGGTATTTCTTGGCGGTTGCGGCCAGCGCGTTCGCGTCCGGATCGCACAGCGCCACGATGTTCTCCCCCGCCTGGGCGCACGAGGCCACGTCGCCCGCTCCCATTCCTCCAACACCGATCCCGGCGATGTTGAGTTTCTGTGAAGGGGGAATTTGACCTTGCCCCAGCACATGACGGGGCACGACGGTGACAGCCGTGGCGAGGACGGAGGCGGTTTTCAGAAAGCTGCGGCGGGACGGCGAAGGCGGATTCATGGCTTTATCTTCCACTCGAAGGTTATGGTCTGTTTGCGCCGAGTGTATGTCGTTGGATTCACAGGTCAAACATAGACGTGAATGAAAGTTGAACCTACTCGAACGCGCGCGCCATCGCCTCCGCCACCACGGCGGACCCCGTCGCATTGAGATGCGTGTCGAAACGCGGGTTGAAAAGGAGGACCTCACGCGTGTGCGTCGCCTCGATGAGCGCCGGCGTCAGATCGCAGAACCGCAGCCCGTGCGCCTGGACGAGTTGTTCCAGATGGTCGGGCAGATCGGTGGGCTGCCAGAGCCGGACTTGCTCCGGAGCCTGCTCGGTGAAATCGAGCCGGCCATGCCAGACTCGGAGCGGAGCGGGCAGATAGAACAACCAGGCTTCGAGCCCGCGCTCGCGAGCCCAGGTGCCGTAGCGGGCGAGAAAGTCATCCAGCGCTTCGCGCAGCTTCGGATTCACATCCGACGCGGCGACCGGCACGCTGCCGAAGTCGACAGCGATGCGTTTCCCGGCCACATCGAGGTATGCGTCGGGGGCGGGGGCGGCGTCGGGGGCGGCGGGCGGGACGGGGCGCAGGATCAGGTCGCAGATGGCGCGGAGCAATGAGCATTGGGGCTTGGGTTGTGCGGAAGGACGCTTTCCGGTTTGCTGGAACCATCGCAGCCGATGCGACTCGACTTCGAGATCCTGGAGGTCGTTTCCCTCGAAAAACATGATCGCCACCCGACGGGTCGAGGGGCCCAAGCCATACGTCTCGAGGTAGTGCAGTTGGGTCAACGGACCGGTATGGCTCACGCCGAGATTTTTCACCCGCAAGCCCAACCGCCGGCTCAGCAAACTCGTGAACAGCAGATCCTCCGGCAGGAAACCCAGCTCCGTGAAGGAGTCGCCGGCGACCGCTATGTCCCAATCCGTCAATCCCGTGGGGTTACGGAAGCCCTGCGCATCGTAGTGCACCGTGACCTCGAGTTCATCGGCGTAAAGATCCTCCCCGATGCCCAACTCCCGCAGCGTGTGCTCGATCACCCGTCCTTTCCACCGCTCGGGTCCGGGACGGCGGAAGAAGACATCGCCCGTCAGGACCGTGGGTTTCCGATAATAAGGAGGCAGCCGGCGCAAGGTCGCTTCGGTTTTGCGAAAATCCCATCGGGTCCAGCGGCTCAGGCATTCGGCAGCCCCCAACCCAAGAACGGAGAGACTGATTCCCAGGGCCAGCCCCGCCGAGGCGCGGGCAATGGACGGACGATAAGTCACCCAACCCAACAGGATGACAATGCACCCGCTCTCGACCAGCGGGTCCCTCAACGACAGCCAGCAGCCCGCCAGTTCGAGAAAGCAGGTCGGCACCAGACCCAATCCCGCCAACAGAGCGCCTGCGATGACGTGCAGCCCGCGATGCAGGCGTCGACTGTGCATTGCGGTCGGCCTCTCCATTGGCGTCGACTGGTCCACTTTGCTCCTGAACCAGCCGAGGATCGCTCGAGCCAGCGCCTTGACTCGCCCGTTGCGCGCAAGGGTGCGGATGTGGATTGGTTGTTCGGGGGCGGTGCCCATCCCAGTGGTCTGCGAAGCGTCAGCGCGCGGCTACAACAGTTCACGAATGCGGAAATACTTCGTGGCTTCACTCGCACCGAGAAGTCCAAGGGCCACCAGGAGTTCCGATGCAGTTCTGGTGATGTTCATGTGGTGTTCATGTGATTCAATCCGTTGCAGTTGATCTCATTCCGGATTTCACTGAAGCACCGTGGACTCTCCTTGAAAACATGCGCGGTTCAAGGACTATTTGGCTCGTTTTCCATCGCGGTTTTTGTTGGCTCGAGGCGCGTGAGGCTGGTATCCTGACGCTTATCGGAAGCTTCCATGCCATGTCGGGCGCGCGTTGGTCGAACGAATTATGAAGACGCATATGTTGCAGTGGCCACAACCACTTTCCCGGCGTGAGTGCCGGTCTGGTTTCACTCTGATCGAACTGCTGGTCGTTATTGCGATCATTGCGATTCTGGCGGGCATGCTGTTGCCTGCGTTGTCCCGGGCCAAGGAGAAGGGCAAATCGATCCGCTGTTTGAGCAACGTGCGGCAGATGTGCCTGGGCTATTTTCTTTACGCGGATGATCACAACGACGACGTGGTGACGCTGTATTTGTTTCAGACGGCGCCGAGCGGGGCGTTTTATCCGGGGGGTGTGACCTGGTGGGTGGACATCTTGCGCCCTTACTTGCAGGGGACAAACGTGACGGTGTGCCCCAGCATCAGGGGAGGTGTTGCGGGCACTGCCGGCGGTCCGGGAGGTCTGGGGGTCTCGCTGAGTCATCCCGAGCTTTCGGCGTGGTCGACGGAGTGGATGCCAAAGCTCTCTGCGATGAAGAATCCGGTCAAGAAAACGCCGTTTGTCGACTCGGGCCTGATTGCCAACCCGCGTGAGCGCGATCCGGACAATTGGGTCGAGGTCTCGAAACAGCAATCCCTGTATTGGCGCGTGCCGACCAATCGAGGGTATTACGACGACGATCCGCAGCGTCCGGTCGGACGCCATCTCAAGCGCTGCATGGCCGGGTTCGCCGACGGCCACGGGGAGGCGCTTCGAGTCAGCGCGCTCGGCCTTCAGTTTTTCCCAGGGCGGGCGGCCGGCGGCCAGTCGGCTACAGGCATGTCCTGGCTGGGCGGCAACAATCTGTATGATGACCGTTGGATGTGGTCCTTTGCCTCGGATTAGCCCGCAGGCTTTCAGCGGGGCTTGAGTCGCGCTGGGAAATGTCCTGCTAGCCGGCATTCCTGACTACTTTTAGACATCGGGAAGCCGGAACACCGAAAAGAACTACCGATGCGGGTTAGGCGGACCCTGACATGAACAAGCGAACACGAGACATTCTGATTGCCGGCCTTCTCGTCTGTGCCGCTATCGTTTGGCTGCGCCCGATTTTCGTTGGGAGTTCACCTAAAATCGAGTTGGGCACCTACCAGGCGCTGGGCGCGGTGACCGCTGAGGAAACGGCGAAGCTCATGGGAGCGAAGGGGCGGGTGCTTGTCATTGCCCGCGATACCGGGGCCGACAAGAATCCGTCCGTGGAAGCCGAATTGGCGGCATTCCAACAGACGCTGAAGAAGCATGGAGGGCTGAGCCAGGTCACCGAGCGGTTTGTAGCGACGCCGATGCTGATGATGGCCACCGGCGGCAGCGTTCCTCCAGATCGGCTGTCGGAGGCGTTGGCGGCCCACACCGACATCGGCGCTCTTGTTCTCTTCTGCGCTTTCCCGCCCCTGGCCGATGCGGACCTCGATGCGCTCAGGAAACGGCGTGTCAAAACCGTCGTGGTTTCTTCGTTTCGTCCCGAGTATGCGCGGCTGATGGAGCAGGGAATCCTCAGTCTCGCGATTGTTCCGCGGCCCGAGGCCCCGCCAGAGGGGGCTCCGCAACCGCGGACCCTGCGCGAGCTGTTTGATCAGGACTACACGATCCTTGCACCGCAGGATGGGGTGAGCGGCGGCTGACGGGGCGACAAACCATGCGTCTCCGACATAAGCGGCATCGGTGAGCTTCTCCGCGGTGTCGTTGGCTTGCGCCGTCTAGTGGACGCCGTCGGAGCTGGTGCGCAGCGTGCCGTTTTCACCGACGAGCAGCAGGGCATCGTTGAGCCGGCGGACCTGCCACTGCCAGTTCGTCGCCGCGCTCGAGCGCGAGACCCAGTTTGTCCCAAGCCAAAGAGCCCGTTTGAGGACAACCTCCCAGATCGAGCCTCGGGAAAAAGAGATCACACCATCGCAGTCGAGGTGTCGACCGTGCCGCGCAGGCGCCCGTCCTCCATCTCGCACGTGCGGTCGAAGACATCGAGGGACCGGTGGTCGTGGGTGACGACGAGGACGGCCGCCGCCCGTTCGTGAGCGACTTTGCGAAACAACTCCATGACCTGTCGACCGCGATGGCTGTCGAGCGCGGCCGTGGGCTCGTCGGCCAGGATGAGGCTGGGGTGGTTGGCCAGGGCACGAGCGACGGCGACCCGTTGTTGCTGGCCGCCGGAGAGGGCGTCGGGCAGGTTGTCGGCGCGGTCGGCGACACCAAGGTAATCGAGCAGTTCCATGGCGCGCTGTCTGGCCGTGCGAGGCGGGACGTCGTTGATTTCGAGGGCGACCTGGACGTTCTCGACGGCGTTCAGGAACGGGATGAGGTTGGCCTTCTGAAAGACAAAGCCCAGATGCCGACGTCTGAAAGCGGGCAGGTCCACAAGGGCGCGAGGCCCATCCATGACCGGTGTGCCTCCGATGACGATCCGACCCGAGTTGGGCGGATTGATCAGGCCGAGCGCGGTCAGTAGAGTCGACTTGCCGGCACCACTTGGGCCGAGCAAGGCGACGATTTCGCCGCGGGCGACGCGCAGGGTGACATCGTTCATGGCGATGACCTCGGTGTTGCCGGTGCCGTAGACCTTCGTGAGGTTCAGGGCTTCCAGGGCAGCGGTCGATTGCGCGGATGTCTGCGTCATGACAAGACCTTGTTGGGCTCGATGCGCACGGCTTTCCAGATGCCGAGCAGACTGGCGAGCACCGAGATCCCCAGAACAATTGCGGCGAGTTGCAGGAGATCGGGCGCCTCGATCGTCACCATTCGGGGAAAGCGCGGGAAGGCGAACGTGCCGAACCAGTAGGCCAGGCCGTAGCCGAGCGCGCCGATTAACAACGCCTGCTGAAGGATGAGACTGACAATGACGCTGTTCCGCGCGCCGATGAGCTTGAGCATGGCGATGTCATGGACCTTGTCGAGGGTAAGGGTATAGATGATCAGGGCCATGATGATGGTCGAGATGATGATGAGCAGGGCGCGAAACAGACCCAACTGGCGTCTGGCCTTGTCCACCATACCGCTCAGGAGCAGGTCCTTTTGCTGCTGCTCTGAATAGACAGTCACATCGGGCCAACTGGCAATCGTGGCGGCCACGGCGTGGGGATCGGCCCCGGGTTCGAGCGCCACCAGCACGGCGCTGACCATGGGCGGCCCCAGCGCCGGTATGCCGTCGGACATGCCCGCACTGCGTTCGAGCACGAGGGGTTGCACCCGGCCCATATCCATCGCCTCCGCCCGGGCTCGACGGCTTTGGCGATCCAGGCGAATCGCGTCGCCAGGCAGATCGAACTGGATGCTCTGGGCGTCGCTGACAGTGAAGAAACCCAGGCCGTCGCCGCCCGATCCGACCATGCCGCTTGTGAGCCCCACGACTTCGTAGATATCTTTGCCCAGTTTCACCTTTTCGCCCAGCGGCAGGCCGAGCGAACGGTCGGCGACCATTTCCAAGTGCGCTTGGCCCAGCGGGCGGCCCGCTATCAACGGCAGCCACGCCCCCTGATCGTCCGGCCAGGCCAGTCCCTGCACAACAATGCGAAGAGGGCGCCCGCGGAATTCGCGCTGGATCGTATGCGAAACAAAGCGGCGTGCGCTGGCCACGCCCGGCACCCCGCGCACACGGTCTTCGAGAATGGGGGGCACCCGTGAAATCTCGGCAAAGGGGCCGCGCGTGCTGCCTTGGACCACCCAGAAATCGCCCCCGATCCTGTCGACCAACAGTGTGGCCTCGCGGATCAACCCCCTGTAGATGCCGCCCATTCCCATCACGATCATCAGCAGCAGACCAACACCCACTGTCGTGAGGGCGAACCGCCCGAAGTTGTGGCGGATGTCTTTGGTGGCGAGGTTCACCGGGATGACAGGATTTCAAGCGCCGGGAGGAAATGCCTCACGGCGCGGCTTTCAATTGGATCGATCCGCCTGCGCGAATGCGCTGGCCGGGGCGCAGTTGCGTCTGGAAATCGCGCGGGGCGACCACCTGTTCGCCCTCCGACAGACCTTGCGCGATCTCGATATCCGCCTGGCCGCGCAGCCCGGTAGTGACATCCCGCCAAACCGCGACGTCGCGCTCGTTCACGAACACCCCGGGCCGGTTGTTGCGCCACTGGACAAACTGAGGCGGCACCGTCAACACCCCGCTCTTGCGCCCGGTTTCGATGAACACCTCGGCACGCTGTCCCACCGCCCAGACCTGCGGAAGCCGGTTCACACGCACATCGACAACAAATTCCCGTGTCTCGCGGTCGGCCTCGAGGCCCAGACGCGCCACTTCGCCGGGGTAAGATCGGGCTGGTTCGGATCGGAACACCACCCGAGCTGGCTGTCCGGGGGCGAGGCCGGCCATCGCGGTCTCATCGACCCAGGCCGAAACCCAGATTTCGTTGGTCGATATCACTTGCATCAGAGAACCGCCGGGGACGATGACGCCGCCGGGATCGCGGTCGCGCCGGACAATCAGGCCGTTATAGGGGCTGACAATGCGAGTGTAGGTGAGGAGTTCCCTCTGGTGCGCGAGCTGTTTCTCAGCAGTCTGCACCTGGCTGTCCGCCTCGACTATCGCGGCCTGCGAGCGGCGAAGATCGGCGCTGGCCACATTCAGCAACTCGATCGCCTTGTCGAAGTCCGCCTGGGAACTGATCCGGTTCGTAAGCAATCCGGCGATTCGCTGATGTTCGAGTTGCGCCTGGTGGACAACCGCCTGCGCGCGCGCTTCGTCGGCCCGCACGCGCTGGGCGGATGCCCTGGCGGCGGCCAGGGCAGATTCGGCGACGTCGACCTGCAGCTTCAATTCCTGGTCCTCGAGCAGGGCCAGCAATTGGCCCGCCTCGACCGGGTCATTCTGATCAACGAGGACTTCGGAGAGAATCCCCTGGATGCGCGGACTGATAACTGTCTTCACCCTGGCTTCGAGTGTGCCTGTGCCCATCACTTCCGCGACGATCGGACCGGCCTTGACCTCGTGGGCAAGAACCGGAACTCGAGCAAACTTGACGCGAACGACAATAAAAACAATGACCGCTAGCGGCACCAGCCACTTGGCGATCGCTCGAAGAAACAGTCCGATTCGGCCACGACCCATGTCAGGCGCTATCGAGCCGCGAATGCACGCACAGTTACAAGCTATTTGTGGGGACAGCAATTCGGCGGAGCGACATCTGCGATGCAGCACCGGGTCAGGGAATCCCGTCCAGTGTGCCTGCTCGTGCACTGGAGCACGCAGGAGTGGAGACGTCCTAGTCCCCGGCGGATGGGATCGCAGAATGCGTTCGCGGGCGACGAGGGCGTCGCCCGACCCGATCACACGCTGTCGATGCTCATAGTGTGGACAATCTGGGGTGGTCAGGAGAGAAAGAATCGAGGAACCTGACCACCAATGAGCAGGCGGCGTGCCCTCACGCGGCAGAACTTCTGACGCTGTGTATAGACAAGACAGCGCGTCGCGACGCAACAGACAGCACGCCCGGCGTACCATCACTCTACTGCGGACGCAGCATTTCGATCAGATCGGAGGGGTGCGTGAGGCCGTTTTCGTTGGCGACTTCCCGCAGTGTCTGGTTCGGAGAGGCCCGGATTCCCTTGGCCTTCAGCAGGTCGATCGCTTTCTCAATGTCGATCTGCTGCTCGACACAGTATTGCTCGATCGTCATGCGACCTGCACCACCGCCCCCGCCATAACCGCCGCGTCCGCCCCCTCCGCCGCCCCCTCGCGCGCGCTGGCCCTGGATGATCTCGAGAACGCGCTGGGGTGTCAGGGCGTTGATGCGGGCGAAATCCTCGACCACGATATCGGGCCGGACATCTGTTGCGCCGCGGGCTTCGAGGCGCTCGACCGCGGTCTCGAAGGGGACACCGGTCTGGCTGCTGAGGGCTTCGAGTGCGAGCAGTTCGGCATGAGGAATTGGCGCCTGTGCGCGCGGGTCTTCCCAGCTCCGCTTGACCTCTTCCTTGAAAGCCAGCAGGCACGAAAAGGGCGGCCAATCGCGCCTGATCCCGGCGAAGACCAGGCCGCAGAGCGCCAGAGCCGCTGCCCATTCCCAACGCAATGCGAAGCGTCGCGTCCGCCGGCTCCTGAAGTAGTTGACCAGCGGGCGAACGTTGAAGACCAGGTGGACAAGCGCCACGACCACGAAAACCGTGGCGAACCAGACGTGCAGTCCGGACCAGTCCTGCTTCGCCAGCCCGAGGATGCGCCAATCGCTCCAGTTGGCCACGCGTCCCGGCGGAGCGACGAACAACACAACGCCGCTGGCGAGGAGAACCAGCGACGAGGCCGTGAGCATGACGGAGGTCAAGGCGCGCCAGGAGAACGCCGGGCGCCGGATCGGAGGCTGCTTCTGATCGTGTTGCATGACATCCTAGGGGTCACATCTTCATATTTGACAATTGCCCGCGCGACGCAGCCGATTTCGCCGCCCGACGACACCAATTCTTGGATTCTCAGCGACGCTCTTGACCCTGCGAAACCGCATTCCCTCACATCGCTGGAGCTGCCGCAAGATCGATTTCAGGCAAAATGTAAAATATGAAGATGTGACCCTCAGAGGGGAGAAGGGCAGGGCGGGCGACCGACTGTTCTCAGCGGTTTCGTTCACGCCGGACCACTCAGACCGCCTCTGGGGCGAGGGCATCGTTCGATGCATGGCGTGGGGTTGACTGTTGGTTCGTGGCAGTGCCGCAGTGCTGTTCGAGGGCGCGGACGATCTTGGCGGCTTCAGCTTCCGCGGCGGCGCTCTGGAGACACTCTCCATGCAACCACGACCGGCGGAGCCCCGGATCTTCTCTGATGGATGCGAGGGCTTCGATCTGCGATTCAAGCAGGCGTTGCCTCATGAGACGCTCCGTCTCCGCGTCGGGCACCTTGTTGAGCACGTAAAGCGCGCCTTTGGTGCGCGCTTCGCGGTAGGCGCGGCGGATCACATCGGCTTGTTCGGGGGATGCAAGGTGCTGCGTTGCCGGCAAATAGCCCGCGCGCATTTGGTCGAGCATCGTTTTCATTGTCGCGGCGGCGCGGATTCCCGCGTAACTGGGATCCAGGACCACAACGATCCAGTCCAGACTGGTAATGACCCCGCGCGAGGCGTCTTCGGCGCCGGCCTTGAAGTCCACAATGGTGACCGGCGCCATCCCTTCCGGTTCGAATGCGAAATCGCGAGCGATTTTGGTCATCGGGCCGTCGCAGCCTGCGCCGGGTCCTAGCAGCCCGATCTTGCCCGCCTGGAAGACGCGAATGCCGTCGGGCGTTCGAGCCACATATTGGCCGGGGAGTTGGCCCGCTCTGAGGCGTGCACCGGCCAGGGGCAGCGGATCGTCGACCGGACACGTGACCGGGCCGCCGCTGAACACGGTTCCCCCGAACCAGGCAAGCAACGATTCGGGTGTTCTGTCCGCGCCGAGGGCCTGAGGCAAGCCTTCGTTTGTGGAATCGGCGTCCACGACGCAGACGGCATAGCCGGCTTTAGCAAGCACTTTAGCCAGAAGGACGGCGCATGTGCTCTTGCCGCTGCCCCCGCGACCGAACAAACCAATGCGTTGCCCGGCCAGGATTCTGTGTTGTTCATTCATCGCGTTATCGAGTCGTGTCTCCACTGTCGGCTGTCTTCCAGAGTCGTCGGTTCGACCACCGGGCGTGCGAGGATAATGCACGGACCGTGCCAGGCTTGCGCGGGAGGGGCTATGAGGCGAATGGCTCGTGAATGCGCCCTTTCTCGAGGGTGGCGCGTCGGAGCGCTGATGCCGGCCCGAGCAGGCTGCAACGTCAGTCAGGAAACGACGTTGCAGAATGCGACGACTGATTCATGACTCCCTCGCTCGCCCGCCGCCTCGAAAGCGCCGGCACCGAAGATCTCAACCCGGCGGTCAACGTCCTGAAGGTGTGCACCACGAACGCATTGCAGCCGGCCCTGTTCGAGACCGGCGTGGCGGGGCATTTGCGCGGTGGCACCTCAGGGGTCACATCTTCATATTTGACAATTGCCCGCGCGACGCAGCCGATTTCGCCGCCCGACGACATCAATTCTTGGATTCTCAACGACGCTCTTGACCCTGCGAAACCGCCGCATTCCCTCACATCGCTGGAGCTGTCGCAAGATCGATTTCAGGCAAAATGTAAAATATGAAGATGTGACCCCAAGAGCCACAACGATCCAGTCCAGACTGGTAATGACCCCGCGCGAGGCGTCTTCGGCGCCGGCCTTGAAGTCCACAATGGTGACCGGCGCCATCCCTTCCGGTTCGAATGCGAAATCGCGAGCGA
>Ga0208459_1000799_pt1 | contig 31902 bp, 19 predicted proteins | sample AD_UKC087_MetaG_FD_184433 | JGI IMG/M metagenome (GOLD analysis project Ga0208459, IMG submission 184433) | Active sludge microbial communities of municipal wastewater-treating anaerobic digesters from USA - AD_UKC087_MetaG (SPAdes) (version 2) | ecosystem: Engineered > Bioreactor > Anaerobic >... | reverse complement strand
TTTTTCATTGTCTTAGTTTTAAAGTAAATGATTCCTGTTTTCCTCAAAAAAGCATTCCGTCTCTTTATTATAAAAAGACGGAGATGCTACTTATTTTATGATCTGAATCAATTGTGTCTGCTGATATCCGTCCACCGTCATCCTGATCAAATAAGAACCACGTGCAAGTTGGTGCCTGTCCTTTGAAATGGATACGGAATAGTCGCCTGTACTTTGAGTCTGATGAATCAGCGTCAGGTTTTTTCGTCCTACAATATCAAAAACGTCGATAGTAACCATTTGATTGATGCCATTAATACGATAAGTCAACACCACATTACCTTCTGATGGGTTGGGATAAACGGGATACATAAATCCATTAGCGTTTTCCTGATTCTCTGCAATTCCTGTCGTCATATTATCGTTTATGGTAACGCTTCCGGTTATAACGCCTGCGGTCAAATCATTTTCGTTGGCCAGAAATTCTGCAACCGTTAATGGTGTTATGGCGGAATTTCCCAAGGGCAGCATTGTGTGGAAGGTGATTTCGGCAAGAACCGCATCAGCATTCAAAGGATATGCGCCGGCCATTGCTATAGTCAACACCCCGTTAATCGTGTCGTTTCCGTAAATCAGGTTCATGCCGGGAATCATATTTGCCAACTGGCTTACTTTCAGGTACAAGGGATCATATTGCAACCTGATTTGCGCTGATGACATCCCTGAAACGTTGGTAACACTCAAGGGAATAGTCACATCCTGACCGTTTATTGCAACGGCATTGCCCACGGATAATATTGCACTGGCGGGCAAAATACCTCCTGATTTGTTCTGTTCAGCAGGAAATGAGTTAATTATCCCGACAACGTATTGTAGGATTAATGACGCATCATACGAGGTAACACCTGCCGTACCGCTGACATCGGCTACCTGTTGCTGCAGGCTGTTAAGAGTTATGCTCCCTACCACTTTCTGTAAAATGAGCGAGGCGTCATAGGCCTGCACCAGGCCATTCAGGCTGACATCGCCCATTAACGGACTGGTTGGCCCATTCGTTTTCCAGGGCGTATAGTCTACCTCATCGGTCACAAGCTCCTGGACACTGGTTCCGTTGCCCGGGGTATTTGTCTGTATTGGCCCGAGATTACTTCCCCACCAGCAGTTTTCTGCCATAATGGTAAAGGACTTGTCAACATTATTAATGGCAAAATAATAGTTATCATCAAAATCGCAGTCATTAAATACTGGATTAGAGGCAGCAGTAGCGTATACTCCGTAGTTATTACGATTTATATTGCATTTTGTCACCGTGGGACTTGCACTGTTGGTTCTGATTCCACTTTCGGCAAATCTTATGATGCAATTCTGCAGATTACATAAGGGATCCAGCGATTGATCTTCAAACACCAACCCTGACCAACTGCCAGGTGTTGACCAGGAAGAGGTACCATCCGAATTGGCATCGCCGCCGTAATAATCATCCCTGATATCCGTAAACACAATATTACTGTCGGGTGTAGCGCCACCTATTGCCGAAAGGCCTTTGTAAACGTTAATACCATTATTCGTTTCATAATATGGCATGGTGCGGAATTTACAGACTATACCCGGGCTTATGGTAAGTGATGCGCCTGTTCCAACCGTATAATGCTCGAAGTAATAAGGAATATTTGTGATACCGCCGAAATTCCTTTTTGGCAAAGTAACATCCTGAGTCAGGGTTTCATCTCTTACCTTCAGCACCTTAAATGTTGTTCCTGAAATAGTATTATTTGATGAAGTGACCGGATAAGACACCAGGGATATCTGTACCGGATAAAACCGCAAATTATTAAAAGTACAATTATCAATACCGGGCGCCGATACTCCGTTCATATCAATCCCATAGTATAAATTTTCAAACAGGCTGTGATTTATCGTGGGAGAAGCACTTTGTGTGATTATACCTTCTTCCCCATACTTCATTACCGCATAGTCCATTGAGCTTAAATCATCACTTACATCATTGAATGTAAGCCAGTTTCCGTACCAGTTCTGCCCCCAGGAATATCCGTCAAGGGGTTGTGTTGCCGAACCATTTTGGTTCATATCAGGCGGGTTACCATATTGATCGTCTGCAAGGTGTGTAAATACGACAGGATTGCCGGAAGTTCCCAGAATATTCAATCGCCCATTTACCTCAAATCCTTTCATATAATTATCAAAATTGCCAATAGCTCCTGTTTTAAAAACAATGCCGGCCGGAATGGTAATAGTTGTCCCTGAATTAATGGTACAGACGCCCTCCATGAAATAGCCTATATTTGAATAACCTCCAAAATCCCTTACAGGAATGGTATCTGTCTGCGAATAAGTTTCCGGAATGACCGCAAGGGCCATCAGCCCCACATTCAAAGCCGTGCAATTCGTAAATGACGGATTTGAAAACATACTGAGCTCTATGGGGCTATAGGTCAGATTATAAAATTGTGAGTTTTTGATTTCCGGATTAGAAGCTCCCCGGATAGACATGCCAAATGCTGATTGTTGAATAATACTATTATCCAGGGTAATATGAGAATTTTGCATCCTGATACCGACATTAGAATAAGATATTTCACAATACTTCAGCGAATTGACCGTGTCTGCCACCTGGCTGTTGTTGTAAAACCGCAACCCTCCCGGCTGATCATCGCAATTGCTGGTATAGCCCCAATCCCCCATAGCAGGAACAGTGGTGTTTCCATCATTGTTAGAATCACCGCCTTTTGAATCATCGGCAAAAGATGTAAAATAAACTTTGTGTGATGCGTTACCGTTTACAAGAAGGTTCCCATAGATATCCATTTTGGACGGTATCTGGTACCATCCACACCAGTCATCCGTCCTGAATTTGATGACCACGTCGGGTTGGACGGTAAGGCGGGCGTTACTGGAAATTGTAAGTTTGCTGACAACATAGGCGATATTTGTTATCCCTGCAATATTGCGCGGACTCAGCACAGCATTGGATGAGAGCGTTCCTTCAATAATCTTTATTGCCTTACTGTAATTTGAAATAAATGTGATATTGGTAAAGGTGGGGTTTGCCGTCAGAGACATCGCGATAGGATCCAGTGTACAATTCTGAATGACCGCATTATCAATCGCCGGTGTTGAATTACCGTCGCACCAGATACCGTATTTGTATGAGTTTGAGATCGTGCAGTAATTCATTTGCCCTCCGGCATTTTCAAATGCTGCGCCTCCGTTGGAAACATCGCAGGGTATTCTTCCTGAGTAGAGCAAATCGGTATAATTAAGTTTACAGTACGCATCATCACTAGTCGATCTGAATTTGACGCCTCCCCAGTCGCCCGGCGCTGGTGTGGTAGCATTGCCATCGCCATTGCAATCGGCGGGATTTCCATGGTTGTCATCCCTGATAGACGTAAATACCACTCTTTGCCCGGATGTACCGTCCGTCTTAAAACCGCCGTCAACAATTATATTATAGCCATAATCAGAATAACATTCGCCATGCTGTGCACTTTTTATCACAATTCCCGGTTCCACATTAACATAAGTACCGGAATTAATGGTCATATCCCACAGCAATACATAGGTAATGTTGGTAAAGCCTGCCAGATCCCTTTTCCGTATAGTTCCGTTCTGGCAAACATTACCACCCAGCAAACCAATGGCGCGCATACCAACATTAGTGAAGGTAATGCTGGTCATCGTAGGATTTGCCGAACCAGATATATTAATTGGCGGATAGTCTATATTGATCATATCAAGGTTGGACAAAGCAGGGTTGGATGCCCTGTAGCATGAAATTGCCTGGAAGAGGTTTTCGAAAATGCAGTTGGAAATAGCAGGGCTGGCATCGACCATAGCAATGGCAGCTCCGTTGATATTCTCTGTCACGCTGCAGGATGAAAAACCATAATCGGGAAGTTTTGCATATTTGATACGGCAGTAATTCATCGTACCGGTAGAACCGGGAAGAAAGATGATGCCGCTCCAATTGCCAACAACAGGGGATGTCATTGTCCCGTCTTTATTGCAGTCTGCAGGATTACCGTAATTATCATCCCGTGCGGATGTGAAGACAATCATGCTGTCAGCCGTGGCATTGGCTGTCAATGTACCCTGGACAGTTATCCTGCGCGCATCCCAATCCTGATACGATTTTATTACAACTCCCTTATTAATTGTCAGGGTTAGCCCGGTGGGCACATTAACATGGCCCAGCAAAAAATAAGTTATATTGGGGATACTTGTCACAGAACGTATTTTAAGAATCGCATTGGCTGTAAGGTCACCGCCAAGAAGACCTATGGCGTCGTATGCATTATCCGAAAATGACAACGTATTGTTTGACATAACCGGGTCGGCTTCAAACGACATAGCTATGGGTGTCATCTGGCTGGAACCTATGGTATTGTTGGTAAAAACAGGATTTGACGCATATCTCATGCAAATTCCATAGTAGTTATTGGACAGATCGCACTGATCAATAGTAGGGCTTGCGTTTTCTGTGGTTATCCCTCCATTGGCATCTTGTCCGGCATAACGCACATAACAACGGCGCATCAGACAATTAGCATCATGGCTGGGGTCGCTGAAACGTATTCCATACCAATTTCCCGTTGCCGGTGCTGTAGCCGAACCATCGTTATTGGCGTCCCCGCCCCAGTTATCATCCCGAAAAGAAGTAAAATAGATGCCTTCCCCTGTACTGGCTTCAGCAATAAGGGTTCCATTGATATTCAGAATAGTATTATCCTGGAATTTCAGTACATTATTTGATCCGACAATCAGGCATCCGGCGGGATTAACCTGCATGCCACTTGGGAAATAATACGGAATATTGATTTCCGGCAGGACCAGTGTGTCCGAAAGTTCCATGCCATTGATAAGCACGGCATTATTCCCGTTTCCGGTAAACGAATTTGAACCGCTTACCGAAAAGTCAGAAGCGCCATCGCTAAAAGATATGGGCCATCCGCAATTTGTGATATTCATATCTGAAATACTGATGGTGGCCCCGGGATTCAAATGCACTCCATTGCTGTAATGCTGTATAGTCACCCCCGAAAGACTGGCATGTGACCATACAATGCCAAAAACAGCACAACCCCAGGCTGCGGCTCCGGCATTGTTAGTATTGATATTTCCCCCGGTCATATTAAAGCGTCCCCAATTATCTATCCAGACAGTATGGTTGGTAAAATTACTGATATCAGTACCGTTCAGAGTAGCAGTGCCACTGGCCACAACAAACTGCGATCCGTACAACAACTGGCAGGAGTTTAGTACGACACTCCCGGAATCAGCCGGATTACCGTTGCCAACCTGAAAATTGCCCCATATGCCAGACGTAGGACTGCCGTTATTGGAAGTAAAAATTACATTTGTAGCATTCAATCCTCCAAGAACAGCTATGGTTTGTCCGTCATCAAACCTCACGTTAACGCCCGGGTCAATGGTAAGAGTTACTCCATGATTAATGGTTATGGAGGAGGTTACCACATACGGGCTTCCGGCAAGGTTCCATGTGGTATTGGACGAAATCGTACCTGAAACATCTGTTGCCAGGACAGTCGCTGAACTGTAAAAAAGACATATTACAAAAAAAATAAAAAATTTCTTCATAATGTTACGACAGTGATTATAGTGCTGACTCCGCACTTTAATATGGTTAAGAATAATTTTATTTAAAGACTGTAAATATACACTCAATTTTTTCCATTTTTTTTAAAAATTAAAATATTTTTCCGACATTAACATTTACCGTGTTTTACTTTTTGATTTTTAACACATTGACATGCTTCACTTTTTAATTCGATTTGAATATGTTTAATGTGTTGCGACGGTTTTAATCTCGGGTCAGGCGTTGTACCTAACATCCTTCCTTTTTGGAAGGTGGTCTCAAAAATCAAAATCTGTCAGTTTTTAACCTAAAAAACCGAAGCAGCAGACTTTTAGGAGTACACAACGTTGCATAGGACTTAAAACACAGCCTCTCTCCCACCTCCTCTTATACACGAAAAGCCCTTTTTACAGAAAAAAGTCATAATTTTGTCCCAAAACAATAAGGCTCAGAAATATTTCTCAAATGAAAAACTTACTACTGGTTTTGTTTTTATTCATGATTTCTTATCTGTCAAAGGGACAGGTTCTCATAAATGAATCTTTTGATTCTACGGCATTTCCGCCTGCAGGATGGTCAACGCGCCAGGTAAGCGGCGAGGGTTCTAAATCAATATGGGAAAGAGTAATTACCGGAACTGATGCGGTTTGTGGGGCGCACTCCGGCGAAGGCTTTACAAGATTCTTCGGATATAACCTCAAAACAGGAAAATCCGCAATCCTTGTTTCACCACCAATTGACCTGTCGGGGACAGGATCAAATTCCGGAACGATTTCACTGTGGATGTTCCGTGATAACAGTTACCCTAATACATACGACAGCCTTGATGTTTACATCAACGACACTTCGATACTTTCAGGAGCCGTTCATCTGGGAAAGATCATCCGCCACAAGGGGCAACCGCCGGTTGAAGCCATCACGGGATGGTATCGCTATTCTTTTATGATTCCGGCATCTTTTAACGGAACAAAAAACCATATCATTTTAAAAGCTACAAGCCTTTTTGGCTATGATATTATGATTGATGACATAATGGTTAAGGTTTCCGGGCCTAACGATGCGGGTATTTTTGCCATCACCCTCCCCGATTCATCAGCTGGTACAGGAAATAATCCTGTAAGGGTCAGCATAAAAAATTTCGGAAATGCATCCCTGAATTCCACAGCGGTAGGATGGTCCGTTAATGGTGTCGCATGTACCCCCTATGTATATTTAAACAGCAGCGGCCTGGCAACAAATGCAATCGATTCCTCCGTTATTATCGGAAATTACGATTTCACCACCGGAGGTCCCTTTATCATAAAAGCCTGGACACAATACCCCAATTCCCTTAATGACATTGACTACTCCAACGATACAGCCACAAAAACCGTTTGGATTAATGCGTATGCAACCCTGCCTTTCGAAGAAAATTTTGACGGAGTCTGGATCAATAAAAAAGATTCTAATGATGTGCCGTCAATCTTTTGGAATAATACTCCGGTGCGCGGCAACAACTCCTGGCGCCGCGATGATGAGGGTTTTACCGCCGGATGGATTAGTCTGACTTCAGGAAACTTCCCGCCTGCCGGGAATGACAGCAACTCACATTCAGCAAGGTTTCACACTTTTGATGCCGGCCCGGGCACATCGGGTAATTTAGACCTATGCCTTGATTTTACGCTTCAAGGCTACAAGGCACTGGATTTCTGGCACTATAATGAAAACGGCCAGGATTCTTTGTCGGTGTTGCTTTCTGAAAACGGGGGGATTAGCTACAGCCCCGTGGTTTCACTTTCTTCCTCCACAGGCTGGACACACCATTACCTTTCTCTGGGATCCTCCACAACGCCTCACGCTGTAGTCAGGTTCAGGGCAACATCTGATTTCGGCAATACCGACATAGGAGTGGATAGTGTCCGCGTTTTGATAGACAACACTATAAACACCGAAATTATCGAAAACAATTCTTTTGTAACTGTCTATCCCAACCCGTCAAACGGACTGATCAATATTGATATCAGAAATATTTCTGATGCTGAACTTTCGATATTTTCATTATCGGGGCAACAAGTGTACTCAAATAGCTCCTCCACGGCTAATACTGTGCAGCAACTTGATTTGACCTGGCTGCCACGGGGAGCTTATGTTCTTCAGATAAAAAATGACAAGAATAACATTATCCGCAAATTAGTTATTCAATAATATGATGAAAAAACTTTTAATACTATTTTTTGCCGTCTTTTTCTGCCGGTTGAATTATGCTCAGACCCCATCAGGAAATTTTCTTATAGGAACCGGGATAGCCGATGTAACGTATCCTACTTTCGGGATGGGCATGCAGGGTATGGCCGACGACTATCAGAAAACCACAGAAGTGGAAACGCCCCTGTATGCCAGAGCATTCATTATTGCCGATGCCAGTAGTCAGAAACGCATAGCCATCATCGTGTTCGATATGCTTTCCTGTAATCAGGTGGTCAAAACAAAGGTTATTGAAGCCCTGCAAAACGACACCACCTTTCATCATTTATACAACATTGATAATGTGCTGATTTCCGGAACGCACACCCACAGCGCCCCGGGAGGTTTTTCGGAATATTTTCTTTATAATGTTACTATCGGAGGCTTTGACCAGATGTGCCTTGACCATATCGTAAAAGGCATTGTGGAAGCCATGAGAAAAGCACATAAAAACCTCGGCCCCGGAAAGGTATATTTTAACAAAGGCAACCTGGTGGATTGCGGAAGAAACCGTTCCAGAGACGCTTATGTGAACAATCCTCCCTCAGAACTGAACAGCTATGCCGACAGCATTGATACCGAAATGTTATTGTTGAAATTTGTAAAAAACAACGGCGGGATTTCCAAACCCATCGGAGTTTTGACCTGGTATGGCCTGCATCCGACGACCAGAGGGCAGAAAAATACCCTGATCACCGGCGATGTTCAGGGATGGGCTTCACAGTGTTTTGAAACAGCCATGGGAACATCAGTAGATCCGGATGAAACCTTTGTAGCTGCTTTTGCAAACACCACAGCCGGAGATGTTTCGGGAAATGTAAAATATGAAGTCCCGGAAGGAGGCCCCGGCGAAGTACTCCACATGAAAGAATACGGGAACAAGATGTATCTCAAGGCAAAAGAACTTTACAATTCGGCTAGTACAGAACTAGCCAACGGGATTAGTTATAAATATACTCACCTTGACATGTCAAATATTGTGGTGGACAGCATTGCCGGGAAACGGACCTGGCCGGCTGCAGTGGGTCTATCAATGGCCGCCGGAAGTACAGAAGACAGCAAGGGTTATGGTGTGGTCATGGGGTTGAGCATTCCTTCAAATCTAAGAGAGGGCATTACCACCGACAACATCACTCTTATTGAAAGCACTACACGCACTATCATACGCCAGGCGCTAATTGGCAAACTCCCCTCCGGCTGGGTACTCCCATCACCAGATGCCCAGGAAGAAGCGGGACAAGAGCCCAAACCTATCCTATGGAATGTTGGACGCGCCACCCCGTATCCGCTGGTTCCAAATGTTGTCCCAATACAATTAATAAAGATCGGAAAACTTGCCATAGCCGGAGTTCCGGGAGAAATGACAACCATGTCGGGAAGACGCCTGAAAGCATCCATAAAAAGCCAGCTGGACACCAGCACCACCGTTGCCCTGACTTTGTATTCCAATGCCTACTGCGGGTACTGTACCACTTATGAGGAGTATCAGACACAAAACTATGAAGGCGCCTGCACACTGTACGGGCCTCATACACTGGAAGCATACCAACAGGAATACGCAAAACTGGCAACTGCCATAACCAATCATACTTCTGTTGCCATTGGAAGCCCTGCGACAGTAGTCCCAGTTGCAATGCCTTACCCCGGTATCGACACGACCATGATATTTGTCAATAACAGGAGTAGCCAGTCAGTACGTATTCGTGTATATGGCCCCAACGATGCTTTCGCTGATACCGGATTGGGCATTCCTGATTCCGATAAAGATATTGATCCCTATTCCAATATGCTAATCTCGCTGCCATCAGGTAATACCAGTTGTAAGGTCAGGATAGATAATGCTTTGTCTGTGATCTATCCCGGCGGCAGCATCATTATTCATAAAGATCAATAATTCCTGATCGTCCCGGAGTCATTTCAACCAAACAACAGCACCACTAAAAATATCCAGACTTTTAAGTCCTCCTGCAACTTCAAATAGCAGGGGTATTTATCCCGGTCAATTATTTTTTTACAATTTTTCTGAACTCAACAGCTTTTACCCCATCAATTTTTATCAGGTAAACGCCCTGGGCGAAGTTTCCGGTACGTACCTGTGTCTGATGCAATAAAACGCCTTTGTACACTTCGGCCCCAAAGCTATTGTATATCACAAAATCTACCGGTTCTTTGTTCCCGTCCATTTCCAAAATCAACTCGTCTGATACAGGATTGGGATATAACCTGATTGCGCTTTCCCCCTGATGCGATTCCATGCCGGAAAACACAAATTCCACCACATTTGAAGTATCGGAACTGCATCCGTTTTGGGTTACAATCACATAATAACTACCTTCGGAAACAGGCGAATACACACTGGAGTCGGCTCCGGCAATAAGGCCGTTTGGTCCATACCACTGATTTCCGTCCTGAGCATCTGAAATTAAGTCATGATATGCAATGACAATAGTGGGTGTGCCGGGAATAGCCAGTATAGTAACCATTATATCTGTACGTGAACTTTCACAACCGTCAACATTCTGGCTGACATAATAATGAACCGTGTCGGCGACAATAGTCGAAGGAGTTGGTGCAACAGCACTTCCTGTGCCTCCCGCGGGGAGTGAGTACCACATCAGATTATTACCCGCAGCAGTCAGGGGTGCTGACAATTCGCCCTGACAATATTCAATTGTTGTTGAAGCTGTTGGCGCAGCCGGTAAGGGATTGATAGTAATGGCCATCGAGTCAGCCACCCCATCACCACAGTCGTTGTGCCCTTTTACGGTGATGGTTCCGGATACGGCCGACAAGCCGAAATCAACCGTTATACTGTTGCTGGTACTGGCGCCTGTAACCCCTGTGGGCAGTGTCCACACATAAGAGGTGGCATTGGTAATAGCCGGTACGGTATAGGTTGCCGCTGTCTGGCCCTGACACACCGTGGCGCTGCCGCTGATAGTGCCCGCAGCCACCGGTAAAGGATTAACCGTGATTGACTGAGAGGCAGCTACCCCATCGCCGCAATCGTTGTGCCCTTTAACAGTGACGGTTCCGGATACGGCCGACAAGCCGAAATCAACCGTAATGCTGTTGGTGGTACTGGTACCTGTGGCTCCTGTGGGCAAGGTCCAAACATAGGAGGTGGCATTGGTAATAGCCGGCACGGTATAGGTTACCGCTGTCTGGCCCTGACACACCGTGGCGCTGCCGCTGATAGTGCCCGCAGTGACCGGTAACGGGGTTACCGTGATTGACTTTGATGCCACTATCCCATCGCCGCAGTCGTTGTGCCCTTTAACGGTGATGGTTCCGGATACGGCCGACAAGCCGAAATCAACCGTGATGCTGTTGGTGGTGCTGGTGCCTGTAACCCCTGTGGGCAGAGTCCACACATAAGAGGTGGCGTTGGTAATAGCCGGTACTGTATAGGTTACTGAAGTCTGTCCCTGGCATACCGTGGCGCTGCCGGCGATGGTTCCTGCAGCCACAGGCAAGGGGTTGACCGTTACGGCCTTTGATGCCGCTGTGCCATCACCACAGTTATTGTGGCCTTTGACGGTAATGGTGCCGGATACCGCTGACGTACCAAAATTTACGGTAATGCTGTTGGTGGTACTGGTACCGGTGGCTCCCGTGGGCAAAGTCCACACATAGGAGGTAGCATTGGTAATTGCCGGTACTGTATAGGTTACTGAGGTCTGGCCCTGGCATACCGTGGCACTGCCTGTGATGGTTCCGGCAGCCACTGGCAGCGGATTGACGGTTATTGAAAGGGAGGCGGCCGTTCCATTCGTACCGCAGGAATTAACTCCCCGGACGGTTATGGTACCCGAAACGGCTGATGTGCCGTAATTAACAGTAATACTGTTGGTAGTACTTGTACCTGTTGCGCCAGTGGGTAACGTCCATGAATAAGATGTTGAGTTGGCAATGGCCGGCACCGTATAGGTTACCGATGTCTGGCCCTGGCACACTGTGGTACTTCCCGATATCGTCCCCGCAGTAGCGGGCACGGTACACACCCATTTTACAGCATCAAAAGCCACTTTCTGGCCCAGGATACCCGATCCGTCGCCTACCCTGACATAATGCTGGTTGGCAGGATTGAACAAAAAAGACCCGAGCGAAACCCATTGCCCGAGTTGTGTAGCCTGGTTTTTGATGACGGTGGTACTTCCCCCTGAATAATAAACCTTATATCGGGCGGTGGTTGCTGTAACATTGGTAGAATTGGGCACATAAGCCGATACGGTATAATAGCCGGTATTGGTCAGTGTGGGTGTCCAGGTAACATAGCAGGTGTCGAGGGTGGTGGCGGCACTGGTGTATGTCCACCAGAAATGCCCGTTATACCCTCCCGAAATGTTATCGCGGAAATACCTCATGTGGCTGACGCCCTGATTATAGATATAAAAGCCATGATCATAATGATTATCATCAATTATTGTGTTACTGTATGTTGGCTGAGTGGTTTCAGATGATGCCGACCATGCCATGGAATTGATGTTCTGGTATCCGTTATTATAACCCGGCCAGTCGTAATATGAATTTTTTCCGTAGTAATTGGGATACCCGTTGTTCTTATTCCCGTACGGGTCATTATAAATGATGGTGTGCTGTCCGTTAACGTAACCTACCGCCAGTGTCAGGTGCCCCGCAGAGGTAATGGTGCTGCAGATGGAAAAAGGATAATTGTTATTGATTTCGGTCTGCACATTAGTAAAGGTGGTGGACGACGACCTTACCGAAGTCATGCCGTGGTTTTGAAAATAATTATCCATATAAGAACTGGGAGAGCCCAGTCCCCACATATATCCGTATCCTCCATAACTGGTGTTGCCGGCATAATCGTCGGAGGTAGTTTCATAATATACCTCTCTGAATCTGTACCGGTCGGCAACATATGAACCATAATTGCTGGTATGCGGATCCCAGGACTTACCATGATTTACCGTGGTTGGCCATTTGGGCAGCCTGTTAAAATAGGCTAATGCCATAATGGCTGTGGTTGGTGCACAGGACCACCATCCCGAATGCCAGGTAGGCGTGTCGTACACCTGATGGCAATAGGGAACATCACCGGCAACCATGGTGTTGGCCTTGCTTTTTTTCTGTGAAAAATCATCAGGCCCCAAAGTATCTAAGGGTAGCGGAGCTTCGGACCTTACCAGCACCGAAGTGATTTGCTTCTGGGCAACACCGGTTGACAATGGTGACCGGGCTATTTCACGTCTGTTATAGGTGCTGTAAATAAAAGTACCTGCAGAGCCGAAAGCCGGATACATCTCGTGAGTGCCGGGAGTATGCGTCAACTGAGCCACAGCGGTTCCGTCAAAACGGGATTTGAAAATTTCGGAGCCCAAAAATTCAAAATCACTCGCTGTAACAACATTATAAATGATCCATTGTGAATCGTCCGACCAGGTGTAGTTCGCCCCTGTGCCGATAGTATAAAAAGTGCCGGAAGATTTAACCCATACCTTTATCGTGCCCGCTAATGTAGAAAAAGCCACCTTATCACCGTCCGGAGACCATTTCGGATACATGTAGCCCTGCGCGTTGTCAGTAATTTGTGTTGTTTGGCCGGTAGCCAGGTTTATCATCAACAACTGATCGGCATCGTTATTAAAAATGACAAAGTTGCCATCAGGCGATACCGGGGCAATGTTGGCATAGGTTCCCAGCGGAAACTGCGAAACATTCCCGTTTTGAACAACACAAAGATTATTTCCCACGGTATAGACTATTTTGCCGTTATTACTGAAACTCACCTGCCCGCACAAATCCACAGGAGCTGACAATTCAATTACTTTCATAGCGTTCAGGTCATAGATGGCGGGAACCTGCATGCCATTCTGCCTGATGAGTTTAAAACCTACTGCAGACCTATCGGCTGAAAGCGTAAAATATCTGCCGCAACCCGGCGCAGAGACAAGCTCCACCAGGTTTTCATCATCAATGAGATAGAGTTTTGAAGCAAAATTGTTTGACAGAACAATTCCTTTGCTGGTATTTACCGGACAAACAAAATACCCTTCCGTTTCGGCTTTATAATGATCAATTTTATTGCCTGTTGTCACACCTGATAAGGCGCTAAAACTATTTTGTGAGTATGCGCCCGTAACAACAGTTGTTAAGGCACACAACAGCAGTGCGCAAAAAAAATATCTGTGTTTTTTCATCCCGGAAAAATTTAAAAATATAAACAAAGATAATTTTAAAAATGAAAAATGTAGCAGTCACACTAATAATTTTTCATCCCCGGCAAGGCGCGAAAATGAATAAATATTTTGAATATTTTTAAAAGAGGACAGCTCTTACTCTTTGAAAAATTTAACCACAGAAACCCCGTTTTGAACACGGGCTTTTATCACATATATGCCCGTAGCCAGAGAACCGGTATTTATTTGTGTTTCGGCTTGTTCCACTTCTCTTGTCATTAACAGCTGCCCGGTGATATTGAAAATTTCCAGCACCGCCGGTTCTTTAAAATCCTCGAAGAGTACAATAAGGGCATGGCTTTCCGGAACGGGATAGCACTTGAAAGCCGCCGGTGTTTTTTCGGTTTCGGGGCTACCGGTAGATGAGGAGACAATGAAATGAATGGTATCGGCGGTCCATTGAGCAAAGGGCGGACAAGGCCTTGCCCCTGAACCGGCATTCAGGTTAACGATTACAGTATAATTACCGGCGGGAAGCTGTCCCATGATGATGGTGTCATTATTGCCGCAGATATAAGCCAGTACGCCCACACAGTTCACAATGTCATAAGAGCAATCATAATTTGTTTGATGCTGGTTAAGAATATACCACTCCGAACAAGCCCCCGAAGGAAATTGCGCCTCCACCACCAGGTGCACTATATCGGCGTCGGTAGGAGCCGGCGGAACAGTATGCATACTTGTTATCCACTGCGCCCGGGCAGCAGTAAAGGCAAACAATACCAGCACTATTGACAACAACTTTTTCATCGTATATGGCTGTTTTAAAAAGACCATATTTTTTAGATTTTGGTTGCCTGGTTACTCGCCGGCGCGAAGAAAAAAGCCCAATCCCCGGAAAAAATATTTATCAGGCGCCCAGGTATTTCAATGTTTCATACACTAAAAAAACAGGCCATACCATGGCTTTTAAAAATCCCAGCACCCCCATCCAAAAACCCGTGGCACAGGAAATATAATAAATGGCAGCACCGATAAGACCCATCACGTATATGGCACCACCAGGCCCGCTGTTGTGATATTTAGCATTCATTATTTCAGGTGTTTATTATTAAGTGCTAAGATACAAAATAATACCGATTGGAAAAATAATATAGTCCAAACTTCGCTTCACTCGTTTGCACTATTTATTTTAACCATCGGCATAACCAAATAAGAAATATCAATACGTCATATTGGACTAATTGATATTTCAATTTGGTATAAATCGTCAGACAGCAAACTTTATTACTTTTCGGCTATAACCAACATTTCAAAATCTTCGGTGGTCAGTTTGTCATTCCTTGAGAAAGCACCTAGTTTTGCCCCATAGATATCAATGTTGGCATAACCCAGCGAAGTGAGCAGCCAGGTAATTTCGCTGGGAACATAATAGCGTTCGCTGCAATCCAGTTTGAGCTTTTTGCCCGTATCATCTTCAAGTTCGGTGATATTCCGGTCGCGGAATGTCATCAAATCAAAGGTATTGCTGCGATAGGTGGCATTTCCGTCTTTTGTGGCGTCGGCGCAAAATTTCTCCACCGAGTGATACAGGGGAAACAATCCGTTAAGGGTAGTAAAGATAAACTTGGCTTTGCTTTTCAGGGAAGCCGTAACGCTTTTGAGGATTTCAAAATTCATCTGATCCGTTTCCATCAGGGGGAAGCCGCCTTCACAGAGCATGATGGCCACATCAAATTCTTCATGAAAAGCCAGGTTACGGGCATCCTGTTGCACAAAATTTATTTGCAGGCCTTCCTTTTCGGCTTTCTGCCTGGCCTTGGCCAGCATGGATGCGGAGAGATCTATACCGGTAACACGGTATCCCCTTTTGCTTAGTTCTATAGCATGACGACCCGTGCCGCAGCCCACATCCAGGATGCTGACCGACTTGTTGTAATTGAGTTCTTTTTCAATAAAATCGCATTCTCCGTAAGTACCCTGCACAAAACATTCTTTTTCATATTTTTCCGCATAATGCTCAAAAAGTTCTTCGTACCACTGTTTCTTTTTCATAAATTTAAATTAATGTTTAATCTTTTCTCCCCACTATCATCGCATTATTGAACGTTTCTATCCTTTGTATTCCGGAAAATCCCGCTTCTTTAAGCCAGGCCTTTATTTCTTTCTCCGTATAAGTGTCGCCGCATTCGGTGGCTACCAGCATGTTCATGGCGAACAAGGCGCCACCGTATGGCGATGTGCGGTCCTCGTCCATCACATGGTCCTGTATCACTATTTGTCCTCCGGGATTCAGGGCATCAAAACATTTTTTTATCAAAAGTTGGTTTTGTTCCATGGAGTTGATGTGGACAATGGCCGATAAAAAAGCCAGGTCATAACCGGCCCCCAAAGAATCTTTATTATAGTCACCGCCAATAAAGCTGAAGCGTTTCAGCAAGCCTTCCTTTTTTACATATTTTTTTGTAATCGGGATAATGTCGGGCAAATCGAACACCGTGGCCAGGTTTTCGGCATCCCGCCTCACAAAATCCATGGCATACACGCCGGAACCTCCGCCGATATCCAGAAAATGCCTGACTCCTTTTAGGTTTAATTTGTCCAGCACGCCTTTGGCCTGCTGCGCTGCCCTCTCGTGCATCGCCCCGATAAAGGCTTCTGAAAAGAGTTCGCTTTTGCGGCTTTCCACCTTGTCGCGCTGGGTTTTCCCGGTTCTTACCATCTCGGTCATGGTGGACCAGGTGTCCCACATATTGGCTGTATGCATCAGGCCATACAGGTAACCGGGACTGTTTTTCGAAAGAAATTGCGCCGAAAATGTTGTATTGAAAAACAATCCTTTTCGTTTTTTTAGCAAACCTATGGCACACAGGGCATTCATCAGGCGGTCGGTGGCCCTGTGATCTGCTTTTATTTTTGCAGCAACCATTTCGGAAACGGAACCTCCGGTAGCAATATGGGTAAACACATCCAGCTCAAAAGCGGTAAGAATAACGCGGCTGACACGAAAGCCAAAAAGCACATCGCGCAGTTGCACGGGAGTGGTAATTTGAAAAGCAGGTTTCATAATTTTGTTTAATAAGGTTTTTCCCTGCTGTCGGGAAACATAAAATCGGGAACGGCAAGATAACATGTACTGCCTGAATACAGGAGGCCGTAAGCCTGTGTCTGAAACGGAACCGTCAGGTAGTTCATAAACACTGTTTTACCCTGAACTTCATATCCGGCAATCTTTTTCAGGCTTAGCCGGCATTCGGCAATGATCTGTTCGCGGCTTCCCAAAATCGTAAACGTGCTTGCTTTAATAAGCACTTGTTGCGGCGCTGCAAGGTTTATCAGTGCCGAAACGGCATTACAGGCCTCCATGATATGCCACGGCGTTTTTTTCTTTTTATCCCTGAAGGATTTCTCTCCTTCCTGTAAAAAAACCAGCAGCGGGGTTTTTTCTTCTGTGTATTTCTTCAGGCTGTCTTCAGCGATAGTAGCTGTAACAATCTCCACCGGACTTTCGGTGGTTCCTTTGAATATCTCTTTCGTTTCAAAAACTATGATAAAATTATTTTTTTCCGTATTTGTTTTTGAATAACTGATTATGTGGCCGCGGGCTATCAGTCCGGCATCCGCACAAAGCCATTCCAGGCTGTTGCCGGTATTTATTTCGGAAAATACCGCGAAAGGCGCAAAAGCAAACAGCAATAATGCTAAGGTATTTTTCATCACCACGCGTTTTATGGCTATAAAGATAAATATAATCCCAGATTCGAAGATTTTGAAGAAATAGAATAAAACACTTAACTTTAAAATGATTTTGTTTTGGATTTGTATGTTCATTTCTTTTGCTTGTCCAAAAGAAATGAACCAAAGAAAAAGACAGCCCAGACAATGCTTCAACCCGCTCTCAGAAAATATTGAAAATCTAATCAAAGTAAGCCCGACGCCATGCGTCGGGAAACCCCGCAATCTGCGGGGCCTTTGAAGATTTTCAAATATTTTCTGATTCACGCCAACGCTGGCCCGCCGTCTGGGCAGGCCAACGCACTTTTTTTCTACGAAAAAATAAAATGTTTTGATAAATGCCGATATCTTATTAAACTTACAATTTATTGAAATACAGTTAGTTTAATTAAGTTGGAATCAATTACGCATTAAACAATTCTATTGCTTAAATTGGGTTTATGGGAAAACAGAAGCGGTCGAAATTTGTTGCGAAACGGGAATAATTTTCAATAAGTCTTATTCTTCAAAGAATATATTGTCAGGAATTCTTTCGATGATTTTATTTTTGCTCGCGTATTCAAACAAAAAAGTTATGGCTTCACGGCCTTTTTCCCCGAGGTATAAGGTGTAGTCGTTCACATACAGTTCTATATGTTTTCTGATGACCTCCTCATCTATTTCAACAGAGTGTTCTCTGATAAAATCTTTTGATGATTCGGGATGCCCGAAGGCATATTCTACGCTGGATTTCATTATCCGGCTGAGCCTGGCCTTTAGTTCGGCGGGCATATCCCTGCGGACGACAATACCGCCGAGCGGTATGGGGAATCCGGTTTTTTGTTCCCAAAAAGCACCCAGATCGCAAAGTTTCACCAGTCCTTTATCCTGGTAAGTAAACCGTGTTTCATGAATAATAACTCCGGCATCAACGATGTTTTTCAAGATTTTGTTTTCAATTTTATTGAAAATTATTTCATGAACATCCGACACTTCGGGGTAGGCAAAGTTTAACAGAAAAGCCCCTGTGGTGTATTTTCCGGGTACGGCGATGGTGAGTTTGTTGATTTCTTCGTCGGAGTAGTTTTTGCGGCCTATCAGCAGGGGCCCGCAGTTGTTGCCCATGGCGCTACCGTAACTGAGCAGTTGATATTTGTCGGCAAGGTGTAAAAAAGCATGAAAACTAACCTTGGTCATGTCCAGATCCTCTTCAAAAGCACGCTGGTTCAGCGCTTCTATATCTTCGGCATCGCAGATAAAATCAATGCCTTCGGTATCAATTTTATTATTGATAAGGGCGTCAAAAATAAAAGTATCGTTAGGACAGGGTGAAAAGCCGAGCTTTATGATGTAAGACATGGGGAAGGAGGATTTTAGAAGTTAGAAGTAAAAAGTTAGAAGTTAGAAGTCAAAAGTTAGAAGTCAGAAGTCAGAAATCAGAAGTCAGAAGTCAGAAGGGAAGCCGGAAACCGATTCCCCTAATTCTGAATTCTTAATTCTGAACTCTGAAATTTGAATGCAAAAGTATTGCTAAAAAGTTCATTAGTTGAACAAGATTAAAAATTTTTCAGAATGCGCTGATAATTTCCGGTAATTGCCGGTTCAGGTTGGCTATGGCGAAAGGGATATTCCATCGGTTGAGGTTGCGCGGCTCGATGTAATTGGAAATGGTACGTAACTGAAAACAGGGTGTTTTCTTTTTGATACAAGCGTACAAAAAGGCCGCTCCTTCCATACTTTCGGTGTCGGGGGCAAAGATGCGTTTTATTTTTTCGATGCGATGGGCCTCGCCGTTAATGGTATTCACGGTGATTCCTTTTACAGATTTCACTTCACGGAGTTTGGGATTCCCGCAGGTGGTAGGGTTTACGATTTCGCCTTGTTCGTTAAATATCGCGTCCGGCAAATCAGTAGCAAATTCCAGTTTGCAAAGCGGAATAAAGTTGTCCCCGTAATCGGCGCCAAGTTCTGCAAAACAATCGGTGGTAATATGAACCAGTTCTCCGATGGCCAGGTCATTGGTAAAGCTTCCGGCTATGCCGGCATTCAGGGCAAAATCGAAATTTTGCAGATTGATTTCGCCCAGATGAAAGGCCGTGGCAACCATGCCCGGGCCTGTTATCAGTACGCTGACCTCGTGAGAAGCAATGCGGGAATGATAATAGTTTTTGTTTTTTTCAACAGTGATTCCGAGGCTGTTGAGTAAGGGTTGTATTTCGGCAATTGTGGCGGAAACGATTAAAATTTTCATGAAAACGATATAAAAAAAGAAAGTTGCCCTGTTTTTAGAGCAACTTTCTGAAAAAAACATTGTTATGGTTTATTTTTGAATGTTTGGTAATTCAAGGCCGTATCCTTTTTTCTTATCAACCATTTTTAATATTAATCCCAGAATCAATGCTGCAACGCCAAGCAGGGCAAGCATTAAGAGCGGATTGGTGTAATTGTACGAAACGGCTGCAACTTCGGGAGTCATAGTCTTATCAATCAATGCTTGTGCAATATCGGGATTGGATGCATTTAAGATTTTGCCAATCAGCAGCGGGAAAAGCCATAAGCCGATGTTTTGGATCAGGAAAATCAATGCATAAGCAGAACCGATAACTTTTTTATCAACAAGTTTTGGAACGCTTGGCCACAACGATGCCGGGACCAAAGAGAAAGAGGATCCCAGAATCAAGATGGTGATAAAAGCAACGATAACGCCACCTATGTTACTACCCTTGAACATTGGCAAAATAAATGCAAAAGTTAAATGACAAACAATAAGCAGGATAGATCCCAGCATAAGCATGGAGGCTGCTTTACCTTTATTATCCACATATTTTCCCAGAATTGGGGTAATTCCTACAGCTAACAATGGGAATACCGCAAAGATTGATTCGGCAGATTGACGTTTGTATGCCATATAGCAGAAGATAAGGAGAGTAATAATTGAAATTGTCAGCAGCACAATTTGTTTGTTTCTCTTTGAGAAATTACTCATGAAAGCAGTTGCAGCCACAATAAGCATAATTAGGTACTGAACAACCGTTACCGAATTTGATGCCCAAAATGAGTCTGCGGGTATTTCAGTAAAGGTCAGGTTGCATTGCAGCATATTAACGGCATATTTCTGGAAAGGGAAAATGGCAGAATAATACAAAACACAGAGCAAAGCTACAAGCCAGAAACCGGTGCTGGACAGGATTTTGCCGATATCGCGAATCCGGAACGGATCGTCTTTTTCTTCTGCTTCGCCGGTTTGCGCATCAAGTTTTTTGTCCATGAAGAAATACGCTATAAACATGATGAGGGCAATCATCAATAGAATCACTCCGAAAGCCACCGAACGGGAAACATCAACTGAACCAAAGGAACGTGCGATAACCGGAGAGAAAATCATGCAGGTAGCCACACCAAGACGGGCTAAAGCCATTTCTGATCCCATTGCCAACGCCATTTCTTTGCCCCTGAACCATTTAACAATACCGCGTGAAACCGTGATGCCGGCCATTTCAACACCGCATCCAAAAACCATAAAGCCTACTGCGGCAAATTTGGCCGAAGCAGGCATCCCTCTGTAAAAAGGAGAAACACCTAATTCATCAAATCCCGGAATATAATTTAAGTTATTGGTAAACCAGGTTTCTAAATTAGAACCCATAAACATTTCAGTTACAGCGTACCAATTAATTGCAGCGCCAACAAGCATTACAAATCCTGATAAAATTGCCGTAAATCTAACGCCCATTTTATCCAGAATAATACCTGCGAAAATCAGGAAAAAGATAAAAACATTTAAAAATGTTTCAGATCCGGCATATGTGCCAAAAGCCGTGGAATCCCAGCCACGGGTTGATTCCAGCAAATCTTTAACCGGCGAAAGTATATCCATAAAGATATACGAACAAAACATAGCAAATGCCAATAATACCAGTGCTGTCCACCTAATAGAAGGGACATCTCTCATCAATTTTTGAATTTTTTCAGTCATAGTTTTTTTAAATTAAGCCACAAATTTATTCTTTTTATATTTGCAATGACAATCGGCGGAAATTTTTTTTAATCAGGATTTTCAAAAGCTTCATTGTTTTTAAAATGGCTGATTATCCGGTAAAAAGCATTAAAAAAGAATGCCTGATTAAAAATATCATAATTATCGTGTACTGTAAAGCAGCTTTTTTTTGGTCAATTATTTTGGAAAAAGTATCATATTATGACGGTTACAAACGATAAAGACATGATGACAAACCAAAACAGCCTGATCACTATTTTGGGACCGACAGCCTGCGGAAAAACGCGGCTGGCTGTGGCGGTGGCCGAAAAAAACGGCGGGGAAATCATCAGCGCTGATTCGCGTCAGGTTTACCGGGGAATGACCATTGGAACCGGAAAAGATCTGGATGATTATCTGGTTGACGGGAAAAAAATCCCCTTTCACCTGATTGATGTTGCTGATGCAGGAGAGGAGTACAATCTGTTTCGTTTTGTTTCCGATTTTAAAAAAGTTTTTGACGAGATCATCCTGAGAAAAAAAACGCCGGTTCTTTGCGGTGGAACAGGCATGTATATTGAAGCGGTGCTGAAAAATTATGCAGTTCCCGATGTGCCGGTAAACGAAGCCTTCCGCAAAACGCTGGAGAACAAAACCGATAAGGAACTACAGACGCTTTTGGAGTCTTACAAAACACTGCACAATGAAACGGATACCGAAAACCGCCCCCGCTTGATAAGGGCATTGGAAATAGCCCATTTTGCTGCCGAAAAAAAACTTCTTCCTGAAAAATTGTTTGCGGGGGATAGTTATGTGTTTGGTATCTCCATGCCGCGTGATATGGTGCGCATGCGAATCACCGACCGGCTGCATAAACGCCTGGAAGAAGGCATGATAGACGAAGTTAAACGCTTACTGGATGCGGGTGTCGGGGCTGATCGGCTGATTCGTTATGGGCTTGAGTACAGGTACATTACACAATATTTGTTGCGCGAATTTTCGTATGACGAAATGGTTCGCCTGTTGAACATAGCGATACATCAGTTTGCCAAGCGGCAAATGACCTGGTTCAGAGGCATGGAACGGAGGGGAATTGCCATCCATTGGATAGATGGGTTGTTGCCGGTTGAAGAGCAGGTGGAAATCATCAGCATTAACATTCGTAAGTTCAATTAGTATACGCAACGTTTAACAGCGAAAAAAGCCTATCTTTGCCCGATATGATAACAACCAATTACCATACACATACTCATTTTTGCGATGGCAGTACGGAACCCGAAAAATATGTTCTGGAGGCCATCAGTAAGGGGTTTTCAGCTTTGGGTTTCAGCGCTCATGCCCCTCTGCCTTTTGAAACGGCCTGGACCCTGTCACAAGAGAATGTTGGTGCTTATTGTTCCGAAATAAACAATTTGCGCGAAAAGTACAAGGACTCAATCGAAGTGTATCTTTCCATGGAAATTGATTATCTGCCAGGCTTTTCCGGAAAGTTTAAGCAATTTAAAGAAAAAAATCAGCTAGATTATACCCTGGGTGCGGTACACCTTGTCAAAGGAGCTGATGATAATGGCATGTGGTTCATCGATGGGCCTGAAAGCAACTTTGATACCGGCCTGAAAAATTTTTTTGACAACGACATCCGGGTGGCGGTAACAATGTACTATGATCATCTTAATGAAATGATAATCAATGAAAAACCTGACATTATTGCTCATTTTGATAAAATAAAAATGAATAACAGAAACCGTTTTTTTCGTGAGGATGAAGCCTGGTACCAGCAATTACTTGATAGAACCATAGAAATTATTGCACAGCATCAGTGTATTGTAGAAGTGAATACACGCGGTATTTATACCGGCAAATGCAATGCGTGGTATCCCGGAAAAGAGGCTTTAAAAAAATGTTGTGAAATGAAAATTCCGGTTACGGTTAGCGCAGATGCCCACAAACCCTCCGACCTGAATTCTTATTTTGAAGAAACAGAGAAAATGCTTAAAGATGTTGGCTATCGGAGTGTCAGGGTGCTGCTAAACCATCGCTGGACCGAGCAGGAGATCTGATTAACCTGTGAACTGAAAAATTTCCCCCTTTTGTCTTTTCGTCTAATTACGCATTAAAAAAATTTCTATGCCGGCCCGTCCTGGCTGCCGAAAGCCGGACAGGGCTATACTAAACCAAAGCCTGACTGAGTCATTCGGGTTGGTTTGAACGATCCTGTTGCTTAATTTGGGTTTGTGCTTTTTTTTTCGATATTTTTTAATTAATATTGTACTAAAATTGCCTTATTTTTATTAAAATTTATACAATGGAAACAAAACTTATTATTCCAGCATCTTTTATTATAACACTGTTGAAAAACAGTGTATTTATGATTTTTACGTTACTTTCCTTTGCTGTATATTCGCAGCAGGGGGTTTCGATCAATACGGCGGGCACCGCGGCGGATCCCTCCGCCATGCTCGATGTCAGCAGCAACTCAAAAGGCCTGTTGATTCCGCGCGTTTCACTGGTTTCTGTTAATGATGTTAGTACTATTTCCAACCCGGCAGTTTCTTTGCTGGTATATAACACTAATGCAGGGATGAGTGGCGGTGCAGTGGGCTTTTGGTATTTTAACGGGAGTCAGTGGGTTCAGGCAATTGGACCACAGGGCGTTGTTGGCGCAACAGGCCCCCAGGGGGTTCCTGGTATTCAAGGTTCTGCCGGAGCGACGGGCGCACAGGGAATTCAGGGTAATACAGGCCCGCAGGGTGTTCAGGGAGTTACCGGCGCTACAGGCGCCGATGGAGCAACGGGTAACCAGGGTGTGCAAGGTATTCAGGGTCCTACAGGTTCTGTTGGTCCGACGGGGGCGACAGGCGCACAGGGTGTACAGGGTATTACCGGTGCAACCGGTGCCGACGGAGCCTTGAATGCGTGGTCGTTACTTGGAAATTCAGAAACCACAGCCGCAACAAATTTTATAGGTACGACTGATGCAAACGATCTTGTCATAAAAACAAATAATGCTGAAAAAGTAAGAATTACCTCTGGTGGCAATGTCGGCATCGGAACATCCGCACCTGCTTACAACCTTGAGGTCAATGGCATTATTGGCGGCACCACACATCTGACTCTTCAGGCAGCTACCTTCGGCGGCTGGCCACGCAACAGTATTGTGTTGCGCAAGAGCGAGGCTTCTGTAGCAGGTGCCGGAAGTGTTATCCTGACCGGCTCAGCCGCAGGAGGCGGCCAGCAACAGGCCAGCATTACAGTTGAAGGCAATAACATGACGACAGGCAGTTGGGGACGAATTTTAATTAACGGTGCCCAAAACGTCGGCTTTGGTTCGCAGGCCCCAAATGTTCTCATCGAACCTGGTTTGGGACATACCATTAGCGGGACCCATATTTATGGTAACCTTATAATGGCCAGTTCTGTCCCGGGTAACGTGGGCATAGGAACGGCTACTCCTGCAGCAAAACTGGAGGTGGTGGGTAATATAAAGATAACGGATGGTACGCAGGGTGCAGGCAAAGTGCTTACGTCTGACACCAATGGTATGGCGACCTGGCAAAATGTTTTGGGAAGCGAAACCGATCCTGTTTTTGGCGCATCACCTGCTAATGGAATAACAGGCACAGATATTACCAATTGGAACACTTCTTACGGCTGGGGTGATCATGCATTAGCCGGATACCTGACAAGTTTCACTGAGATGGATACTATGATATGGAAAAAAAATGCCAGCAATATTTACTATTATTCCGGTAATGTGGGCATTGGTACAAATTCACCCGTCAATGCTCTTTCTGTCTCTGGCAGTGCGAATTTTTCAACTTCCGTTTTGTCTCCGCTTTATACGCCGCTAACGGGTGAGGGTAATAGTTTGTCTGTAGTTGCCAATGACAATCCTAACGGTGAGGGAGGTTCCATAATGCTTACTGCCGGTACCGGCCAGGCTCAGGGAGGGCATCAGGGCGGAAACATTATACTTCGGTCTGGGAGCTTGATGTCTGAAGGATATGCTACACCGATTAGCGCCTCTATCATTCTTACCGGAAATCAAACCTCTCAGGGTGGACCCGGAGGCAATATCAGCATACAGGGTGGGGCAGGCACTTACAATCGTCCTGGTGGCAGCGTCTGGATGACTGCCGGCAGTGGAAACCCTACCTATGCAAACGGTGCAGGAGGTAATGTTTATGTGGAAGCAGGCAATGGTTCGGGCTCCAATCCAAGCGGTAATGCAATTATTAGTGCCGGTACAGGCGGTACAGGCAATGGCTATATCGGGTTCCAGTTAGGAAGCTCGGAAAAATTGCGGGTAGCAGCTACCGGAAATGTAGGTATAGGGACTACAAATCCCGGCGCAAAGCTTGAGGTGAACGGAACCGTAAAAATCACAGACGGCACACAGGGCGCCGGAAAAGTGCTTACTTCTGATGCTAATGGCCTGGCAAGCTGGGGCAACATCAATTTTACTGAAACAGACCCTGAAGTCGGAACAAATACCACCAATTATCTTTCAAAATGGAATGGGACATCATTGGTTACTTCATCAGTTTATGACAATGGAAATGTTGGTATCGGGACTACTATTACTGATGCCCGGCTTCAGATAAAACCCACTGCCGAAGCGGGATATACATTAAGACTGTTAAGCCAGAGTTATGATGACCGCTATGTTTCCATCTGGAGAGGTACCGATGGCGGTGTCATAGATGTTGTCGGCCCGGCAGTTAATCCCCCCGTACATCTTGGATTTTATATCGAAGGTTCTGAAAAAGTCAGGATAACCGATGCCGGGAATGTAGGAATAGGGACGACCACTCCTCAGGGCCTTCTTCATGTGAGTAGTAGCGGCTACGCCCTGCTGAAAGTCGGCAAACATGCATTACTGTCCGGATTAGCCAACAATTCGACTCTCGACACGGCCGGATCAGTAATAATAACAGGAGGTAGCGATATATCAGGAATTGGGAAAGGCGCCGGATCAGTAACCGTGACAGCCGGGGCCTGGGGCGGAACCGACCGGGCGAAGATCGTTCTTAATAGCGTTGGAATAGGCGGAACCGGCGGAGGTGTCTTAATATCCGGAGGTTTCAATACAGCCGGTTCTATTTCAGTGGGACGCCGCATTTATAACGGATCACCTGCCGGCGGTGTTGTTATTTCAGGAGGAGAAGGGGGATCGAATGGTAATGGCGGATCGGTTACCCTGGCAGCAGGAGCCGGCTCCGGTGATGTTTCATACCGGGGTGGGGATGTCATTATTAAAGGTGGTGCAGGCCTTTTGCCCTCGCCGGCAGGAAACATACTTTTCAAGATTGCCGACGTTAGTGTGGCAAAGATTGACAGTTTAGGCAGAATAGGCATTGGAACGACACATCCTGGCGCAAAGCTTGAGGTGAACGGAACCGTAAAAATCACAGACGGCACACAGGGCGCCGGAAAAGTGCTTACTTCTGATGCTAATGGCCTGGCAAGCTGGGGGAGCATCAGTATTACTGAAACAGACCCTGAAGTTGGAACAAATACCACCAATTATCTTTCCAAATGGGATGGATCAGCTTTGATCACGTCCTCTGTATATGATAATGGCAATGTAGGTATAGGTTCCACAAGCCCGGGACAAAGACTGGATGTCCAGGGTGGCAACATCAATACTTCAGGCAATATAATGACAGGAAGCCTGACGCGTTTAGACGGGGCGGGGAATCTTATAAATATTGGCGACATCACGGCTATAGGGGCATCAACATATACATCAGGGGCAGGAGCCACTCTTGCTTTGCGCGGAGGAAACAGCAGCACTGCAGAAGGAGGTGCTGTGGCAATAATTGCAGGTGTTGGTGGTTCCGGAGCAGCAGGTTCAAACGTGACAATCAATGCGGCAGATGCCAGTGGAATTGCAACAGGAGGAAAGGTAATGTTGACTGGTGGTACTGGAGGATATTATGGTGGAAGTGGTGCGTATGTTTCAATTAACGGAGGCGCTCCCAACTATGGCCCAGGTGGCAACCTGATTCTTAGCGGAGGATTACAGGGACCTGGTAATACCTGGGATCCTAACAGAAACGGTTCCGTAATTTTAGCGATAAACGGAACAGAATACGTGCGCGTAGATGGGTACAGAGACGGGTATCAAGGTTATGTTGGCATTGGAACAGCAACACCTGCTGCAAAACTGGATATTAACGGTACAATAAAAATTACAGACGGTACACAAGGGGTCGGAAAAGTTCTTACTTCTGATGCCAACGGCCTCGCAAGCTGGGGTAGCATCAGTCTTATTGAAACAGACCCGGAAGTTGGATCAAATACCACCAATTATCTTTCCAAATGGGATGGATCTGCCCTGATCACTTCTTCAGTTTATGATAATGGGAATGTGGGAATTGGGACAACCATTACCGATGCGAAGGTTCAGATAAAACCCACGGCTGAAGCAGGATTTACGTTGCGTTTATTAAGCCATAGCTATGATGATCGTTATGTTTCCATTTGGAGAGGAACCGATGGCGGTGTGATTGATGTCGTTGGCCCTGCCGTAAATCCTCCGGTACATCTGGCTTTTTACATTGATGGAACTGAAAAGGCCAGGATTACCAGTGCGGGAAGGCTTGGTATTGGCACAACCGGTCCCGTTGAAACATTAGATATAACAGGAAACATGAAATTAGAAGGAGATAATACGGTAATTTATGGTAACAAAACAGGAGCCAGCGGTCTGGGATATAGCTTTGCTACAAAATTAATTTCTGCCAGTCAAGAAAAGGCTAAGATTGAATACTTACAGGAGGGTGCATATTCAACCAATATTAATTTCTGGACCAGACTGGGGACGGGCGGTTTTTCAAGCCAGTATACTGAAAAAATGAGAATTACTCCCTCGGGAAATGTCGGTATAGGGTTGACAAACCCATCTGCCAGACTGGATGTTAATGGAGAAATTAAGGCGACAGGAGGAAACTCTTCGGAATGGAATACGGCCTATGGATGGGGAAATCATGCCACGGCTGGTTATGAACCTCAGATAGCTACGGGAACTTCCACACAATACTGGAGAGGAGACAAAACCTGGCAAACCCTTGATATTCCTCCCATCAGAGAGGTGGCCGATGAATTCACTGCTTCAGTATCACAAACCGGTTTTACTTTAACACAATCCCCTTCGGCAAATAGTAAGGTAAAGATGTATATCAACGGCGTGAGAATCAGTAATTCGGCCTATACAGTGACTGGCAGTGCACTAACCTATATTCCTGCCAACAACGGATCATATTCATTAGTTGCAGGGGACAGAATTCAATTTGATTATTATTATTAAAAATGGCTAATAAATTAATGAAAATATTTCTGATTATATTTTTTTGCGTCGTAACCCCTTTCGGTATATCAGCGCAAGGTATAACGCAATATGGCGGAATTACCAATTCCAGCACTGATTTTATAAATAAAAACGGAGCTACAGTAAATGTTTCTGAGCTTGGAACAACTGGACAGATAATCGTAATAGCCAGCATATCTACGGTGTCAGTTTCTTTAATAACAAGTACAGGTGCTTTGTGTGGCGGCAATATAACTAATAATGGGGGCGCTTTAGTTACTGCACGAGGCGTGTGCTGGAATACTTCAGCAAACCCCACAGTGGAAAATAATAAAACCCTGGATGGAACAGGCGGTGGGGTTTTTACAAGTGCTCTATCAGGCTTAACGGCCAATACTACTTATTTTGCAAGGGCTTATGCCACAACCAGTGCAGGGACAGGATACGGCAATCAAATAAGTTTTACAACAACAATTTCTGTTGGCGATAGTTATCAGGGAGGGATTGTGGGCTATATTTTACAAAGCGGTGACCCGGGATATATTCCCGGACAAATACATGGAATAATAGCTGCCACAAGCGACCAAAATTCAACCACGTGGTGGGGATGTCCAATATATGGTGAAACCACCGGTACGGCCATAGGGACAGGAGCCACAAACACCACAACTATTATTGCGGACCCCTGTGCTTCACCGGAAATGGCTGCGAGACTCTGTAGCGATTTTGTGTCAGGCGGTTATAACGATTGGTTTTTGCCCAGCAAGGATGAATTAAACAAGCTTTATATTAACAGAGCCGTGATTGGAGGATTTAATACTTTCAGGTACTGGAGTTCATCAAATAATGGTATGGGGGCGTGGGAACAAAATTTTTCCAATGGTTCTCAGGCGCAAGTTGACAGGCACACCCAAAACTATGTGCGGCCTGTTCGGGCATTTTAAAAAAAATTGTCATTTTTTTAGCACCATCTTATAGTGCGCTATTCCTGCTTCGAAAAAAACTTCGCCGGAGACAACAAAACCATGGCGTTGATATAAGGTACAGGCTTTTAGTTGCGAATGCAAGTAAATGGGCAGCCCCAACGAAATAACATCTTCCAGAACTTTTTTCACCAGTGTTCCGCCTATTCCTTTATTACGGTATTCCGGTAAAACAGCAAACCGTTCTAGTTTAATACCCTGTGCTGTTTTGCGCCAGCGGGCTGCGCCAACGGGTGTTTCATCATCATAAAGCAGGTAATGTGTGGCTTCGGCTTCGTGTTCGTCGTATTCAAGTTCTGCTGGCACGCCCTGTTCAGCGACAAATACTGCCTGGCGTATGGTAAAAGCTTCTTTAAATAAATCCTGGTCAGAAAAAGAAAACGACGTGATTCTCACCATGTAAGTTTTTCGTCAAATATACAAAAAGATAAAATTTATAGTAAAAAACTGATGAAAAAATTAATATCTTTGTTGAAATCCGTTGCTAAAGAAAATTATTAACCAAAAAATATAATTATGTTTGAATTACCCCAATTACCTTATGCGGCAAATGCCCTGGAACCTTTTATTTCTGAAAAAACCATAGGGTTTCACTATGGCAAGCACCACCAGGCCTATGTTACCAACCTGAACAAGCTGGTTGCAGGTACTGAGTTTGAAAATGCCACCCTCGAAGAAATAATCAAAAAAACTACCGGGGGAATTTTCAATAATGCCGCACAGGTATGGAATCATACTTTTTACTGGAATAGTCTGGCACCTAAACCAAAAGCCCAACCTGAGGGAGCTTTAGCTGAAGCTATCAATAACAAATTCGGTTCCTTCGACAGTTTTAAAGAAAAATTCAGCGCTGCCTGTGTAACTCTATTTGGTTCGGGATGGGCCTGGCTGGTAAAAACTCCCGACGGAAGCCTGGATATTGTTCAGGAAAGCAATGCCGGCAACCCTTTGTGCAATGGTCTGATCCCAATATTGACCTGTGATGTCTGGGAACACGCCTATTATCTGGATTTCCAGAACCGCCGCCCCGATTATGTCGCTGAATTTTGGAAATACGTGAATTGGGAAGAAATTGAAAAAAGATTTTTGTAAAACAATGTAAATCATCGTTTCGCTTTGGTGGCCGGCAGAAGAAAAAATTTTTTCCCGCAGTCCGCCGCGGCGGAACGCAGATAAACGCAGAAAAGGAAAAATAGATCAGCGTAAATAAGCGAGATCAGCGGGAAATAAAAAAGGAAAGAAGTTCCCGCAGATAACGCAGATAAGCGCAGAAAAAGAAGAAAATAAATCAGCGTAAATCCGCGAGATCCGAGGGAAATAAAAAATAGGAGACTCCCGCAGATAAACAAAAAAATATGAGTCTGGAAGAAAATAAAATTTCATATATTGCTAGAGGATGTATCTTTGAGGTTTATAATCAACTTGGACCAGGATTGCTTGAATCTGTTTATGAATCTGCATTGTCGTATGAATTGTTGAATCAGGGTTTGAAAATTGAAACACAAGTTCCAATTCCTGTCAATTATAAGGATATTCCGCTTGAAATTGGATTTAGAGCCGATATTATTATTGAAAACAAAGTGATTATTGAAATAAAATCAATAGAAAATATTGCTGAAGTTCATCACAAACAAGTGTTAACCTATATGAAGCTTACAGGGATTAAACTCGGACTTTTAGTTAATTTTAATACAGAAGATATTGGTAAATCGATATATAGAAAGGTTAATAAATTATAAATAAATCAGCGTAAATCAGCGAGATCCGCGGGAAATAAAAAAGGAAAGAAGTTCCCGCAGATGACGCAGATAAACGCAGAAGAGAAAAAAATAAATCAGCGTAAATCAGCGAGATCAGCGGGAAATAAAAAAGGAAAGAAGTTCCCGCAGATGACGCAGATAAACGCAGAAAAAGGAAAAAATAAATCAGCGTAAATCAGCGAGATCAGCGGGAAA
>Ga0208459_1000797_pt1 | contig 31924 bp, 26 predicted proteins | sample AD_UKC087_MetaG_FD_184433 | JGI IMG/M metagenome (GOLD analysis project Ga0208459, IMG submission 184433) | Active sludge microbial communities of municipal wastewater-treating anaerobic digesters from USA - AD_UKC087_MetaG (SPAdes) (version 2) | ecosystem: Engineered > Bioreactor > Anaerobic >... | reverse complement strand
ATGACTCTTTCCAACCCAAGATCAACGATGGAAACGGTATCGGTATTGGCATGTCCATGGGTTATCACTGCGATATTGGTGAAGGGATTAACCGCCACCATGGCGGGGCTGTCTTCAATGGGAATATGGGTTTGTTCATTGGCGGAATATGCGTTGGAGTTAAAGAGGATTACGCCAACAAGAATGAAGGTGGTTAAACCCAAAAGAAGGAGCTTTTGCGACAAGAACACAAAAAAACGCCCGGGCATAAAAATACCTCCAAAAAAAGTATTTTGAAAATGTGGGACTATTTTGAAACCAGCCGTCTAAACAGCAGATATCAAAAACCAAATTTTACGGGGACAACTTTGTAATGCTTAACAACATTTGAATATCACGCGACTTATTCAAAATGCTGTCACGGGTGAATACCGACACCTTAATTATTAAAACGGAAAAGGGGTGTCAAGAATTATTTAAAAAATCTCAATAAAACTATAGATGAAAATAATCTGTCGCGCTGGCATCTCCAAATCATCAATGAAGAACGAATAGAAAAGGGGCAGGTTCACGAATGAACCTGCCCCTTTCTGGCTCACATGCATGAATTGCTTAAAACTTAAAAGTGAAAATTCAAACCCACGGTAATGATGCTCGTCGTGTAATCAATTTCATTGTCATGAGCAAAGTCGGCGCTGGTTGAAAAATAATGATAAGCCAGATCGGCAGACAGACTTTCATTGATGTCAAAATTAACACCCGCTAAAATCTGCCAGGCAAAAGCTGTATCCCGGTCATTATTGAGATCCGTATTCGTATTGTATGTATTTTCCGCCCTGCCGTTAAAATCAACATGGGACAGACCTGCGCCTGCACCCAGATACGGATGAATTCTGCCATCCGGGTATTTAACGATTACATTGAACAGCAGATTATAAAAATGTACATCAGCATCCACATCGACTTCATACGTTCTGTATTTTTCCCAGGCGTGTGAATCCACCTCAGGATCAAAATAAAGCCCCTCGGCTTCCACAGCGAGGAACCTGGCAAAGGGAAGTGTGTAACCCAGTTTGATTCCAAGCGTCCATTTGTCATCGATATCAAGATCGAAATCATAATCATCCACGGCGAATTCCAGATCCGACCCCAAAGTGTAACCGCCCGAAAGGCCGAAATAAAATGGACCGTTCTTCTCGGCAAAAGCGTTACTGCTCAATATCAATAAAACTGAAAGAATAAATACAGCGGAATGAATAATTTTTTTCATGACACCCTCCCGGTTAACTTTTTTCAACAAACTTCAATCTGCAATTCAATATTAAAAAATGATTGTCTATTTTTTCAGCATCGTTTGAAAAACCGCGACGATCCGCCGGTTCTGCTGTCTTCCCTCCGCCGTGTCGTTGCTGGCGATCGGTTTCTCCGCGCCGACACCGATGGCCGAGATGCGGGAAGACTCAATGCCGAAATTTTCAATCAGGTATGCCCTGACGCTTTCGGCCCGATCCTTTGAAAGTCGCATATTGGCATCCGGATCGCCGACATTATCCGTGTGCCCCACAATCGTCACCGTCGCCTCGGGGTGTTTGTTCAGGAAAACGGCCGCCGTTCTCAGTTCTTCATAATATTTCGGTTTGATGTCTGATTTACCGGTATCAAATTCCACCTTCAGCGCGACTGAATAGGGCGTGTAGGCACAACCGTCCTGCTGCACGGCTGTATCGGCCGGAGTATCCGGACACTTGTCGATGCTGTCAGCAACACCGTCCTCGTCGGAATCCGCGGGGCAGCCTTCCTGATTCACGCTTACATTCGCGGGGGTTCCGGGACACCGGTCACGGCTATCAACCACGCCGTCACGATCAGAATCAGCCACGCAACCTCTTTTGTCCACTGCCACGCCGGCTGCCGTGCCGGGACATTTGTCAACATCATCAAGGACACCGTCCCCGTCCGCATCACCGATTTCCTTTTCCTCTACCGGTACGGGCTTGGCAATCCGCTTGGCTCCCTCGCCGCCGATTTGATAGCTGATGCCCAGGGTGGCCATCAGGTCATTGTGAATACTGTGGGGATTGTCTCCGTATTCGTTATCATTACTCTCGCCCAGCGGTAGAACATGGCGAACATCGGTACGAAGGGCCAGATTGTCCGTGACGAAATACTTTACGCCGGCGCCGTAGTCCAAGGCAAATTTGCTGGGGACGAGTTCGTCGTCACCCGATGAATAATGGGTTGCACCAATCCCGAACGCCAGAAACGGCACGAAATTGCTCCGCGGATTAAAATGATAAATACCTTCGATGGCGGTGACATACACCCGGTTGGTATCATCCACCCTGTCATCTTCATACTGTGACGGAACCCAGTTCCAGAAAAATTCCGCCCCGATATTCTCGGTGAAATTATAGCCCGCGCGCCATCCGAGAGTATAATTGTCTCTGTAATCCTGATTGCCTTCAAACAAATACCCGCCGGCAGACAGGCCCAGGGTAATGGCACCGCCCCTTACCTCAGCGTGAACCACTGAAAATGAAACAAGCAAAAAAACAAATGCCGCGACAATGCTTAATTTCCTCATAAGATTCTCTCCTTCATTGTTGTCATTATAAAAAAGGGACGGTTTGTTTTAAAAAGGCTGCCCCAAAAATCATTTCAATCTTAAAATTGAATGGTTATATCTATATCAAAATTAGATAACCAGTTCAAGTATTTATTGTTGAAAGTCCAGTTCGGAAAGCGTAGCGGACTTTCCTTGCTGGCCTTGCTGGTTCAAGCTCCATTCTGGTTCAAGTTTGCGGCTTGAATCAGAATGTTTCGTAAAGAAATATTACGTAGCCGGCAGCATGCCCGCTTCAGCACTAGAACCGCTGAACCGTGAACCCTGAACCTGTTTTCCCAACCCTTGAACCCTTAACGTTGAACTTCGAACGTTGAACTTTGAACCTTCTTTTGCGGTGTGTATTCGGGCACGATTTCGCGCAGCTTCATTTTGATGCCCGTCGCGTCATAACGCCCGGCCAACGCTTTGAGCTCCTCTATTTTATCGTGAAGTTTTTTTCCAGCTTCCCGCTGATCTTTGATGCCATCAAAAAAATCATTGGAACGCAAAACCATGACCTTTCTGTGCACCGTGGGCTGAATATCTTCACCTACTGTAATCAGCTCTTCATAAAGTTTTTCCCCTTCGCGCAAACCGGTATAAACAATCTTAATGTCCACATCCGGTTCCTTTCCCGAAAGGCGTATCAGGTCGCGCGCCATATCGGCGATTTTAACCGGCGTTCCCATCCGCAAAATAAAAATCTCGTTGCTGTTTCCCATGGTGCCCGCCTGCAGGATCATCTGCGCCGCTTCCGGTATCGTCATAAAAAACCGTTTGACTTCCGGATGCGTCACCGTAACCGGTCCGCCCATTTCAATCTGTCGGCGGAAAAGAGGAATGACGGAGCCGGAAGACCCGACCACATTGCCAAACCGCACGGCCATAAACCGTGTGCCGTTGCCCTGCTGGCATTGCATGATCAGTTCCGCCACCCGCTTGCTGGCCCCCATCACATTCGCCGGACGAACGGCCTTGTCGGTAGAAACCAACACAAATCTGTCAACCTTATATTGCACGGCTTTTTCCATCACCACCATACTGCCCATGATATTATTGAAGACCGCCTGCCATGGATTTTTCTCCAGCATGGGCACATGCTTGTAAGCCGCCGCGTGAAACACGACGTCCGGCCTGTATTTTTGAAAGACGTTATCCATGAACGCCTCATCCTGCACCTGCCCCAGGATGGCTTCGCCATGATGGAAGTCATGTTCGTTCTGCAGCTCCATCTGAATCTGAAAAAGATTAAATTCACTGGAATCCAGCAGAATGATTTTATCGGGCTGATATTTAATAACCTGCCGGCAAAGTTCCGAACCGATGGAGCCGCCGCATCCGGTAATCAGAATCGTTTTGCCGTTGAGATAATTGCGTATGTCGTTGACATTCAGTTGAACAGGCGAGCGCCCCAGCAAATCTTCATAACTGATATCCCGCAGCAGCTTTACACTCACCCGGCCGTCAATCAATTCGCCGATGCCGGGCAATATCTTATAGGGGACATTGCATCGTTGACAGGCCTCAACGATATGCCGGACCTGCTCACCCGTCGCGGAAGGAACAGTAATCAGGATTTGTTCAACACTCTCCCTTTGCAGAATTTTCGGCAGGCGCGCCACGGTGCCCAGCACCTTCACGCCGTGAATGGTCATGCCCTGTTTTGCCGGATCATCGTCAACAAAGCCGACGACATCATAATTCAACCGGTAGTTATCCCGGATTTCCCGCAGCATTTTTTCGCCCGCGTCCCCGGCGCCAATGATCAATATTTTTTTTACCGGAGCATCCGGTGAAAAATAATCTGTCGTCATCTGGTTGGCGCGCAATGCGTAGAAGCTGCGGATGGCCAGGCGCGATCCCCCGGTAAAAAACAACGTCAGAAAACCGTCCATAATAAACACGGCGCGGGAATAGCCTTCAAACCTGTCAACGACCAGAATAATCATCACAACCATGCCGGTTGATAGAAAGCATGCCTGCACCAGCAACCAGAAATCTTTCAGGCTGGTATAGCGCCACATGCCCTTGTACAGGCCCAGCACATAAAAAATAACAAATTTCAATGGGATGATCCACGGAAGCAGCCGGAATGGATGGACAACGTCAATATTGGTAAAAGAAAATTCAAAGCGCAGCCAGTAGGACAGACAAAGCGCGATAATAAAAGACGCAATGTCTATCAGTATCATCATATAGAATTTGGGATTTTTAAATTGTGGATTTCTCAGCAACCGACTTAATCCTTTTTTAAAACCTTAAATCTTTTCCAACCGTTGAACTGTGAACCGCCGAACCCTGAACCTCAAAACATTTCGGAGCCGGCAGCATGCCCGCTCCAGCTATCCTTTGCTGGTTCAGGCTTGCAGCCTGAACCAAAACATTTCGGAGCAGGAAACATCCCTGCTCCTGCTACGCAGCCCTCCGACCTCCGCCCTCTGTTCTCCGACCTCTGATTCCTGACCTCAGTTTTCTGTCCTCGGCTTCTTTAATCTTTTCAAATTGGGAATTAATGTTCGGCGCAGGCTTTCCAGACGGCGTATCGTGTATGGCTGAATCTCTCCTTTATTCAAATCCTTGATCACAACCAGCTTACCCAGAAAATCCGGATCCCCGTTATCTTTCAGAGGAATTTCCATTTTCAGCAAACCATCCGAGTATGCACAATCCGCATGCCCTGAATCAGAATTCTCCGGTTTTAAAAGATCCGGCCCTTCTTCGCTTTGCCATTGCCATATCTGCCCGTCATCCACACACAACAATGCCTCATCGAAATGCAGCATTTTCAACGCCTCGACCACATTCTCCCATAACTCATCCATATTCTGTGTCCTGTTCACTTCAATTTGCATGGACAGAAAAGATCGTCTCTGCTGGCTGATACCCGTTATGTCCGTCACGTCCTGAAACCACCCGTAGAACTTGTCAAAGGCTAGGTACTCCAGATAGCCGAGCTTGCGGACCAGGAAAATCATGCCCACCAGCAGCACAGCCAGCATCGGACCGAACAAGGCCCGTCCGCGGATGGTGATCATCAGAATGCCCAAAACGCAAAGGAACATCGTGATACCGTAGATGATCAGCACAACTTTCCTGGACGACAGTCCCAGATTAAGGAACATATGATGGATATGCTCCCTGTCCGCCTTGAACATGGATCGCCCCGTGATGAACCGGCGGACCGGGGACAGAATGGAATCGAAGATGGGCACGCCCAGTGCGAGCAGCGGAATCAGCATCAAAACGCCGACATGGCTTTTCACCGAACCCTGTACAGCCAGAAGAGCAATAAGATAGCCGAGGAAATAACTGCCGCCATCACCCAGAAAAACCGTGGCGGGATTAAAATTATATTTCAGGAAACCCAGAACGGCACCGCCCAGAATGACGAAATAGGACGCGGCAAGATATTGTCCCTTGATGGTCAAAGATACAACCATCGCCGCGCTCGTGAAGAAAACAATCCCGGCCGCCAGACCGTCCAGACCGTCAATCAGATTAATCGCATTGATCAGCAGGAGGAACCAGAAGACCGTCACAACGTAACTGGTAATCAAAGCAAAATGCACGCCGGTAATGCCAATGGAAAGTGCCGATATTTTGGCGCCACCCATAAAAGCCAGCGTCGCCGCGACAATTTGAAAAAACAGTTTCACCCACGGATTGAGCCGGCGGAAATCATCCCACAGGCCGCAGCACAGCACCACGCAAGCACCGACATACCCCAGCGACTCATTAAAGCTGAATTTATAGAAATGGGATACATTGGGAATCAGAGTAATGGCCAGCAGGGATGTGATGACAAATGACAGAAAGACTGCCAGACCTCCGATGCGCGGGATCGGTTCCGTATGAACTTTGCGCGCCGTCGGCACATCCATGGCGCCAAAGCGGATCCCCAGACTCCGGACCATTGGCGTAAAGACAAGAGAAAGACTCAAAGCGATGACGAACAGCAATATCAACGTAGTAATCATCGACATATTTAAATTACCATAACCGCCTTCTTTTTTTTAATCATAAATTTCTTATATCTGCACAACTATGTCAATAGGGATAAATCGCATAAATATAAATTTTTCGTACTTGTTTTTTTTAAATGTGCCGTCCCTGTTTTTTTCATCGTCTAACTAAATGCTGAGTTTTGAAATATTCTTCCACGGCACAATTGAAATGTTTTCGTTGGTCAGCGCTTTATCTCCGCCATAAATAAGCCAAGACGGCAAATCCGCCTGCCCGGCCAGCTTGCCCCAAAGTTTAAGTGAGGAAAAGAAATCCTGCGCGATGGTCTGGCCGGATTTAATTTCAATTGCACTGAGTCTGTCTCCGTTTTCCAGAATCAGATCAACTTCCAGACCTTTACTATCTCTCCAATAAAAAAGATTTGACGGCAACCCCTGGTTGAATCGACTTTTTAAAAATTCAGTCACCACAAAAGTCTCAAATAGCGCGCCGCGTTGCGCATGAAATTGAAGCTGTTCCGGTGTGTGAATTCCCAACAGCCAGGCCGCCAAACCGACGTCCAGGAAATATAATTTGGGCGCCTTAATCAATCTTTTATTGAAGTTTCTATGATGTGGGCGAAGCAAATAGATAAGATAACTTGCCTCCATGACCGATATCCACGCCGCCGCGGTATTATGGGTAATGCCGCAATCAGAGGCGAGGGAAGACAAATTAAGAATTTGACCGGTGCGAGCTGCACACATCTTGACAAAGCGCTGGAATAAGTTGAGATCGCGAACATTGATCAATTGTCGCGCATCCCGTTCGACATAGGTTGCGATATATCCGGAAAACCAGTCGCCGGGAAGAATATTGCGGTTGTAAAGAGGCGGGTAGAATCCCCTTACCAGAAGCGCTTCGAGAGATCTTGGAAGCTTACGGGCAGATAAAAGTTCACTTGTATCAAAAGGGAGCAAGTGGACCAACCCGACGCGGCCAGCCAGCGATTGACTAATACCGGACAAAAGCCCGAATTGCTGAGAGCCCGTTAACACAAACATGCCGGGGATGATTTTCTCATCAACTTTTGTCTGAAGATAAGAGAAAAGGTGCGGCGCACGCTGAACTTCATCCAATATCGCGCCGTCGGGAAAACCGGCCAGGAGACCGCGCGGGTCGCTTTCAGCAGTGAATCTGACATCCGGATCTTCCAGCGACAGATATGGTTTTGAAGGAAAGGTCAGCTTTGCCAGAGTGGTTTTGCCGGATTGACGTGGCCCGGTAATGGCAACAATAGGGAAACCTTTTGCCATACGGAGAAGGGTTTTTTGAGATGTTCTCGTTATCATAGGCACATTTTATAGATAATCGTACATATTGTCAATACAATTTACAATCGGAGCAAGCTAGGGCTTATGGAAACCTTTACATAACCAAGTTCATGCATCAATTTTGTCATACCGGTCGTGGATGACCCTACAGTGACCTTCAGGTTATTCAGGTTGCGTCGGACGGCATCCAGTTTCTTATTCCTGGATTCCCGATCAGGTCGGGAATGACAAATATGCTTCAGCCTAAACCCCTGCTTTCTAACCGCTGAAACGTGAACCGTTGAACCTTCTTTTCACCACATGCCAAATAAAAATCGGTGCGGAGACAAACATTCTTCTCCACAGACGCTTTGGCTCTTGCAGCAATCTGGGAAGCCATTCCAAACCGTGATTCACAAACCATGAATCTTCGTCTCTCACAACATTCCCGGAATAAAAATCAAAAACAGCCCCGACGGCCGCCACAAACTTCACATTCAACCGGGCACGATTTTCCAGGATAAACTTTTCCTGCTTGGGCGCCGACATCCCCACCCACAAAACATCCGGCGCGGCCGTATTCACCGCCTTGACCATCTCGCTGATTTCCGCTTTCGTAAATACGTTCTTGAAGGGCGGCGAATAAACACCGGCTACTTTAATATTCGGATAATCCTTCGCCATCCGATCACAGATCAGCGCCAATGTTTTTTCATCGGCACCCAGAAAAAAAACCCGCATAGACCCGTCATCATTCATCCGCTTATGAAGACCGACAAACACATCCGAACCCGTCACGCGCGATTTAATCTTACCGCCCAGAAGACGCGACGCCAACACCGCCCCGCCACCGTCCGGCACCAGCCAGTCCGCGTCTTTCAACCCGCGGGCGAACACCTTATCTTCAAGCGAAAGCACATACGAATGCGGATTAAAACAGGCCAACCATGTTCTTATGCCATCGCGCAGAGACTGAAAAATCCCATCCACGCATTCATCAGCGGTAAAACAATCTACCGCATATCCCAGAATATCTTCTTTATTATTCACCATCCACTATCCACCAGCCACTATTCACTGTTCTTAACCTTGAACCGTTGAACCTTGAACCTCGAACCTTATTTCGAAACATTTCGGAGCCCGAACATCCCTGCTCCAGCTGCAAGTCCTCAGGCCTCCGACTTCAGTCCTCCGACCTCCCCCGTTTGACCCGCCACCAGATAAACCGCAGATAATTGACCGGCAGCATCCATTTTCCCGTTCCCGGGTATAATGCTTCCATTTCCCGAGGCTTCGGAAAAAATATCTTCACGAACGAATACAAGACGTTTGTTTTTTTATCGAGCACCAGCTTGGACATTTGCATATCCAGAGTGCCGGTTTCTTTTGCCTCAAGATTCATCCTGAAGTAGCGCAACAAAAACTTCGCCGGTCTTACATGCAGGGCGTCCATATGTTGGCGGAGAATGTCGAACGACTGCAGCTTGCCCTTGCCGAGGTTCCAGAGATCATCGAGTTGTTGTAGAACAATCACGGTGGCTTTAATCATGCCGAATTTCCTGAGCATCCCGGCAAAAGCCCTCCAGTCGATGACTTTGTCATATCTGTAAAAACTCCAGAGGATATCCACCAGAATTTTGAACTCGCGGAATCCGTGACGGAAATGGTGCATGAGCAGCATGATCACCGTATTTTCCGGTGTCAGAAAATAGCCCTCGCGATCGTTTCCTTTAATGCCTTGCCAGATGTCATCGGGCGTCATATTGAAATACAGGGGAAAGCCGAAATCCCAGTGCAGCTCAATCGGGATGCGTTTCTCATCGTTGCTGTAAACCAAGTGATGAAGCCTTTTCGTCACGAAATTCAACGGCAGAGAATCCTGTCGCAAAAAACCCATTTGACCAAGCAGTTTGTCCGCTGCCGCCAGATCGTCTGTTCTAATCAGCAGATCAATATCCGCAGAACTGCGGCAATTGAGATCTTCATAAATTATACGCGCAATTTCATTGCCTTTAATGATGCATGCGGGTATGCCTTCTTTGCCCATTTTTGCGACAATACTTTTCTCCACTGCTTCCTGCCGCATTGATCGCGCCACAGCCATAAGATAGGCATTTTCGGTCTTCTTCAGATATTCATCAATAAAGGGTGCTGCGCCTGCATAGTTTTTCTTCAACCTGGCATAAAAAAGCATTTCCACACCGTGCCACCGCGCAAGCTCGACGCACCGGTCAAAATCAGCGCTGCTTAAGGATATTGCCGAAACAGGCAATGGCGACAGAATTTCTAACAACGGCGATTTCAACTGCTTTTCAACCTCGAACGTTGAACTATCATCAGTGCCATCACACCCCCAACCAAATCCAGCCCCACATCAACTATAGAGGCTCTCCGCAAAGCGACCAATGATTGACGAACCTCATCGCCCACTGCAAACAGGCAAAGCAAAACGATCATCAAAACAATCTTTTTTAAATCGGATAACTGTAGAGGAAGACGGCGAATGGCAAGGGCGAGAAACAATCCCAACAAAAAATACTCTGCGACATGCGCAAACGCCCGGATCAACTCATGGACAAAAGTAACGCCGGCCGGCGACAAAGCCGGAAACACGGACTTAATTTTCGGAAAAAAGAATTCAGAAGTCTTGCCATCCGTAAAATTTGCACCCGACAGCCAAAATATAATTCCCAACAACACAAAAACCGGAACCCAGTACTTAACGAAATAAACAAACCTCTTCATATTTTTGTGAATTATCTCAAATCAAAGATCCGCCCTCCGTTCTCTGTTCTCAGACCTCAGCCCTTCGATCTCCGCCCTCCGTCTTCAGACCTCAGCCCTCCGACCTCCGACCTCCGTCCCATAGAGAAGTAAGAAACTCCGTGTATGGCAGTATTTTGATACCATCCACTTCCCGGCTCCTCTTTTCCATACAAGCACACACAAAATGCTTCAATTTATTTTCCTCACGCAGAGCGCGCAACGATTTAATGTCTTGAGCGGATACCGTTTCTTTGGCCTTTACTTCTACCGCCGTATGATCACCAATAATGAAATCAACCTCAAAGCCGCTAGTTGACCGCCAGAAACTTAGAGCTTCACCCGAAACGTAATCACTCCAAGAGGATAATTCGTGCATTATAAATGTTTCAAACGCTTCGCCGAATTCAGGCGTGCCGGGCAGGAAAGGTCTTCCCTGCAAAGCGGATACAACGCCGACATCAAAAAAATAATATTTCGATGATGCCAGCGGTTTTCTTTTCACGGTTTTTCGCCAGGGCGGCAGTTCGCGCAGAATGAGAGTATCTTTGAGAATTTCATAATATTCATAGACTGTCGTGCGGGCAACCTGCGCATCGCTGGCGATGTTTGTAAAATTGACGATGCCTCCATTGCTATGAGCCGCGATTTTGAGGAAACGGCTGAACGCGGGAATATTTCTTGTTGCGCCTTCCGCCATAATTTCCTGTTGCAGATAAAGACCTGCGTAGGATTCAAGATCAGCGCGCGGATCGTCGGAAAAGTAAATGGAAGGCAGCAAACCTCGCTGCATGGCGCGATGAAGATCAAATTTATCGCCTAATTCTCTGTATGTCAGAGGATGCAGATATTTGACACGCGCTCTTCCACCTAAAAGATTTATTCCGCCGCGCCGCAGTTTTCTGGCGCTGGAACCGGTCAGGAGAAAATTAACATGACGAGTTTCAATCAGACGCTGAACCTCGTTGAGAAGGGACGGTATGCGCTGAATTTCATCAATCACCACACTTTTTACGGACGAGCCGATTTCTTCCGCCAGACGGCCGGGATTATGACTGAGCGCCAGATAATTCTTGCTGTCCAGAAGATCATAGAAAAGTGTGTCGGGCAGAGAATGATGAATCAGCGACGTTTTTCCTGTCTGTCTCGGACCTAAAAGGAAAAAGGAACGCTTAGCCAAAAGAGCACTGATATCAAGTTGACGATCAACCCATTCTTTCTTCATATATTAATTATGACGCAATAGTCGTCAAATGGTATGCCATATGACGAAATATATGTCAAGCTTTCCCTCTTCTCTTGCTGGTTTAAGCTTGCAGCTTGAATCGGAACATTTCGGAGCCGGCAGCATGCCCGCTCCAGCTACGCGTACTTAACGAAATAAACAAACCTCTTCATATTTTTGTGAATTATCTCAAATCAGAGATCCGCCCTCCGTTCTCTGTTCTCAGACCTCCGACCTCAGTCCTCCGATTGCTTTTACCATCCACCATCCACTATGTACTATCTTTAATTAAGTAAACATACGGTGTGAAGGAACAGCCCATATCTGCGGAGATGCAATTCTTTTGATTTCATTGCCAGAATAAATAACCAGTCCGCCGCGCCATCGCTTGCCGATTATGTTGGCAATTTCTTTCAATCCCGCTGTATCCTTAGCTGCAAGTGTTCTGCGAGATTTAATTTCCATACCGATGATGCCAGACGACGTCTCAAGAATAACATCCACTTCCAATCCGGAGCGGGTACGATAAAAATACAAATCACCGTCATGTTGCATCGTTTTCATCCACTTTAGCAACTCAGCCACTACCATGGATTCATATATTAATCCTGTTGTCGCTTCCTGCATCCCTGTTAAATATCGGAGCAAACCTACATCCAGCCAGTAAATCTTGGGCGTTTTAATAACGGTACTTGTCAGGTTGGAATGGTAGGGTGGCAAAATAACTGTTTGATAAGAGAGACGAAGATACTCAAGGTAGCGTCTGGCGGTATCAACACTAACCATAGCGTCTCTGGCAAGCTCCGTGAAATTTAACAGACAACCCGAACGAAGCGCGGCAAGACGCTGAAATTTTCTGAAAGGCAGCAAATCGTTCAGGCGGACAAGATCTGCCACATCGCGCTCCAGATACGTGTATTCATAATCTTTGAGCCACTGACGGCGTTCGTTTTCATTAAGCGTTATCAGAGCGGGCATGCCGCCCCATTGCAACAGATAATCTTGAGCGCGGAGGCGCAGCGCATTATCATTGTCCAGCAACATACCCGGCTGTTCTCCAAAGATATCGTCACAATTCATGGACGTAAAAAGACGATCGACAAGCGGTAACTTCAAAGGAGCTTTTGCCGAGTCATTAAAAATCTCACACAGCAGCAACGGCCAGAGTTCGTAAATCGCAATGCGGCCGGCAAGAGTTTCTCTTATTCTTTTTAAAAGGAGAATTTGGCTGGAACCCAATAATATGGAAAAGCGCAGTGCGCCATCGTCGTAAGCAAACTTAACTTTCTCGAATACAACAGGTTCCTTTTGCGCTTCATCCAGGATAGACGACCCGACATCGCGAGCCCAAAGCGATGATGAAATGGAACGAACCGCTTCGCGGTTTTCCGGGGCATCAAGATTGAGATAACGCAAATCAGAATATTTATTTTTTGCAAGAGTTGTTTTGCCTGTTTGGCGCGCGCCAGTCAGCAGGACAAGGCCATGCTTATTGGAAGAGGGGAGTTTTTTTTCTAAAATACGAAATAGCTGTATATTATCGCTCATGGTCGTATGATTTACAGTATAATAATATGATTGTCAAGCAGAAAAACCAGGTAGTCCCTTGCGCAAGCAAGACAACTCACCAATATTATCATACCCGAATGGACTTGTCGGGCCATGGTGCCCACCGGGTATATCTAGTGAGAAAAGTCGAAAACAAATGCAATGAAGTTTGAGACGTAAGTCGAACTATCCCCGAAGCGTAGCGGAGTGGGGCAGCCTTCGGTCTAACAGCCTATGCTTTGAACCGCTGAACCGTGGACCTTTCTACTAAACCTGTTTATTTTTTAAAGATGACAGAACTTCCTCTATGGAAGCCACCGTTACGCCATCGCGCATATCCCAGCCTTTGGCAATCGGACATACAACCCACGCATGATTCGGCGCAACATCCTTCAGCATAGTAACACAGCCGCGTGTCAACTGCGGGGAAATGGATGCTTTAAACTCAAAAGCCAGTCGTTGACGGCCCCGTTCCATCAACAAATCAATCTCCTCGCCGTTGGAAGTGCGGACAAAAGATGCCCGCCAGCCGGGCAAAGCCGCGCAAATCTGTTCAATACACCAGCCTTCCCATGACGCGCCCACCACCGGATGTCCCAGCAGATCATCCATCCCTTCAATCTCCAGCAAACCATGAAGAACGCCCGTGTCACGCAAATACACCTTCGGCGACTTGATCAAGCGTTTTTCAAGATTAACCCTGAACGGTTCCAGAATACGCAACATGAAATTCTGAGTTAAAATGCCGATATATTTTCGCACCGTTGTATGAGTCACACCCAGCGCCTGACCCAGCCGCGCGCTATTAAGCAACTGGCCGTGATGATGCGCCAGCATACGCCAGAGACGCCCCATTAATTCCGGCGACGCGCCGACACCCAAATACGCCACATCCTTTTCCAGAAAAGTTCGTGAAAACGACTCGCGCCATGCCATGCTGGACGAATCTGAACTCGCCAGCAGGCTTCCCGGAAAACCACCCCTTATCCAGTGCTGTTCGAAATCCTTCATGCCCGCCGCCACGCACTCCTGCCATAAAAGTGGCGTAAGTTCATGGTAACGAATGCGTCCCGCAAGCGATTCCGAACTTTGCCGCAACAACTCGGGAGAGGCCGATCCCAAAACCAGAAAACGATACCGATGATCCGCATCATCCGCTAAAACCCGCAAAGTCGTAAACAAATCCGGTACCCGCTGGATTTCATCAAGAATCACGAGCTTGCCTGCCTGACGCGACAGAAACCACTCGGCATCGGACAACTTGCGTTGATCCGCGGCGCGTTCCAGATCCAAATGAACAACACTATCCGGTTTACTTTTGGAAGCAATGTGCCGGGCGAGGGTTGTTTTACCGCATTGTCTTGGCCCGATGATTGCCGTTACCGGCGTCTCTTTTAATGACGAAATAATATCCGCCTCGAGAAGTCGCGGCACATAACTATGTAATTTGCTATTCATAATTTCAATCTACATAATTTAAGATAATTGTCAAATCTTATTTATTCTCCGCTGGCGGAGGTGGATCAAAGAGAAGAACGTAGGGCACGATCTAACCTAAATACCCCAAAGGGCACCTCCCTTGCTGGTTCAGGCTTGCAGCCTGAACCGGAACATTTCAGAGCAACCAACATCCCTGCTCCAGCTATAACAAATTATATTCTTTTTTCACGAAGAGACCTTCTTACTTCTTTCAAATTTTCCCTTGCTGGTTCAGGCTTGCAGCGTGAATCAGAACATTTCGGAGATTTTCAAAAACAAATTATGTTCTTTTTCCACGAAGAGACCTTTTTACTTCTTTCAGATCGTCCTTCGCCTGACGAAGCTTTGACTGAAACTCTTTTCTTTGCCTTAACTGTTCATTGAGAACATTCCTGACTTCGGGAATATCTTTACCGATATACTTGAAAACGACTTTTTTATCCTCGCGACGCGCAAGATAGATATACCGCTTACCGTTCCTCTCTTTTACCGATATCGAGCCGCGGGGAAATTCCGACAGCTTCTTCTCATAAAAAACACAGAGGTCTTCCAACCGCGCCAGTTCTTCTTTTAAAATGCCTTTGATAATGCTCATACGAAACCTATGCCTAACTTTTATGTCATAATATAAATATTGTTAGGCAATAAGTCAAGAAAATATTTGCCTAACATTATAATGCATTTCACATATTTGTTAGGCATATTTAAATTCCCTCTGACCTCCGACCTGCGCCCTCCGTCTCTACTTTTCACCCTTCACCTTTCACAATTCACCGGGTTGAATCCTTCAGTCTTCAGCCTAATAGCCTATTTTTCAACCGTGAACCGTGAACCTCGAACCTTTTCTTTCCCTTCAGCCTTCGGCCTAATAGCCTATGCTTCCAACCGTTGAACCGTTGAAACACTGAACCGCTGAACCTCGCTTTCCCTTCAGCCCTCCGTCCCCATATTTTCCAACCACTGCCATAACGGCAGCAACCGGATTTGGCGTTCGGCATCCTGCCATCTAAAGGTTTCCAAGCGATCCACACTGTTATTGAGCAGCAACAAATCATCACACTTCAATTCCTGAGAAGCTTTAACCAGAGCTCTCATTTCCCTTTTCAGCGTCTGCAAATTGGAAATATCATAACAAACCTGAATTAAGCGGGAAACGCGCAAACCTTCCTTAACGACAAAATCCACCTCCTCATTACTGGAACTCTTCCAATAAAAGATCGAATTGTGGCCGTTCAGCTCCTTTTTCTTCAATGCAACCGCCACCAGATTTTCATAAAGAGCACCCCTGTTGGCGCTGAAACGAAAACCCGCGGCCACCGCCATTCCGTTATCTGTGCAATAAATTTTCTTGTTGTAGCCGGCCTGCTCCTTAACCTTGAATGAGAATCTGGGGAGCGAAAAAACCAGATAAGCTTCCTGAAGATAACGCACATACTTATCAACCGTGTGCACACTGCGACACTTCGTTACTTTTGCCAGAGCATTGAAGGAATACTCCGTGGCAACATTGGACAGCAAATAAAGAGCTAAATCCTCGATTCCCTGAACCGATCTGATTCTGAAGCGTTTGATAATATCCTTATACAACGTGGATTGCAGCAACGTGCGCAGATAATCACGCTGATCAAACTTTTTGAGCAGAGGTTCCGGATATCCGCCTGACTCCAGATAGACATCCAGGGCTTCTTTCTTCTCAGCAGTCGTTTTCTCGCTTTCGGATATCCTCAAATATTCCTTAAACGAAAACGGGAACAGAACCATTGCGGTATGACGGCCGGTAAGATGCGTGGATAATTCAGAACTCAGCAGATTGGAATTACTGCCAGTAATCAGCAGTCTAAATCCCTGCCTCTGCAGACGATTCACAAACAATTCCCAGCGAGACAGATTTTGGATTTCATCAAAAAAAAGATATTTGGGATTACCATAAACCGCGTTTATCGTGCCGATAATTTCATCATAGTCTTCCAAGGCAACCAGGCGCTCATCATCAAAATTGACATACCCCCAGGAACCGGTTGAGACAATCAAATGAGCGGCGTAAAATGACTTTCCCGCCCGTCTGGGGCCTGTTATCACCTTTATCAAATCATTGCCAAAATCTAAATTATTGGCCACATCACGCTCAACGTAAGATTCCTGAAGGCGATTTACCAGCTCTCTTTTTTGGATAACAACAATATCTTTTAACATAACATCCTCACAATGCACAAAATTTAATATTTTCGTGCATTATAGCTAAAATATTACATACAATCAAATAAAAAATGAGGATACCGTGCTGTTTTAGCCATTGCCTGAGCGCGCCGCATACCTGAATCGCGGCGCTTTATGATTTATGTCATTGTCCAACTTGACGCGTGACCTTCAGGTTATTGGACAATCCAGGATTATTCTTTCCTGGATTCCGGCTAAACCCATGCCGGAATGACACAATTGTACTTAAATCTTAACTACTTAAATCTTAAATCTGTCTTTTTTAACCTAGAACTTATCGTGAGGACTCGTTGAGAACGAATGAAATGAAGTTCGAAACGTTAGCCGAACTATCCTAGGAGCGTAGCGACGTAGGAGAACGTAGAACTTTCTTGAACCGTTGAACCGTGAACCACTGAACCGCTGAACCTTTTTCCTTCAGCCTTCGGTCTGCAGCCTAAACCCCTACTTTTGAACCGTGCACCGTTGAACCGTGAACCTGTTTTCCTAACCGTTGAACCTAGAACGTAGAACTTTCTTTCTAAATATGCCCACGACCCGATTCAGTCCATACGCAAGCGCAACCGACACAACCCAGAACACCACAATATTCAGCGGGAAAATCGTTTTCAATACAAATGGAAAAGCGCGAACATAACCGTGCAGCAAATAAATCTCCAGTGTCAGCGCAGCCATCAAAGAAATAACCGGACCCACATACTTTGATTGCACAAGCGCGGCAATCTCCTTACTTTCCGCAAATCTTAAAAAGAAAAACAAAATAGGAAACATCAGAAAATGCGTCACTGCCTGAAACTGCCAGCCGCCGAACCTGCTCATAAAAATCAAAATGCCGTAATAAAGCCCGACAAACAAAACCAGCGCCAAACCATCTTTGAAGAAATTTGGCGTACGAGACCGCTTGCAACCTGCCAGATACCCGCCGAAGAACATGGTTTGCAGGTAGAATATCCATTTAAAATAGCCCGGTCCTTCAATCGAGTAGCCGGAAAGATCAACGAACGTAAAATAAAAATAAATATACGGTACAATAAGAACAAAAATACCAGCCAGAAAATACCGATAATTCTGCCTTTTTAAAATAGCAAAGAATATCACATAATAAATCATCAGCGCAGCAATAAACCAGTAATCCGTAGGCCAGACAAACAGCCGGACATAACCAAAAATATCCAAAGTGCGCCATGCCGATTGCGCGATAACAATCATCAAAATCGTAGCCAGCCACGTGGCAGGATAAATTCTGAAAACGCGCCGCCTGTACCAGGCAAAAAAAGGTACCTCCCGAATATTATAGCTTAAAAACAGACCGTATCCTGAAAGCATAAAAAACAACGCATTACCAATGGAACCGCCCGTAGCCATCGCAGGCACCGGATACAACGCATCCAGATGCGAGTTCGCAATGCAGATAATCGCAATAAATCTTAAAAAAGTATTACTAGTCATGTTAATAATTGCCACTTGTTTTTCATAGGTGCTTATAATGGTTTTTCCAATAAAAAACGTATTTTATTTTCAGTCCTTGTCAGCACATAACTGGCGATCAACACCACCGCAAAATACGCGGCAATGCGCATAAGCCACGGTACTGGCAACACCAAAACAGGTGTAAAAAACATATGAGACAGATAAGCTGCATAAGATAAAGAACCAACCCAAACCATTGACAACGGTATAAACCTGATGCCGTTCTTTGCCGAAAGCGTGACATAAAGCCAATGAGACATAAAAATTATGATGAACACCATTGCGGCACTGGCCAGAAACGAAAAAATAAATGCAAGCCAATCACTCATTGAAATTTGGGATAAAAAGATGTGATAACCAGAAATGTAAAACAGGCTTATAAAGAAAATTGGCACCGACCACTTGGTTGAAAAAGTGCTATCGTTATTAAGTGACGCGGAATACCTTAACGTACAAACAATTCCAACCATATACCAAAGCCAGCCGAAAGAAGCCTGTCCAAGATAAAGACGAAGAAGCTCATAGTTGGTGTTGAATGAAAAACGGAGCACAATATTCAATGACAACCAACTCAATAATGCAATGCCAATTAAAAGTGTAGTAGAAGTCTTTGAGCGGGTTAAATAAACGAATAATGGTGTAAGCAAGTAACATTGAACGATGATGCCCTGAAACCACCATGCTATATTAATAGAATAATACGAAGGAGCTGAGTAAACATGCAACATTAGGCCGTGCAGCAGAAAATCGGAAATTGGATTTACTGCGCCAAAATTCAGATTCATAAAAGAGAAATTAAGAGCATAGGCTATCATTGCTATCAGTAAAACCAGTAACCAAAGCGGATATAAACGGAGCAATCGTATTTGCCACCAAGACAGCCATTGAATTTTCGGGAAACTATTTCGCTGAATTAATGAAGTGCCTATCGCCAAACCGCTGAGCAAAAAAAATACATTCGTTCCCTGATAAAAAAGATACCGGAATTGCCCCATATATATGTGAAAAATTATTATGCATATTATAGATAGTGCTTTCGCAACAGGAAGCCAGGAAATGTATGATGATTTAGTATCAGATTGCATAGTTATTTATTGACAGTATCATTGATAACGCTTGGCCAAACGATTGTATATATCCAGAAGACGAGCCAGGAGTTTGTCCGGTGCGTATTTTTGAGTCATCTTTCGCAATCCTTCATTGCCCAATTTTTCACACAGCGCCGCAACGGACCAAAGCGTCTGAATGCGGGCCGTCAATTCTTCTGCATCCCCCGGCGCATACAAAAGGCCATTGACACCATCCTCAACAATTTCCGGCAGACCGCCGATACGCGAACAGACAATTGGCAAGCCATGCGACATCGCCTCCAATAAAACCGTGGGAAATCCTTCATAACAGCGCGTGGCGAAAACAACCATCCGCGCATTGCGGTAGAATTCGGTAATTTCTTTCGCGCCCAATTGCCCTAAAAATTCAACGTTCACCGGTTTGTTTTTCAGAACTTCCGGCATCCTGTGATAATCGCCCGCGAACTTAAACGGAACATCACCAAGCCTGCGTGCGGCTTCAAGCAAAGTAAAAATATCTTTTTCCGGACTGATTCGCCCCACATATGCAACATAACCCCCGCGCTGCTTCAATCCTTCATTCGTCATACCGGCGGAGGCCGGTATCCAGTTATCTGCCAAACCCGAAGCTGGCTTTTGGGAATCCAAGCCCCCGTCATCCCCGAATGTACCTGTCGGGCCATGGTGCCCTCTGGATAGATCCATTTCATTTTCTGGATTCCCGCCTTCGCGGGAATGATAATCTCTTGTCTTCTGCACTTGTGCAAAAGACACCGGATTCGCCAAAACAGAAACCCGACCAACCGGCAGCCCTTCACCTACTAAAATATTCTTCTGAAATTCACTCAAACATATAAAATGATCAACATTATCATAATAGCACCGCAATATCCGGGCCGCCGCAGTTCTTAAAGCGTAGCCCATACTTTTGAAAAGACTGTTTTCGCAATTACGCAAAACACACCAATATTCCCGCCCGCCCAAACACCGATGACAAATTTCACCCTTGCTCAGCAAAAGGCCATTTGGACAAACAAGGCGGAAATTATGCACCGTCATCACAACCGGCACGCCAAAAGCTTTGCACACCGGCAGGATGGAAGGCGAAATCAGAGGATACAGATTATGAATATGCACCACATTAGGGCGATTGATTTGCAGAAACTCACCAAATGCTTTCGCGGCAAAAGGATTATGAATACCCGAAAAAAAAGCCGCCGTTTTACCCGACAGCTTATCTTCAATCTCCGCGCTGGAGCGGCTGAAGCGACAGACCGAAACACCGCGCTCCGAAAGCAAAGCGGCAAGATTTTCAATCACCGTTTCTTCGCCGCTTAACTTGCCGTAGTAGTTATGAACGATGGCAATTTTCAAGAAATTACTTCCCGAATTTAAGATCAGCAACGCATTCTTTGGCGGCCTCAATTAGGTTTGAAGCCGCAACATTCACTGCATATTTCTTAGCGATACGCTCGGACTCTTTTCCAAACTTCTCAACCAGTTCGGGATGGTCTAAAAATACTTGTATTTTATTTGCCAATGAAACTTCATCCCGTGGATCAACGATAAAGCCATTCACCCCTTCTTCAATAATCTCTGATGAGGCGCCATCAAAAACAGAACCAATGATGGACAGGCCAGCCGACAACGCCTCGAACCCGACCAATGCCCGATAATCGCCGAGCGTCGGAAGCACAAAAACATCCGCTTTGCCGTAAAAATCACCTATGGATTCGTAAGGCTGTGAGCCGTGCAAACGCACAACTTCATTCAGACCATACTGCTCTATCATATCTGAAAGCAATTTTCTGTCAGGCCCGTCACCTATAATATCAAGCTGCAAACGGGCGCGCTGATCCTGCGGTAAACTGTTGATAGCATTAAGAAGATGCTTTAGTCCCTTTCTTTGTATAAGCTGGCCGACAAACAAAAGTGTTAATTTTTCTTTTTTATCAGCGCGTTTTTTTACAGCCACAGCAACGGAAGAAGTCAAGTAGCAAGCACTTTTGATTTTGTAAGCCTCAATACCTAAGTGATTTGTCAAATACACAACAGTCTTATCATTATTGCAAAGAATCTTATCCGCGACACGCCCTATAAAGCGCCGAAATAAGTCATAAACTGAATTGTTTCTATTGACACCGTAATATTTCAAATATAACGGATCGTTCTCCACAAGCAATAACACGCGGGCATGTCTTTTAAAAAGCCTGTACAAAACAGCATAAAGACTCAAAAGACCGAACTCATTTATTACAATCAAGTCCGGCCTAGTATGGGCAAGCTTAAATATGGCTGAAGGCGATGGCATGCTGAATGTTCGATGGCCTATTTTAAATGTGAGCTTGGGAAGCGCTTTTTTAACTTCGTAATCAGTGCCGCTTATTTTGGCTTCTGTTTCACAGGTAAAAAGTGTCGTGTTGGGAAATTGTGTAACAAACGCCTTCAATAACGGCTCCATATAAAGAAGCTTATTGTTGTAGCCAATCGAATCAAAAAGCCAAGTTGCGCGGGCAGACAAACTCATTTTAAATCAATCTCATCAATCCATTTCAAATCTTCATCATCGAGCTTGAACTTTCGTGCAAATTCCAGGCAATCTTCTTTAATCGTCTTTTGAATATTGATTTCCTGCTCAAGCGCCTGTTCTCTGGACATAACGCCTTCGCGCACCAGATTGGCGTAAATGATGCCATCCTTGGATATGCCTAACTGTTTGAGAAAAGCGAGGTTGTCCAAAGGATGCAGGTAACAGTCAAAACGTGATATTCTATTTTCGGCGGCATGCCAGCCCAGTTCTTTCGCAAGCAGTTCTTTTTTGTTCATCGTTTCCCAAGGCACATAATCAAAAAAATGCATAACCTTAATTTCATTTTCTGGAAATTCAACGGGTGCCATGGATAATTTGAAAGCATCTTTTACCGGAATGCCCATAAACTTTCTTTCACGGCTTGCCGTTACGTAATATGTCGACAGGGCTTTTAATACGCCGGCAAAGTTTTTCGCGGTAACCCGCCGCATAAGGCCGCCAAGACCGGTAGGGATGGGTATGTTTATTTTTTCAGCCTCGGAATCACCCAGAAGGATTGTGCGCACACCGGCCTCACGGGCGGCGCGCACAGCATAACTTCTGATAGCATTTTCACAATTACCGCAAACGCCGGTGGGTATGCCTGTCAAACATCCGAACCTGAAAACCTGACGTACCAAAGACTTTCTTAGATTAAAATCTGCATTGAAAACTTTCAACGGAACATTCAGATTTTCACAGGCTTTAACAACATTTTCGGTTGCCTGCTGTGATTGGAAGCCAGAATTATAATTTACGGCCAAGACACGCAATCCCAATTTTTTAACCGCGTAATAGAGAACATAACTGCTGTCCTTGCCGCCGCTAAGCGGCACAACGCAATCATAATCCTTGCCGTTCGATGAAAGAATTTTATTCTTTAAAACATCGGCGCCAATTGGAATGGGCGCCGGCTTATGGTTTACACAAAGCGAGCAAACACCGTTTTCATTAAAGGAAACACCTGGGAAATTAACGGGAAGAATACAAGTATTGCAAAGATTCATGTAAGAGTAATGAAAATTCTTTGAAATTTTGAAGCAAATAATTGCATTTAATTTTTCCTAAATATTAATGCTAAGGACCGAGCAAATATTTGTTTAAGTGCATTAGGATGTGAGAGACATTCAAACCCGTTACTGCAAAACCAAAGAATAACATCATGCTGATCTAACGAATTACAAGCGTCGGCATCTTCGTCAATGGGATCAATATAATTTGCTTGAAGCTGCCGATATTTCAATGCAGTGTTTCTGTAACCGAAACTGAAGATAATTGCGCGTATTATCCTCTTTGGGAAAATTAAAGCAGCGCGCCAGAGAAGTGAATTACGTATAGGTATCGACAATTTAATCAGTTTACCTTTCAGGGAAAGTTCATTATAAGCTTTTACTCAATAACCACCGGCAAACCAAGGCCTCGTATGAAAAGCTGGCGCAAAGAAAACTAACCCACCAGTCTTCAATAAACGCTTAATCTCACACAATGCATTTTGAATATTGGGTATGTGCTCATGAGCATTGATAGTCCAAATTGCATCAAAACTTTCACTTGGTAAAGGAATTTTGTAACCATCTGTGACAATGAAGGGTTTATGATAAAATGACAAAAGACCAGGGGCAATATCGCAACCAGTATAATTGTCTACCATGTCTTGAAAACATCCCCCTCCCGAACCAATTTCTAGACATTTTTTAGATTGTAAATCATATTTAGTTATAAATTCATTTAGTAGTTCAAAATATGGGTGGTTTGCAGCTGGCATAGTACCATAATACTTTGCAGTATTATTATGGGCATCCCAAAAATCTGCAAGTTGATCTTCTGTGAAATCTATCATTTATTTTCTTATCTTAAAATTCTTGATTGTATTTTCAATCGACTCGACAAATTTAGGCACAACTACTGAACTATCAAATTTTTTACGGACATCTTCTTGCGCTGTTTTTACAATGGCTTGATAGCAGTCAAAATTTATATATTATCTTCTTTAGGTTTCATGTAAAACCATTCCATAAGCGACTGCCTGCCTTCGCTTAGCATTTGTCTTTTTTGTTCTAAAGACAGCCCCTCAAGTTCTTTATAGGAATACTGATGTATTTTTTTAATATCATCTATAGAGCTATAGATTTCAATATTGTGTGTCAGCGCAAAAAGGTCTCGGAGATATGAAGAGATTTCAACATCAATATGGTCATGCACTTCGATCAACAGTTCATGTCGTGCAAGGAAAGGGAGCGTTTCTTTTGAAAACAATTCTTTTTCGTAGCCCTCGCAGTCGCTAATGATTAGCGCTCTTTCCGTAAGTGGCAGTGATGTCAAAGTCTTGGCATCACAAAATGACCCAGTGACAACCCTTGCGGCAACATCGTTCAAGCGCGCCATTTCCTTGCAAAATCGAAGAGCTTCAATGTTCGTATCAAATGCAAAAATCTTTGCAGACTTTACCCGCATAGCCAATCCGACAGCGTAATATCCTTCGTCGCAACCAACATCCACTATCTCAGTATAATGATTCTGACAGAGCTTTTCTAACAGAGGTTCAAGTTCCTTCTCGTACGAGCCAAGGAGTTTTGGAAAGAGCATACTACTTATCGATTTCATGTCCGGATATTTCATGCCAGCAAAAACACCGTTCATTACGGTCAATTTCGCAAACACAGGCTTGAGGGATGCCGGAATTTGCTTTATCACTTCCCTTCTAGTTCTGGCCCTCTGTGCATAGAGTGTAAATGGAATGATTGTATGATTTAACACTTGCCAGATCCAGTTGAACTGGATTGCCTGGTCAACAACTTTTTTTAGCAATAACTTCATAATGGGCCTCCCAAAAACCTGCAAGTTGATCTTCTGTGAAATCAATAATTTATATTCTTATCTTAAAATTTTTGATTGTATTTTCAATCAACTCAACAAATTTAGGCACAACTACTGAACTATCAAATTTTTTAAGGACATCCTCTTGCGCCCGTTTTCTTATCATTGTCTTTTGTTCTGCAGGTAGGCGAATAATTTCAGCTATTTTCGCTGCCAGTCGTTTTGGATCTTGAGGGTCAACCAAGAAACCATTTACGCCATCTTCAATGATCTCTGGACCACCACCTTTGTTACTCATTAAAACAAGGGCTCCTGCGGCCATGGCTTCTATACAGACTATTCCAAATGGTTCCCACCAAGATGGGAAGCAGGTTAACGCTGCTTCTGCGTATTCTTTTTTTAAAGCTTCGCGTGAAATAGCGCCGAGAAATTCAAATGCATTGTCGTTGAATAGATTCTTTCTAAGTTTTTCTCCTGCTCGTGATAGTCTGCCAGCCATCCTTAGTGATACGTTAAATCCTTGAGCGTGGAGTATCTTTACGGCAGAAACAAGGTCAAACGCACCTTTACCTTCAATTATAGTGCCCGCGAAGAAAATTCTATTTTTGTGCTCTTTAGAAAATGAGGATTGCCATTCTTCATACTTAATAAAATTTGGAATAACAGAAATTTCTTTTTGTAAGCAAGCATCATAATGAACAAACTTAGCCATAGCGTGAGAAATAGAAAATATTTTATCAGCAGAACGTAGCATTTGATACTCATCAGCAGCGATTCTCTTCAAATATATACTTTTAAATTTAAATTTAGCGTGCTGTCCAGTATTTCTATCAAGATATGTAGGTCCATCTAAATGAACCAATAAAGGGATGGTCCTTTTTCGCTGTGCCCAAGTTATGGCTTCTGCACCAAATTCTGAGCACAATACGACATCACAATTATTTTTTGCAATCAGAGAATCAATTTCTTCAGCTAATCGTTCACGATAAGACGTATATCGTGTGAACTGCCTTACCCAACTTCGAATACGTGAAATAAAAAGGGAACCTTCTATTCCTTCGATACAAAAATCGCTGCCAGGTAATCTATGGATAGTAAGATTTTCTCTTTGTTCAACTGATTCCGTCCTTGTATCATCTGAAGCACAGAGCACTGTAACTTTATGACCCAACTGGCTTAATGCGTGGCTGAGTTCTGTGAAAAAAACACCTATGCCGCCATATCTGCGTGCTGGTAGAAACTCGCGACTAACCAAAACAATGTGCATAATATTACTTATTCTTCAAATTTTGTTTTCTGCGGGCGTTAAAAAATATTTCTATAAAATTGTGAGGTAATAGGCTTATCATTATTACACCAATAGCTTTTTTTGCTGTATACGGATGCACATAAAACGCACGCAAAGCAGAATTCCGTGCATTGGAATACATAAATCTTTGAAGCAAAACAATGGCTAAATTTATATGCCACGCGGCTTCATATTTGCGTAGACTTTTCTGCATATGAAGCGTTGCCTGCAATCTTAACTCCCGCAATTTTGAGCCAACAATGTTATTTGTATCAGGTTTGCGCAGTAAATAGTTTTTAGTACTTAAATCTTTATACCAGTTAGCACATTTCAATGTGCTGTAAGCGACCGAACCCTTGCAGGCCAGTTTAGCCCATGTCAAAAGATCTTCACCCTCCTGAAGCCCCTCTTCAAATCCGCCAACTGCTTTCAATGTCGTCCTTTTTGCTGCTACTGCGCTTGTCCAAACAGGTGAATCAGAGTTAATACACGCCGCAAAATAATCTTCCAAGATACCTTCCCAGAGCCCCTCCGGTAAATTTGTAAAACGCGGATAGGCAACATGACTATTCCCATTTTGCTCAACATAATATTGATAAGCCGTTGCACAAAGCACAATATCTCCTGAAAGGTTTGTTAATCTTTTTATTGTTTCAAGAAAATTGGCCTCCCACCAATCGTCAGCATCCAGAAAAGCAATCCATGGGCCTCGTGCTTCGGCAATGCCTTTATTGCGGGCGGCGGAAACTCCCTGGTTTTTCTGATGAATAAGCCTTATTCTTAAATCCTTGATTGCTGACACGATGTCCGGGCCTTTATCCGTCGAACCGTCATTAACAACCACAATTTCAAAATCCTGCATAGTTTGATTTAAAACCGATTTGATGGCACGCGCAACGGTTGCTTCTTTATTATAAAGCGGTATCACAACTGAAAAAAATAACGGTGAATTAGGCATTTGCGTAACCCTCGACCCTATTTACAGCACCATAAACAATGCCGATGAGAGCAAAATGCAGGTTGCCAAAAAACTGAACATACAAAACAACATTGTCCGTGAACATTATCAACATATAAGGAATAAATGCCGTGGCCGCGCCATAGGCAAGCATCTGGTGCGCGCCTGTTGTCCAGCGGGCAATCTGAACAAGAAAAAATAGTTGCAAGAGCATTGTGAGACCATAGAGCCCAATACCTAATGCGCCTATGTCATGCCAGAGTTTCAACCAATCGTTATGTGGTGCATACGTTCGAAAGCCTGCCTTGAGAAGCACTTCACGATGCGAGTTCCAGCCGTTGCCGAAAAAAGGTTTTTCATTTACACCTAGCAGAAGGACGTCCCACATTGCTTTTCTGGCAGTCGTTTTAAAATCAGGATTATCTAAACGCAAATCAGACACTTCACCGCTACCAGATTGAAACATTCTTTGTTGAACGCGGTCTGTATTAAAGATGACGATACCGCAGATTAGCAAAATTGCTACCATAACAACCCTTTTTCTTATTCCAAGAGGCGCAAGCGTCAAAGGCATACAGGAAAGCATCGCGACCATCGGGCCACGGACTAATGCAACAAAAGTAATGGCCAACATTGAAAAATAATAATAAAGATGACGGTGACTGCCACAGGCATAAAAAGAAGCGTAGCAGGCGCCCATAAGCAACAGCCCGATCATTTCTGCCGCCATAAAACCGTGACCCGGCAACACACCTGTCAGTATCATCGGTAAGCGGATAATGAGAATCACCCAGGCGATGATGGCAAAGCGGGTAAGCCAATGTATTATATTTTCTAATTGCCAGTTATCGGATCGGAACGTCGAAGCCGCACAGCCGATAACGATAGGTGAAAGCATTTGAAAAAGACTCTGAAGCGCATAAAGATTATTACGTCCGAAATACCAGTAAACAAGAAGCCAGCTTATCCAAGAGATCCATAAACCGAGAGGAAATGTAATAAGACGGATGTTTTTAAAACAAATCAAAACTGAAATAACCATCGGGATAACCCACGCCCACCCTGTAATGTTAAATCCTAAAATTTCACGTCCGCCGATGAACCATGGAATAATCGCCGCCGCAATAAGCATCAGCATAAAACGGTTCATTCCACGAAAATCTTGATACTCATCAAAATACGCGTATTCAGCCTGCGGCTCATTCGCCGGCGTTACATTCATTATCTCATTCTCTGGTAGATTCATCTCTGTCTAATTCCCGTCCGTTCTCCGACCTCGGACCTCTGTTCTCTTTCCTCCGGTCCGCCGATCTCTGATCTCCGACCTCCGTTCACCGACCGCCTCATACAACTCCCTTACCCTCTCTCTAAACATCGGATACGCATATTTTTCTTCCACGCACTTTCTTGCGGCGTCACCTATAGACTTTCTTTTTACTTCATCCTTAGCTGATGCAACTATACAATCAGCAAAACTTTTTATATCTTCATACGGCACAAGAAAACCGTTGTTACCATCCCGAATTATTTCAGCCAAGCCGTCAACACGGGTAGCGATAACCGGTTTGCCGCAGGCCATCGCTTCGATGGCTGTAAGTCCAAAGCCTTCAAAGCGTGATGGTACAACAACAACATCCATCAATCCCATACAACCCATTGCCTCATTCCATGGCAGGCGCCCCATCCATGTACAGGAATCAGAAATCCCCAACGTAGCGGCCAACTTGTGTAAATAATCTTTTTGTTGACCATCACCAACAATTAACAGATGAACATTGGGCATTGTTTTTCCCACAAGAGCGAAAGCTTTCAGTAAAACATCTATACCTTTTTCACTGCTCAGACGCGCAACCGTTCCGATGACAGTTTTCCCTTCCAAACGCCTGGCTGTTTCTAAAATATTCTGAGTTTTTTCAGCAAGCGCTTTATCTATTGCTTCAAGATCAACCGCGTTGGGAATGGTCAAATGCCTACGAGCAACACTTGAATTAGACGGATTCAACAAAAACGAATTGCCGAACCAGGATTTTTCCGCCGCTTCGGAAACGCAGGTGAAACAATCCGTCAATAACGCACCCAAACGCAAAAACAAACGCGCCATAAAACCGTGCGGCGAGCCGGGATAATGCACCGTCGCTAGCAAAACCTGAGCCCGCGCGAGTTTCGCGGCAATAATCGGCAAAAGCCCCGGCGCCATATACTGAACATGCACAATGTCAGGTGACTTTTTACGGAAGACCGCCGAAAGATTACGGATAAATTTTATAGCGCCATCATCCCGCGGCCATTTCAAAAGCAAAACATCCGCACCTGCCCTCTTAAATTCGTCAATCATCTGTTCATCATATTCAAAATAACAGCAGACCTCCACATGACAACCTGATTCAACTAGCACTTTAACCAGTAAAAGAGTTTGCTGTTCCGTGCCCCCTCGCAGAAGACAGGGGATGGCAATGATGACTTTTTTATTTTTGGCACGTATCGCCTGATCCATGGTTCAGCAAATTGTGGCAATTCATTTTGACAGGAACAAACAGGGGCCTATGTAATCTGGCTTATCGAAACTGCTATGTTCGTGTAGATACATATCAAGACAACGATAGTTATGTTCTTTAAGAAACTCTTCCATTTCCTTACCAGTATAACCGAAAATCGGCCAATTGTATGGATGCAGTTCACATAATATCATTGCCGGCTTCATTATTTCCCATGGGAAGCCATTTAAAACAGATAATTCCGCGCCTTCGACATCAATCATCAGAAGGTCAACCTTTGGCAAATTAAATTGGCAAATAATATCTCCCAGCGTTTCAACTTTAATTTTGTATGTTACTTTTTTACCTGCACTATTTTCAGGTAGTAAATAGCCTTCTGAACCTTGAGAAACAAAATCCATCTCACCAGCGCATTCAGACACGGCGCATTCGACCACATTGACAATATCTTGCAAATTGTTGCGCTGAACATTCTCTTTTAGAATAGCAATGTTTGATTCGTCAGGTTCAATGGCAATCAATACCCCCCCCTCTCGACTATTTTGTTTTTAGCAGCCCGCCGAGCAAAAGAGCGTATTCGCCGTGATGCGCGCCAACATCAATGATTACAGGATTTTCCATTTTTTCAATTGCACTGCAAACCATATGCGCCTGAACAAAATCCGCATAAGCAACTATTTTTGAACGGCAGCTTTCCTTTGGCAGACGTAGTCCACGCCGACCCGGCCAGACTGTATTAGCATGAAGATTCAGAGAAAGACCCATCGCCTTTTCACGCCTGCCACCGAATAAACGCCAGATGATCTTATTCAGCACTTGCCATAACCGATAAATAAATTTCTTAATAAGCATAATTAAAGCAGCAAAAAATGTTGATCATTTTTGCAACAGCCGGTCATAGACGGCTTCCACCTGGCGTGTAATGATTTCCGGATTAAAATTTTTTTCAACATGTTCTTTTGCCGCAATACCAATATTTTTTGCTAGCGACACATCACTTAAAACACGCATGCAGACATCAGCAACGGCATCGGGATCATCGGGCGGCACTAAAAAGCCTGTCTCGCCATCAATAATAAGTTCCGGTGTGGCTCCAACAGCTGTTGCAACAGCGACGCAACCATGTGCCCCAGCTTCCAAAGGTACAAGGCCAAATGCTTCACCATCTTTTGAAAGGGCAAGCACTATATCAGATGCAGCATAAATTTTATGCATATCAACAACAAAGCCGGTAAATTTAACACGCTCACTTAACCCGTGATAATGCGCTAATTTTTTTAGTCTATCAATTTCTGTACTCGGGCGATTGGAATAGCTTCCGCCTACAATCAGCAGTATTGATTGCGGGCAAGATTGTGCTATTTTTGCGAAAGCATTTATGGCAACATCATGCCCTTTACGTGGATCAAGCATTGCAATGGAACTGATAACTTTTGTGTCTGCATTTAAAGATAGTGCTATTTTGGCAGTATCTTTTTCTGCGGTGCGCAAGTCTTGAATACTTGGTACCGGGTCATAAATTTTAATAATTTTTGAATGGTCAGTTAATTTCGTGATTTCATTAGTAACACAATCAGAAATGCAGATGACTGCATCGCAATATTTTAAACAATGGCTGTTTAAAGGCTTTTGTGAAAGTAAAGAACGTACATGGCCGACGGTTCGCACCCCCATTATTTTTGCTGTCGCAAGATCAATCCAAGAATCTCTACTCAGCAGGTTGACATGAAGAATTTTAGCATCTGACTTCGCCATTAGACGTTTCAATTTATGGGCAAATATAATACGTTTAAAAGCATCTGTGCCGCGGGGTGGGCTCTGCCATCGGTCTGTACCCATCCACCATGCTAATCTATCAGCGCGATATTTTATAATAGCGCCGGACGTTTCATATATATAATGATGCGAAACGGGAAAATCAGCTAAAATGATGGGATGGAATCGTTTTTCATCAAATTGTTCACAAAGAACATTAAGACATTTTTCCGCCCCTGCAAAAGCACGGCTTTTATCAACAAACACAACTGTCGTTTGGGCTGATTCTTTATTTAGTGACATTTGGGTGAGATATAAACAAAAGTTGTGTTTAGGAAGATAGGTGGTGTATCCACCGGCTGGTTGTTTCGCGACAGTCAGTCGGCCAAAAAATAAAAGGAAAGGATACACACACCATGAGAAAAGGTAAT
>Ga0208459_1000790_pt1 | contig 32099 bp, 26 predicted proteins | sample AD_UKC087_MetaG_FD_184433 | JGI IMG/M metagenome (GOLD analysis project Ga0208459, IMG submission 184433) | Active sludge microbial communities of municipal wastewater-treating anaerobic digesters from USA - AD_UKC087_MetaG (SPAdes) (version 2) | ecosystem: Engineered > Bioreactor > Anaerobic >... | reverse complement strand
ACCACCATGTGACGGATGGTGGCGGCGGCACGCACCGGTCCTTTTCCCCATCGTGGGCGGCATTCATGACAATCGATCGGTCACCTCGGAAGGCGTGGCCGTTCACTTCGAAGGTCTTCACGGATTCCTTCGGAACAGAAGCCTTGAGGCCATAAAGGCTGAACAGGTCGACGACGGCTTCCTGCTGTCTTACCGCCTCGTGTCCGATGAGAAGACCCTCGAGATGTTTCCCTGGGATTTCGAGGTGATCGTCGGGTACCTGATCTCTGGAACCACGGTCACTCAGGAACTGACGGTCCGCAACACTGGAACCCGGCCCATGCCGTTCCAGATCGGGTGGCACCCCGGAATCAACGTGCCGCTCGGGTCCGGCGGGAAGAAGGACTGTCTGCTGCGCCTTCCCGAAGGACGCGTGGTCAGGATGCTGAACGACGCGAACTGTCATCTGACAGGCGAGGCGCTGCCTTTTGAGTCGTCGGGGGTCTTCGAATTCAATGAACGCGAACTCGAACTGACCTACATGTTCGACGTATCGGCGGTGCCGCCGGCCGACCGGCTGGTCCAGATCGAGGATCCACGCGCGGCAGCCCGCGTCACGGTGTCCTTCCCGGACTATCCGCACCTTGGCGTCTGGTCGGATGCCGGGGCGCCTTTCATCTGCGTGGAGCCGTGGCAGGGCATGGACGACAGCGTTGTTCAGGAGCCGTTTGACAGGAAGTTCGGTGTTGTTATTCTGATGCCCGGATGCGCCCAGACGCGTCGGGCCGCGATTTCGGTTCAAGGAACAGAGGTGTGAAAGCGATGAGACCTGGAAATCTGGTGATCGGGCAGTCAGGAGGCCCGACCGCGGTGATCAATGCATCCCTGGTCGGCGTCATCCGCGAGGCGAAAAAACACGACGTGGTCAGGAATGTGTACGGCATGCGCTGGGGCATTCAAGGCTTCATGGAAGAGGCGATGATCGACCTCGGAAAGGAACCTGACGACAGGCTGGAACTGTTGAGCAGAACTCCATCCTCGGCGCTCGGTTCCTGTCGCTTGAAGCTGAAGGATGAACACCTTCCCAGGGTCCTCGAGGTGATCCGGAAGCATGACATCCGTTTCTTTTTCTATATCGGCGGCGACGACTCGCAGAACACGACGCATCGCGTGGTCGAGTACTGCAGGGCGCAGGGTTACGAGATCTACGGCATCGGGATCCCGAAGACAGTCGACAACGACCTCTTCGGCACCGATCACACTCCGGGCTACGGATCGGCCGCACGGTACGTCGCCCTTTCGGCCCAGCAGGGCGGAATCCTGGCAAGGGACATGCAGAAGGTTGATCCGGTGTGCGTGTACCAGGCTGTCGGTCGAGACGCCGGCTGGCTGGCGGCGGCCGCCGCGCTGGCAAAACGGTACGAGGATGATCCGCCCCACTTGATCTACATTCCCGAGCGCCCTTTCACGAAGGAGCGGCTCTTCGCCGACGTGGAACGTTGTTACTCGAGGTACGGGTTCGTGTCGATCGTGGTGGGCGAGGGTATAGCCTTCCCGGATGGGACCCCCGTGTCGGGGACACAGACGTTCGACAAGTTCGGCAACCCGGAGTTCGGGGCCATGGGCGGCGCGTCGGCCGCCATGGTGGTCAAGAATCTGGCTTGTGACCATCTCGGCTGTCGCGGCGAGTTCCAGATCGTGGAGTCGCTCCAGATGGCAGGCATGGATCGGGCGTCCGAGGTCGACCGCCACGAGGCCCTCATGGCCGGTGTCGAGGGGGTGCGTCTTGCGGTGTCCGGTAAATCGGGGTTGATGGTATCGTTCGAAAGGGCACCTGGCGACGTCTACGAATGTCGCTACGTGGCGGTTCCCCTTCTGAAGGTGAACGAGGGCAAGCAGACGATGCCCGACCGTTTCATCGACGACGAAAACAGCTTCGTGACGCCGGCATTCCTGGACTACCTCAGGCCGCTGGTCGGCGAGTTGCCTGAAATGGGGCGCCTGTCGTATACGGGGATTTGACGTGTCTGAAATCTCAAAACAAAACACGGAGATACCAATGCCATCTTTCGAATACCGGAATGGACGATTTTACAGGGACGGCGAGCCCTTCTACTTCATCGGAGCCGAGTATCAGTACTACCGTGACAAGCGTTCCAACTGGGCGGCCAGACTGGACCAGCTCAAGGCCGGACACGTCAACGTGATCTGTTTCTACACGCCCTGGCGTCACCATATCGTCCACAATCCGGTCGACGGATCGATCTCATACGACTTCGATGGCAGGACGTTCGACTCGCGCGACCTCAGGACGTTCCTCAAGCTGTGCCAGGAGCGCGGCCTTTACATGCTGGCCAAGCCCGGTCCGTTCGTTCACTCGGAACTGAACATCGGCGGCCTTCCGGACGTGACCTCCCCCTCGTTCAACCCCGGAATCGATCCCGTTCGCATCTACAACGGCCGGGAACTGTACTGGGAGTATGACAACACGCAGCTTCCATCGCCCCACGACCCGCTGTTCGACGAGCTTGCCAGGAACTGGCTGGGCGAGGTCGGGAAGGTTCTCGAGCCTTACTGCGCGCCGCACGGAAACATCATTGCCCTTCAGCTTCTCGACGAGACGATCTACTGCACGTCGAACGACGCGCCCTGGCACTTCGGGTACGATGCGCCGGATATGAAGGCCTTCCACCGCTTCGTGGCGGAAAAATACGGCGATCTGGCCCGATACAACGAGATTCACCACACCTCCTACAAGGCGTTTGACTTCATTCCCGCGCCGCGTCTGGAGCCTTCCGAGCCGATCGCCCGCACGCGGCACGACCTCCTCGGGATCATCGACTGGGGAGAGTTCCAGTGGCGTATCAGGCGTGACATCTACGCGCGTTACAAGGACTACCTGGGCCTGGATCTGCCGTACCTCACCAACTACGCCGGAATCACGCCTCCGATCGTGGAGAACGTCCCGGACGCGGCCGAGACCGCCACCAGGGACACGCCGGCCGAGTACGTGCGTCTTTACGCCGACTGGTGGTTCAACCAGAACCGTGTCGATCAGGACCTGGATGTGTACGAATACGGGATGATCTCGTGGCTGGGCGTGGCCGCCTACAATATCCAGGACGCATCCTCGGAGCCGGGCGAACTTGGCGCGAACGAGGTGTTTCACCGTTACATCAACACGGCACGGCGTCGCAGGGGAATCAACATCGAGGAAAACTGGGGTTTCGCAAAGCTGTACCACCCGCTTTCCGAGTTCCCGTCGATTCCGTTCTTCCAGACGCTGGCCTGCGTGGCCGGCGGCTGCACCGGCTATGTCGTCTTCACGGGGGTCAATCACGGTTACTGGCTGGACGACCTTGATAAGACTACTCAGAAGCAGCACAGGACGTTCCCGTCGCACGCCCCGATTGGCGAGAATGGCGAAATCGGTCCGATGTACCACGCCATGAGCCTGCTCAACGAGTGGTTTGCCAGGGAAGGCAAGGACTTCCTGAAGGCCGAGATGGACGTGGACGTGACGTTGCTGATCGTTCCGGAGTACGCTGCGGTCTCGTCATGGGTTCCGGATCGTGACCACTGGAAACTGCCGTGGTCGATTCCCAGGGCGGGCTTCGACGTCATCGAGCCGGCCACGTTCATATGCAATCGCAATGGCGTGAACTTCGAGATGGCCGAACTGCCGTCCCTGAAGGTCGAGTCCATGCTTGAAAGAAAGCGGCTGGCCATCCACCTGGGCTTCTTCCTGGCGCGTGGCGAACAGCAGAAGCTGGTCGACTTCGTGCGCCGGGGCGGCACGCTTCTGTGCAGCGGGGAACTGCCCGAGTTCGACGAATTCATGAACCCCTGCACCGTCTTGAAGGATTTCGTCTTCGAAGGACATCCCGGGCTGCACTACTCGACCGGGAACATCTTCAATGATGAGAACGCGTTCATGGGCAATCTGAGGGTGACAGGTTTCGAGCCCCGGCTGACATGCAGCGACGGCCTGCTCGCGTTCGTCTATCGAAACGGGGCCGACCATTTCATCCTGTTCTTCAATTTCGATCGCGACGGGGAGTTCAGGAAGACCGTCCGCGCCGGCCATGTCAAGCTTGAACTGACGGTGGGTTCGAAGACGTGCGGAGTGGTCCGTGTCAGTGACGGACGCATCAAGTCCTATCTGGTCAAGGGTGTCAACGAGTTCGAGAAGATCTCGTCCAAGGTCCGGATTTCGATGGGCGATCAGTCTTTTGAGTTCACGGGCGATCAGTCCAGGTACGACATCTGAATTTCGGCTGCGGCGCCTATTTCACCAGCTTGAACATCTTTTTGGGCGGCCACCAGAAGATCACGGCCTTTCCGCGCAGGTTTTCGATCGGAACGAAGCCCCAGTATCGACCGTCGCTGGAGTTGTCCCTGTTGTCCCCCATGCACAGGACGTGTCCCGAAGGGACGATGACGTCCGGGAAGGCTTCGTTGCCGGCTGCGGGAGACGCGAACGACATCGGGTTGTTCACCGGCCAGTCCGGGTCGTTTCTGCAGGCGTGGGATGGAGTGCGGCCCGCACCCGATATGTGCTGAGTGATATAGGTTACCTTGCCCAGGGTTTCCTTCTGGCGCTCGCAGACGCACCCGGCCAGGTTGTCGTCCGCGCAATCCCCGTCGTGCTTGACGACCTCGGTCGGGATGGGTTTCCCGTTGATGATCAGGCGATTGCCCTCAAGGCGCACGCGGTCTCCCGGAACGCCGATGACACGCTTCAAAAAGGCCTTTCCGAAGTCCCGGCCGGGAACCGGGTAATCGAATACGACCACGTCGCCGCGTTCCGGTACGGCGCCACCGACGAGATCGAAGTGCGTGAACGGGACGCGCAGGCCGTAGATGGCCTTGTTCACGAACATCTGATTCTTGATCGCAACGGTAGGTATCATCGACCCGGTCGGGATCTGGAAGGCTTCGAACAGGAAGATCCGGAAAAGCATCGCCACGACCAGGGCGACCAGGATGGCCTCGACGTATTCGCGGGACGATGCGTTCTTCAGCACGGCCTCATGCGATTTCAGCCTGCCAAGGAGTATGCCGGCCGCGGCGCTCACGGCGGCCGCGGTCGATTCGTCGGGAGATGCCTTGTGCCGGCCGATGGCCTTCTGCAGTTCCATCAGGTCGTCGGCGCATGCGCGCGCCTCACGGGCATCGAGTCTAGATCCTCGGTATTTCAGCACCTTGCGCGCCTCGGAGGCCAGCTTTCTGGACTCCCGGATTGTCATAGGCCGAATATCGTCGCTTTTCATAGGTGCCTCGAATCGAAACATCCCGGGTTATGGGAGGCCCCCGGTAAGACCGGGCAAAGAATAGAAGCCGCCATGACTAATGTCAAATTGCCACGGGGCGTTGACGCGGGGGCCACTTGATCGGAATATTAACTCCCTCTTTACCCGGTGTGCCGGGCAGTCTGGACAGTCGATGGAATCCGAGAGCCGAAACATCACGACACTGTCGGTCGACGACGTCAGGAAGCTGGTCTCGCTTCTCGGTCTGGAACGCTTTGAAGAGGCCGGACTCAATGTCAGCTTCATCACCATCGACGACGAACGGCTCAGGATGGGGCTCTCGTGGGCCGGGGTCGGAGACAGCGAGATCATCATCCGGGCAGCCGACGACAGCCCGGCATATATCCGTACGGCCAGACTTGCATTTTCCGTGGCGGGTGAAAGCGTCTCGAGACCGTACCAGATTCTGCTGAAACGAATCGTGGTATCGGTCGGAGATCGCTGCCTCGACGACCTCTTCTCGGTAGTCTGGCACGGCAAGGCCCATGCCGATCAGGAATCGACCATCAACTCCTGGAACGTGTCGGATTCCTGGGGGTCGTTCTTCTGCGGCCAGGCCATGTCCAGGAAGTTCTACGAGGCCATGCAGTTCGAGGACAACGCGTGCTTCATCGTGCACGGGGACCTTGAATGCAAATTCATCACTCCGCGTTTCAGGGCAACGCTGCCGAGGTTTTTCAACTATCCCTGGAAGCTTTTCGGAGAATCCGAGGGCGCGGATCCGCTTTCCGACCTGTCCGATCACGACGTCATTTACGGCGGTGAGGAGCGTCTCGCCAACGTGATCGAACGGATGCTGAACGATCGCGTGGTCTCCGGACCGATGATCATCAACTCCACGTGCGTTCCAGTCGTGATCGGCGACGACGTGGACAAGGTCATGGAGCGTTTCCGTGACCGCTGCGCCGACGGCATCTTCCACCTGAGTCCAAGAACCAGCGACTCGATGGAACTGATGATGCAGTATCTCGACGTTGCTCGTGAAACGGCGCTGCGCGAGACCTCGCCGGAGCCTGGTTCCATCGCGCTGGTGGGCTTCAGGGCCGGCCGCTCGCACAAGGAACTCGAATCGTTGATCGGTGACTGCGGCATCAGTCTGAAGGGTTCGATCCTTCCCAAGGCGAGCGCGCAGTTGATGGAAGAAGTCATGCGCGCTCAGACGCTCGTGCTGCGTCCAAGCGTCTTCATGATCGACATGTACGAGCGTGTGTTCCGTGGGTGCGGCCTTCGGATGATTCAACCGCCCGCTCCATTCGGGTTCGAGGGAACCGCCGCGTGGCTGGCCAGGCTTGGCGTGGTAAGCGGCAGGTCCGATCAGGTCGAAACGGTCGTGCGCGCCAATCTTGAAGCTTGTCGTGGCGAGCTGGAACAACTGCGCGTCCGCGCCTCGCGGCACGAGATGATCCTTATCGCCGATCCGGGCGAGCCGTCCAGGTTGTTCGACCCCGTCTCGCCAACCGGTTTGCCGTTGCTTCCTCTGGTGAACGAACTTGGCTACGGTCTTCGTGTGCTGGCCAGAAACGACAACCTTTCCGTTTACAGGGACTTTGCCGACAGGATCGGACAGTGGGCGGCGGAAAACGGCGCAACCGTCCGCATCGGAGGATTCGGCGACGAGGCGTCGCTGGCCGCGGAACTGGAGTCCGTGGAGTCGGGTGCGGTCTTTTCCGAATACTTCTACGACACAAGGATTTCCCGGGCCGGCCTGCCCCAGTTCTCGGCCCGCGATTTCGACATGGGATTTTCCGGCGCGATCAGGACGGCCCGCCGGTTGCTGCGTCTGGTGGAGACGCCTTTCTACAGGCGGTACGGCATGTTGCCCGCGGCCGAACGCGGGTCCGCCGGCTGGTGGAGATCATGAGCCTGACCCAGACACACGAGTTCAGGATTCCATACATGGTCGGGGTGTACCTCGCTGTCAACGCCATCCCCGACGTCTGGCTGCTGACGGACGGTCCCGACTGTCTGTTCTTCAAGGCGGAGTTCGTCCACGGCGCGCAGGATTTTCACTCGACGCTGCTGGACGTCAAAGGGCGCCATCGAGTGGCCCACACCCTGGCTGACATCAACAACGTCGTGCTGGATCGCGAGCAGCATATCGCCAGCATGATTCAGCGCCTGGCCACCGAACCGGAAGCGGGAATGGTCCTTGTCTCGGCGTTGCCGATGGCGAGCATCACAGGTACCCAGTACGACAGGATTGCCAGGGACATGTCCGCCAGGACCGAAAAGCCGATTGCGGAGGTGCCGGCGAGGTCGCTGCAGGGTGACTGGCTGGACGGTTACGCCCAGGTGCTGGCCGCCGTCGCGCGCGAGATCCCCGCACCTCCCGGTTTGCAGCCGTCCCGGGACACGGTCGCGATCGTGGGGCCGCTGGTGGACAGGACCGAGGCGGACCGGCTCGCGGACATCAGGGAACTGCGCCGGATTCTTGAAGACGGTCTCGGGGTGAGGGTCGCGTCGATCTGGCCGTCGAACGTTCCGGTCCGTGAACTGGCGGACGTATTCGGCGCCGGGACGTTGATCTCGCTGCCGTATGGACGCAAGGCCGCGAAGATTCTTAAGAAAAGAACGGGCGCGCGGCTTGTCGAGGCGTCTCTGCCCGTCGGGATTGACGGAACGTCGGCATTCGTCCGGGAGGTTGCCGCGGCCCTTGACCGCCAGGAGGCCGGCGAACGTTTTCTTCAGGAAGAAAAGGACACCTGGAATGACCGGATGCGACACGCCTCGCAAGGGATTGACGGTCGGCGGTTCATCGTCATAGGCGATCCGTGGCTGGCGCCGGCCACGATCAGGATGATTGAAGACGCCGGAGGCCAGGTTGTGGCCGCGCAGACCACGTCATCCGACATGCGCCCGATTGGCGGCCTGCCGTCGTGGATGGAACTTGAATCACCTTTGCGGGTGGACATGGTCGTGGCGCCCACTCGCGGCATTGACGCGGCGCTCAGGATGGCCTGTCCGTTTTTCGAATTCGGCTTCACAAGTTATGGGACTCATGCATTCTTCGACGCGCCGACCCTGGGATTCGGCGGCGCGGTCAACGTGCTTTCGGCGATGTCGTCGTCGTTGTCGCTGTTTAAGCGGCTGGATGAATCCGGGCGCTGGGATTTGAGAAACCTCGCCGACCGCTCGCTGGTCACTCCCGGCGACGGGCTGGCTGACACAAGAGGGTAGGGATGGATCGTCCCGGGGACACCGACAGGGTTCTCAGGGAACCGCCGGCAGGCCTGATGGCGGTGCTTGGCCTGTCCCGCCTCGAATCAGCCGGGTGCAGGCTGGTGCTGGTGGAGAGCCTCGATGGATCCGTACGTCTGCATTTCGATTGGGAACGCATCGGCACGGGCGCGGTGACCGTGGGCCCGGACGACGGCTTACCGGCGTTCATCGGCGCCGGAGGGCTGTCGTTCAGGTATTCCGGACGCGAGGTGGGCCGGCCCTGGGCGATCCTGATGTCGTCCCTGGCGGCCAGAATGCGCGGTCGTGGCATCGAGGCACTCATGATCTACTGCGGTCTGAGGGCTCCGGCGTCGGACGAGCCTGCCGGTCACGCGGTGTCGCGTCCATTCAACCCGATTATGGAATGGGCGCCCGAGGACGGCTGGCGTCATTTTCAGTGCGAGGCCGCCATGGAACGGCGGTATCGCGAGACTTTCGAGTTTGACACCGACTCATCGTTCATCGTTCACGGCGATCTTGAGTGCCGTTTCGTGTCGCCCGGCAGTCGGGTCCGCCTTCCTGGAAACTTCATCTATCCGTTCGACCTGTTTTCCCACACCGAGGCGGTCGGGCCGGTCACGGATCTTAACGACGAGGACGTGATCCGGGACCCTTCGCAAAAGATCGAAAAGAGGATCCTGAAGGAGGTCGAGGCAGGTCGGGTTCACGGTCCGGTGGTGGTGATCGCCACCTGTGTTCCCGTTGTCATTGCCGAGGATCCCGGGCCTGTCCTGGACAGACTCTCCAGCGTTTGTCCGGCCGGGATTGATTACATGACGCCGGTTTCTCCGCAGACCCCGAGTGAGGCGTTCATGGCTTCATTCGGACCGCTGCGCCGGGAGGTTCTTTCGATGCCGGCGCGCCAGCGCACGGTCGGTCTTGTCGGGTACCGCCCCGGGCCTGCCAGGGATGATCTTGTCGAACTTCTGGCCGGCGAGGGTATTCAGGTGACCGGCACGATCGTGCCGCGGGTAACTTCCCGGATGCTCTGGGAAACGCTGGCCGCGCAGGTCATCATTGTCGCGCCGTCACGGTATCACGATGCCAGCTTCAGCAGCCTGATCGAAGGGGCTTCAGAGGCCGGCCGACATATCATCCGGCCGCCATATCCATGGGGTGTGAATGCAACCGTCGAGTGGCTGTCGGCTGTGAAGGCTGGCCTGGGACTGGGATCGGCCGGGTCAGACCATCTCGAGGCACTCTCGCGTGAGGCGACGGCCCTTGTAGCCGAGCGTGTGCCGGGTGACGCGGTATTCGTCCTCGTGACCGATATCGCGGGCCTTCCAGGTCTGTGCGATCCGCTCAGTTCCTCGGGTCTGCCGGTCCTTTCCATGATGGCGGGTCTGGGCCTTCGAACCCGTGTTCTGTTGTACCACGCCGCGCGGGAAGAGGAGCTGGCCAGGTCTGTGTTCGACCGAACATCCGCCGCACTGCCGGCAGGTGCGCGTGTCGAGTTGCGGATGTTCCACGATGAAGCCGGGCTGCGAGAGGCTCTGACCGATCCGGAAGTGGGGGGCGTCTACTCCGAGATGGCGTTCGATTACCGGGCCACGAGGGCTGGCATTGCTCCGTTCTCCTCAAGGATTTTTGAGCCTGGTTTCTCCGGTGCGTCAAGAACGGCGATGCGTTTCGCCAGGCTCGCGGGCCTTCCATTCTACCGTCGGTATGTCGGGAGCCTTTCCGGTCGCTGGCGGAATTGTCTGGTATAATCCTTCAGTTGTTTGGCTGTCGAGACGGCATTGGGGGTCTCATGCGTCGTTTCCAGTGTCTGCTTCACACGCTCTGGCTGCCTGCGGTCGCAATCATGATTGCCGGTTCGTTGTCCTGCAAGTCCAGGGTTCCTTTGAATGAACCTCCTCCGGTCTTCCTTGACGGAAAGCCGGTTACCGAGCACCTGCGGGGCATGAAGGAACTGGGCCTTCCCGAGCCGGCGCCCAAGCTGCCGACCAGGGCCGAAAGAGTCGAGAGGGTGCGTGCCATGTCGCCTGGCAATCCGGTGGGGCGCTCAGAAGTCAGGCGTCTGGCGTCGTTCAAGTATCTGTACCGCGAATTCGCCCCTGGCTCGATCACGACCGAGCGTGATCTTGTTCGCGCGGCGACCGACCTGACAGAGGCTGTCGTCAAGACATCAGATGTTCATGGCCGGCCGTTCGTGCTGATCGCCGAGGCTTCAAGCGGATGGCTGTCCCGCGAGACCATTCGTGTTTGCGTGCCTGTTGCGGATCTGGTGCCGGAGCCTGACGGCGTGCCGTCCGACCGTTTTGACGGCGCGATGGTTCTTGTGGCAGCCAACCAGACACAGGCGGACGCTCAGACCATTGATACGATGGAGAGATGGGCCGAGGAAAGGCTTCTGGCGGTTACTGGCGTCGAGCCTGACTTTTCCGGGCCGTTCATGATGCGTTTCGACACACTTACACCGCCGGTGGACGGTCCTCTGCTGTGGGACTGGTTCATTCCGGTCGGCCCGCTTCCGGAGCCCGGCAAGCCTGGGGTCGGCGTCAGCGGCGCCACAGAATCCGGCGAAAAAGTCGACTCAACCGACGGAGTCTGACCGATGTCGGGCGACACTTCGGCCAGAATTGAGTCTCTCGGGATGAAACTGGCGGTCCCCTATAACCACGATCGTTCCCTGATCACGGCACTCGCGCCTTTCGCGTCGTCCATCGCCGAGATCTTCATACCGGCACCGCTCGATGTGTCCGGCACGTTCCGTCCGTGGAACGGCCCGGATCCCGCGGAGTACCGGTCGATGGTCCCCGACATCGTGAAACGGGCAGGCAGGCTGGGATTGGAAGTGAACATGGCGATCAACTCGCCTTTCGTGCCGCGCCCGGATCACGCCGCCGTGGTCGAGTATGTGACTGTTGCCATCGGCCATGGTGTCGCGTCGTTCACGATAGGCGATCTCGAACTGGCAAAGAGAATTCGTGACGTGTCACCGGACGTCATGCTGGTCGCCTCGGCGACGGCCGATATCGCGACCGTGATGCGCGCAAGGCACTGGGTCCGACAGGCCGGTATCGGCCGTATCGTGCCGTCCAGGCAGATCAACAAGGATCTCGGCGCCCTTCGTGCCATGGCGGCGCTCGGGGTCGAACTGGAACTGATCCCGAACGAACAGTGTCTGCCAGGGTGTCCTTTCATAGTCGCTCATTGTATGACGATAGCCACGCGCGACTGTGTCGACCGCTCCGAGTTCGAGGCATGCAGCATGAGGTGCCTTGAGATGAAGGTGGCCGCGCCCTGGGAACAGTGGCAGACCGAGATAGTGCCGGCGTCCATTCCCAGTTACTCGGGGCTGGTCGGACTCATCAAACTTGCCGGTCGTGATTCGACCACCAGCGAGATCGTCGGCGAGGTGGAGCGTTTTTCGACCATGCGATCGGACGCGGCGATGATGCTGACCGGCTATGTCGAGTCGCCGGAGGCCTTCGACAGGGTAACGACCTGCGATCGGGTGTGCGAACGCTGTGGCTGGTGTGAACAGGCATTCATCCGTGCCAATCCGTATTTCAGGGATCGCATTGCGAAATGGGACCGCAAGTCACCGCTGCCCAGAAGCTGATTATCGTAACAATGATGGTTATTCTGGAGTTCTTCGACATTTCCCGCATAGGCGCCCTTGTCAATTAGTTGAAAATCATTATCATTAGCTTGTCTCTGGCCGGATGGGAGAAATGACCCTGCTGGAAGTCGAAATCGATGGTCAGGTCACGGTCAAGACAGTCGATCGTGGAGGCGGGTTTTCCAGGAATCTGGCGTCCCTTGGCATTCATGCGGGCGACAGGGTTTCGGTGATAAGGAAGGCCCCGTTTCAGGGGCCGATCCTTGTCCGTGTCCAGGGCTCCGAGGTCGAGATCGCTGTCGGAAGAGGCATGGCCTCAAGGATAACAGTTGAATCCGATTGACCTTATCTTTTCATCCCGGGAAAACAAGCCGATTCCTCGAATCGCCCTGCTTGGACAGCCCAATTGCGGCAAGAGCACGCTGTTCAACAGTCTGGCGGGCTTCAAGGCCGAAACAGGCAATTTTTCCGGCACCAGTGTCGAGTTCACGGAGAGCATGGCCATCGTGGCCGGCAGAAAGGTGAGGCTGTTCGACCTTCCCGGAACTTATTCACTCGTGCCTTCCGACGAGGCCGAGGCGGTCACCAGGCGCTGGCTTGACCAGGGCAGCGTCGATGCCCTGATTCTGGTGCTTGACGCATCCGTGCTGTCGCGCAGCCTGGAACTGGCGCTGGAACTGGCCGAGACCGAGATCCCGTTTGTCGTGGCCTTGAACATGATGGATGACGCCGCCCGGAAAGGCATCACCATCGACGTGGATGAGCTCTCCCGTCGTCTCGGTGTGCCGGTGGTGCCAACGGTGGCCACCCGCGGCCAGGGAGTGGTACGCGTGGTGACCGAGGCCATCGGGGCCGCGGCAAGGCACGGCAGGGCGAATCGACCGGTGTATGACCGGGACGTGGACAGTGCTGTCGAACAGGTCGCCGCGCTTATGGCGGGAACTTTCGAGGGTTCGCGCGCACGGTATCTCGCGGTGCGGATTCTGGAGGCGGATCCTGTGGCCGAGGAGATCGTCGCGGGCGCCGGCCAACCGGTTCTGGACGCTGCGGTTCAGATCAGGCGAGGCCTGGCCGTTGAACACGGCTGGCCCGAGGACGGGGTTTTCGCCTCGCATCGGCACGCGATCGCGGTCGATCTGTTCGAATCGGTGGCCAGGGTCGTGAGGAATCCCGGGCGACCGATCCGCGATAGAGTCGACGGCGTCCTTATGCATCCCGTCCTCGGCCCGCTGGTCGCGCTCGGAGTGCTCGCCGGATTCTTCGCGGTTTCCTTTTTCGCGGGGAGCGCCCTCTCGGAGCTTGTCGTGGGGCCTTTCAAGGCCTTTGGCGGCCTGGTGGAGTCGAGACTGCCCGGAATTGCGGGCGTGCTTGCCCGCGGGACGGTGGACGGCATCGGCGGCGGCCTGGCCATCGTCCTTCCGTATCTGCTTCCGCTGCTCTTCTTCATGGCGCTTCTCGAAGACGTCGGCTACCTGCCGCGCGCGGCCTTCCTCATGGACGGTCTGTTGCACAAGGTCGGGCTTCACGGACGCAGCGCGATACCGCTGATAATGGGTTACGGATGCAATGTCCCGGCGATAGCAGGCGCGCGGGCCCTCGAAAGCAGGCGCGACCGGCTGCTGACCACGCTGCTTGTTCCCTTCGTTCCCTGTTCGGCCAGAACCGTGGTGATTCTGGCCCTGATCGGCGCGATGTTCGGACTCAAGTGGGTTCTTGCCGTGTATGTGATGAACATCATTGTCGCCGCCGTGGTGGGCCGTGTTCTATCTTCGGTGGTTCCGGGCGAGTCGATTGGCCTTCTGATGGATATCCCCCCGTATCGTCTGCCCCCTCTCAAATCGGTGGCCGCCAAGGTGTGGTTCAGGATCAGGTCTTTCCTGATCTCGGCGTGGCCGGCCCTGGTGGCCGCTTCAATCCTTATGGCCCTGCTGGAGTACTGGGGGATCCAGGATGCCGCCAACCGTTTTCTTTCCCCGTTCACCGAGGGTGTTCTGGGGCTTCCGGCCGCGGTCGGCGTGACGCTTGTCTTCGGTATCTTCAGAAAGGAGCTGACTATTCTGATGCTGTTCGCCGCGCTGGGCACGACCGATGTCGCCTCGGTGATGACAACGACTCAGATAATCACTTTCGTCGTGTTCGTGGTTTTCTACATTCCGTGTGTCGCGACCATCATCGTTCAGGTGAAGGAAACCGGGTTGAAGTGGACTGCTGTCTCGGTCGGCCTGAACGTCCTCGTGGCCACTGCGCTTGCCCTGCTGGCAAGGCTGGCCGGGTCGGCGTTCATTGCCTGACGAATGACACCGCGAACCTGTCCCCGAACTCCTTTGTGACCAGTTCGAGCCCTTGATCGTTCGCCAGCCCCGAGAGTGCCCTCAGGCCGTACGTGTCGGTCACCAGGATCTCGCCGGTGTCGGCTAACACCCTGAGAAGGCGTGTCTCGAAAGGCCGGTAGGTCCCGCGAAGCATCGGAATGTCCTTCATCGCGTTCTGGTAGCCCGGGTTGTGGCCCCAGAATTCAACCTTCATGTCGCAGTAAAGGGGGATGGATGTGTCGTGAAGGTCGAATGTTCCGGCAATCCGCGCCGCGGAACCGTCCATGCGCATTCTGTCGCACATGGCCCGGGAGTCGTGACTGTAATCGGGCTTTAGCAGATCCTGTCTGTTCGAGAACACGAAGGCGCCTGTCAGCAAGGCGAAAATCGCGATGATCACGACCGTTCGAGGCGTGGCTTGTTCCTTGAACAGCCCGAGCAGCGCCTCGACACCGACCCCGACCATCAGCGCCGCGCCCGGAATGATCGGGACAAGATAGTGGGGCAGGGCAGTCGAGGAGATGGCCGGAGGCACGGCCGCGAGCAGGGCAAGTACGAGCGCGGCCACCGCGGCCTTTCTCTTCCTGACCGCGAGCATCAGAACGACCGGCGTTGTCAGCAGCAGGAACACCAGTGAGGGCAGGTCACGCCGCACCAGCCATCCGACGTATGTCTCTCCCGCATCCATTCCCGCGACGCTCTGCGACAGACGACTGAACAGATGAAATCCGAAATAGGTATCCAGGAACGCCTGTCCGTGCACGACCGTCATGGCCACGTGCCACGGCAGTGCCGCGACCAGGAAGCCAGCGCCGCACAGGGCCACGTCGATGGAAAGGGAACGTGCGTCCGGACGGGCGTCGCGGCCGACGCCGATTGCCTTCAGAACCAGGGCCGCTGCCATGAACGGCACCGGCGCGGTCAGTTTGAACAGTGATGAGAATCCGAAGAGAAGTCCCGAAACGACCGTCGACCTTCTGGTCGACGAGATCATGAACGCTCTTAATCCCGCGAGGGCCAGCAGCAGTCCAGGCACATCGGTCATCGGCCTTCTGGCGTTGAAGAAAAACAGACTGGAGGCGAGACAGAACGCGGCTGACGCATATGCGGCCCATGCCGACAGCCCGAGATCACGGGAGATGCGATAGATGAGCAGCAGCAGCAATACTCCTGCGATCACCCCGGGAAAACGCGCCTGCTGTTCGACCGGTCCCGGGAAAAGGCCTCCAAGCTGAATGGCCGAGAACAGCAGCGGACCCTTTTCGAACAGCACATCGCCCATCCAGGTCACGTCGAGCAGACGACCGGCCTGTGCGCCTTCGATTGCGGCGCGGGTATAGATGGCGTCATCGCCGGGCACAAGACTGCCGGTGTCCATCCCATGCCACAGCAGGAGTATGGCGGCCAGTACGGCAAGTCGAGTCGATAATCGGAAGATGGTTCCGCCGTGGTCCGTCGGCTGGTTCATGTTTGCCTGCCTCGTACCGGGACGCGCGGCGTCGACCGGGCGTCAGGCCTTGTTGCGGGATGCGTGCCACGTAAGGATCGGGTTTCGGGCCGCCGTGACCTCGTCGGGCCTCCTGACGGAGGTTATATGCGGAGCCGCGTGAACCACCTCGGGTGTCGTGGCCGCCTCGTCGAGGATCTTCTCCATCACCGACACGAATTCGTCCAGGTCAGCCATGTTTTCGGTCTCGGTAGGCTCGACCATGAAGGCGCCGCTGACGATCAGCGGGAAGTACACGGTCGGCGGATGAATGCCGGAATCCATCAGTCGCTTGGCCATGTCCATCGTGGACACCTTGCCCTCCGATTTGATCTGGTTGCGATCCGAAAACACCGCCTCGTGCATGCACGTTCCCGCGAAGGGCAGGTGCATCTTGTCCTGGAGCTTGACGCGGACGTAGTTCGCGTTAAGAACCGCCATCTCGGACGAACGGGCCAGGCCGTCCGCGCCAAGGGCGCGTATGTATGTCAACGCACGGACCAGGACGCTGAACTGACCCTGGAAAGAACGCACGCGGCCGATAGACTTCGGGAAGTCGCTGGAAAGCGAGAACGTGCCGTCTGGCGCGCGAACAACCCTGGGAACCGGGAGGTAGTCGACCAGTCCGTCGACCACGCCGATCGGACCGCTGCCCGGGCCGCCACCGCCGTGCGGAGTTGAAAACGTCTTGTGAAGATTCAGCTGCATCACGTCGATGCCGAGACAGGCCGGCCTGTACTTGCCCATTATCGCGTTCAGGTTCGCGCCGTCGCCGTACACAAGCCCGCCCTTTTCATGGACGATCTCGGCCACCTTGTGGATGTCGCGTTCGAACAGGCCGAGCGTGTTGGGGTTCGTGATCATGATCGCGGCGACTTCCGAGTCCATCACGGCCGCGACGGCCTCGGGATCGAGAATGCCGGATTCGCTGCTGGGCACCTTGACCACCGAGTATCCGTTCAGGGCGCTCGAAGCCGGATTTGTTCCGTGAGCGGTGTCCGGGATCAGAACCTTGGTGCGCGGATTTCCGCGGGCGGTAAGTGCCGCGCGGACCACCTTCATCCCGGTCAGCTCGCCGTGGGCCCCGGCAGCGGGCAGAAGCGACACCCCGGACATGCCGAGTATCTCGACAAGCGACTGCTCCAGTTCCCACATCACGGCCAGGGCGCCCGGCACCATCGAGTCAGGGGCCATCGGGTGCACGCCGGTGAAGCCGTCCAGCGCCGCCGCGTCCTCGCAGACGCGGGGGTTGTGCTTCATCGTGCAGGAACCGAGCGGGTAGAATCCGGTGTCGACACCGTAGTTCAGCCGCGACAGTCTGGTGAAGTGGCGAACGACTTCGTACTCTGCCACCTCGGGAAGCTCGGCAGGCTCGGTGCGGAGCATTCGTCCGGGTATCGCCGGTTTCGCGTCGGGACCCGGGTCCTTGACGCACATTCCGTTTCGACCGCTCGCACCCCTCTCAAATATCGAGGGCTCATCAAGTTCCAGACCTGGACGCGCACCCATCATGACCTCCGATGTCAATCTGTATCAAAGTACCGTCAGTTACCCTGCGCAGCACCGGCAGGAGGGGTTGCCTGAACCTGTTCCTTCGCCGGCTGGCCCGCGGGCGCCAACATCTCGGCAGCTTCCTGCCGTGCAGCCTCGCCGGTGATTCCCTCAAGCTTTTCGATGGAGGCCTTTGCCCGAAGGTCACGCACCAGTTCACGCCGGCTCTTGAAGATCCACTTGTTCTTCAGGCTCTGGGTCAGCTTGTCGCGGACTTCTTCGAGTTCCTTGACCTTCTCGGGCTTGTGGTCGTAAACCTTAATCAGGTGGAGGCCGAACGGCGTCCTGACCGCCTGCTTCGTGTACTGTCCCTTCTCCAGTTCAAAGGCCACCTTCTCGAACGCGGGCACCATGACGCCGGACTTCACATAGCCGAGATCGCCACCCTTCGGGGCGGTCGTCGCATCCTCGGACATCGACTTCGCGATCTCACCGAAATCCTCTCCAGCCTTGATCCGCGAAAGCGCCTGACCGATCTTCTTGTTCGCGTCCTCTTCCATAGCCGGCGTCGCGTTCTCGTTCAGGCGGACCAGGATGTGGGCCGCGTGCACTTCTTCGGGATCCGTGAACATCTTGATTCCCGAGGTATAGGCGTTCCTGACTTCTTCCTCGGTGATGTTGATCTTGCCCATCTTTTCGAGCAGTTTTTCGATGGAGTAGGATTTGACCAGGCGTTCCTTGATGGTTTCCTCGGTGATGTTGCCGTGCTTCAGGTAGTTGGCGAACTGTTCCTCGCCCTTGAACCTGCCCTTGTATTCGAGGTACTTCGCCTCGATCTCCTCGGGAGTGACAACGATACCCTCGGCCTTCACGGCCTGAGCGAGGAGCTCTTCCTCGATCAGTCTGTTGACGATGCCGTCCTTGACCTTGAGAAGCCTGTCTTCGGGGATCTTCCTTACGCCGTTCTGGGTGACCTTGTTCACTTCGGAATCAAAGACCGAACGGGAGATCTTCACTCCGTTGACGATGGCGACATAATCCGGAAGCGCCTCAACCGTGGCAGCCTCGGTCTTCGGTGATTCGCCCGCCTTGTCGGTACACCCGGCGGCCAGTGCCAGAATGCCTGCAAACGCGATTACCATCAGTTTGTTCATAATCGAACCTCCGATTACCAGTCCAGAAATGCGACGGAATTCTACTCTGCAAACGTCGCGAAGTAAACGCGCGCGTGTTATCCGCGCAAGGGCAAATCGAAACGCGGGAACGAAGGCTATTGTGCTGATTGCCTGGTATCGTGGCTGGCGCCGTCAGGCAGGTCAGTCGAGGATCTGCAACACGGCACGCTTCCGATACTTCGCGGCCGCGTTGATAACAAGGGTCCGCAAGGCCCACGCCATGGAGCCATCGCGTCCGATGACCTTCCCCATGTCTTCCTTGGCAACCCGCAACTCGATAATAATCGTCGAGCCGCTCTCGATCACCGACAACTTGATGGCGTCCTCGTTGTCGACGATCGCCCGCACAATCGTTTCCATCAATTCTCTCATCCTGCCCTCGTGATTTAGTGGCATTCCGCCGCAGTCAAGATGGGACGGATGATATCAGAACGCATAGCTCAAGAGAATAATACTTATTATTATGCAGCAATGATGACGGAGTGCGGGCAGTCAGGGAACCGCGCTGGCGTACCGCTCAGGCCCTGGCGCCTGACAGAATCTGCCGGGCAAGCCTGGAGACCTTGCGGGAGGCGCGCTTCTTCGGGATGATCCCCTTCGAAGCTATGTGCATGATCATCGATTCGGTCGTTCGGAGCGCCGTCACGGCGTCTTCGCCCTCGGCCGAGGTTGCCTTCTTGACCACGTTCTTCAGAATGGTCCTGAAATGCCTGTTACGGGAACGAGCCTTAAGGCTCTGACGATGTCTCTTAAGCGCCTGCTTGTGATTGGCCACAACGACCTCCAAAAAATATCCGGACAAAAACGCCGGAAGTTTATATACGAAAGAACCTCTGATGTCAACACGAATTCAAAAGGTCAACGCCTGATTGACCCCACGTTCCTTCACCATTCCGGCCTTCCCGGCCCGAAGACGCCACGGGACATCGCCACCACGAGCTCCTTGACGCCCTCTCCAGACATCGCCGAGATGGAATGGAAGTCGACTCCCAGTCTGGCAGCCTCTTCGCTGAGAGCCAGGGCAGCGGCCTCGCAACCGGGGACATCGATCTTCGACGCCACCATCAGAAACGGTTTGTTCTGAAGATCGGTGCCGTAGGCCTCAAGCTCGGATCTGACGGTTCTGAAATCCGCGATCGGGTCCGCGGTCGAAGAGACGTCGACCATGTGGACAAGGATGCTGGTCCGCTCGCAGTGCTTCAGGAACTGGTGCCCGAGTCCGGCGCCGTCCGATGCGCCCGAGATCAGCCCAGGCATGTCCGCCACAACGAACGAACGGTCGCCGATCTTTACCACGCCGAGGTTGGGAACGAGTGTGGTGAACGGGTAATCCGCCACCCTGGCCTGGGCGCGGGACAGATGGTTGATCAGCGTTGACTTGCCCGCGTTGGGCAGCCCGACCAGTCCGACATCCGCCAGCAGCTTGAGTTCCAGGCGCAGATTCAGTTCGTCGCCAGGGCCGCCTTCGGTGGCTATGTACGGCGCTCGTCTCCACGGCAGTGCGAACCGCGCGTTCCCCAGGCCGTAACGCCCGCCCCTCGCCGCGACGAATCTGGCGCCCGCCTGGTCGATATCGGCCAGAAGCTCGCCGTTCTCGTCGAAGACCATGGTGCCGACCGGAACCTTCAGGACAAGGTCATCGCCGTTGCGCCCCGTCTTGTTCGTGCTCCCGCCGGGCGCACCGTCTTCGGCCTTGAATTTCTGATTGAAATGAAAGTCGAGCAGGGTCTTGAGGCCCTCGTCGCCTTCCAGCACGACGTTGCCGCCACGACCGCCGTCACCGCCGTCCGGTCCGCCCTTCGGGACGAACTTCTCACGTCGGAAACAGACCATGCCGTTGCCGCCACGGCCTCCACAAACCCAGATTCTAGCCTCGTCGATGAAACGCATGGAGCTGACCGCCTGTTGGCGGCGCTATTCGGGAATGACGTCCACGAACTGCCGGTTGCGGCCTTCCCTGAAGGTCACGCGACCGCCGCCGGTGGCGAAGAGGGTGTAGTCCTTGCCCTGGCCCACATTGACGCCCGGCCAGAACTTGTTGCCAAGCTGCCGAACGATGATGTTGCCGGGAATGACGACTTCACCGCCGAATTTCTTTACGCCGCGCCTCTGTCCGTTGCTGTCACGACCGTTGCGACCGCTTTGTCCTTTTTTTCTGCCCATCGTTTACCCCACCTTGATTCCGGAAACGAGCAGCCGGGTAAATTCCTGACGGTGGCCGCGAATCCTTTTGGAGTTCTGGCGACGACGCTTCTTGAACGCGAGCACTTTCGGTCCGCGATCCTCGAGAAGCACCTTGCAGGTAACCCTGGCGCCAGCCACGTAGGGCTTGCCGACACGGATGGATTCCTCCGCGCCCACCAGGAGCACCTGGTCGAATTCGATTTCGCTGCCGACGTCGACGGCGAGGCGTTCAACATCGATCGTGTCGCCTTCGTTGACGCGGTACTGCTTTCCGCCTGTCATTATCACTGCATACATGTTGGACCTCTACCATCCAAACGAACGGGACGCAAATTCTACAAGGGATTATGGGAATGTCAACAAAGAATTCGACAGCGCGGGCAGCTTCCATTCATGTTTCCGACTCCCAGAGCCTGACCACGAAGGAGCTTCCCACGCCTTCGGCGCTTTCGACGGTAATATCGCCGCCGTAAACCCCGACGATCTGCGAGCTCAGCGCCAGGCCGAGTCCGGTACCCTCGCCGGGGGCCTTCGTCGTGTAGAACGGATCGAAAATGCGTTCCAGATCCTTTGGCGGGATTCCGCGCCCTCTGTCCTTGACCGAGATGAGCACCCTGCGCTCGGCCCGCCGCACGTCGATGCTGATCAGTCCTTCTCCGTCCATCGCGTGCGCCGCGTTGAGCAGCAGGTTGAACAGCACCTGCTGAAGCTGCGACGGCCTGATCTCGACCTGTGGATCAAGATCCGGCCCGGTCGTCTCGACCCTGACATTACGGAAGGACTTGTGGGCCTCGAGAAGTTTGACGGTCGATTCGATCGTCCTTACCGCCGGCGCGGACGCCTTTTCGTCGCGGGCGGGACGCGCGAACGAAAGCATGTCCCGGATAATCCCGTCCACTCTGAGCGTGGCCTTGTGGATCGCGTCCGAGTACTCGATCACTTCGTCAGGGGTTGAGCCTCCCTGTCGAAGGATGTCGGACATGCCCAGTATGATCCCCGTGGGATTCCCGATTTCGTGTGCGACTCCGGCCGCGAGCTGTCCCACCGATGCCAGCTTCTCGGCACGAATCAACTGGGTCTGGGCGCCCTTGAGATCGTTTTTCATCCGCTGGAGTTCCCAGTCCTGCCGTTCCATCCGGCGGCGGTCGTCGCGGTGGATCGTCGCACCCTCGCCGATTGCCGAATCTATCCTTGCAAGGTCGTTCATCCTGTTGATGCCTGGACGTTCTTCGAGGAGGACCGTGGCCGCGGCCGCGGTTCGCGATATCGGACGGGTGATCGTCATGTGCGCGAAGGCCAGGCCGCCGGCGAAGGCCAGGATTGTAACCAGCGCGCCGTACAGAAGGATGATGCGCCAGAGGCCGACGCCCGTGGACGCGGCGTCACGCACCCTGAGTCCGAGTATCCTGCCGGCGCCGGAATGATCAGGCACCCTGACCAGGGCTTCCCACCCGGCAGCGATGCCTGACGAAGCAGTCTGTGTGTCGTCCGGATCGATCATGGTCAGCATGTTTCCCAGGATACTGGTGCGGATGACGCGGTCCGGAGACGTGCCGCTCTTTCGACATTGACTGGCGACACCAGCGCCATCGTCGCCTTCGGACACGAGGTCGATGACGAAGATGTCAACACCGGGCCAGGCCTTCCTGACGCGCGCCATCCAGATGTCCTCGCGCTCGTCGGGCACTGACGCGGCCGCAATCATCGCGGTCGCCAGAAGTCTGTCTCCCTCGTGGTTGACCAGAACCGGCATGATCATCGAGTGCAGGAACGGTCCGAGGCCGACGATGGCCAGCCCGGCCGCCACGGCCATTGACAGGATCAGTCTTCCCCGGATCCCGGGTATCCAGGACGCCATCCTTTCGGGGTTCTTCATCGCCGGGCCCCTTTGCCGAGGGATTGGGGTCAGGGCGCCAGATTAGCAGAAGTGCGCCTCGTTTTCCATCGAGGGTCGCGGCTGGTTCCGTTGCCATTCTGGACTATAATGATCTGAACGCTTCGCGGGAGCTTAGATGGATCTGAAGGTACTTGTTATCGACGACGAACCCGGCCTTCTGCAGATGTTGCAGGTGGTTCTGTCCAGGGCCGGCTACGGTGTCACGACGGTCACCTCCGCAAGGGAGGGTCTGTCGCTCCTTGGCAGGCAGCACTTCGACCTGGTTCTGTGCGACCTCAGGATGCCCGGCATGGACGGTATGGGCTTTCTGGCGGCGTTGAAGTCGTCAGGCATGTCGATCACCGTCATCGTGATGTCGGCCTACGGATCGGGCGATGACGCCATCGCGGCCATGAAGGCAGGCGCGTATGACTACATCAACAAGCCGTTTCAATCCGAGGAGATCCTGCTGACGCTCAGGAAGGCGGTCGAAAGGGAGCAGCTTCGTCGAGAGAACCGGGAACTCAGATCGAAGGTTTCCCGCCAGGTCGGCCAGGCGCAGGTCATAGCGCGATCGGATGCGATGAAACGCGTGGTTGCCGTGGCAAACAGGATCGCCAGTTTCAAGTCGACCGTGCTGATCACCGGTGAGTCGGGTACCGGCAAAGAGGTTGTCGCCCGCATCATCCACGAGGCTTCCGACCGTTCAAGGCGTCCATTCGTGGCCGTCAACTGCGGCGCGATACCCGAGGGATTGATGGAGTCCGAGTTCTTCGGACATATGAAGGGCGCGTTCACCGACGCGGTCGGCAACAAACAGGGTCTGATCGAGAGCGCCGGAGGAGGCACTCTTTTTCTCGATGAAGTTGGAGAGCTTCCCCCTGTTCTTCAGGTCAAGATGCTTCGCTTCCTTCAGGAGAGCGAAATCCGGCGCGTCGGAGACACCAGACCGGTCAAGGTCGATGTGCGTGTGGTCGCTGCGACCTCGCGCGATCTTGAACATGAGATTGAACTCGGTAATTTCCGCGAGGATCTTTTCTACCGGCTCAACGTGGTTCCGATCAGGATTCCACCGCTGCGCGTAAGGCTTGAGGACATTCCCGCGCTGGCCGAACACTTCCTTCGCAGGATCCATGAACGCACGTCCTGCGCCGCGGCATCGTTCTCTCCGGAGGCGATGCGGGTGATGATGGGATACAACTGGCCGGGCAACGTCCGCGAGCTTGAGAACATGGTCGAGCGGGTGGCCGTGATGTGCGACTCGGAGGTGGTTCCGGTGGACTCGCTTCCCGACTGCATCCGTCCCGGATCCTCGGGGTGTTCTCCATCGCTGACTCTTCCCGTCCAGGGCCTTTCCCTGAAGGTCAACCAGCGGGAACTGGAGATAATGCTGATTACCAGGGCGCTTGAGGCGACCGGAGGCAACAGGACGCACGCCGCCCGTATTCTGGAACTCAGCCACAGGGCGCTGCTGTACAAGTTGAAGGAATACGGCCTGGGGAAACCGGATTGAAGGTCTCAGGAAACGTCACGGGGCTGAAGCAGGCCGTTCTCCGACAGTTCGAGAAGCTTTTCGAACGGCGTGCAGGTGTCTCGGATTTCGTGGACGCGCCTCTCGCCATCGCGATGCAGGACGTTGCCCTGCTTTCCGGTCGCAGGGTGGCGGTGCTGGCAGATCGCGGCGGCGCGATAGACCGGGTTATCGTCGGTGACGCCGCGTCGTACGCCGTTCCGGAGGCCCTCAGGCGCCGGGTCCAGCCCGGCCGACTCAATGGCTTGCGCCTGATCGTGACGACCGATGGCGATGGCTTGAGCCAGTTCGACCTCGAGACCATGCGGCTGTACTCATTCGATGCCGTGGTGGCCGTGCTTACGGATCGTCCCGGCAACACACCGCTCGTCCAGCCCGCCTGGCCGCTTCCTCCCGGCGCGGGACTGTGGGAGACGGTTGAACCGGCCTTTCCCGGCAGGTTCGTCTACCAGTTCAACGAGACCGTCCGCGATATCGAGATCCAGATGCGGCGTGCGGCGGCGGCGAACCGATCCCTGCGTGGAGCGGTCAAGGCTCGTGACGCCGCGCTGCTGGTGATTCCGGTGCTGGGACGCGGCGTGGACGAGGAATGGGAGGAGCGCGAGATGCGCGCCCTGTGCGAGACGGCCGGGGTTGCCGTCGTCGACACCGTGCTTCAGCGGCGTGTCTCGGCGGATCCGCGTTACGTCATCGGCGAAGGCAAACTGCGCGAAACGGCGATGTTGTGTCTGAACAGGGCGGCCGACCTGATCATCTTCGGATCGACGCTCTCTCCTTCGCAGCAGCGAAACATCGCCGAGGTAGCCGGACTGCGCGTCATCGATCGCAACCAGCTCATCCTGGACATATTCGCCAAGCATGCGGCCTCGGTCGAGGGGCGGCTGGAAGTGGAACTGGCGCAACTCAGGTACAACCTGCCGCGGCTTTCCGAGCGTGACGATTCGATGTCCAGGTTGACGGGAGGGATCGGCGCGCTGGGGCCAGGCGAGACAAAACTCGAGATGGAACGTCGGCGCGCGCGTGACCGGATCGCGGTTCTTGAGGCGCGCATAGCCCGCGAGGCCTCCAGACGGCACCTGCTTCGCCGTCGTCGTCGCCTCGGTTCGATTCCGATGGTAGCCATCGCCGGCTACACGAACGCCGGCAAGTCGACGCTTTTCAACACGCTGACCGGCGCTTCCGTCACAGCAAGGGACAACCTTTTCGCGACCCTGGACCCGACGGTGCGGACGGTCTGGGTGCCGAACGGTGATTCGGGAATGCGGGTTCTGGTGGTGGACACCGTTGGATTCATAAGAGATCTTCCTGCCGAACTGGAAGGAGCCTTCGGCGCTACACTCGAGGAAATCGCGGAATCCGGCCTGGTGATCCTGGTCGCCGACGCATCGGACCCAAACTGCGCTGTGCAGGTCTCGTCGGTGCGCAGAATCCTTGACGAGCGCGGGTACGGCTCGATTCCCGCGGTGCTGGCGCTGAACAAAACGGATCTGCTGGAGCCTGGAGCCGCGGGGCTGCTGTCGAGGGAGACTGGCGGCATTCCGATCTGCGCCCGGGATCAGGACACGCTCGGGCCGCTTCTGAACATAATCGCGCGAACGTTCCGGGAGAGTTGACGGTTTATTCCAGATCGTACTGGCGTGCGAAAGCGGGCATCTCGTCCAGACTGGCAATGAAGTTCAGAACACCTTCGTGTATGGCCCGGGCAATCGTGTCCTGATGGCCTGACATCAGCAACTGGCGCCCCTCTGTTTCATGGGTGATGAAGCCGGTCTCAATGACGATGGCGGGAACCCTGGCCTCCTGTAGAACGGTGAACGGCGCCTGTCTGACTTTGCGGTCCCGGGCTCCGGGTAGCGATGCCATCAGGGATTTCTGAATCTCTTCGGCGAGCAGCGCCGATTCGTTCACGGTCCCGTTGAAAGCCATGTCCGCCAGAAGCAGGTTGAGTGAACGATCCCGATCGGCGGCTTCCGGAAGAGCCTCTTCTCCGTTTTCCCTGCCTGCCAGTTCGCGTGTTGAATCGTCCGAACCCGGACCCACGAAGAAGGTTTCGATCCCGTTGGCGCCACGGTTGGTGGAAGCGTTGCAGTGAATCGACAGGAGCATGTCGGCTCCCACCGCGTTAGCCATCGCCGCCCGGTCCCTGAGCGAGACGAAGGAGTCGTCGCGCCGGGTGAAGAAGATCACGACGTCCGGGTTATCCTTGAACATATCGGCCACTTTGTTGGCCAGGATCATCGTTATGTGCTTTTCGTGAACTCCGTAAGGCCCTACCGCGCCCATGTTTTCCCCGCCGTGGCCCGGATCGAGGACGATGCGGAGCGGACGTTTTCCAGCAGTGGCCGGTGTCGACAGGGGAACTGCGAGGCAGATCGTGGCCACGGCCACGAGCAGCGCGGCAACAAAAAGCGAACGTGACACAGGCGCCTTCATTCCGACCGGTAGCTTCATCACACAGTTACCTCCGCCCGGGATCGTAACCGCGCGTGTCGCGTGGTGCCAAGAAGACGTCTCCCGGGAGGCGCGTCCCGACCCTGTTTGAATGTTGTGGCGATCAGGCCGGTTGAAAGAAGTCCTCGACTTCGGCGCGGACATGTTCAAGGACTGCCGGATCGAGTGGATCGAGCGAGGAGAACGCGTGGAAACGTTCGAGCGCGTCCTCAAGCAGCGGAACGATATCGCCGAAACCGATCATGCCCCGCAGGAAGGCGGACACGGCCGCCTCATCCGCCACGGCCAGAACCATGGGCATGCAACCGCCCGCCTCGACGACGGTCCGTCCAAGGGCGATCGGACGCATTGCCAACTGGTCGGGCACGAGCAGCGAATCGAGGGCCTCGCCGGCTTCATCATCCGTCAGAACATGATCTTCGTCGCCGTGGTCCATTCCGAGCGCGATCCTTACCGGAATGGCCATGTCTGCCGGGGCGCGGTAGGCCAGCACACCGGAAGAGGTCTCGATGGCCGCGTGAACGTTCGCGGTGGGGTCGAACATGACGGAAATCCGCGAGACGGGCATGTCGAACAGAACCGCCGCCTCGACAATTTCGAATGCCTTGTTCATCAGCGTCGCTGAATCAACCGTGATCTTCGGTCCCATCTTCCATACGGGGTGTCGAAGGACCTCCCCGGGTGTCAGTCCCGATCTGAGCTCGTGCGGCACCGCGCGGACAGCGCCTCCAGTGCCTGTCAGCACGAGCCTGCTCACGTTCCCGATTCCGCCGGCCTGTCTGATCAGCACCGCTGCCGCCGAATGCTCCGAATCCACCGGTCTGATGGCTGAGCCGTCATCATCCTTTCTGATCAGCGATTTAAGGTATTTCCCGCAGGCGACGAGCGCTTCCTTGTTGCCGGCCGCTACAGGAATGCCGAGACGGGCCGCCTGGGCAATCGGCCCGACGCCGTCCAGACCGGACGAAACCACGATCGCTCCATCGCATCCCGCGAGCGCTCCGGCGATTGACTGCTCGCGGATACAGCCTGCCTTCGACATTGCCAGGCTGAGCGCGGTCGAAGGCGAGCCCTTGAACGAAGTTGAGCGCGGTCTCAGTTCAGCGATCAGGCCGGCCAGTCCGTCATGCGATGTCATGGCGGCGAGGTGAGCGCATCGCAGGCCGTTGAGCGCGATTTGACGGCACACGCACCTGCCAAGCGAACCTGTCGCGCCGAACACGGCGGGAACCTTGATGGGATTAAACAGTCTGGACAATGGATTAAAGCTTCAGGAGATTCATGAGCCAGTCACGGGCGAAGAACACCGCGGCACCGATGGCGCCGAGCACTCCGGCGACAATCAGAACCTTCACGCCGACCGACAGACCGGCCTTTTCCGGTTTGCCCATGGCCGCGAGGGGAACCGTTTCACGGCCCTCAAGCATGTCCACGAGCGCGATCCCCTGTGTCCTGGTCCGCGCGGCGTCCAGGCCTTCGGGAGCCAGTCCCTTCAGGTCCGAGGACGAGATGCGTCCTTCTTCCAGGCGGGTGAGTTCCTCGAGCTTGATCGGCTCGGCGCCGTCAACCGGCAGGCTGCGTCCCGAAAAGCGCATCATCGACAGGGAGAGGATCTCTTCGGAGATCAGGGAACTGATGCGGTCATGAGAGATGGCCTCTTCGGCGACTTCCTCGGCGGCGAAGATGCTGCGGAGGAACTCGGAGACGTCGTAGGACGAGACCTTCAGTCCGCGCGAGAAGAGGAACTGCATCAGGTCGTCACCCATCTCCTGTGCGCTGTGGTAGCGCCGCCTTGGGTCGCGTGAGAGGGCCTTGCGCACCATCTGATCGAGTTCCTCGGGCACCTGATCGTTAAGCAGCGAAAGGGACGGTACTTCAGCCTTTTCGACCAGTTCCGCCGTTTCGATTTCGTTTTTACCCAGGAAGAGGCGACGGTTCGCCAGAAGTTCCCAGAGGATGATGCCGATCGAGAAGATGTCGGCGCGGAAATCGACCGGTCTGCCCTCAAGCGCCTCGGGCGACAGGTACGAGAACTTCCCCTTGATCACGCCGGGGTCCGTCATCTCGACCTGGGTGAGCGCCTTGGCCAGCCCGAAGTCGGTCATCTTGACCTCGCCGGAGTGCGAGATGAGGATGTTCGGCGGCGACACGTCGCGGTGGACGATCCCGAGGATGTTGCCCTCGGAGTCGCGTCGTTCATGGGCGTGGGCGAGTCCCTTCAGAGCCTCGGACACCACGAAAACGGCAACCGGAACCGGGAACCGCTGTCCCACCTCGGAGAGGCGCTGGAAGATTCTGCGCAGATTCCTTCCCTCGACCAGTTCCATCACGATGAAGTAGGTGCCCTGCGCCCGCCCCACGTCGAACACCTGGACGATGTTGGCGTGATTCAGGTGCATCGCCAGCCTGGCTTCGTCCAGGAACATGTTCACGAACTTCTGATTGGCGCAGAGGTTGGGAAGGATTCGTTTGATCGCCACCGACTTTTCGAAACCGTCGATGGTGATGGCTTTGGCCCTGTAGATTTCGGCCATTCCGCCGGAATCAAGCTTGTCGAGGATCTTGTACCGCTGTCGTTCACCCATGATCCACCAGGTCCAGGACTGAAAGAGAGTTCAAGCCTTGTGTAATCTAAACCAATTGCGTCGGAAATTGAAAGCTGTATTGTTCGACCTGCTGATACCGATTGACGTGCGCGTGTCATCGTGGCTACGATAATTAACGCTCATTCTAACCAACGGTGCATGCCATGGACTTTACCGCTGCAAAAAAAGACTTCGCGCTTGCGCTTGCAAAGGCACAGGGGATTCCCGAACAGAAGAATCTCTCCAGCGTGATGGCCAACATACTGCTTGAGTCGGTGGGCAGCGATGCCGTCAGGCTTACCGCCCAATCGTACGAAGTCACCCTGGTCACGGTATTCCCGGCGCACGTCGCCCAGGAAGGCAGGATGGCGCTGACCGCCCGCAGCCTGACCGAGCGTGCCAGGATGCTCCCCGAGGCCCCGGTCAACCTCAAGCTGATGGATAACCTCTGGGCGTCCCTCAGCGTCGGGCAGAGGTCCTCGACGATCCCCGGGACTCTTCCGGATAACATGCCGGAGGTGTCCGAGCCCAGTCCGAATGTCGAGCTGACCGTGCCACGCGATCTCCTTCTCGAGATGGTCGACAGGGTTGGGTTCGCGATGTCGATGGACGAGGGACGTCCGAACCTGAACGGTATCAACATCAGTGTCGTGCCGGACGGTACCTCGGTTCAGGTTGACGCGGTCGCGACCGATGGTCACCGCCTGTCGTGGCTCAGCCGCACGATCGAGGGTGTCGAGGGCGCCGAACGCGTCAGCGCGATCCTGCATCGTAAGGGTGTCGCGGACCTGAAGCGTTTCCTTGAGGGATACGAAGGCATGGTTCGGGTCGGATTCCTTCGCAACGCGGTCGTGTTCAGAATCGACAGCGGGTATCTCATGGTTCGGCAGATCGAACTCGAATACCCCGAGTTCCGCAAGGTTGTGCCCTCCGGCTTCAGGTTCAGCGTGGATATCGACCGTGACGAGCTCATCTCCGCGGTCCGCTGGACGCTGCCGTCGATTGCCCAGGAGAAGACGCCGCTAGTCAGGCTGAAGTTCGAGCCTGGAAGCGTGACCGTGATGGCGCGGGACCCCGAACGCGGCGATGCGAGCACGTCGGTGGACGTCGCCTACGAGGGCGAGTCCTTCGAGATCGCCTACAACAACCGTTACCTGCTGGACGCCCTGTCCGCGATGGGCGACAAGAGCGTCCGTCTTTCGATCAAGGGTGAGGCAAGCGCCTCCCTGCTTACCAGCACCGGCGACGACGGGCTCAAGCAGGTCATCATGCCGGTTCGTATCTGATCCACGCCAGTTCCGCGGAGTTTCAAGGATTTGAAGGTCGCCTCGATCGAAATTCATGATTTCAGGAACATCGGGTGCCAGGTCGTATCCTTCGGGCCTCGGGTCAATCTCGTCGTCGGCTCCAACGGCCAGGGCAAAACCAACCTGGTCGAGGCGATAGCCTTTCTTTCATGGCTGAAGTCCTTCAGGTCCCCCAGGACCGCCGATCTGCTGAGGGCCGCCCAGGGCGTGTCCAGCGCGGGTCTGGCAGCGGTGGTTGAAGGGGCAAAGGGAAGACACGAGATCAGGGCCGAGATCGGCAGGGGATGGCGCCGGGTGATAATCGACGGTTCACCCGCCTGCTCGTCACGCGACACGATTCAGATTCTGTCCGTGTCGTGTCTGAGCCCCGATGACCCCGCCGTGCTGGAGGGCGGTCCCGACGGGCGCCGGATGCTGCTCGATCGTTTCGCGGCGCAACTTGAGCCTTCGCGGACCATCGTGTTTTCGACGTGGTCCAGGCTTGTGCGAGAGCGCAACGTGCTTCTGCGCAACGATCGTCGCGACAACGATCTGCTGGACGCGGTCGAGCAGAACATGTCTTCGGTCGGGGCGGAGTATCTGATGATTCGGCTCGACACTATCGACCGGATCGCGTCCAGGCTGCCGGCGATGATGAACGCGATGACCGATACGGACCTTCGCGCCAGGGTCGGCCTGTCGTCGCGATGGCTTCGCGGCGCGGCGCTTCCGGCCGCCAGCAGTGAAAGGGCGTCTTTTCTCTCCGCCGCGCTGGGTTCCGAACTTGCCTTGCGCAGGGATTCGGACGCTATACTCGGATATACCACCGCCGGTCCAGGGGTGGACGACGTTGACGTCCAGCTTCAGGAATTGAAGGTGCGCGGCCATGCCAGTCGCGGACAGAAAAAGGTGCTGATGCTTGCGTGGAAGGCGGCGGAGGCGGCGGAGATATCCGCGGTGAGGAGCGAGGAGCCGGTCCTTGTGCTGGACGACGCCCTCGCGGATCTCGATCCCTTGCGCCAGGAGGGCGTCGTGTCTTTCCTGCGCGGTTACGGGGGACAGTCATTCATCACGAGCGCGGCCGCCGAAGGCTCGGTGTTTCGCGACGCGACCGTGATAAGGGCGTCGGGCGGCACCTTTTCGGTCGCCTGATCGGGAGAAGGAAGATGGACAGGTTCATCATCGAGGGCGGTCACAGGATCAGCGGCACCATGACCCCTTCCGGCAACAAGAACGAGGCGCTTCCAGCCATCGCGGCGTGTCTGCTGACCGATGAGACGGTCAAACTGGAAAACGTTCCGCGTCTGGCCGACGTCGAGGTGATGCTGGACATCCTCCAGGATCTTGGCGGTTCGGTTGCCTGGACCGGCAGAAACACCGTCGAGGTCTGCATGAAGGACGTTCGCACCCACAGACTCGACAGGGCCATGTGTCGCAGGGTCAGGGCATCGGTGCTGTTTTCCGGGCCAATGACCGCCAGGTGTGGCCGAGTCGTGCTTCCTCCTCCGGGCGGCGACGTGATTGGACGTCGAAGGGTCGACACGTTGTTCGGAGCACTCGAAAGTCTTGGAGCCGTCGTGGAAGTCGGCGAGGACTACGTGGTCGACGGGGCCGGGATGAAAGGCGCTGAGATGTTCCTGGACG
>Ga0208459_1000789_pt1 | contig 32123 bp, 22 predicted proteins | sample AD_UKC087_MetaG_FD_184433 | JGI IMG/M metagenome (GOLD analysis project Ga0208459, IMG submission 184433) | Active sludge microbial communities of municipal wastewater-treating anaerobic digesters from USA - AD_UKC087_MetaG (SPAdes) (version 2) | ecosystem: Engineered > Bioreactor > Anaerobic >... | reverse complement strand
CCCGTATATCCAGGTGGCGAGGCGGAGGGTGTGGAAGGTGTCCGGATTGTCCTCATTGAGGACGACCAACTCCCGCTCCGGGTGGTTGAGGCAGTAAAATTTCCCATCTTTTTTCGGCATCTCCCTGCTCCTTCCGGATAAATAGCTCCGTAATCTCTACCATAAATCGACTTTTAATCAAGATCATTCATGTTCAATTCCCGGCGGAGCGACTGACTTACGAAAACCTCCGGTCCAACCCCTGGGCGACCTATATCTTCCTCGAGGCAGGGGGGGCTGGGCCGGGAAACGACTCTATCTGCGAAAAATCCATGAGGAACAGAACGCGGAACTACGGCGGGAAATATGCCGGCGCTACGATTATTCCCGTTACGACGTCCGGAAGCGTTTCATCGTCCACTTCCACGTCGAACGGGAATTGCCGCTCATCGACGCCGGTGAAGAGCGGTAACTCCTCCACCTATCGCGACGATTCGATATACTCCTCCACCTTTTCGGCGATGGTCTTCACGATATGCTCGAATTTGCCCTCGTCCTTTTCCAGGAGGGTCATGCGGAAACCCTGCAGGTTGGTGAAAAACGAGGTGAGGGGAACGACGCAAATCCCCGTCGCCCCTAGGAGATAATAGACAAAGCGCTTGTCGAGTTCGATATTGTCCCCAACCAGGCCCTCCACAAAGTTCCTTATCTCCGGCTGCGCGATGGGGAGGGTCTGGCGATTGTTAAGGAACGCCTCATTGAAGACCGCCGTCATGTAAAACGCCCCATTGGTGCGGTTGACCATGAGGCAGTGTACGTCCTTGAGGATGTTGTAGGCGATGTTGGACAACCGCTCGTAATGCCGGATGCGCTCGTTGAGATAATTCTGGTACTGCGGGTGGCTCATGATCCGGGGGATGGAAATCTGGGGCAGACTCGTCGAGCATACCTCCGACATCTTCTGGGTCAGGATCGTGTTGATGTACCGCGCGAAGGTTTCATCCTTGTCGGCATTGTACACCTCCAGCCAGCCGCACCGGGCCCCGGGCCAGGGGAACTCTTTGGAGATGCCCTTCATGCTCATTCCGGGCACGTCGCCGATGACGTCGGACAGATGCAGGGTCTTCTTGTTGTTGTAAATGATATTGATGTAGGTCTCGTCGAAAATCAAAAATAGATCATATTCCTTGGCGATCTTGACCACCTGGCGGAGGGTTTCCGCGGGATAGACGAAACCCGTGGGATTGTCCGGATTGATCACGAGGATGCCGACGATGGAGCTGTGACTCTTGACCTTCTGCTCCAGTTCCCGGATGTCGGGATACCAACTGCTGTAAGGATTCATCCGGTAGGTATTCGGAGGAAAGGAGGCGTGCAGGACCTCGGCCAGAAAATGGGTGGAATAGGTCGGCTCCGGCACGATGACCCGGGCATCCACGCGGATGGCGCTGTAAGAGCGGGCGATGGCGTCCCCCAGTCCGTTGAAGAAGATGATGTCTTCCCGGCCGATCTGCTTTTTCCCCCGCCTGTTGACCTGCTCGACGATAAAATCCCGGGTGGCATCCACCCCCTTGGTGGGTGAATAGGCAAACGAGTGGTCATCCTTGATGACCTCCATGAGGATCTCCTTCATCCAGTCGGGGATGTGCTCCCCTTTTTGGACGGGATCGCCGATGTTCTCCCAATGGACCTCTACCCCGTATTCCTTGAGCTTGTTGGCGACAATGACGATATTTCTGATTTCATAGGTCAGGCCGTTGCCCGCCCTGGCGATATCGAATCTCATAACCCCTTCCCGCACCTCTTCCTTGCGTCTCTGTAAGCGCGAATTCTTAGTACATCTCGGGGAAAATATCCACAAATATTTTCGCCCCGCCGGTGGCTCTTTCCGGACCGTATCCATTCCTGACTCGTTATTCTTGACGGGATCGTAAAAAGTCCGGATGCTTCGAAAGCGCTTTATCCCTCGTCACTGCGACGTACGTCCAAGTACGCCTCATTCCTCATGATTCGCGCGCCTCGCCTGCGGATCTTTTTACGATGCCGTCCCAAATGGAACATTTTTTGACTTCTTACGATGTCATCATTCTTGACTGTCAGGTAATTGTCCCCTATGATGAGGTTGCAATTTCCGGGGAGGTGCGATGACGGTAAGCAAATGGATATGGGTCGATGCGCCGGCCAAGCGCGACGACGCGGCACGGGATATAAGCCGGGCGCCGGTAATCGGCCTGGACACGGAATACGATTCCTTTCGGTACTTTCGGGAACGGCTCTGTCTCCTGCAGGTATATTCCGGGGAGAAGAGTTACGTTTTCGATCCCCTGGATACCCTGGACTTCTCCTTTCTGGGCGATGTTTTTTTCAGCCCCGCTCAGGTGAAGGTAATCCACGCCGGCGACAACGACATCCGGATCCTCAAGCGCGATTACGGTTTTTCTTTCCGGAATGTTTTCGACACCCATCGGGCCGCCGCCCTCCTGGGCCGGAAGGAACTCTCCCTGGCCGCGTTGATCCGGCATTATTTCCAGGCCGGCTTCGAGAAGCAGAAGAAACTGCAACGCTCCCGCTGGGAAAATCGCCCCTTGACCGCGGAACAGCTTCGCTACGCAGTGCAGGACACCGTTTACCTCATCGATCTTTACGTAAAATTGCAGGAAGAACTGGCGCGGGCCGGGCTGCTGGACACCGCCGTCTCCCTGTTCGAAGGGATTGCGGCAGTAACATGGCACGAAAAGACCATGAATAATCTGGGGCATCGGTACATCCACGGCTATGACAGCCTGTCGGCGGCGGAACAGGAACGGTTGAAACGTCTGTACCGCTGGCGCTTCCAGAAGGCAAAAAGCAGCAACCGGGCCATCTTCATGATCTGCACCGATCAGGAACTCCTCAAGCTCGCCCGGACCGCATCCCCTTCATCCCTGGATGGTCTCATCGCCGGCGCCGGCCTCTCCCGGAACAAGGCACAGCGGTATGGAAGTGAATTTCTGGACATCCTCGTGGGCAAATGACAATCATAGTATCTCTTTAAAATAATTAATTTAATTAAAACATCACTGATACGAACCTGCTATCATAAAAAAATTTAATTAAACAATTGCAGAGGGAGGGGAGTTTGTGTATTATATGAACAGGACCCATTTTAAAACCAACAAATCATAACTAAGGAGGAAAGATCGATGAAAAGGGCGGCTTATGTTTTATTTTCTCTGGCGATGCTGTGCCTGGTATTTTCGGGCTGCGCATCAAAAAAGGCTTATACGCCTATGGACCTCAACGCGGAACTACAGTCGGGAAAACTGGTACAGAAAACAAACAACTTTGTAGTCCTTCTGGATCATTCGTCTTCCATGAACGATCCCTATAAAGGCATTCCCCGCCACGACATCGCCCAGGATGTAACCAGCAACATGGTGCAGACTATCCCCAACATCCCCGTCACCTCGGGACTGAGGACCTTCTGGGCCGACAAGACCAAGCGCCTCTATGGAATGGTGCCCCTGAACAAGGATAACTTCATAAGCTGGGTGGACACCGTCGAATGGGGAAGCGGCCAGACGCCCATGGGGGGCGCGCTGACCGCCGCCGGCAATGAGGACCTCCAGGGGCTGCCGGGTAAATCGGCGATCATCGTGGTCAGCGACTTCGAGCACATCGAAAACGTGGACGACCTCCAGCCTAAAAACGTCATGGCCGCCATCAACAAGATCAAGGCGGACTACGGCGACCGGGTATGCATCTATACGATCCATGTGGACAATGATGCCAAGGGCAACATCCTTGCTCAAAATATCATCAAGGAAGCCGGCTGCGGCGAAGCGGTGCTCGCCGAAAGCTTAAAGGATCCCGAGGCCATGAAAGAATTCGTAAAGCGGATATTCCTCGATGCGGCCCCGGTTAAGGCGGCGGCACCGGCGCCGGTGCAGGAGCAGGCACAGCCGGCCGCGGCGGCGGCGGCGCCCGCAGTGGCGGCAGCCTTCGATCTGGCCAATATCCATTTCGATTTCGACAAGTCGTCGCTCCGTCCCGAGGACCGCAATATCCTCAAGGGACATGCCGAGTGGCTCATGAAGAATAAAGACGCCAACATCATTGTGGAAGGTCACTGCGACGAACGCGGCACGACGGAATACAACCTCGCCCTTGGCGAACGCCGGGCCACGGAAACGAAGAAATACCTGGTCGAGCTGGGTGTTCCGGAAGGCCGGATCAAAACCATCAGCTACGGCGAAGAGCGTCCCCTGGATCCCGGCCACACCGAGGCGGCCTGGGCCAAAAACCGCCGGGCGCAGTTCGTCCTGAACAAGAATCCGTAACCGCGACAAGGTCTAACAACAGCCGCGATCAAGGCCTTTCCCGGATGCAGCAGGCCGGGAAAGGCCTTTCTTTTCCCTCTGTCCTTTACAGACGGCCATTTTTCTGCTACCTTGTTTTCGTGCCGAGCGAAAGATGACGATGTGTTATCGGCGTCCCGCCCCGCACGCCCGAAGGCACTTTCCATCTCTCGCGACCATGCTTGACCGTCTTTTTCCCCGTCGTTACTAAAAAGGCCGGAATCCTAAGCACGCATAAAACCCCCCATGCCGAGACGGGCCAGGCATGAAGTAAAAGACAGCTCAACCATTTCCGGTGTTACCCGCAAACGCCGTGCCGGCATGAAACGTAGGAAATTCCCGGGACAAGTCGTCCCGAGAAAACGAAAGCCATGGATTTTCACCTTGTCTCGAAAGCGTCCGCCCCCGAATTACCCGGGTCGGACAAGGGATCGCAGGGGTATCGCCCCTGATGCCCGCGCCGACTCTCCCCGGGGGACGGACGATCGTCTTCACCGATCTCGACGGGTCCCTTCTGGATCACCACAGTTATTCCCACGCCGGGGCGGCCCCGGTCCTGGCCCGGATCAGGGAGGAAGGGATACCGCTGATCATCGTCACGAGCAAGACCCGGGCCGAGGTGGTGGAGATCCAGCGGGAGTTCGGCAACGCCGACCCCTTCATCGTGGAAAACGGCGGGGCGGCATATTTCCCCCGGAGCGGTCCCTATCGTTTCCTTGCGGCGGGGGAGGAGGCGGCAGGCTACCGGCGGATCGGGTTCGGCAGAAGCTACGGAGAGATCCGGGATTTTCTCGCCGCATTCAAGAGCGAAGAGAAAAAACGTGAAATAATAAAGGGTTTCGGCGATATGGAGCTGGAGGACATCATGGCGTTGACCGGCCTTGACGCAGTCCGGGCCGGGGCGGCCAAACGGCGGGAATTCAGCGAACCATTCCTGATCGCCGGGGAAACCGATGCCGCGGCCGCCTGCCTCCGGGAGTTGGCGGCGGAGGCCCGGCGCCGGGGCTTCGAGATCACCCGGGGCGGGAGGTTCCATCATCTCCTGGGGGCGGGACAGGACAAGGGCCGGGCCGTGGCCGCGACTGTGAAAACCCTGCGCGGCCTTGCCGGCGGGAAGATAACGACCGTCGGCGTTGGGGATAGCGACAACGATTTGACGATGCTCGCCGCGGTGGACATCCCCGTCCTCATCCCCCACCCGCACCGGGGATTTCCCGCCGGGACGCCGGCCGGGGCCGTCCGGGCGACGCGACCGGGAAGCGAGGGATGGAACGAAGCGGTAGGAAAGGCATTGGATGGACTTACGAACACCGGCCGTTGAGATATATCGGGACGCGGTGGCATCCGTTCTTCCGGAACGGCTGCTGGCGGCGGTCCTCCAGGCGGGTCCGGAGGGGCTCCGCATCGGCGGCCGCCGCTACCCCTGGCCGGTCCGGCGGAAACTCTGGCTTCTGGGGAGCGGCAAGGCCTCCCTGGCCATGGCCCGGGCCGCCCTGAAGATCATCGGCCGGGAACGGCTGGCCGGGGGTCTCATCATCTCCAGCTATGACGACGGTTCCCTCGGGGAGCTGCCGGTGGCCGTGGGCGCCCATCCCCTCCCGGACGAACGGAGCCTGGCGGCCGCGGAAAGGCTTATGGAGATCATGGGCTCCCTCATGCGGGAGGACTTGTTCATCTATTTCCTTTCCGGGGGGGCCTCCGCCCTCCTGGAAAAACCGCTGGCCCCCATTACGGGCGACGACCTCCGGGAGGTTTATCGGCTCCTCATGACCCGTAGCATCCCCATCGAGGAGATGAATGTGGTCCGGAAACACCTGTCCATGGTCAAGGGCGGCCAGCTCGCGGCCCGCACCAAGGCCCGGGGGGCGGTACTGGTCATGTCCGACGTCATCGGCGACGACCTGGAGGCCATCGGCTCCGCCCCCATGTACCGCGACCGGTCCACATACCGGGAGGCGCACCGCATCCTGGATTACCACGGCCTCTGGCCCCTGCTGCCCGCATCGGTCCGCGCGGTGGTGGAGGCGGGCGGCGACGGCGCGCTGGCGGAGACCCCTAAAGAGGCGCCGCGACGCATCGCCCACCACGTCATCGCCGGCAACGCCATCCTGCTCCGGCAGGCCCGGCGGCGAGCGGCGGCCTTGGGCATGGAGGTGCGGATCGTCACCTCTTCCCTCCGCGGTGAGGCCCGGGAGGTCGCCAAGGTCCTCATGGCTATCGGGGAAGAGGAGCAAAAGCGGCGCCGCCGCTCCAGCAGGACCCTGTGCCTCCTCTGGGGCGGCGAGACCACCGTCACCCTCCGGGGCCGCGGCCGCGGGGGAAGAAATCAGGAGCTCTGCCTGGCGTTCCTCAGGGAACTCCGCTCCCGGCGGGGGTTATGCCTCCTGAGCGCCGGGACGGACGGCATTGACGGCAATTCCGACGCCGCCGGCGCCGTGGTGGACGCGGCCAGCCACCGCACCGCCGCCGGGCGGGGACTGTCCCTGGAAGATTATCTGCAGGCCAACAACGCCTACGAATTTTTCCGGCAGACCGGTGATCTCATCATCACCGGCCCCACGGGGGTCAATGTCATGGACTTGACCCTGCTGCTGGTAGCAAGGGAGAAACCGTAATGGAACCAACTCGATTCACCACCACCCTCCGGGAGCATGTGCGCCGGAAGATCGAACTTCTCCGGGAGACGGACATCGTCGTGGGCGTCCCCGCTTATTACAGTGCCCCCTACATCGTCCACGTCATTCAGACCATCATCAAGGGGCTCAACGAGTACTATCCGGGATACCGGGCCCTGGTCATGATCTCCGACGGCGGCTCCACGGACGATACCCGGGAGGTGGCCAATCTGGTCACCGTCGATTCCTTCCATATCAACAAGATCGTCACCATCTACCGGGGCATGCCCGGCAAGGGCACCGGCCTCAAGGCGATCTTCGAGGCCGCCGATTTCCTCAAGGCCAAGGCGGTGGCCGTCTTCGATTCCGATCTCATCTCCATCACCCCGGAATGGATCAAGAACGTCCTGGAACCCATCTTTCTGGGTTACGACTATGTAGCCCCGGATTACCGGCGTTACAAACTCGACGGCACCATCACCAATACCATCGCCTACAACCTGACCCGGGCCCTCTACGGCTGCCGGATCCGCCAGCCCATCGGCGGTGATTTCGGCATCTCCGCGCCGCTCGTCCATCGCTATCTCCAGGAGGAGGTCTGGGAAACCGACGTGGCCCGCTTCGGCATCGACATCTGGATGACCACCACGGCCATCGTGGGGGGCTACCGGATCTGTCAGACGAGACTGGGCGCCAAGATCCACGGGGAAAAGGATCCCACCGCCGATCTGGGTCCCATGTTTCGCCAGGTCGTCGGCACCACGTTCCAGCTTATGGACCAAAACGAGCGCTACTGGCGAAACGTCACTGGCTCCCAGCCCGTCCCAAGCTTCGGGGTTTACACCGGGTCCCAGCCGAAGGAATTCATAATCGATCATGACGCCCTGATCGATTACTTCCGGACGGGCTACCGGAATTTCCGGGGCGTCTGGCGGAACGTAATCATGGAGGGGGACTATGAAATCATCCGGCAGTTGGCCCGCAACGGCGCCCGGGACAGGTTCCGGATGCCCATCGAAACCTGGGTCCGGATGGTCTATTGTTACGCCGGGGCCTTTCACGCCACTCCCCGCCAGCGCTTCAAGCTTCTGGACACCCTCATCCCCCTGTACTACGGACGGGTCGCCTCGCTTGTAAACGAGCTCAAGGACAAGGACGGCAACGCCGCGGAAGAACATTTTGAAACCCAGGCCTTCATGTTCGAGACCCTGAAAGATCACCTGCGGGCCGTTTGGACAAGAAAGGAGATTAGAAATGGCTGATTTTTGGCAACACGGCATGATCACCACCCTGCAAAAACTCAAGGATCGCCCCGTGGCGGCCATCGAAGAGGAGTTGCGCATCATCGCCCGGCGGCGGAATATGACCCTGCTGCTGCCGGCCCTCTACTCGGAATTCGAAACACCGGCCATCCCGAAGATCATAAATGAATTGAAAAAGGTGAATTATCTCTACCAAATCGTCCTTTCCCTCGACCGGGCCGACCGGGAGCAATTCCAGCGGGTCCGGGAAATCATGGCCGCCCTGCCCACGGCCACCAGGGTCGTCTGGCACGACGGGCCCCGGATGCAGAAACTCTACCGGGTTCTCAGGGAGAACGACTTTACCCTCGATATGCCCGGCAAGGGTAGATCGGTCTGGATGACCATGGGCTATATCCTTTCCGACCGCTCCGTTTACGCCATCGCCCTTCACGACAGCGACATCGTCAACTACGAGCGGGAGATCCTGGCACGCCTCCTGTATCCCGTCGCCCATCCGGCCATCAGCCTTGAATTCAGCAAAGGCTATTACGCCCGGGTGACGGACCGCCTCTACGGCCGGGTGGTCAGGCTGTTCTATACGCCCCTGATCCGGACGCTCCGCCGGGTCCTGGGCTTCAACCCCTTTCTGTCCTACCTGGACAATTTCCGCTACGCCCTCTCGGGGGAATTCGCCCTCATCAGCAGTCTGGCCCGGGACCTGCGGATCTCCCCGACCTGGGGGCTGGAGGTATCGCTGCTGAGCGAGGTTTACCAGCGCACTTCGGTAAACCGCATCTGCCAGGTGGAGGTCATCGAATCCTACGAGCACAAGCACCAGCTCTTGGACAAGGAGAAGCCCGACCAGGGGCTGATCAGGATGGCCAACGAGATCGCCCAGACCCTCTTCCGGGTCCTTTCCCAGGACGGGGTGGTGATGAGCGAGGCCTTCTACCGCACCCTGCTTACGGCCTATATCCAGGAATCACGGATCGCCATCGAAAAGTACCACGCCCTGACCCTCTTAAACGGCATCCACTACGACCGGCACAGCGAGATCGAAGCGGTGGAGGCCTTCGTCGGCTCCCTCCGGACGGCCATCGACGAATTCATCAGCGACCCCGTGGGGGTTCCCATGCTCCCCGCCTGGGTCCGGGTGGAGGCAGCCGTGCCGGATTTCTTGGACCGGCTCCAGGAGGCCGTGGAAGCGGACAATCAGTGAATTTCGGCGCGCATCCCGCCGGCAAGCCGGTGCTTGCTTTATAAATCGTTCCCGATTATGAACAGGAACAAACCTTGAAGGAGTGCAAATGAAAAAGGCCAATCTGATCTTTATCGCCGTCCTGCTGGTCATCCTCGTCGTGGCGCCGCTCTTGTCTTCCCTGCTCAACCTCTACATCGACTGGCTCTTCTTTGTCGAAACGGGCTACACCGCCGTCTTCACCAAAACGCTGACCACCCAGATCGCCGCAGGCTTCCTTTTCGGCCTCCTGTTCCTGGGCGCCGCCTTGATCAATCTCTTCTTCGCCCGGCGCGTCGAATTCTCCCGCCCGGATCAGTACAACATCAGCGGCACCCCCATCACGATCAACCTCGCGCCCCTCCGGACCATCCAGCGGGCGGTTACCTTCTTCATCCTCCTGGTCGTCACCTTCATGATGGGAAAATGGGGCGCCACCCTGTGGTCCGAAATCCTATTGTTCACCAATGCCCTGACCGTCGGTCAAAACGATCCGGTCTTCGGGAGGGACATCGGCTTTTATCTCTTCCAGTATCCCTTTTTCGAATCCCTCAAGCAGTTCGTCGATTTTACCCTCATCCTCTGCGCCATCCTGGCGGGGATCGTCTATTTCCTGGGCGGCGGGATTCTCGTCAACCAGCGGCAGATAACGATCGATCCCCGGGTCAAGCGACACCTGGGCATTCTCATCGGCCTAATGATCATCAACATGGGTCCGGGCTTCTATCTCGAGGCCCTGAGGATGCTCTACGCGGAACACGGCGTGATCTTCGGGGCGAGCTATACGGATGTCCATGCCAAGCTCGCGGCCTACCGCCTCCTTGCCTTCCTGGCCCCGGCAGCCGGGGCGGTCCTGATCGCCGGGATGTTCAAAAGGCAGCGGCGCCTGACCATGATCGCTCTGGGCGCCCTGTTCGCCGTCTATTTTATCGGCATCATGATCTATCCGGCCCTCCTCCAGAAGTTCAAGGTCGCCCCCAACGAGATGGTCATGGAAACCCCCTACATCGAAAACAATATCCGCATGACCCGCCTGGGCTACGATCTGGACCGCATCGAGGAGATCCCCTTCGACGTGGACTACAATCTCACGGGACGGGACATCGACAAAAACGACGCGACGATCCGGAACATCCGCCTCTGGGATCACTCCCCGCTCCTGCGCACTTACAGCCAGTTGCAGCAGATCCGGACCTACTACCGGTTTCAGGACGTGGACAACGACCGCTACACCGTGAACGGTCAGTATCTCCAGGTCATGCTGTCGCCCCGGGAACTCTCCTACGCAGATCTGCCCAGCAAAAACTGGATCAACGAACGCCTGATCTTCACCCACGGCAACGGCATCACCCTGGGTCCGGTAAGCCGGATCAGCCGGGAGGGTCTGCCGGAATTCTTCATCAAGGACATCCCGCCGGCCGGCTCCACGGATCTCAAGGTGCAGCGACCGGAGATCTATTATGGAGAGATGTCCAACGATTACGTGATCGTCAAGACCAAGATCCCCGAGTTCAGCTATCCCACCCCGGAAGGAGGCAACATCTATACCTCCTACGGCGGCGCCGGCGGCGTGAAGACGGGCTCATTGACCCGCCGTCTCCTCTTCTCCCTGAAATACCAGACGGAAAAGATCTTCTTCTCCTCCGACATCACCGCCGACAGTAAGATCCTCTTCTTCCGCAACGTCAAGGAAAGATTCCAGAAGATCGCGCCTTTTCTCCTCTTCGACCACGATCCCTACCTGGTGATCACCGACGACGGCCGGCTGGTTTGGATGGTGGACGCCTATACGGTATCGTCGCGCCTGCCCTACTCCAAACCCTCGGTCCGGCGGATCAACTACGTACGCAATGCCGTCAAGGCCACCCTCGACGCCTACGACGGCACGGTAACCTACTACGTGAGCGACCCCTCGGACAAGATCATCCAGGTTTACCGGCGGATATTCCCGGCCCTCTTCAAGGACCTGGCCGTCATGCCGGAGGATCTAAAACGCCATATCCGCTACCCCCAGTGGCTCCTCCAGTTGCAGGCCTCAGTTTATGCCGCCTATCACATGACGGACCCGAAGATCTTCTACAACAAGGAGAATCTCTGGGAGATACCCGTCTTCGAGGAGAAAACGATGCAGCCGTACTACACCATCATGAAGCTCCCCAGCGAGAAGCGGGAAGAGTACATCCTCCTGCTTCCCTACACACCGGCGAAGCGGGACAACCTCGCCGCGTGGCTGGCCGCGCGGTGCGACGCCCCTCATTACGGCAAGCTCGTCGTCTATACCTTCCCCCGGGATCGCCTGGTCTTCGGTCCCAAGCAGGTTGACGCCCGGATCAACCAGGATTCCTATATCTCCCAGCAGCTCACCCTCTGGAGCCAGCGCGGCTCCCGGGTCATCCGGGGGAGCCTCCTCGTCATCCCCGTGGAGCGGTCCCTCCTCTACGTGCAGCCCCTCTACCTGGCCGCGTCGGACGCCGTGGGCCTTCCGGAGCTGCGCCGAGTCATCGTGGCCTACGAAAACGAGGTGGTCATGGAGGAGAATCTCGAACTGGCCCTCCAGCGCCTCTTCGGCAGCCGGAAGGCCGGGGCGGTGACGACGACAACGGCCGGCGCCCCGGCGGCGGCCGCCGCTCCCGGACGCGCCTCCGTGAAGGAACTGGCGGCCGAGGCGATGAAGACCTACCAGCGGTCCGTGGATATGCAGCGCCAGGGCAACTGGGCCGGTTACGGCGAAGAGATCCGGAAGCTGGAACAACTGCTGAAGAAGATGGCCAATTAGATTGCCTTGACGAAAAAAATGCGATATGGCTGGTCGCGTTGGTGCAGGTGGGAAAGATGGGCTGACCCCGCCCCAAACCGCGGGACATATAGGCTTCCTCAGACAAAGGGGACCGGCGGCCGCAACTTCCGGGGCGGACTAGGGATCGCATTGCTGGGGCAAAACGAGATAGAAGAAGTGACGTTCACAAGTTCGTTATAACCGATACACTCCTAACCATGAAGGCGCTGCGGAAACTCTACGACTGGGTTCTCCACTGGGCCGACACCCCCTACGGGGCGCCGGCCCTGTTCATTTTGTCCTTTATGGAATCCTCCTTCTTTCCCATACCGCCGGACCCGCTCCTCATCGCCCTGGTCCTGGGGGGGCGGGACAAGGCCTTCCGCTTCGCCGCCAACTGCACCGCGGCCTCGGTGTTGGGGGCGCTGTTCGGCTACGCCATCGGCTACTACGTCTGGTGGTCCGGCCCGGATAAGTTCTCCGCCGTGGCCTGGTTCTTCTTCCAGCACATCCCGGGATTTTCCGTGGAGCTGTTCCGCTACATCCAGGGCCTGTTCGAAAAATGGAATTTCTGGATCATCTTCACCGCCGGCTTCACCCCCATCCCCTACAAGGTGTTCACCGTCTCAGGCGGGGCCTTCAACGTCAACCTGCCGATGTTCCTCATCGCCTCCATCATCAGCCGCGGGGCCCGGTTCTTTCTGGTCGCCTTCCTGATCTGGAAGTTCGGACCCCTGATCAAAAGCTTCATCGACCGCTACTTCAACTGGCTCGCCGTCCTTTTTACAATTCTCCTCATCGGCGGCTTCCTCCTCGTCAAGTGGTGGGGCGCGAGCCTGTAGCGGCATGAATTTCCCCATCCACGCCATCCCGAATTACACCGGAAAAGAGGCAGGGGAGGCGACGAACGGGAAAAAAATCTTGACACCAGGGAGGATATGGCATACAAGCGGCGAGCCTGAATGAACGTTCATTCGCTTCCACCATAACATTTGAGACATGAAAAGCTTGGACAAGCGCAAAGAGATTATTTCGGTGGCCATGGAACTCCTGGCGGAAAACGGTTTCCACGGGGTGCCCATGTCCATGATCGCCGATCGGGCTAATGTGGCCGTGGGGACGATCTACCGGTATTTCGCCGGCAAGGACGAGCTGATCAATGCCCTCTTTCAGGAGCTGGAAGCAAGGATAACTGCCGCCATACGGGGAAGTTTTCCGACCACCGGCTCCTTTCGGGAGCGATTTCTCTATCTGAACGGCATCATTCTCCGGTATCTGATCGATAATCCCCTTCATTTCCGCTATCTCGAACAATTCATGAATTCACCCTACGGGGTTTCCATGCGCCGGGACAGATTGCTGGAAAAGGAAGGCCGTGACGATATCTTCATGACCCTTTTCGAAGAGGCCATCGCCGCCCGCATCGTCAAGGACATCCCCATCAACGCCCTTTTTTCCCTGGCCATCGCGCCGCTCATCTTTCTGGTCCGGGACCATATTCTGGGTTTCGTCACCCTGAACGAAGACCTGATCCGGCAGACCGCCGAAGCTTGCTGGGATGCCGTCCGGAGGAACGATTGCGAGAGCGGGGCCGATAGGGCCCGGTAATGGCCGGACGGCCGCGACGGTGTGGAGACAAAACGATGAAACACCAAAAATTACCCCTTACCGAGGTGACGTATGACCACTCATGAGCAGATCAAATCCATCGCCGCCGGGATGCTGTGCGGACTCCTGATCCTCACCGGCTGCGGGCAAGGCGGCAATACCGGCAAAGGTCGGGCCGGCGGTCCCCCCGAGGTGGCCGTCGTGACGGTGCAACCCCAGCAGGTGCTGGTCACCACCGAGTTGTCCGGCCGGACCTCCGCCAATCTCATCGCCGAGGTGCGGCCCCAGGTGGGAGGCATCATCCAGCAGCGCCTGTTCACCGAAGGATCGGACGTCAAGGCCGGACAGGTCCTCTTCAAGATCGACCCCGCCCACTATCAGGCCGTCTATGACAACGCCAAAGCGGCCCTCGGCCGCTCCGAGGCCAACCTCTCGGCGATCAAGCTCCGGGCCGAACGGATGCGGGAACTCGTCGCCGAGAAGGCGGTCAGCCAGCAGGAATACGACGACGCCACGGCCGCCCTGAAACAGAACCAGGCGGATATCCAGTTCTGGAAGGCGACCCTTGAGACGGCGAGTATCAACCTTAAATACACCTCCGTCACCGCCCCCATCTCGGGACGGATCGGCAAGTCCAACGTCACGGTGGGCGCCCTGGTGACGGCCCATCAGCCCGTGCCCCTGGCCACTATCCAGCAGTTGGACCCCATGTACGTCGATGTCCCCCAAGCCACCACCGAGCTGCTACGGATGCGGCGCCACCTCGCCGAGGGGCGTCTCCATCGCAACGGACAGCTCCGGAACAAGGTCCAGATCCTCCTCGAAGACAACACCCGTTATCCCTACGACGGCGCCCTGCAGTTCCGGGATGTCACCGTCAATCAAACCACAGGATCGGTCATCCTCCGGGTGATCGTACCCAATCCGAAAGGTGTCCTCCTCCCCGGGATGTTCATCCGGGCGGTGGTGGAAGAGGGGATCAACAAAAACGCCCTCCTGGTGCCTCAGCAGGGAGTATCCCGGGATCCCAAGGGAAACCCCTACTGCCTCATCGCCGGCGCCGCAGGCAAGGTGGAGCAGCGTCCCATCACCATCGAACGGGCCGTGGGCAATCAGTGGCTCGTGACCGAGGGGCTGGCGCCGGGCGAGCAGGTCATCGTCGAGGGGATACTGCGGACCAAACCCGGCGCCACCGTGAAAGTCGTTCCATTTGTCGACAACGCGGGCAAAACCGGGGGCGAAACCGGACCGGCACCGCCGGCCGCAGCCAAGGCAAACTGACGGAGGGCACCGATGCTGTCAAAATTCTTCCTGGAGCGCCCCGTTTTTGCCTGGGTTATCGCCATTGTCATGATGGTCCTGGGGGGACTGGCCATCTACAACCTCCCCATCTCCCAGTATCCGCCCATCGCCCCGCCATCCATCGCCATTTATTCCTTATACGCCGGCGCCTCCGCCGAAACGGTGGAAAACAGCGTCACCCAGATCATCGAACAGAAGATGACGGGCTTCGACGACATGCTCTACATCTCCGGCACCAGCGATTCCTCCGGGGCCTCCCGGATCGAGCTGACCTTCAAGCCCGGCACCGACCCCGACCTGGCCTGGGCGAAGGTGCAGAACAAGCTCCAGCTCGCCATGACGAGCCTCCCGGAAGTGGTGCAGCGCACCGGGGTCACGGTGAGCAAATCCACCCGGAACTACCTGATCATCGTGGGCCTCATCTCCGAAGACGGCAGCATGGACGGCACCGATCTCAGGGACTATGCCCAGTCGAACCTGGAAAAGGTCCTGGCCCGGGTTCCCGGGGTCGGCGAGGTCCAGATCTTCGGCGGCCAGTACGCCATGCGCATCTGGCTCAACCCCGACAAGCTCAACGATTACCGCCTCACCATGGAGGACGTGATCCAGGCACTCAAAACCTACAACGTGGAGATCTCCGCCGGCCAGTTCGGCGGGGCGCCGGCGGTCAAGGGCCAGCGGCTCAACACCTCCATCATCGTCCAGAATCTCCTCAAGACCCCGGAGGAGTTCGCCAATATCCCCATCCGCATCAACCCGGACGGCGCCGTGGTACGGATCCGGGACGTGGGGCGGACCGAACTGGGAGCGGAAGCATATGATATCGCGGGCTTTCAGGATGGCAGACCGTCCGCCGGCCTCGCCATCCGCCAGGCCCCCGGCGCCAACGCCCTGGACACCGCCGACGCCGTCCGGGCGAAAATGGCGGAAATGAGCCGCTATTTCCCTTCGGGGATGAAGACCGTCTATCCCTACGACACCACCCCCTTTGTGCGGGTGGCCATCAAGGAGGTCGTCCAGACCCTCTTCGAGGCGATCCTCCTGGTCTTTCTCGTCATGTGGCTCTTCATGGGCAACCTCCGGGCCACCCTTATCCCCACTATCGCCGTGCCCGTGGTGATTCTGGGAACCTTCGCCGTCCTCGGGGCCTTCGGGTTCTCCATCAACATGCTCACCATGTTCGCCATGGTCCTGGCCATCGGCCTGCTGGTCGATGACGCCATCGTCGTCGTGGAAAACGTGGAGCGGATCATGACCGACGAGGGCCTCCCGCCCCGGGAGGCCACGGCCAAGTCCATGGAGCAGATCACCCCGGCCCTGATCGGCATCGGCCTGGTCTTGGCCGCCGTCTTCGGCCCCATGGCCTTTTTCCCCGGCTCGACGGGGGTCATCTACCGCCAGTTCTCCGTCACCATCGCCGCCTCCATGCTCCTGTCGGTGGTGGTGGCCCTGATCCTCACCCCGGTGCTCTGCGCCACCCTCCTGAAACCGGTGGCCAAGGGACATGAAGCGGCGGAAGGCGCCGTCTTCTTTCTGCGCCCGTTTTTCCTGTGGTTCGACCGCGCCTTTTTCGGCCTCCGGGACCGCTACGTCCAGGTGGTGGGGCGCGTCCTGTCCCGGAAAAAGCGCTACCTGGCCGTATTCGCCGTGATCGTGGTTCTCCTCGGGGCGCTCTTTATGCGGATGCCGACGAGTTACCTCCCCGATGAAGACCAGGGGATCCTCCTCTGTCAGATTCTGCTGCCCACGGGTTCCACCCTGGAGCAGACCCAGGAAGTGGCTGACCAAGTCCAGCGACATTTCCATGAAAACGAAAAAGAGGCGGTGGAATCGTGCATGACCATCATCGGCATCGGTTTTTCCGGCCAGGCGCAGAACAACGGCATGGTCTTCGTAAGACTCAAGGACTGGCACCTCCGGGACCGGGATGATTTGAAGGTCAAGGCCATCGCCGGCCGGGCCTCGGGAGCCTTCGCCAAGATCCGCAATGCCATGGTCTTCGCCTTTCCGCCCCCCGCCGTGGTGGAGATGGGCAATGCCCGGGGGGTGGATTTCCAGTTGCTGGACCGGGGCGGCCTCGGTCACGGCGCCCTGATGAACGCCCGGAACCAGCTCCTCGGCATGGCGGCCAAGGACCCGCGGCTGGCCAACGTCCGTCCCAACGGCATGGAGGATATCCCGGAGTTCCGCATTGACGTGGACTGGGAAAAGACGGGGGCCATGGGCATCCCTCTGCCTTCCGTCCACAATACCATCGCCGCGGCCTTCGGAGGATCCTATGTGAACAACTTCATCCAGGCCGGCCGGGTCAAGAAGGTCTATGTCCAGGCCGACACCCCCTATCGGATGCTTCCCCAGGACCTGAACAAGATTTACATCCGCAACAGCGCGGGGCAGATGACGCCCTTCTCCGCCTTCGCCACCACCCGCTGGGCCACCGGGTCCCCACGTCTCGAACGCTTCAACGGGTTCCCGACCATGAATATCTGGGGCGAGCCGGCGCCGGGGAAAAGCTCCGGCGACGCCATGGCGGCGATGGAAGAGATCACCGCCAAACTGCCTCCGGGCATCGGCTATGACTGGGCCGGCCTCTCCTATCAGGAACGGATGTCCCAGGCCCAGGCGCCACTTCTCTACGCCTTTTCCATCCTCGTCATCTTCCTCTGTCTGGCGGCCCTCTATGAAAGCTGGCCCATCCCCATCTCCATCCTTCTGGCCCTGCCCCTGGGGGCCATCGGCGGCGTCATCGCCTCGAGCATGCGGGGGATGTCCAACGACGTCTATTTTCAGATCGGTCTGTTGACCACCCTGGGCCTGACGACCAAGAACGCCATCCTCATCGTCCAGTTCGCCAAGGCCCGGGTGGATGAGGGAAGGAACCTCATCGAGGCGACCCTGGAGGGGGCGAAACTCCGCTTCCGGCCCATCGTCATGACATCCCTGGCCTTCGGTTTCGGCGTCCTTCCCCTCGCCGTGGCCACCGGCGCCGGCGCCGGCGCCATGAACGCCATCGGCACCGGGGTCCTGGGCGGAATGATCACGGGCACCGTGCTGGTGGTCATCTTCGCCCCCCTCTTCTATGTGGTCATCGAAAGGCTTTTCGGTAAGCACAATCACGGGGCGGCGGTCGTCTCCGGGGGGCTCGGATCACTGCTGAAGAAACTGGCGGGACGGATCCCGGGAAAACGAGGGCCGGGAAAGACCCCGGAAAATGACGGTGACATTGTCACGGAGGATCGCTAAGATGAAGAGAAGCCGAATGGTCTTCACCGGTTGTCTGTCTGTCCTGGTTATCGCCATGGTCCTCCTGAACGGCTGCACCCTGGCCCCGAAATACACCCGTCCCGCGGCCCCCATGCCCGCAGACTGGCCGACGGGGGAGGCCTACGGCAAGGAGGCCGCCGCGCCGGGAAATCGGGCGGCCGCGGAGATGAAATGGGAGGAATTCTTCACCGATCCGGAGCTGCGCCAGGTCATTGCCGCGGCCCTGGCCAACAACCGGGACCTCCGCCTGGCCTCCCTGAACGTGGAAAAGGCCCGAGCGCTCTACGGGATCCAGCGGGCCGAACTCTTTCCCGCCTTCAACGCCGTCGGCGCCGGGAGCAAGGGGAGGACGCCGGCCGACCTTTCCTACTCGGGCACGGAGACGACATACGAGCAGTACAGCGTCAATTTCGGCGTCATGGCCTGGGAAATAGACTTTTTCGGCCGGATCCGCAGCCTGAAGGACCGGGCCCTGGAGGAATATCTGGCCACGGATCAGGCCCGCCGCGGCGCCCAGATCCTCCTGGTGTCCGCCGTGGCCAACGCCTACCTCAACCTCGCCGCCGACCGGGAAAGTCTCAAGCTGACCACCTCGACCCTGGCAGCCCAGGAGGGGGCCTATAAACTGATCAAGAAGCGTTACGACGTGGGATTGGCGTCGGAAATCGACCTCCGCCGCGCCCAGAGCCAGGCGGATACCGCCAGGGGAGACGTCGCCCGTTTCACCCAGCTCGTCGCCCAGGACGAGAACGCCCTGCAGCTCCTCGTCGGCGCTCCCTTGACCGTCCTGAAGCTGCCGTCGGAGTTAGGCGGGCTGAATCCCTTCCGGGATATTTCCCCCGGCCTATCCTCCGAAGTCCTCCTGAGCCGTCCCGACATCCTGGCGGCGGAACACCGCCTTCGGGCCGCCAACGCCAGTATCGGCGCCGCCCGGGCCGCCTTCTTCCCCCGCATCTCCCTGACGACCAGTTTCGGCACCGCCAGCGCCGATTTGTCCGGGCTCTTCAAGGACGGCTCCAGCACCTGGAACTTCGCGCCTCAGATCATCATGCCGATTTTCGACGCCCGCCTCTGGTCCGCTTACGACGCCACCAAAGTGGAGAAGGAAATCAGCCTGACCCAATACGAGCGGGCGATCCAGACCGCCTTCCGGGAAACCGCCGACGCCCTGGCCGTCCGGGGCACGGTAAACCGGCAGCTTGCGGCGCAGAAATCCCTGGTGGAGGCCTTTGCCGAAACCTATCGCCTTTCCGCCATCCGCTATGCCAAGGGCGTTGACAGCTACCTGAGCGTCCTCGATGCCCAGCGGTCCCTCTACGGCGCCCAGAAGGGATTGATCGGCATCCAGCTCCTCCGCCTCGCCAATGAAGTGGCCCTGTACAAGGCCCTGGGCGGAGGGGCTTGAAAAAATCACCTTAATATGATCTTAGAGAAGAGGAAAAGACGGACGACTTCATGAGAGGACGGAATGGAAAGCAGCAGCCCGCAGACATTACCATTATGGACCAGGCCCTTTGCCGCCGTAGGGCGGAGAGCCATCCGCTGGGTAAACCATTTGGGTGCCGTAGCGATCTTCTTCATCCTCGCGACGCTGAAGGTCGTCCACCCCAAGCAGTTAGCCAAGATCGCTTATCAGATCTATGAAATCGGCGCCCGGTCCGTGTCGATCATCCTCTTGGTGGGTCTCTTCACCGGCATGGTCCTGGGGCTCCAAACCTACCACGCCCTGGTGACCGTGGGCGCCCAGGGCGCCCTGGGGACCCTGGTGGCCCTGTCGCTGGTCCGGGAGCTGGGACCGGTGCTCACCGCCATCATGATCACGGCTCGGGCCGGCTCGGCCATTACGGCGGAAATCGGCATCCAGCGCATCTCGGAACAGATCGACGCCCTGGACACCATGCATATCGATCCCCTCCGCTACCTCATCAGCCCGCGGATCGTCGCCGCCGTCATCAGCTTTCCCATCCTCACCGCCCTGTTCGACATTATCGGCATCATCGGCGGCTACTTCTCCGGGGTCGTCCTCATGGGGGCCAACGCCGGCGCCTATATCTACCGCGTCCAGGCCAGCATGGAACTGAAGGACATCACCGACGGCTTCATCAAGGCGGTGGTCTTCGCCGTTATCGTTACGGCCGTCTGCTGCTACCAGGGCTACTTCGCCCATATGCGGGAAGACAGCCGCGGCGCCAAGGCCGTGGGGCTCTCGACGACCGCGGCGGTGGTCATATCCTGCGTCCTCATCCTCGTGGCGGACTATATCGTCACCTCCCTGTTGATTTGAGGCAGACGCCATGGACGCCCCCCTGATCGAATTCCAGGATGTCACCAAAAGCTTCGGACCCCGGATGGTTCTGGACCGCGTGAACCTCCGGATCCACACCGGGCAGGTAACGACGATCATCGGGCTCAGCGGAGCCGGCAAGAGCGTGCTGCTCAAGCATATCATCGGGCTCCTCAAACCGGACTCCGGACGGATCCTCTTTCAGGGCCGACCCCTGGATGAAATGACGGGAAGCGAACGGAAATCCAGTCTCGCCCAGATCAGCTATATGTTTCAAGACAACGCCCTCTTCGATTCCCTGTCTGTTTACGACAATATCGCCCTGCCGCTGCGGGAAACCACGGATCTTTCCCGGTCCGAGATCAACCGGCGGGTAAAGGCCAGGGTGGAGCAGATGGAGCTTGCCGACGCGGTAAACAAATATCCTTCCGAGCTTTCCGGGGGGATGCAGAAACGGGCGGCCCTGGCCCGGGCCCTCGTCACGGACCCCCGGATCGTCCTTTTCGACGAACCCACCTCGGGACAGGATCCGATCCGCAAAAACGCGATCCTGGGCATGATCGCCCAGTACCAGCGCCGGATCGGCTTCACGGCGATCCTCGTCAGCCACGAGATTCCCGACGTTTACTTCATCTCCAACCGCATCCTGGCCCTCTACGACCGGACGGTGGTCTTTCAGGGAACGCCGGCGGAGCTGGAGGATTTCGATCATCCCTTCCTGGATGACATTATCCGCAGTCTGGAAGGGCTGCACCGGGAACTGACGGACCCTTACGCCCGCACACGGTTCGCCATGGCCCACCGGGAACTGGAAAAGAGAAGAACCGGCAAAGACATTCACGTCTTGCCCGCGGAAAACCATCACGGATGAACAGCCGGACGGCGCCGCGCCGCAAGGCCGGGAGGAATTGACATGCAGAAATACAAACTGGAAACCGTAGTCGGCGTCTTTCTCGTCCTGGGACTCGTCTGCATCGGCTATATGACGGTAAAATTAGGACATGTATCGCTCCTGGGCGACGATTCCTATCCCCTGTCTGCCCGGTTTACCTCCGTTACGGGGCTCCGGGCGGGCAGCGTGGTCTATATCGCCGGGATTGAGGTCGGCCGGGTGGAGCGGCTGTACATCGATCAGGAAAACCAGCAGGCGGTGGTGGAAATGCGGATCAGGAAAGATATCCGGATTTACGACGACGCCATCGCCGCCGTCAAGACGGAAGGATTGATCGGCGATATGCACCTCCGCATCGATCCCGGCGGCGGCGGGGACCTGCTCAAGTCGGGGGGTGTCATCACGGATACGCAACCGCCCCTGGATATCGGCGAGCTCGTTGGCAAATACGCCTTCGGCGACGTGAAGAAGCCGGGGGATGAAAATAAGGAGCAAAAAGAGAAACCATGAGCAAGAAGACTTTTGCGGTCTTGGGCATCATCCTGATGCTGCTGTCCGCGCTGCCTGTCCATGCGGGGGCGCCCCGAAACACCGTGGAGGAAAACGTCAACAAGGTTCTGTCCATCCTCCGCGATCCGAAGCTCAAGGGGGAGGGGGCCAAAGAAACCAAAAAGGCGCGACTGCGGGCCCTCTATGATGTCATGTTCGACGAGATCGAGCTGTCCCGGCGGACCCTGGCCCGGAACTGGAACAAGTTCGCCCCCGCCGAACGGAAGGAATTCGTCCTGCTTTTCAAACAGGTGCTGGAGAAGGCCTATATCGACAAGATCCTCTCCTACACCAACGAAAAGATCGTCTTCGACCGGGAGATCACCCGGGGGGAAAACCTGGCGGAGGTGCAGTCGCGCATTATCGCCTCGGGAAAGGAAATCCCCATCTCCTACCGGGTGATCATGAAAAACAACACCTGGAAGGTCTATGACGTCGTCGTCGAGAACGTCAGTCTGGTCCAGAACTACCGCACCCAGTTTAACGGCATCCTGGCGAAAAGCACGCCGGAAGAGTTGCTGGTCACCCTGCGGAAAAAGGTGAAAGGACCCTGAGCACGATGTCCGGAGAGAACCGCAGCGTCGGCAGTATGATTCCCGCTTTGCGATCGTGCCTGATCGCGGCGCTGGCGTTCGTTTTTCTCGCCGGGGGCTGCGCCCACGGCCCCAAACAGGCGCCGGAGTCGCCCGCCCCGGCGGCGCTGACGCGGGTTACGGCCGACCCCGCCGTGGTCACGGCCGCTCCGGCCCCGGAATCGGGAGCGTCTGCCCGGCCCAAAGACAAGGAGATCACGGCGGCGGCCCCGGCGCCACGGATTGCCGCCAATTCCCCAAATGCCGCGCCATTACCCCCGGTCGCCAAGGCGACGAATCCGGGGCCGGATCCTTCCTCGTCCGAACCCGGTGCACAGGCGGACACGGAAGAAACCTCCGGCGAAGCGGACGAGGGCCTCGAGGGCGATTTCATCGCCACTGACGACGAAGGGGAAGCGGACTCAGCCGCCGGCCCCCGGGAGGAGGCCCTCACCATCGCCGACCCCTGGGAGCCCTTCAACCGGGCCATGTATCATTTCAACGACAATCTCTACTTCTGGGTCCTCAAACCGGTGGCCCAGGGATACGCCAAGGCGCTTCCGGAGGGGGTGCGGATCAGTATCCGGAACGTCTTTGTCAACATCGCCTTCCCGGCGCGGTTCGTCAATTGCGTCCTCCAGTTGGATCTGCCCTGCGCCGCCGTGGAAACGGGGCGGTTCGTCATCAATTCGGTCTGGGGTCTCGGGGGTCTGTTCGACCTGGCCTCCGATGAGGCAATCAACCTCCCCAAGCAGCGCCGGGATTTGGGTCAAACCCTGGGCGTCCACGGCATCGGCCCCGGTTTCTTCATCAACTGGCCCATCTTCGGTCCCTCCAGCCCCCGGGATACCGTCGGGCTGATGGGGGACATCCTCATGGACCCTCTGGCCTGGGTCTCCCCCTGGTATGCCGCCACCGGCATCGCCGCCGGTTACAAACTCAACGAGACATCCCTGAGCATCGGCGACTACGAAGCCCTCAAGGAAGCTGCCATCGACCCCTATGTGGCGATTCGGGATGCCTATGTGCAGTACCGGTACCACAAGATCAAACAAGTGACGGACCGCAAATGAAGCGGAAGCCCGCCCCCGGCACGGACAAGCCGCCGCCGGTCTCGGACAGGCAATTCCGGGAGAAGCGATGAAATTTTTACCCTCCGTAGTCAGCTACTTCCTCAAAGGGGAGAGCACCCGGCAGAACATCAGGATGCTGCTGCGCTTCTTTCTCGCGCTGTTCGTCATGATCACCGCCTACAGCGTCATTTTTCACCTCCTCATGGCGGCGGAAGGGCAGAGGCACTCCTGGATCACAGGCTTATACTGGACCATGGTCGTCATGAGCACCCTGGGCTTCGGCGACATCACCTTCCATTCCGACGTGGGGCGCATCTTCTCCATCCTCGTGCTTTTATCCGGGGTAATCTTCCTGTTGATCCTCCTGCCCTTCGCCTTCATCAAGTTCTTTTTCGCCCCGTGGATCGAGGCGGAAACCAGGAAACGCTATGCCCAGGAACTGCCTCCGGGGACAAAAAATCACGTCATCATCACCGCTTACGATCAAGTAACCATGGCCCTCATCGAAAAGCTGGGCATTTACAAACGGGATTATGTGGTGATCGTGGACGAATACGAGCGGTCGAAGGAACTCTATGACACAGGGGTCCGAATCGCCGTGGGCCACATCGACGATCCGGAAACCTACCGGAAGATGCGGGTGGAACAGGCCGCCATGGTCGTGGCGACGAACCGCGACGAGATGAACACCAACATCGCCTTCACCGTCCGGGAGACAACGGAAACCGTTCCCGTGGTCGCCACCTCCGACTCACCCCACTCCGTCGATATCCTCTATTTGGCGGGATGCACCCGGGTCCTGGAACTGACGGAGATCCTCGGTCGTTCCCTGGCGGGCTGGACCCTCGGCGGCGATTTTCGCGCCAATGTCCTGGGGCGTTTCGACAACCTCATCATCGCCGAAGCCCCCGCGATCAGCACCCCGCTGGTGGGTAAAACCCTGGCGGAAAGCCGCCTTCGGGAAGAGATCGGGGTAACGGTCATCGCCGTATGGGAACGGGGCAGATTCGTGGCGCCGACCCCGGAGGCCGCGATCAATCGCTCCACTGCCCTGGTCTTCGCCGGCACGGAAGAGCAGATCGCCCGTTATGACGAGGTGTACGGATTCTACCAGTTGACCCGCCACGCCGGCGACCCGGTGATCATCATCGGCGGCGGACGGGTGGGAAAGGCGATCGCCCAGCGGTTCAAGGAGCGGGAGGTGGATTACCTCATCGTGGAAAAGAACCCCCGGCGCACGGAGGACGACACCTGCTACATCACCGGCGACGCCGCCGATATCGGCACCCTGAAGCGGGCCTGGATCGAAAAGACCCCCGCCGCCCTCATCACCACCCACGACGACGCGACCAACATCTATCTCGCCAAGTACCTCCGGAGCCTCCGTCCGGACATGCAGATAATCTGCCGGGCCAACACGGACCGGAACATCTCCACCCTGCACCGGGCCGGGGCGGATTTCGTCATGTCCTACGCCTCCCTGGGCGCCAACGCGATCTTCAACTACCTCCGGAAGGAGGACATGTTCATGCTTGCCGAAGGCCTGAACATCTTTACCATTCCTCTGCCCCCCGCCCTGGCGGGTAAGACCCTGGCCCAGTCCCGGATCCGTCCCAAAACGGGCTGCTCCGTCATCGGCATCCGCCGGGGGGATAACGTCGCCATCAACCCCGATCCCTTCCTCCCCGTGGAGGCCGATTCCGAGCTGATCCTCATCGGCTCCCCCGAAGCAGAACTCAGTTTTTCCCGCACTTATCTGTGACGACATCGTAAAAAGTCAAAAAATGTTCCATTTGGGATGGCATCGTAAAAAGATCCGCAGGTGAGGCGCGCGAATCCTGAGGAGTGAGGCGTACTTGGACGTACGTCGCAGTGACGAGGGATGAAGCGCTTTCGAAGCATCCGGACTTTTTACGATGCCGTCATCTGTAAAGAACGGGGTTTATCTTTTGTATTGACAGCCGGGACGATTCCATGTAGAGACCATCGGCAAATGATTGCCGATTGCCGATGGGAACGAACCTAACCGACCAGAGAGATATCGAGAGAAAAACCCTCATGATCCTGAGGATCCTCAACGAGGTCCAGGGGCCCGTGGGGTCACGCCTCATCGCCCGGCGCATGCAGGAATTGGGCGTGACCCCCAGTGAACGGGCTGTGCGCTATCACCTGAAGCTGATGGACGAGAGGGGACTCACCCGGCTGGTCGGCCAGAAGGACGGGCGGATCATCACCACGCTGGGGATCGAGGAGCTCCGGGCGGCCCGGGTGGAAGACAAGGTCGGCCTGGCCATCTCCCGAATCGAGACCCTGGCCTTTCAGACCACCTTCGACCCGGAGCGGCAGGCGGGCCTCCTGCCCGTCAATATCTCGCTGTTCAACGAAGCGGACTTTCCCCAGGCCCTGCGCATCATGGCGCTGGTCTTTGCCGCCGGTTTCGCCGTGAGCAACCGGGTGGCCGAGGCCGGGGCAGGGGAAAGCCTCGGCGGCTGCATCGTTCCGGAGGGAAAGATCGCGCTGGCCACGGTGTGCAGCATTGTCGTCAACGGTGTGCTCCTCAAACAGGGGATCCCCATGGACTCCAAATTCGCCGGCATCCTGCAGATAAAGAACCGCCGGCCCCTGCGGTTCGTGGAACTCATATACTATTCCGGTTCCTCCCTGGACCCATCCGAGGCCTTCATCCGGGCGAACATGACCTCCGTTCAAAGCTCATATCAGGACGGCAACGGCACGATCCTGGCTAATTTCCGTGAAATTCCCGCTATCTGCCAGGAACTGACCCGGGAACTCCTTAAGAAATTGACCCAGGCGGATATCCGGGGCGTCTTCGTCATGGGCGAAATCAGCGAACCGGTCTGCCAGATCCCGGTGGACATGAACAAAATCGGCTTCATCCTCATCGGCGGGCTGAATCCCGTGGCCTGCGTCCAGGAAAACGGCATCGGCGCGGAAAACCGGGCCATGTCGGCGGTGATGAACTACGCGGAGCTAAGCCCATTCACGGAAATCTATAAAAAATACATCAAATAAATTAAAGGGGGTGTTTTTTATGTCAGTCATCAAAGATGTTATCGCCAAGGCCAAGCAGACCGATCCGGACCAGCCGGAGTTCCATCAGGCGGTGGAAGAGGTCCTCGAAACCCTGGAACCGACCACCAAGAGGCATCCGGAATTCGTGAAGGCCAATATTTACGAACGCATCATCGAACCGGAGCGGACCGTCATCTTTCGCGTCCCCTGGGTGGACGACAAAGGGAAAGTCCGGGTAAACCGTGGTTTTCGCGTCCAGTTCAACAACGCCATCGGTCCCTTCAAGGGCGGGCTGCGCTTCCATCCCTCGGTGAACCTGGGGGTCATCAAGTTTCTCGGCTTCGAGCAGATCTTCAAGAACTCCCTGACGACCCTCCCCATGGGTGGCGGCAAGGGCGGTTCCGATTTCGATCCCAAGGGCAAGTCGGACGGCGAGGTGATGCGTTTCTGCCAGGCCTTCATGCGGGAGCTCTTTCGCTACATCGGGGCGGAATGCGATGTCCCGGCCGGGGACATCGGCGTAGGGGGCCGGGAGATCGGGTATCTGTTCGGCTACTACAAGAAGATCCGCAACGAGCATACCGGCGTCCTCACCGGCAAGGCCTTGGAATACGGCGGCAGCCTCGTCCGTCCCGAGGCCACGGGCTACGGTACCACCTATTTTGCCGCCGAGATGCTGGCGACCCGGGGGCTGGATTTCAAAAACAAGATCGTCGCTATCAGCGGTTCCGGCAACGTGGCCCAGTACACGGTGGAAAAGGTCAATCAGTTGGGCGGCAGGGTCATCACCCTGTGCGACTCCACCGCCACGATCGTGGATGAAAAGGGCATCGACGCCAAGAAATGCGACTATGTCATCGAGCTGAAAAACGTCAAGCGCGGCCGGATCAAGGAATACGCCGACAAATACAAGACGGCCTGCTTCGAAGGATGTAGTGTCTGGGACGTCGTCCGTGACCAGGGCATCAAGGTGGATATCGCCCTGCCCTGTGCCACCCAGAACGAGATCGACGCCTCCCACGCGGCGGCCCTGTTGAAAAACGGCTGCTACTGCGTCGCCGAGGGGGCCAACATGCCATCCACCCCCGACGCTGTGAAGATCTTCCAGGAAAACAACATCCTCTACGGTCCCGGCAAGGCGGCCAACGCCGGGGGCGTGGCCACCTCCGGCCTGGAGATGAGCCAGAACAGCCTGAAGCTCTCCTGGACCCGGGAAGAGGTGGACAACCGCCTCATCATCATCATGAAGAGCATCCACAAGGCCTGCGTGGAAACCGCCGAGGCCTACGGCCGGAAGGGGGACTACGTGATGGGGGCCAACATCGCCGGTTTCACCAAGGTCGCCCGGGCCATGCTGGCCTTCGGCGTGGTGTAGGCAGGCGAGGGAAACTGTCGTGATAGAATGTTTGACAATCGGTTGAATAGTCTCAAGCCACCCTCACCTTGAAGGTGAGGGTGGCTTGAGAGCGGAAAATAAGATTGACATTATTAATGCTTTGCCCTATGGTCCCGCGGATTTTAATTTCGAAAGGCCAAACGACATGAACGATTCAGCTCCTTACGAAACCGGCGCATACCGGGAAACCATCGAACAGGCCGGGGCATATGTCACGGACACCATCCAGCGTTCCATCCTCTTTGCTGACGCCCTGCGCCGGCGCGGCAACACCTATATCGAACACCTGAAAAACGGCCAGCCGCCCGTGCTGACCTTCAAATACGAGATGATCCTGGACGGGCGGGAATTTTCGCGCCCTGTCAACTACTCCCTGGTGCGCATCAGCGACCGGAGGGCCCGTCCCCGTTCTCCGGAAGACAAAGAGGCCCAGCGCCGCCGGGAGCGGCGGGGAAAGAAAGAGGCGCCCAAGCGGCCCATAGTCATCATCGATCCCCGGGCCGGGCACGGACCGGGAATCGGCGGCTCCAAACGGGATTCGGAGATCGGCATGGCCCTCGAACACGGTTATCCCGTCTATTTCATTCTCTTCTACACAGAGCCGATGCCCGGACAGACCCTGAGTGATGTGGAGGCCGCCGAGGTGAGGTTCATCGAGGAGGTCGTGAAGCTCCATCCTTACGCCGACGCCCCAGCCATCATGGGCAACTGCCAGGCGGGCTGGGCCGCCGCCCTGCTCTGCGCCGACCGTCCCGACATCACCGGGCCCCTGGTCCTCAACGGGGCGCCGCTCTCTTACTGGGCCGGGGTGGAGGGAACGAATCCCATGCGCTACCGGGGGGGGGCTCCTGGGGGGCTCCTGGCTGGTTTCCCTGATGAGCGACCTGGGAAACGGAAAGTTCGACGGCGCTCATCTGGTGAACAATTTCGAGGCCCTTAATCCCGCCAACACCGTCTGGACCAAACAGTACAACGTCTATAAGAACATCGACACCGAGGTGGAGCGCTACCTCAATTTCGAAAAATGGTGGGGCGGGTTCTTTCTCATGAACACCGAAGAGATCGAATTTATCGTCAACAACCTCTTCGTGGGCAACAAACTGGAGAAGGGGGAGCTGGAGATCCGCCCGGGGATGAAGATCAACCTCCGCAACATAGAAAGTCCCATCATCGTCTTCGCCTCCCAGGGAGACAACATCACCCCTCCCCAGCAGGCCCTCAACTGGATCACCCGGGTTTACCGGACCACGGAGGACATCAAGAGGGCGGGACAGGTCATCATCTACATCATCCACGAGGACATCGGACACCTGGGCATTTTCGTCTCCGCCGGCGTGGCGCGGAAGGAACACCAGGAGATCATCGCCAACTTCGACATGGTCGATTTCCTGCCGCCGGGTCTTTACGAAATGATCATCGACGGCGACGTAAAGACCGGCAATCTGGATTTCCGTTTCGAGGAGCGGTCCATAAACGATATCCTGGCCATGGACGACGGCACCACCGACGAGGAGGACTTCTGCGCCGTGGACCGGCTGTCGGAACTTCTGGACAACCAGTACAAGATCTACCTGCGCCCCTGGGTCCGTTCCTGGTCGTCAGAACTTACCGGCCTGGTCACCCGCCTCCTCCATCCGCTCCGGACCCAGCGCTATCTCCTCTCCGACATCAACCCCCTGTTGCGTCCCCTGCCCTATGCGGCCTCGCTGGTAAAGGCCAACCGCAAACCGGCGCCGCCGGACAATCCCTTTGTTCGATATGAATACGCCGGGTCGGATTTCATGATCCAATGGCTCAATCAGTACCGGGACGCCCGGGATCGTTACATCGAGTGGACCTTTCAGGCCTTCTACGAGCATCCATGGGTGCGGTTCTTCTGCATGCCCGTGAAAGAAGAAGAGGAAAACGTCGCGGCGGAAAAAGACCAGGGATCGGTCCCGGCGGATGCGCGCTGGCAATATCTGGAGGAAGGGGGCGTCGCCGAGGGGCTGATCCGCATCATCATGGCGGTGGCCCGGAAGAATTTCACCATCAAGAGGCGCCTCTTCGAAGTGGGGCAGGAGATATCCATGACCCACAAAGTTCTCGGCAAACTGCGACCGGCGGAGTTCAAACGCATCGCCCGGGCCCAGGCCCGGATCCTCCAGGTCGATGAGGACGCCGCCCTGGCCGCCCTGGGCAAGCTCATCAAGACCAAGGAAGGGCGCTCGGAGGCCGTCACCATCGCCCGGCGCATCGCCCTGGCCGACGGCAGGCTCATGACCGAGGAGAAGGAGGTCCTGGACAAGATCCAGCAGGCCTTCGCCGCGGCGTAAAGGGAACTCGCCGCCGAACTAATTCCCGTAGCAGATCAGCCGCTGCGTCACCACGTCGGACAGCAGGAGCAGGCCCCGTTGCCGGGCGTCGCAAACCCGGACCACTTCCTCCAATTGCCGGTCCCGGGGCGCCAGTTCCCCCAGGAGGTTGGCCATCCCCGCCAGCCATTCCCGGTTGAAAAGCACCCCTTTCTTGTCGGGATAAATCGCCATGTAAAAGATGTCCATCTCCACCAGATCCTGGAAGAAATGGGTCCCGAACGACAGGTCGGGGATCAGGCTGCCGTCCTGGTAGGCGATCTCCGCGATGGCGGCGATGTTGTTTATTTCCGAGAAGGTGACGGGAACGCCCATGGCCGGAGTGGTGGTCCCCCAGCGTCCCGGCCCGAAGAGGGCGGTGGGTGTATTTTCCCGGTCTTCGATGAGCTTGTTCAGCCGTCCGACCAGCCGGGCGACGTCGTACTTCTCGGAAAGGGAAAGACGGGCGTAGCCCTGGGGGTCGATAAAGATGATCCTGTTTAGGGGCTGGGAGACGCTGCCCCCCATGAAGTTCCCCTCCTGACGGAGGAGGATGCGCTGTTTCTTGATCTTCCCCGGGATTGCCATCCGCACGTTCTGTCCCTTGGTCTGGAAGGGCCGACACTGGAGGAGATTCACCTGCAGCCGCCCTTCGGCGTTGAAATTGGCGGTAAATTCAATATCCACCGGATACGAGTAAACCTCTTCCAGGGTCTTGAGCATCCGGGACATGATCTCCGTAAACGGCGTGGCCGTCATGAACTCATCGAAGGTGAGGACCCAGAGATCGGGGACCCTCCGCCCGGTGGCCCGGAGGCGCTCCGCCGCCTCCGTATCCCGGACCCCGATCAGGTCCAGCCGGGCATCCAGGCCCTCGCCGACCACCTGGGAGAGGGAAAGGGAGTGAAAGCGGTTGTCTTCCAGATTCAGGACATCCACGTCATGCTGGGAAAAGCGGCGGATGTCCTCCAGGGCGCCGTGGGGTTTGACCAGGGGGGCGTCGAGGGCGACGATGCGGGGATAATCGTTCTCCACCCGGTTGACCGCCCGGGTGCCCAGGCCGAAGACAATGCGCAGCATTCCGGCCCGGGGATCCATGCCCTGATTCCAGACGAAGGTGTTGTAGGAGAGACCCACCCCCGCCACTTCGGGAAAGAAATAATGCCGGCGGTGGGATCCGGAGACGCGCTGCACCAGGAGGGCCATCTGTTCGTCGTGCTGGTCGAGGCCCCGCTGGAGGCGATAGGTGAGGGCGTCTTCGTTCATGGTGCTGGCGAAGATGCGCCGGACGGCATCCTCCAGGGCTTCGTATCGCTGCTCCGGCGTCCCCTGGTTGACGCAGAAGAAGCTCTCGTACTTGCCGGCGAAGGCGTTTCCGAAGGCATCCTCGAGGAGGCTGCTGGAGCGGACGATGATGGGCGACTGGCCGTAATATTCCAGCATGAGTTGGAACTGCTCCTTGACCTCCTCCGGGAAGACGCCCCGGAGCATCCGGGCCTGTAGCTCCCGGGCATTGGTGAAGTAGCCCTCCTTGGTCTTCTGGGCCATGAGGATCTTCCACCAGCCGTTCTGAACGATATAGGAATAGAAGACGTCGGAACCGATATAGAAGGAGTCGTGGAGTTCGAG